>Ga0209415_10014781_pt1 | contig 12724 bp, 13 predicted proteins | sample PeaSoiSIISIP2007_FD_187696 | JGI IMG/M metagenome (GOLD analysis project Ga0209415, IMG submission 187696) | Peat soil microbial communities from Weissenstadt, Germany - SII-SIP-2007 (SPAdes) (version 2) | ecosystem: Environmental > Terrestrial > Soil > Wetlands > Peat | place: Germany...
GCAAGGCCTCGGTGACGGACGATGCTGCGCGTATGCACCCACGAACCGCGGGCCAGTTGCCGGTGAAACACGAAATTGGCGAGCGCCGGCCACACCGCCGGATGCCGCCGCTTCGACTCTGCCCTGGGAGGACTCGGCGGATGTCCCTTTGCCCAGGACGCGCTGGTCGGAAACATACCGACAGAGAAAGTGATCGAAACACTGCAGCAGCGCGGCGTGGAATTGCCCACGCTGAAGCCGTTGGATACGCTGCTGAAAGCCACGGCGGGAATCGCCGCAAAGTTTTCGGCCTCGCACGCGCAGACTGAAACGTAAGTTCGCGGTTCGGTTTTATCAGTCCGGCGGCTCCGCATCGGTTTTGTCATTCTGAGCGGAGCAGGAATTTCGCGAAGCGAAGTTCCTGCGCAGTCGAAGCATCCTTATAATCGCAACGGTACCCCGAGGTGAAATTCAGCAAACTAACCAGAACATGGACTATAAGACGATCCAACTCGCCTACGACGCCCGCGTGGCCATCATCACCCTCAACCGTCCCGAGAAGCGTAACGCCATTAGCTTCCAGCTAATCGATGATCTACTGCGTGCCTTTAACGAAGTGGCGAATTCGGAAGCCCTGGTCCTCATCCTCACCGGCGCGGGCAAAGCCTTCTGCTCGGGCATGGACCTTGAAAACCTGAAAGCCCTGCTCGGCCGCACGCCGGAAGAAAACCTGCAGGACTCCCAGACCATGGTCCGCCTGTTCCGCGCCCTTTACGAATTCCCCAAGGTAACGATCGCAGCGGTGAACGGCCCCGCCATCGCCGGAGGCACGGGCCTGGCCCTGCTCTGCGACTTCACGCTGGCGGTCCCCGAAGCCAAGTTTGGCTACACCGAAGTGCGTATCGGCTTCGTGCCCGCCATCGTTTCTACGTTCCTGCTCCGCCAGGTCGGAGAGAGACACGCGCGCGATCTGTTGCTCACGGGAAGAATCTTTGGCTCTGACGAAGCCGCACGCCTGGGCTTGATCAACGAAATCGTCGCGCCTGAACAACTGATGACACGCGCCCGCGAACTGGCGGCATCGCTCTTGGAAAACAGTCCGTCCTCTCTGCGCGCGACCAAGCAGTTGCTCACCGATCACGCCCGCGCCGAGATCGACGCGCAGATTGAAGCCGCTGTCCGCGAGAACGCGGCGATCCGCAACACGGCTGACTTCCGCGAGGGCATCTCATCGTTTCTCGAAAAACGCAAACCGGTCTGGACTGGGAAATGAGTTCTCACCACAGTCCGGCGGTGAATGAAACGAAGCTGCGTGTGCGCTACGCCGAGACGGATCAGATGGGCGTGGCCTATCACTCGAACCACCTGATCTGGTTCGAGGTGGGCCGCGTGGAACTCATGCGGCAGATGGGCGTCTCCTACCGCGACATGGAGCGTGGCGATGGACTGTTCATCGCCGTCGCCGAAGCTCATTGCCGCTATCGCGCCCCGGTGCTTTACGATGAGGAAATCATAGTTCGCACCTGGCTGAAGCATGTCCGCAAGTCGGTGGTGGTGTTCAACTATGAACTGGTCCGCCCCGAAGGCGGCGCGCTCCTGGCCGAAGGCGAAACCACGCACGTAGTGACGGACGCAACCATGAAGGCTGCGACGCTGCCGGAAAAATACTTGAAGGTATTTCGCGAAGCGGTAGGAAAGTGAAGTAATGTTGGCCAGCATTGCACACATATTCCCTGTCATTCCCAACCGGCTACAGCCGGTGAGGAACCTGCTGTGTGCTGGCGCCAGCAAGCAGCAGATTCCTCGTGGGCGTTCGCCCATTCGGAATGACAACGTCCTATAAGATTGCAGTTGGAAACCGGGAACTCACTTGAACGCACTCCACATCAGCGGTAATGACCTTACTCTCGAAGCTGTCCATGAGGTCTCCTGCAACCACCGCGCGGCGCTGCTTTCGCCGGACGCGCGCGAGGCCGTGGACCGGGCCCGTGCCGTCGTCGACGCACTGGTCGCAGGCAACCATCTCGCCTATGCCATCACCACGGGCGTGGGCAAGCTCAGCGACGTCCGCATCGCCGGCGACCAGATCCGCGAACTGCAAGTGAACCTGGTGCGCTCGCACGCCGTCGGCGTCGGCGAACCTCTTCCAGTCGCCGAAACCCGCGCCATGATGCTGTTACGGGCGAACTCGCTGGCCAAGGGCTATTCCGGCGTGCGCGCGATCGTCATCGATACGCTTTGCGAAATGCTCAACCGCGGCGTGACGCCCTTCGTCCCGTCGCAAGGCAGCGTGGGCGCCAGCGGTGACCTCGCTCCACTAGCGCATCTCGCGCTGGCTCTGATTGGCGAAGGAGAATGCGTTGACGAAAAGGGCGCACGAATCCCCAGCAGCGACGCGCTCAAACGGGCGCAGATCAAGCCGCTGGTTCTGGGCGCCAAAGAAGCGGTCTCGCTGATCAATGGGACGCAGGCCATGCTAGCCGTGGGCACGCTGGCGCTGCTGGCTGCGGAAACGCTGGTGGATTCTGCCGACGTGATCGGAGGCATGGCCTGCGACGCGCTCCAGGGCACCGACACTGCCTTCGACGAGCGCATTCACAAAGTGCGCCCACACCGCGGCCAGATCAAGACCGCTGCCAACCTGCGCCACATGCTCGAAGGCAGCCAGATTCGCGAGTCGCACCGCAACTGCGGCCGGGTGCAGGATGCGTATTCTCTGCGCTGCATTCCCCAGGTGCACGGAGCAGTCCGCGACACCTTGGCCCACTGCCGAGACGTATTCGAAACCGAAGCCAACTCAGCAGTAGATAATCCGCTGGTGTTCATCAGCACGGATCGTGTGGGGAAGGATCGTGTGGGGACGGGCGCCCCGCCCGTCCGAGCGGAGCGCAGCTCCGCAGTGAGTGCAGCCGCAGCGAGTGAAGGCGACGTGATCTCCGGCGGAAACTTCCACGGCGAGCCCGTAGCCTTCGCTCTCGACTTCCTGGCCATCGCCCTCAGCGCGCTGGCCGGCATCAGCGAGCGCCGCATCGAGCGCCTGGTGAATCCCGCACTTAGCGAAGGTTTGCCGCCGTTTCTCGCCCCCGGCGCCGGACTCAACTCGGGCTTCATGATGCCGCAGGTCACCGCGGCAGCCTTGGCCAGCGAGAACAAAGTGCTGGCGCATCCCGCGTCGGTGGATTCGATCACCACCTCGGGCAACAAAGAAGACTTCGTTTCCATGGGCATGACGGCCGCGAACAAGCTGAAGCGCGTGGTCGAGAACACGCGCAACGTGCTGGCGATTGAAGCCATGGCCGCAGCCCAGGCGCTGGATTTTTATCTTCACGCTGAGAAGCCGCTGAAGACATCGAAGCCCGGTCAGACGGCGCATGCCGCGATCCGGTCGGTGTGTCTGACGATGGAGAAGGATCGAGTGATGTACCAGGACTTCGCGCGGCTCGCGGAGTTGATTGCCAGCGGCAAGCTCGCCGAGATCGTGCGATGAGACCCGCGGAAAAAGATTGTGTGAGTAAAGATCGTGTGGGGACGGGCGCCTCGCCCGTCCGAGCGGAGCGCAGCTCCGCAGTGAGTGAAAACCATCCTCAGCAAGCCAGCCACAGCCAAGTCCACCGAAGTGGACTTTTCAGTCCACGAGAGTAGACCCTCTTCCCACAGGGTTCCCTCAAGAACACTTCTCCAAAGCACGCACCCTTTCACCGCCTAGGCCGTCTTCGCGGCGCTGCCATCCAGGCCCAACTCTGCCGCGATTCCCTTCATGGCTTCTATGCAGAGCGCGATGTGTTCGTCGAGGTCAACGCCGAGTTCGGCGGCGCCGTTGACGATGTCGTCGCGGTTCACTTTTCGGGCAAAGGCTTTGTCTTTCATTCTCTTTCGCACCGACTTCACGTCGACCTCCGCCAGCGACTTGCTGGGCTTGATCAGAGCGACCGCGGTGATGAACCCGGCGAGTTCGTCGCAGGCGAAGAGAGCTTTTTCCATGGGCGAGTCGCGGGTGACGCCGGTGTACTCGGCGTGCGACATCACCGCGCGGCTGATGACTTCCGGCCAGCCGCGTTCTTTCAGGATGGCATTTCCTTTGTAGGGATGGTCATCGAGACTGGTCCAGCGGTCGTAATCGAAGTCGTGGATGAGGCCGACGATGCCCCAGAGGTCCTCTTCTTCCGTCGACCCAGGTGCGAATTTTCGGGCGCAAGCGCGCATGCAGGCCTCGACGGCCAGTGCGTGCTTGCGCAGGCTTTCGGACTGGGTGAACTCAGTCAAGAGTTCCCACGCGGCCTCTCTTGTGCTGACTTCATTCATCGTTACGAGTGCTCCTTGGGCCCACGTACAGTGCGGGGCCGTCTTTCGGCGAGACGAGCCCCCAATGAGCTAAGGGCGATGTTACGCCAACTGTCCTGATCGCGCTTAGAATGACAACATGGGCGCATGCAGCAATCTGAGTCCGGTGGAGAAGTGCTTGGCTACGATCATTCACGGCCTGGATGCGTTGCAGGATAGAAATTTCACCCGGGCCGAAGCGGCACTACGTCTGGGGCTTGCTCTGGCGAAAGCTGCCCCTGTGGAGCAGGCGCGTCACCTGGAACCACTAGTGCTCCTCAACCTTAGTCGGCTAAGGCAAAGGGAGGATCGCGAGCAGGAGGCTCGTCAGCTTCACGAACAGGCCAATGCACAGCTCGAACAGAACACGCCGAGCTTGCCGGATGCAACCTACAATCTTCTGATGGCAGCGGTTCTGACGGATCTTCGTGAGTATCGGAGGGCGATTCCCTTCTGGGAGCAGGCGATTCAATTAGACGAGGGCTCGGAACCGACCGGCATCGCGCAGATGCTGTGGAAGGTCGGGGAATGTTATAACCGGGCCGGTCTGAAAGACCACGCCACGATTCCGCTGCGTGCCGCCGTCAAGATTTTTCGCAAATATCCCGAGGACCCTCGCCGGTCCGCCGCCCTGATCACTTTAGGGAATGCTTTGCGCAAGAGCACCCCTGTGGAAGCCGAGTCTTGCTACCGCGAGGTAGCCGATTGGCACGTCGCGAGGGGACAGCTCTTGTCTGCAACTCCAGCCTGGGGCAACATTGGGATTCTCTGCTCCGAGCACGGTCGCTACGCCGAGGCGTTGGAGTGCCTGGAGAAGGTCCGAAAAGTAAGGGAACAGTCTCCCGGCACACCCGTTCCCGCAATCGCGATTACCCTGAACAACATCGCGAACTGCTACCGGCGAATGGGGAAATTTGCGGAGGCGTTCACGGAGGTCTCTCGTGCAATTGACCTACTTCAGGACAAAGGTGGATCAGAGTTGGCGTCGGCGTATGGAACGCGTGGTTTGATCTTTCTCGATCAGGGAAACGATTCGGAAGGGGTCGAGTGGCTGAGAAGGGCGTACGAACATCATCACGCATTGCCTAGCCCAAACATGGATACCATCGCGGAAGACCTGAACCGCGAAATTGCCGCCCTGAAAAGGCTCGGCAGAGCCGACGAATTGAGGGACGCCGAAGCACGGTTAGCTTCAGTGCATACCGCCATGAAAGCTGTTCCCTCTGTCAGTCGTGACTTGAGTGCCCTTGACGCGCCGCTGCAGTGCGCGGTTTTTGTCGAAGTGAATGTTGGCAGTCCGGGACGCCGTCCCGATGGGCCGCGCGAAGACGTGCGGTTGGAGCGGCGACTGACGGAAGTTCTCGAAGCCAAGAACGTGGGTTGGTGCGCGGGTCGGTTGGCGATACCTGAGAGCACAACCCTAATCTTCTACGGCTCTGATGCAGAGACTTTGTTCCGAGCGCTCGAACCGACTCTAACGAGCGAACCGATGTGTGCTGGAGCGAGAATTACAATCCGACAGCGTGATGGTCAAAGAGAAGTAATTGTCCCGAGTCGCTTGACCTAATCCCGTATGAGGCAATCCGGTAGCGGACACACCGATCTGTCAATTGTTCTTAACGAGCGATACCGCTTAGACCCTTCTGACTCAAGCCGCGAACACACTTAGTAAACACCGGGCGGATTCGCGGTACATCATCGGTTTTTTGCCTTGTTCTTGCGGGTTCTGCCTGGGTTTTTCCAAGTATAGCTTGGCTTTTACCGGCGTAACCTCTGGGTTCCATGCATTTTAACCTTGACATCCACAGGGCAATGACCGCAGATTGGGCACTGCACTTGGAACCGTCCCCCAAAGTTGGTTCCAGTGTTTGTAAGGAAGGCCCGCTCTGGCCCTCCCACAACTCGATGGCCACGACTCTTGCCCCGGTAGATTCTAGGGAAGTCGTACGATGCGATCACTGCCTGCTGGTTCAGTTTCGCACCACCAATAACAATTGCCGACGTTGCCACGCTTCCATGGACGAGGAGCCTGAGCCCGAGCCCATGATGGTCGCGCCACCGGTGATGCTGCCGGTGAACGGAAACGGCCGCGGCCATTTGAACCTGGCCACGTCGATCCGTTCGCTGCGCCTGCGCAGCGGGCTCAGCCAGCGGCAACTGGCAGGGCGCATGTCCGTGCCCCGAACTTACGTTTCCAAAATCGAAAACGAAAAAGCCACGCCCACGCTGTCATCCCTGGAGCGGCTGGCGCGCGCACTGGAGGTGACCGTGCCTGAACTGCTCAGTGGCGGAGAAAAGAGCCGCCAGGACGAAATCAGCGAGTTGATGAAGGATCAATTTATCGCCGAGATTCTGCCGTTTGTTTCGCAGCTGAATGGCATGCAGATGTCGAGCATCCTGATGCAGGTGCGGGATCTGACGGTGCGGCCGAGACGCAGCGCGTAGAGGTAGCGAAGGCTTGATGTGGCGACAGCCGCCTCGGCTGTCAAGCCGGGCGCAAGCCCGGCAGCGTGTCATGTAGTCACATGAATTTGACTTTACTCCGGGCAACCAGCCAACTCGATGCCGGGACCATCCTCTGGTCCCGGCTTTTTTGTTTTTCGAGGGGCGGTCCGCCCTCGTCCGCCCGTGCGGCCGTGAATCTTCGATACATCGACTGACATCTATCTGTCATGAGTTTCGATCAGAGTGTAGCAGTTTCTTCTCCGCTGCTGGACCGTTCCCAGCCAGCTGGCTGGAACTCCGAGTCTGTCGCCGAGGCGCACGGCTTTGTCGACGACAGCGCCTTGCTCGATGCGTATTCACATGCCGTCACGGGCGCAGTGGAGCGCATCAGCCCTTCGGTGGTGAACATTGAAGTGCATCAAGCTGTGCCCGGTGCTGGGCGCACGCGTTCGGGCGAGCCGCGGGAACGGCGCGGGGGAGGCACGGGATTTATTTTCACGCCTGACGGCCTGATCCTCACCAACAGCCACGTCGTGCATGACGCCACGCGGATCGAAGTCACCATGTCCGACGGGCGGCGCATGCCGGCCAGCGCTATCGGCGACGACCCGGCCAGCGACCTGGCCGTGATCCGCATCGAAAAGCCGCGCGTGGACGAGCCCGGCCTGACCCCGGCCGCCCTGGGCGATTCGCAGCAACTGCGCGTGGGGCAGGTGGTGATCGCCATCGGCGCGCCTTACGGGTTTCAGTCAACGGTGACGGCGGGCGTGGTCAGCGCGCTGGGACGGTCGCTGCGCTCGTATTCCGGACGGCTGATCGACGACGTGATTCAGACGGACGCGGCGCTGAACCCAGGCAATTCCGGCGGACCGCTGGTCGATTCCACCGGACGTGTTATAGGCGTGAATACGGCGACCATTCTGCCGGCGCAGGGGATTTGTTTCGCCATCGGGATCAACACGGCCAAGTTTGTGGCCAGCCGCCTGCTGCGCGACGGACGCATCCGCCGGAGCTACATTGGCGTCTCGGCGCAGACCGTGCCCGTGCACCGGCGCGTGGTCCGCTTTTACGATCTGCCGAAGGAGACGGGCGTGGTCGTGATCTCGGTGGAAGAAAACAGCCCGGCAAAGCGTGCGGGACTGCGGGAGGGCGATGTGATCGTGGCGCTGGAAGGTCAGCCGGTTGCGGGAGTCGATGATCTGCACCGCGTGCTGACCGATGTGCGCGTGGGGGTGAGCTGCTCGCTGACGGTGATTCGGTGGACGGAGAAGCTGGAGATGCGGGTGGTGCCGGAAGAAGCGCGGTGAATATGTGGGGACAGCCGCCCTCGGCTGTCCGGGGAGCGAAGCTCCCCCTTTCGGATTGAACCTCTTATGATTTCAGAGGAGTATTTTCTACCGTCGGCATTTCGCGGGCAGGAGTGCCCGCGCCACACCTGGCACATTTCCCGGCATTGCTTCCCCTTCCCACCTGTGTTAGCCTCATTCCGAGGGGTCACTTTGCAGGACAAAGTAGATTCACGGATACCCGCCGGACTCGACCGCAAGGAAACGGAACTCTACCGGCAGCTTGATCCGGGGCGGCTTCCGAAACACATCGCCATCATCATGGACGGCAACGGGCGCTGGGCCAAGCGGCGCCACATGCCGCGCGTGGCCGGACATCGCGCCGGGGTGGCGGCGGTGCGGTCCACGGTGGAGACGGCGGCGCGCATTGGCATTGGGGCGCTCACGCTCTATGCGTTTTCCGAGGAGAACTGGAAGAAGCGTCCCAAGAGCGAAGTGGATTTCCTGATGCGCCTGCTCAGCCGCTACCTGAAGGCGGAAGTGCCCACGCTGAACAAGAACAACATCCGCCTGGAATATATCGGGCGGCAGCAGCAACTACCCGAAGATGTGCAGGAGCGCATGGCCTGGGCGCGGGAGAGCACGGCGCGCAACGCGGGCATGGTGCTGACGCTGGCGCTGAATTACAGCGCACGCAGCGAACTGGTGGACGCGTTCCGGTCGATGGTGCATGCGGCATCGCAGAACGGCGGCATCGAGCATTTGCAGATCGACGAAGATATGGTCGGCCGCCATCTTTACACCTGCCACCTGCCCGATCCGGATCTAGTGGTGCGCACCTCGGGCGAGATGCGGCTGAGTAATTTTCTGCTGTGGCAACTGGCCTACGCTGAGATTTATGTGACGCCCATCCTGTGGCCGGATTTTCGCGGGGCGCACCTGCTGGAAGGGATTGCGGAGTATCAGAAGCGGGAGCGGCGGTACGGCGGGCTGAATCATGGCGAAGGGCACGGCGACGCTGAGAGTTTTTCGGGGCTGCGAAAACCTTAACCACAGGGGACGCAGAGGGAACACAGGGGGAACAATATCCTCTGTGACTCCCTGTGGCCTCTGTGGTTTAAATCTTGATTTCGTGCAAAGATCGTAACGACTCAAACCACTTCCCTTGCTGAAGCGCATCGCGACCGCGGTCGTCCTCATCCCTATTGTGCTGGCGCTGGTGCTGCGGGCGCCGGTTTCGGTGCTGGCGGTCGTGGCGGCCGTGGTGGCGCTGCTCACCATTCATGAATTCCTGAAGCTGACGGAATCTTATGGCGTCGAGCCGATGCGGCTGCCGACGTATATCTTCTCGGCGGTGTTTTTTCTGCTGCTGGCGCTCAACCCCGGCGGCGAGAAGCCACTGCCGTCGACTGCGATTTTTATATTTGTCGCAGGGTCTGCGGCGGCGTTGGCTCCGTTCATCTTTCTGAGTATCGGCATGTTGCGCGCCGAGCTGCGCAGCGGATATCCGGCGGCGGCTGCGGCGGCCTTCGCTTTCATTTACATCGCCCTCCCCATGGGGATGCTGGTGCAGTTGCGCCAGCTGTGGGCGGGAGCGTTTTATGTGTTGTATCTGCTGCTGGTGGTCTGGGCGGGAGATATCTTCGCATATTTTGTGGGCAAGTCGATCGGACGGCATCTGATGGCCCCCCGCATCAGTCCCAAGAAAACCTGGGAGGGCGCCGCCGCTTCGCTGGTGGCGAGTGTCGGTGTGGGGTGGCTGATGTTCGGCCACGCCGAGCGGATCAGCTCAGCGCTGTTGAATTGGGGATTGATCACGCGCCGCGATGGCCTGTTCGGATTGGAAGTGCCTGCCATGGGGCCGGTGATTCTTCTGACCGTTGTGTTGAACGTCGCCGCTCAGTTGGGCGATCTGGTGGAATCCCTGATCAAACGCGGGGCTGATGCAAAAGATTCTGGAGCGCTTCTGCCTGGCCACGGCGGCATGCTTGACCGCGTTGACGCGCTGCTGTTTGCTGCTCCGGTGCTGTGGTGCTATGCAGCGTGGCGGGTGATGCAGTAGCCATTATATGGTTGGCCTACCTGAGAACGCTCCTCTGAAACCTCTCCACCTCGATAGCTCTCTAAATGCAGGCAAGCTTGCAAAGTACGAGCGGGTTTCGACCGATGTTCTAATGGCCTCGTTAGTGCCAGGGCTGGAAGGTTGTCTGAAAACGCGGCCGGATGGAACTATACTAGATGGACATCATCGAATTCACATTCTCCGCGAACGGGGCGTGGATGTGGACGGTCTTCCCCGGGATGTCGTTGTAAGGGATCAGGAATGACGCGGAAAGAAATTTATTGGCTCGATGGACCGTGGCCGGGTCGACTGGGCATGGCAGCCCGCCCCCGGGGCGGAGACTGGCTGAAGGATGACCTTGCCAGCTGGAGGCGAGCGAGAGTCGACACAGTGCTTTCGTTGCTGACGCCAGAGGAGGAAGCAGACCTGGATCTTCAAAATGAAGCACGAGAAGTCGGAACCCAGGGGATGGAATTCGCCTCATTCCCGATTCCAGATCGCCAGGTTCCACGGTCGGAGGCAAGGTGGGCTGAGGTTTTGGAAAAGGTTACTCGCGCTCTTTCGGACGGCAGAAATGTGCTGGTTCATTGCCGCCAGGGAATCGGGCGCACTGGATTACTGGGCGCGTGCCTGCTTGTCAGAAAAGGAATGAGCCCGGGAGCTGCCGTAGAGTCGGTTTCTGCGGTCCGCGGCGTCTCCGTGCCAGAAACGGCGGAGCAGCGGGATTGGATTGACCATTACGCGGTGGCGTTGTCGAGTGCAAAATGATTAGAGCAAGCGAAATATCCGCGCAAACGCGGTTTTTCAAACCCCTATGAAACGCATCGCCATCCTCGGTTCGACCGGCTCGATCGGCCGCAGCACGCTCAGCGTGGCGGAAGCCTATCCCGAGCGCTTTGAGATTGTGGCCCTGGCGGCAGGGTCGAACTTGGAGGCGGCGTTTGAGCAGGCGCAGCGCTGGAAGCCGCGGGTAGTCTCGATCGCCGCCGAAGCCGATGCCCACACGCTTCGCGCTCGCTTCAAGAAAACTGCCCTGGGTGAGATTGAAGTGGTTCACGGGGCTTCTGGCGCGGTGCGGGTGGCGACTCATCCCGAGGTCGATTTTGTGGTCAGCGCCATCGTAGGCGTCGCCGGACTGGAGGCCACTTACGAGGCGGTTCGCGCCGGGAAGGTCGTTGGGTTAGCCAATAAAGAGTGCCTAGTTGCCGCCGGAGAGCTGATCACCGCCGAGGCCCGCAAGCAAGGCAAGCCGCTGCTCCCCATCGACAGCGAACATAACGCGGTGCATCAATGCATGCGCGGCGGGCGCATGGAGGAAGTGGAGCGCATCTGGCTGACGGCTTCCGGCGGACCGTTTCTGAACAGGCCGCGCTCGGAATTTGATTCGATCACCGTCGAGCAAGCGCTGAACCATCCTACGTGGAAGATGGGCCGGCGCATCACCATCGACTCGGCCACGCTCATGAACAAGGGCTTTGAGGTGATCGAAGCCTGCCGGCTGTTTAACCTGCCGCCCAGCAAGGTGGAAGTGATTGTGCATCCCCAGTCGACGATTCATTCCATGGTCGAATTTGTCGATGGCAGCATTCTGGCGCAATTTTCAGTGACGGACATGCGGCTGCCCATCCTTTACGCGCTAACATATCCGGAGCGGATTCAGTCGGACATGCGCTTCGCGGTCAGTGACTTGCGTCATCTGGACTTCAGCCCACCCGACATGAGTAAATTTCCTTGTCTGCGGCTCGCCTACGAAGCAGCCGAGGCCGGCGGCTCAAAGACAGTGGCGCTGAATGCCGCCGATGAAGTAGCCGTGGCCGCGTTTCTGGATGGAAGCATTGGGTTTAGCGATATTCCCAGGATCATCGAAGAAGTCCTCTCGCGAACAAATCTGGGCCCCATGGAGTCTATTTCGGATGTGCTTAAAGCTGACGCGGAAGCCCGCCGATGTGCCCAGCAGCAGGTCGCAACTGTCCGCAAGACGGATGTAAGCAATATTTCATCGCCCCGGGCAACGTCTTTTGTCTGATTTTGGAATCTAACTGTTTAGAAAGTACGTACCTCGAATATGCCTGAGTTTCTTAGCCCGCTCGCCTATCTTTACGTTATCCCAGTCCTGGGTTTCATGATCCTGATCCACGAGTTCGGCCATTTCGCCGTGGCCAAACTTCTGGGTGTGCGCGTGGAGCAGTTCGCCATTGGATTTGGCAAGCGCCTGATCGGGTTCCGGAGAGGCGAAACCGACTATCGCATCAACTTATTGCCGCTGGGCGGTTACGTGAAGATGAGCGGCGAGAATCCGATGGATGAGCGCACGGACGATCCCGGCGAATTTATGAACCATCCGCGCTGGCACCGTTTTCTGATCGCCATCGCCGGACCGGCTATGAACATCATGCTGGCCGTGTTCCTGCTCACCACGGTCTACATGGTGCATTACGAATACCCGATCTACATGGACAAGGCGGCAGTGATCGATGGCGTCAGAAAGGGTTCGGCGGCGGCGCAAGCCGGCATCCTGCCCGGCGATCGCGTGGTGAAGATTGACGACATCGAGAACCCCACCTGGGAACAATTGCAGCCCCGGGTCTTTATCAGTCCGAATCAGCCGATTGCCATTACCATCAAGCGCGGG
>Ga0209415_10014783_pt1 | contig 12724 bp, 9 predicted proteins | sample PeaSoiSIISIP2007_FD_187696 | JGI IMG/M metagenome (GOLD analysis project Ga0209415, IMG submission 187696) | Peat soil microbial communities from Weissenstadt, Germany - SII-SIP-2007 (SPAdes) (version 2) | ecosystem: Environmental > Terrestrial > Soil > Wetlands > Peat | place: Germany...
GGTTCGATGCCGTGGTCGATGGCGTTGCGCAGCATGTGGGTGAGGGGATCGGCGAGCATGTCCGCCATGCCCTTGTCGATGCGGATGCCGCCGGTCTCGGCGAGGAAACGCACCTGCTTGCCGTGCCGCCGTGCGGTCTCGCGCACCAGGCGCGGAAAGCGTGAGACCACCGTATCCAGCGGGATGACGCGCAGGCCGAGCGTGCTTTCGTGGATGAGGCTGATGATGCGCGCCACATCGACCTCGACGGTGCAGAAGTCGCGATGCTGGCGCACCAGGATATCGATGTCGGAACGCAATTCCGGCGCCCGGGTGACGGCGAAATCCGCCAGGCGCCGCAGCGCGTTGGGCACGTCGGATTCGGTGGCGAGCACGTTGAGGCGGCTGCCCAGAGAGAAGAACTCGCCGATGCGGCCGAACAGCTTGTCGAGGACCTCCACCGGCACCCGGACCTGCGCGTCTTCGGCGGACTCCGCCCGCTCCGCGGCGGGCGACCGCGAGAATTCGCCGACACGTCCGGGATCGAGCCGGCGAACGTCGCCGACGACGTCACCGAGCGCTTGCCTGACCCGAGCTCCGACAGCATCGGTTTCCTCGGCGTCCAACAGCAGGACGGCCATCGCCCCGTCACCGCGGCGGCCGCTTTGACCCAGCAGCGGATCGAACTCGGCGAGGATCGCGAGCGCGGCGGTGGTCGGCGAATCGATGGTCACCTCTTTCAACGTCTCGCCCGACCCGTCGAGGAGTGTCGACAGTCGTTCGAGCCGCCGCGGCGGGCCGGGAGAGAAGCGCTTGGTGTCGAGGCCGAGCCTTCTCAGATGGGCTTCGATCTCGTCGCCCGCCCGGTAGGGAGCGCCCAGCGCCTCGCGAAGGGCGGCGTCCGATTGGTCGGGCTCGCCGGCGTCGTCGAGGCCCCGCCTCAGCACCGCGATGGCCTCCCGCAGGAGCGGGTCGAGGTCGCCCGCAAAAGCCACGGTCGAGGGCAGCCGTTGGACGATGTCCTCGAGCAACCGGCCGGCGCCCGAGCCGGTTGCGACGATGGCGCAAAGGCTGGCGCAACGCAGTGCCAGCGCCGGGCGCTCGCGCGGCTCGGCGATCAGGGCCGCCTCGAGCTCGCGTTCAAGCGCGGCGCGCAACGGATCATGGATGAATTCGACAGCGGCCGCCGCGGGGCAATCCGGCACGCCGACGAGGTCGGCGAAGCGTGCCGCCTGGCGCATCAGCTTCGCGAAGGCATGCAGGCGCTCCACGCCCGATCGCGACGCGACGCGGTCGGCGATCTCCCTGAGACCGTCGAGACCGAGGCGGGTGCAGGCGTGGATGAGAATGTCGATGGCCTCGCCCAACACGTGCTCCTCGCCGGCGACGATGGCCTGCGCGGCCTCGGGCAGGATTTCATTCAACAGCTCGGCGAAGGCCCGCAGGAGATCGAGATCGTCGCCGAGAAAGCGCCACGTCTCGGCGCCCGGGGCCCGGGCGGAGGCGTCGATCGGGCCGTCACGCTCGGCCGCGGCCGACGCGCGGCGGAGGCCGTCGATGATCGCCGTGGGCGCCGGCGAGGCAAGCGGCTCGCCGAGTGCGTCCTTCAGGGCGTCGGTCGCGGCGATCAGCGGCTCCTGCACGGTCGTGTCGAACCCGCGGTCGCCCGAGCGTACCAGCGACAGGAGGCTTTCGGCCTCGTGCGCCAAAGCCTCGATGCCCCTGGCGTCGAGCACGCGCGCCAGCCCCTTGATCGAGTGGAAGCCGCGGAACAGGAGATCGATGTCGGAACGCTCGGGTGCTTCGAAGTCGGCGGCGACGAGGACCGGCTCGATGGCGGCGAGGTGCTCGCCGACCTCGACGGCGAACTGCGACATCACATCCGAAGCAATGCGGTCGTTCACGCCTGGGTCTCCTGCCTGGCGCGTACGAGATCGGAGAACCATCGCAGGTAAGCGTCGCGATCCGCCCCCGCGAGCGTCGGTGCGGCGGAGCCCGACGGCTTCGGCAACACGGCGGCGGCGCCCGCCGCACGCCAGGCGGCTGCCTGCTCCGAGCCCGGCCATGCCTGATGCGAGACCGCGACGGTCGGAGACCCGGTGACCAGCGACAAGGCGCCGATCAAGGCGCCGGCCTCGCGGATCGAGTCGGTATCGACGGCGAGGACGTCTGGACGGTCACGCCGGGCAACGGCCGCCGCCTCCTCGACCTCAGCACGCATCACCGTCAGATCCGCGCTCGACAAGGCGGCGGCGGCAGCAGCGAACGCGTCATCCCCGGTGATCAGCACGAGCAGAGCCATTCATCGCTCCTGACCGGCGGCGAGTGATCGCGCGGCCGGCGCCGTCCATCGACCCAGATATTGGGCGATGGCGGGCACGCTCATCACCGCGGCGGTGGCGCAGGCGGCTTGCGCGGCCGATGGCATCCCGGCGACGACGCAACTGGCGAAATCCTGCACCAGGACCCGGCCACCGCGCGCCGCGATGGCGGCAGCGCCGCGGGCGCCATCCTCCCCCATGCCGCTCAGCACCACGGCGACCGCCTCCAGGCCCGCGGCGGCAGCCGAGCCGAACAGCAGGTCGGCGCTGGGATGGAACACATTGCCGGCGATCCCGGTGGCGACCAGGCGAAATCCGGTGGCGGTTCCGCGGACGACCCGGTAGTCCGATCCGCCGCGCAGCACCGTCACCTGCGCACCGGTCGGGAGCTCGCCGGAGCCGAGCTCGATCACCTCGAGCCCGGCCTCGGCCGCGAGATGGCGGGCGAGGCTCGCGGTCTGATCGGCCGGCATATGTTGGGCGACGACCATCGGCAGCACAGACGGGCCGAGCTGGCGCAGGAGGATGGCGAGCGCGCTCGGCCCTCCGGTCGATGCCGCAATGAGAATGATTTCGGGCCGCTTGCCCGACAGCCGCGGCGCCGCGCCTGCAACCCGCGCCCCCGCCGCGACGCGGCTCGCCGGGGGCCGGCGAAAGCCGGGGTTTTCACTCAGCTCGTCGAGGGCGGCGGGCAGGGCGCGCGCGATCGCGCCCATGTTGAGAACCCCGTCGACGGTTCCGGCGACCACCGGCCCCGGTGCCGGCGCCGGCCCCGCTGCCGGGTCGCGAGTGGCGATGAGAAGCGTGTGGGCGGGGTGGCGTTGGAGCATGGCACGCAGGCCATCGCCGTTCACCGCCGATAACAGGACATCGTCGACGATGGCGAGCTTGATCGCGCTTTCGGCGAGAATCCGCAGCGCCTCGCCGGCCGTCGTGGCTTGCGCCGGCAACAGCCTGGGACGATGCAGGCGCAGCTGCTGAACGAGGCCGATCCGCAGGAATGCCGACGGCGAAGCGACCAGGGCGCCGCTCATCGTGGCTCCAGCTTGCGATAGACCGTGGCCGAGTAGGTCTCGATCGGCTCGAAGGCATCCGGCAGCCGCAGCGCGTCTGCCGGGCCCAGCACGAGCACCCCGCCGGGGCGCAGCGCCGACGCCAGATGCGCCTGGGCGCGCCGGTTGGCGGACTCCTCGAAATAGATCAGCGTGTTGCGGCACACGACGAGGTCGGCGTCGGCGACCGGCGGCGGGTCGAGCAGATTGTGATGGAGGAATCGGACGTCGCCGTGCAGGCGAGCCGGGACGCTCCAGGCCGTTGCGCCGGCCGCGCCGGCGAAGTGCCGGGTCGCCCAGGGTGGGATGGCGCGGAAGCTGTCGAGCCCGTTCAGACGTTGGTAGACACCGGCGCGTGCGATGGCGAGTGACGCCTCGCTGAGGTCGGTGGCGAGAACCGATAGCGGTAAGCGCGTGCCGCCGTCCTCGCGGCGTTCGGGCGGGTCCGCAAGGAGCGCCATGCTCCAGGCCTCCTCCCCGGTCGAGCAGCCGGCATTCCACGTCACCAGCGAGCGGCGGCCGGTCTGCCGGCGTCGCGCGTCGAGGCTCGGCAAGACGGTGTCCCGCAGCAATTCGAGCTGCGCCGGGTGGCGGAAGAAATAGGTCTCGTGCACGAGCATCGGCTCGACGAAATCGAACCACTCGCGATCGTGCGGCGCGGCCCCGATCAGGCGCTCGGCGTAGGCCAGACGCTGTCCGCATTGAAGCTTCGCCAGACACGCGGCGATCTTTCGCGCCACGTCGCCCGGCCTCAGCCCGACACGCCGGTTGAGCGCGTCGGCCAGCCGTTCCACCAGGGCGTCGGAGCGGGCTTCGACCAGGGTCATCGGCTGCGGTCGGGTCAGGCGGTCTTGAATTGGGCGATACGAGTCCTCGTTTCCTCGGCGAGCTGCGACAGCTGCACCATCGTCGCGGTGATCTCCTCGGCGGCCACCGAGTTCGACGTCGCGATCGATCGCAGCTGCGACATGCTGCCGTCGAGCTGCGTGATGCTCGCCTGCTGTTCCTCGATGGCCGCCGCCGAGGAGTGGATCATCTGGGTCGTCTGTTGGGTCTCGGTGGCGATCCCCTGCATGGTGTCACGGACCACGTCCGTCGCCGACTTTCCCTCGTTGGCTTCGATCGTCGCCTGCTCGACGATATCGGCGATCTGCTTGACGTTCTGGCCGGCGCTTTCCGCCAGCTTGCCGACCTCCTGAGCCACGACGACGAAGCCTTTTCCGTGCTCTCCGGCGCGCGCCGCCTCGATCGCCGCATTGAGCGAGAGGATGTGCGTGCGGTTGGCGATCTGCCCGATGACCTGGCTGATCTGGTTCACCTTGCGGCTGCTCTGCGCGATCGCATCGACGATCTTCGCCAGGCGCTCCACCGACGCCAGGCCCTTCTGCACCAGCAGGGCCGCGTTGCTCGCCTTGTCGCTGGCGGCCTTGGTGTTGTCGGACACGCTCTTCAGGGCACTGCTCGACTCCGTGAGCGCGGTGGCGACCTGCGACAGCGATCCGTTCTGCAGGCGGGCGCCGTCCGAGACCTGTCCGACCGCCGAGCTCGCCTCGCCGACCGAGATCGCGGTCTGCCGCGCCTTGTCGCCGAATTCCTTGAAGGCGGCACGCGAGGCGTCGAGCAGGCGATTGACCTGGCCGCCGATGTCCTTGAGAAAACCGACCTTGTCCTCCAGCGACACCCGGACGGTGAGATCGCCCTCCGCCGCCTTGGAGATGGCCTCGCCGATCTCGCGCGTCGTCGTCTCGGCCTTCAGCATGGCGTGGATCTTGTCGGCGTTCTGCTTGAAGACGTCGACCGCGCGCGCCATGGCGCCGAGCTCGCTCCTGCTCTGCATTTCCGGAATCTCGACGGTGCCGTCGCCGGCCGCGAGGCCTGTCATGGCAGCCGTCATCGTGTTCAGCGGTACGACGATTCCGCGGATGATGAACCACGCGAGAACGCTGCCGAGGACGAGCGCGAACGAGTTGATGCCGAGGATCGCACGGGTCCCGGTCGCCGCCGTGGCCACCGCGCCATCCGAGATCTCGTCGCCGAACGCGGTGAGCCGTAGTCGCAGCGCCTTGAGCTTGTCGAGCAGCGCGGGTTCCGTTTCCTGAAGCTTCTGGTCGGTTTGCAGGATCGCCTGCGCCGCCGCGATCGCATCCCGGGACAGCAGCAGCAAGGGTGCCGCGGCATCGGTCGGCGGCGGCGCATCCGTGAACGACTGCGCCACGGCGCTGTAGTTCGCGAGGGTGGCGTCGGACGGATCGAGCGCGACCAGTTGTGCCGCTGAGCCGAGCCGCTGGATCATTTCTGCGTGGAGGCCGACCGTGCCGGCCGCCTCCGTATCGGTCTTCGGCGCTTCCGGGACGGCGGCGGGGTCCGCTTCGGCGAGGCCGAAATCGCTCACGTGCTGGTCTCGGGTGACGACGCCGGCCGCTCGAGGTCGGGCCGACGCGGCGGTTCTCGCGCCGACCTGGACCGGACGGCGGGTGCCGTCCGCGATGGCCGGACGCTGAGCGGGCATCGGCGCCGCGCCCTGGTCCCTCCTGGTGCTCCCGGACCCGGCGCCGAGCGCCTCGCGAATGCCAGCGACCCGTTGACGCAGCGCCTTGCGGTCGCGAATGATCGCGTCCGTCGTGGCGAAATAATCCTTGAGGCTCTGGCGTGCCTCCAGCATGGCTTCTCGCCTGCCCGGGTCGCGGACCAGATCGAGCGCGACGCCGAAGGCAGCCTCGGAATCGGTTTTTCGCTGCAGGTATCTCTTCTCGTCGTCATCCTTGGCAGACTGGATATAGGCGACCACGCGTCGGTCGGCTCCGGCGAATTCCCGTATGGCGAGGATGATCGCCTCGGTCTGCCGGCCGGTGCGGACGCTCTCCGCCAGCGCAACCGAAGTTTGTGATATGAAGAACCAGCCCGCCCCCGCGCTGACGACCGACAGGAGCATCAGGATGGCGGCGAGCATCAGGATTCGCGACCGGATCGAAAAATTGCTGAGCATTGAGCGACGCTCCGAGGCAGAGCGGGCAACCCGCACGCCGGCCAAAGTCATATTCCGATGGACATGACGAAATAACATGCGGGAGAAATGACGAGTTCAAGGCCGAAACACGGAGAAGTCCTGTCTCGGTGCTAGGCCTGTGCCGCCAGTTGCTCGAGAGCGGAGCGGTCCACAATGGTGATCATCCCGTTTTCGAGGCGAACGAGGCCGGCGCGTTGCCAGTTGCGCAGGCATTTGTTCACGCCTTCCCGGCCGGCCCCGACGAAGTTGCCGAGCTCGCGCTGCGACAGACGAATGGTCGCGTCCCCTGGTCCGGGCACCTGGGCCATCTCGATGCTGGTCATGCGCAGCATCGCCTTCGCCAGGCGAACCGGCAACCGCAGGAAGGCGACGTCGGCGACGTGCTGATCCGTCCGGCGCAGACGCTCGCACAAAACCTCCACGAGGCTCAGCCAGTTCTTGGGATGACGGGTGAAATGAGCGAGCACGTCACGGCGCGCCAGCGTCGCGATGGTGCACGCCGTCAGTGCGTGCGCCTCGGCCGTGCGCGGCTTGCCGTCGAGCATCGCGATCTCGGCGAACACGTCGTTGTCCTGCAGGATCGCGAGGACGATTTCACGGCCGTCGGCCGACGGGACGCTGATGCGGACTTGGCCGCTCACCACCGCCATCATGGTGTCACCCGGCGATCCGAGCAGGAATATCGTCTCCCCGGCTTTGAATGTCCGCAGCCGGGCGCGCGCCAACAGGGCGTCCTTCGCGACGGCATCGAGGCCGCGGAACAGCACGCAGTCGCCGAGCAGCCGGCCGGCGCCGTCCAACGGTTCCCGTTTGACGAGTTGCATGATCCTCGCTCCGTGCGGGTCGATCATGTTGCAATTGGAGGGCGGGTCCGGTTCGCGTGCTGATGCTGGAACGCTCCCACGGCAGCGGTGTGACGCAGGCCACAAGCCAGGGCACGGCGGTCGATTACAATGCTCCAGACATTGACCGAGGACCGCGTTTTTTGGAGATGAGACATGGTGCCTGGACATCCTTCAGACAGTCGGAGATCGAGCTCGGCGCGGCACATTGGCGCCGGCGTCACCCTGGCCGTTGCGCGGGCCAGCGTTTCGGCTCAGCTCGTCGTGCGCTGGGAGCCGGGCGCCGGCGAATGGACGGCCGTGCGCAGGGTTGAGCTGCGACGGCTTGCCGCGGCGATGGCGGCCAGGCACGGCGCAGGCATGGCCGGTCCGGGACCCGCGAAACTGCGCCGAGCACCATCGATTTCCCCGGAGGCGGCGGGCGAGAGCTTGCGTTGAGCGGGTCGCGAGGCTGCGGGCGGCATCGTTCCATCGGTGCGGCCCCCGAAGCAGCTGACCGAGCGATCGTCACAAACGCCGGAACGTAGCGCCGATGGTGGTCTCTCGCGGTCATCGCGCCACGTTCTTGCTCCAAATAACACGCGGGAGAAATGACGAGTTCATGGCCGAATGACGGAAAAGTCCTGTCGAGATGGCTGTCTGCTGACCTGACGATGCGCCATCAGCTCGTTGCGTGGTCGGCCACGACCACGGGCCGAAGTGCTCTCGATGTCAGCGCGTGACCGACGGCGTCATCGGCGAACCGCTGCACACGCCGAGCCATGCGGCAGGCTCTCGCGTCCCCGATAGGGCTGCCACAGCGCCATGGCCAGCATGAGCACCAGCCCGGAAATCTGTGGCAGCAGCGTCATGCCTAGCACCCGCGCCATGTGGACATCCCGCGGCGCGATGTGGATCGCATCCAGTGTGGCCCAGTTCGCCAGGCGGGCCGCGGTCTCGGCCTGCGGGTCCGCGGTGGTGACCGCGGGCAAGTGCGCGAGCCGCTGCTCCGCCTGCTTGAGCTCGGCGTCCAGGGCGTCGCGCTGCTGCGCCATGCCGATCGCCTGGCGCAGCTTCAGCACGTCGGCGCAGGCCTCGCCCGAGATTGGCCGGGTGACGTCGGTGCAGCCTGCCGTCGCGTGCCAGACGGCTGCGGCGCGCGGCTGCGCGCGCTGCAGCTCCGCCTCGATGGCATTCACCGACCTCGTCTCGGCGACGGCGGTGCGCTCGGCGCGAAGCCGCGCGACCCGCTCGGCGACCCCGGCGTTCTCATCGGCGATGCGGCCGCGCGCCGCCGTGGTGTCGGCGATGTTGAGCGACGCGAAGCCGATCGTCGCCAGCAGCGCGATCACGATGGTGGTGCCCCACAGGCCCCAGGCGATCAGCGATTCGCCGCGCTTGCCGTCCTGCCACAGCGTGCGCGCGGCCGCCGGCAGGATCAGCGCCAGCGCGTCGGCCGCAACGCTGAGCCCGGCCAGCCACAGGCTCGCCTCGGCGGTCTTGCCGAGCGTCGCGCCGTACCAGGCGTTGATGTTGAGCCCGAACCACGCGATCGCGCAGGCGATGGCGGCGAGCACGAGCCCGCCGAGGATCCGCACGATCCCGACGCGGCGCCGGATCGCCTCGACCACGAACAGCGGATGGCCACCCGTCGGCTCCCGCATGTCGACGGCGACCGTCTGCATGGCGGGCGTCTCGGCGCGGACCGGCAGGTTGCTCGCCGGCGCTGGCGGCGCCAAATCCTGGGCCGCCGGATCCCGGACCGCCGGATCACGAACCGCCAGATCTCGGCCCGCCGGATCTTGGCCCGCCGGATCCTTGACCGAGCCGTCATGATTCGATGCGTCGGCTTCCGCCACGACCGGGATGATCACCCAGTTGCCGTCGTCGCCCGGCTCGCGTGAGATCACGCCCAGCTCGGCCCAGCGCTTGACGCGCCGATAGACCTTGTGCCGGTTCCACCCCCATCGTCGCGCCAGCTCCGCGCCGGTGATCTCGATCTTGCCGCCTGCCTGCCGGCGCAGCCACGCCAGCGCCTCGTCGTCCGCCAATTCCCTGTCAGCCGCGGGGATCGTCATGCGTCCCTCTGGAGTCCCATGCCTCGCGAATCGCTCTTCGCCCCAGTGAGCCCCTGTCTGTCGCAGGTGGTGGCGCTGATCAAGAGTTACATTGTGGCAGTTGGAGTCGCCGACGGTGATGCTCATGGCGCCGTGATTGCAAGCCCGGGCGAATTCTGTACGACATGGCGGCGGAGCTTCGGTTTGCCTGAGGAAACACGCGATCCGGACAGCCGCTCGCAGCCGTTCGGACCATCAAGGGCTTGCGTGGAAAAGTCGCCTGGATCACCGGCGCCGGCAGCGGGATCGGCGAGGCCGGCGCGCTGGCGCTCGCGGGCGCCGGCGCAACGGTCGTGCTCGCCGGGCGGACGCGGGAGGCGCTCGAGCGCGTCGCCGCGCGCGTCGCCGCGGCCGGCGGGACCGCCCTGGTGGAGGTCGCCGACGTGACCGATGCCAAGCGGGTCAACGCGATCGCGGCGACGATCCGCGAGCGGCTCGGCCGGCTCGACATCTTGGTCAACAACGCCGGCAACAATCTGCGCGAGCGCCACTGGGCCGAGCTCACGCCGGAGCGCATCGACACGATCCTCGACGCCAATCTGACGAGCGCGTTCTATGTGGCCGCCGCGGCGCTGCCGATGATGCGCGAGCAGAAGGACGGCGTGCTCATCCACACCGCCTCGTGGGCCGGCCGCTTCGTGAGCCTGCTGACCGGGCCCGGCTACACCGCCGCCAAGCACGGCCTGGTGGCGGCGAGCCACAGCATCAACATGGAGGAATGCATCCACGGGATCCGCTCGACCGTGATCTGTCCGGGCGAGGTCGCGACCCCGATCCTGGCGCGCCGGCCGGTTCCGGTCAGCGACGAGGACAAGGCCCGGATGATCCAGCCCGAGGACGTCGGCGACCTGATCCTCTACGTCGCGACCCGCCCCACGCACATCTGCCTCAACGAGGTGCTGATCAGCCCGACCTGGAACCGCTCTTACATCGCGGCACTGCAGAATCCGGTGGTGTGATCGGGACCCCTCATATCTGCAGGTCGCGCGCCATTCTGGCGCGATCGTGGAGCGCCTCGCCGCGACGCTCGCCGACGATGCGGCCCTTGTCCATCACATAGCAGCGCTGGCTCACGGTCATGATCATGTCGAGGTTCTGCTCGACGAACAGGATGGTGGTGCCGAGCTCGCGGTTGATGCGCTTCATCGCCCGGCCGATATCGGCGACGATCGACGGCTGGATGCCCTCGGAGGGCTCGTCGAGCAGCAGCAGGTCGGGGTTGCCGATCATGGCGCGGCCGATCGCCAGCTGCTGCTGCTGGCCGCCGCTCAAGGTGCCGGCCTTCTGCCGGCGGCGCTCGGCCAGCACCGGAAACAGGTCGTAGACCATGTCATAGAGCTTTTCGCCGACGCGTCCGCCCACCATCTCGCCGACCTTCAGATTCTCCTCGACGGTCATGCGGGGAAAAACCTCGCGGCCTTGCGGGATGTAGCCGATGCCGGCCCGGGCGCGCCGCTCCGCGCTCGTCCGCAGGAGCTCGATCCCGCGAAAGCGTATGCTGCCGGCGCTGCCGCCGATCAACCCGATCAGCGCCCGCATCATCGTGGTCTTGCCGACCCCGTTGCGGCCGATCACGCCGACGATCTCTTCCGGCCGGATCGCAAGATCGATACCGTGCAGCACCGGCGTCGAGCCGTAGCCGGCGCACAGCCCGGTCACCTCGAGCAGGTCGTTCGTCGCCGTCGCGGCCGGTTTCAAGGCGGCTGCTCCTTGCCGAGGTAGATCTCCTGAACGCCCTCGTTGGCGATGATGTCCGCAATCGTGCCACGCGCGAAGGTTCGGCCGAAATGCAACACCGTGACGGTCCGGGCGATCTGGCGCACGAAGGCCATGTCATGCTCCACGACCAGCACCGTCATGCCGTCCCGGTTGAGCGCCAGCACCATCTCTCCGGTGCGATGGGTTTCCTCCGGCGACAGGCCGGCGGTCGGCTCGTCCAGGAACAGCAGCGCCGGGCGCAGGGCGACCGCCATCGCGATCTCGAGCCACTGCTTGTGGCCGTGCGACAGCTCGCCGGCCAGCCGGCGCCGCTGATGCTCGAGGCCGACGAAGCCGAGCAGCCGGTCGGTCTCGCTGCGGACGCCGGCCCGGTCGAAGCGGCGCTGCAGCGCGATCGCCAGGTTCTGCTCGACGGCAAGATCGGGAAAGATCCCGGGGACCTGCATCTTCATGCTCATCCCGGCCTGCACCCGCTGCGCGGTGGAGAACCGGGTGACGTCCTTGCCCTGGAACAGGATGGTGCCGGACGTCGGGGGAAAGCGGCCGATCACCAGCTTGAAGAACGTGCTCTTGCCCGCGCCGTTGGGGCCGATCAGGCAATGCAGCTCGCCCTCCTCGAGCGCGAAGTCGAGGTCGTCGATCGCCGTCACCCCGCCGAAGCGCTTGCTCAGCCCGGCGGTTTCCAGCATCCGCGTCATCGGCCGTATCCGTCCGGCGCGCGCCGGTGCGCCGCGATCCGTGTCGTCATACCGGCGATTCCGGTTTGTATCGGGCGGTGACGCGCCGCTGCGACAGCCAGCCGATGAAGCGGTCGATGAGTCGCGCGATGCCGATCACGTAGCCGCCCGGAGCGAACAGGATCGTCACCACGAGCACCGCGCCGGTGACGACGAGCGCATATTCCTGGCTGAGCACGGCGAGCTGCTGGAAGGCGTAGAGCACCACCAGAGTGCCGACCAGCGTCGCCGTCAAGTCCTGGCGTCCGCCGACCGCGACCCAGATGATCGGCATCGCCGCCGCCGGCAGCGCCATCGAGGCCGGCACGATGAAATTTCCCCATGCGGCGTACAGCACCCCGGACAGCCCCGCCAGCAGCCCGCCGATGGCGAATGCGCCGAGCTGGTAGCGCCTGATGTCGTAGCCGAGCAGCTCGGCGCGCTCCGGGTTCTCGCGGATGGCGACCAGGACGTTGCCGAAGCGCGAGTTCACCAGCACGCGCAGGGCGAGATAGACGACGACGATGAGCGCCAGCACGAGATAGTAGAAGCCCGCGCCCTCGATCCGCAGCCTGCCGCCGTCGAGGTCGACGATGGCGAGGCTGGGGATCCGCGTCATGCCGTTGTAGCCGTTGAGGCGCGCCTTCCCGATGTGCCATTGCGGGCCCGCCGTCTGGTTCATGAAGGTGGCGAAGGCGAGCGTCACCGACAGCGTCACGATGCCGACGAACACGCCGTTGATGCCGCCGTAGATCATGAAATATCCGAGGATCAGCGCGAACGCGGTGGCGATGGCGAGCGCGGCCACCAGGGCGAGCATCGGCAGCGCATGGGCGTCGCCCATGTTGGTCGCCAGCACCCCATAGGCATAGCCGGCGAGCCCGAAGAACGCGGTCTGCCCGAAGCTCAGCATGCCCCCATAGCCCCAGATCAGCGACAGGCCGAGCGCCATGAAGATCCACAGGCCGAAATAGGCGGTGTTGGCGACGTTG
>Ga0209415_10014784_pt1 | contig 12724 bp, 8 predicted proteins | sample PeaSoiSIISIP2007_FD_187696 | JGI IMG/M metagenome (GOLD analysis project Ga0209415, IMG submission 187696) | Peat soil microbial communities from Weissenstadt, Germany - SII-SIP-2007 (SPAdes) (version 2) | ecosystem: Environmental > Terrestrial > Soil > Wetlands > Peat | place: Germany...
ATCCGCCCTGCAAGTGGACAAGCTCCTGTTCTTAACCGATGTCGATGGCGTCCGCGATCAGGACAATCAGATCCGTTCGACATTGAACCTGGATCAATGCCGCGATTTTATTGAAAATGGCGTTGCCACTGGCGGCATGCGAGCTAAGCTCGAGTCGGCCGCCGAAGCCCTCGAAGCCGGCATTCCCGAAGTCGTGATCGCACCCGGCGCCTCTACGGATATCGTGGCCCGATTACTCGCGGGCCATGCTATCGGCACCCGGCTGGTAAGCCGTCAGGGAGCTTCACTCCATGTCTAACTCCATTTTGCCGGCTGAAGTACTGGCAGATATAGAACGTCATATTGTTCGCAAAGCCACGCTGCGTGACATCCCCGCATTGCTCCAATTAATCAACGGCTATGCGGCTCAAGGCATCATGTTGCCGCGAACCGAGTTCGAAATTTCCGAAAACATCCGCGATTTCAGCGTTGTTTACGCGGGTCAGCAACTGCTCGGATGCGGCGCGCTGCACTTCTACACGCCGGTTTCGGGAGAAGTCAGGTCCCTGGCAGTCGCCCCTGCTATTAAAGGTGGCGGTATTGGACGCCTTCTAGTGGAAGCCCTGGAGAAAGAAGCTGTTCACAACGATCTGCATACAATATTCGCGTTCACTTATGTGTCCGGTTTCTTTCATAAATTGGGCTTCCACCAAGTCGACCGCGGGTTGCTTCCGCTCAAAGTCTGGAAGGACTGCCTGTCGTGTCCAAAGTTCGACTGCTGCGATGAAATAGCTGTAATCAAAGCGCTTAGGCCTGATCCCTCGCTTGCGCTCGCACCCGATTTAAGCGCCGAGCTCGTGCAGTTGCCCCATCAAAAGCACGATTGAATATGCTTGGATCGCGCGTCTAGTTTCTTCATAAAAAAGATGTTTCCGTGAGAGTTTTCCCTGTATTTCTCACTTGGCCTGTGTATAATTTGAAGCATACTTGACAGTACTTGGGAGGGATCACAAGTCGTTATGAAGGCGCAGACCATCGACGTCAAGCAAGCCACAGGTAGGATTCTTTGTTGCACCATCTTTCGGGCAGGCGGCAAGAAATTGCTCGCCAAGGGCCACATGATTAGTGAAGAAGATGCTCGCATGCTCGAGACCGAAGGCATGAACGAAGTCTGGGTCACCGAGTTGGAAGACGGGGAAGTGGGAGAGGACGACGCTGTCATGCAGGTCGCGAGCGAAATTGGCTGTGGAACGCTCGAAATCCGTCTCGCCGCTGGAGGAAGAGCGAATCTATTTGCCACTGAGTCGAGTTGCCTCCTGGTTGACGATGAGCTGTTAAGGCAAATCAATTGCACGGTTAGTATGGCCATCGCTACCGCTCCCAATTTTTCTTACGCGCGTACCGGCAATCGCGTGGCTACGGTGAAGAGCGCTCCCTTCGCGGTGGCCAAGCCCGAGCTGGAGGCGGTCGTTTCCATCGTCAAGGAACGCGGGCCGATCTTGCAGTCGCGGCCGATTCGTGCGCCCGCGGTGGCGATTCTCTATACGGACCCCGCCAATGGCGAACGAGCGCGGCAGCTTTTTGAAAACATCATGCGCCAGCGTCTCGAACGGCTCGGCGCCGCCGCGAGCTTTGTTCTCTCCACGGTCGAAGAGGAAGGCGCGGTGGCACGTTCCTTGCAGCATCTGCTGCGCGCCAAACCTACCATTGTATTGATCGCGTCCACCACCGCCCCCGCGGGTCCGGAAGACGTGATCGGACGCGCCATGGTGCGCGCCGGCTGCCAGGTGGAACGCTTTCTCGCGCCCGTGGAGCCCGGCAATCTGTTTCTGTTGAGCTACAAGGACGACATCCCGGTCATGTCCGCGCCTGGTTGCTTCCGCTCCGCCAAAGCCAATGTGGTCGACTTGATGCTTCCCCCTATGCTGGCCCGCTATCGCGTGTCGGGATGGGAAATCGCCTGCCTCGGGCATGGGGGCCTGCTCGCTTAACGGGGAGTGGGAGGTGGGCGGTGGGAAGTGGGTAAAGGCCAATGGGACCCTCGAGCGTCACTAACCTCCGGATTTGGCATGAGGGAATTTCGGTCGTTAAAGACAGCTATTCCCTCAGCCATGCTTGGCCAAAGAGCGAGATGTTCGGCCTGACGTCGCAAGTTCGGCGTGCCGCCGTATCGATTCCTTGCAATTTGGCAGAAGGACGCGGAAGAGGTACCCGGGCCGAAATGGCTCGTTTTGCGCACATCGCTCTCGGATCGGTGTATGAGCTCGACACTCTCCTACTGATTGCGGCCGAACTAGATCTATCCGACGCAAGAGACGTTGCTGCCCTACGCGATCGCCTATCTTCGCTCTCCCGGCAAATATCCAAATACATCGAAGATCGCAAGCCCAGCACATAGCCCCGCTCCTACCTCCCACCGCCCACCTCCCTCCTGTTACCCTAGTCCTCTACGTCACATGCCCCACTTGGCCGCGATCGTCGAAACCGCTCTGGGAGGGGCTGCCGTGGTGTCGGCCGGTGTGCTTGCCTACGCCGTCCGAGTTCCCTCCTGCTCGCTACTGGCCCCCTCCGTTCATCGCGGCTCTAGCGCCCGCCAGGCCATCGCCCTCACCTTCGACGACGGGCCCAGCGAAGGAACGCCGGAGCTGCTGGAAATCCTGGCCCGCTATCGCGCGACCGCCACATTTTTTCAAATTGGCGCGAATGTTCGACGCTGGCCCGAAATCGCGCGGCAAGTCGCGGCGGCTGGACATGAAATCGGCAATCACACCGACACGCATCCCCTGCTTGCGCTGAAATCGCCAGGCTTCATCCATCGAGAGCTCGCCGCCGCGCAGGAAACCATCGAGCGTGCCACCGGCCAGCGCCCGCGCTATTTTCGCGCTCCCTACGGCGTGCGTTGGTTCGGTCTTAATCAAGCCCAGCGGCGTCTCGCCCTGACTGGCGTGACGTGGAGCACCATTGCGCTAGACTGGAAACGGCAGACGCCCGCTGTGGTATCCCGGCTGAACGGCGGCGCGGTCCCGGGCGCGATTCTCTGCCTCCATGATGGCCGCGTTCTTGAACCTCGCCCCAACATCGGCGTCACGCTCCAAGCCGTGCGCGAACTTCTGCCAAAATTGATGGAGCAAGGCTTTCGTTTCGAAAAGGTGACGGATATTCTATGTCCCACGAAGAACTGACCACCCGGGTCAGGAGCATCATTGCCGCGACCCAGCACCTGCCTCAGGAGAAGATCACCGCCGACAGTACCTTCGCCGAGCTGGGCATCGACTCACTGGATGGGATCAATATCCTCTTCGCCGTCGAGAGCGAATTCAACATCAATATCCCGGACGAGGCCGCGCAAAGCTTGCGCTCCGTTCGCGAGATGATCGACGGAATCGCCAAGCTCCTCGAAAGCGGCCAAGGAACCAAGGCAGCGGCGCGCGCCTGACATGCCCCGCCACGTTGCGGTTACTGGACTAGGCGTAATCTCGGCGCTCGGCAAAAATGCTCAGGAATTCTGGCAAGCGCTCGTGGCCGGACGCCCCGGCATCGGGCCACTGCAGTCCATCGACCCCACACTGCTCCGCTTTCCCAATGGCGCCGAGGTGCGCGGCTATGCGCCCTCTAGCTATTTCGACGAAAAAGACATCGGGCTCCTCGATCGGTTTGCTCAGTTCGGCGTCATTGCCGCGCGCGAAGCCATCGTCGCCGCGGGTATCGAATGGACGCCGCAGTTGCGCGAATCAACCGCGATTATCACCGGCACCTGCGTGGGAGGCCAAACCACGGAGGACGAAGGCTTCGTCAATTTGTATCGCAACAATATTCCGCGCGTGAATCCGCTCACCATTCCGCGCACCATGGGCAACGCCGCCGCCAGCAGAATCTCTCTTGAGACCGGCGTGGTTGGACCGACGTATACCATCTCGACCGCCTGCTCTTCTTCGAATCACGCCATCGGCCAGGCGTTTTGGATGGTGCGTAGCGGCGCCGTGGAAATGGCCATCACGGGCGGGAGCGAAGCTTTCTTCAGTCTTGGGTTTCTCAAGGCCTGGGAGGCCATGCGTGTGGTCTCGCCCGACACCTGCCGTCCGTTTTCGAAGGACCGCCGCGGCCTGATCCTAGGCGAAGGTGCGGCGATGCTGGTGCTGGAACCCTTCGACGCCGCCCGCGCTCGTGGAGCCGCGATACTCGGCGAAATCATCGGCTTCGGGATGTCTTCCGACGCTTTCCACATCACCCAGCCTTCTCCCGATGGCGCCGCGCGAGCCATGCGGGCTGCGCTCTCCGATGCCGATATTCAACCTGGACAAATCGGCTACATCAACGCGCACGGCACCGCGACATTGGCCAACGATGCCGCCGAAACCACGGCCATTCGCAAGGTGTTTGGCGAACATGCCGATCGGCTTCAGGTGAGTTCCAGCAAGTCCATGCACGGCCACACGCTCGGCGCGGCCGGCGCCATCGAAGCCGTCGCCACGTTGCTCGCATTGAGAAATGGAATCCTGCCTCCCACTGCGAATTTCACTGAGCCCGACCCGGCCTGCGATCTCGACGTGATCCCCAACATCGCCCGCCCAGCCGCCATTGAATTCGCGCTCTCGAATTCATTCGCCTTCGGTGGTTTGAATGCGGTCCTCGCCTTCCGCCGAGCCTGATTTTCGTAGTGGCGCACGCTTTAGCGCGACGCACTCTTGCGTGCAGTGTCGCGACTCTTCGCGACACTTTATGCGGTTCTGGTCCAAGTGTTCACACGAGTGTGAACACGGCACGCAAGAGTGCGTCGCGCTAAAGCGTGCGCCACATCCTGACGCTAAACTGAAGTTACGTGGAAGAAGAGGTCTTAGGAAAAGCCTACGATGGGCGCCTCATGCGGCGTCTGCTCACCTACATTCGCCCCTATAAGTTAGTCGTCTCATCTTCGTTGGTCTTGATGCTTTTCAACGCGCTGCTGCAGGTGGTTGGACCGCTGCTCACCGCGCTGGCTGTCGACCGCTACCTGACGCCGTCCGGCAAAGTTACGCATACAGTTCTGGATCCGTTCTTGTCCCACAACCCCTGGACCGGCCTCGGGCAGGTTTCGTTCCTCTATTTCCTCGCTTTGGTCTTCGGCATGTTGTGCGATTTCGGCGAGCAGTACATGATGCAGTGGGTTGGCCAGAAGGCCATGTTCGATCTGCGGCGCGAGATCATGGCCAAGCTCCAGAGACTGGATCTCGCCTACTTCGACCACAACCCGGTGGGCCGCCTGGTCACCCGCATGACTACCGATGTCGACGCGCTCAACGAGCTGTTCTCGTCCGGCCTGCTCATGATCCTGGGCGACTTACTCATGCTGAGCTTCGTGGTCGTGGCGATGCTGGAACTCAGCCCCGGGCTGACCGCCTTCATGCTCGCCGTGATGCCTCTGGTAGTGCTGGTCACCATGCAGTTCCGGCGCGCCGTGCAAAAAAGCTACCGCAAAATCCGCATCGCCATCGCTCGTATCAATTCCTACTTGCAGGAGCACATCAGCGGTATCGCCGTGCTCCAGCTCTTCAATGGCGAGGCTCGCAGCCGCCGCGAGTTCGCAAGCATCAATCGCGATCACATGGAAGCCTACAAGGACGCCATCACCGCCTATGGATGGTTTTATCCGGTTGCCGAGTTTCTCGGTATGTTGGCGCTGGCGCTGCTGCTTGGCTACGGCGGCTTTCGAGTGCGCGGGGGCGCCATCCAGATCGGCGTGGTGGTGGCCTTTTTTCAATACGGCCTGCGGTTCTTCCGCCCCATTCAGGATCTGAGCGAAAAGTACAACATCATGCAATCGGCCATGGCTGCCGCCGAACGCGTGTTCAAGCTGCTCGACACGCCTGCTCGGATTCAATCCCCCGTTCAACCGGCGGCTTTTCCTCCATCCTCCGCCGCCATCGAATTCGACCACGTCTGGTTTGCTTATAAAGATGAGGATTGGGTGCTCCGCGACGTTAGCTTCCGCATTGAGCCCGGCGAAACCATCGCGGTGGTCGGCCACACTGGCGCTGGAAAAACCACCATGGCCAGCCTCCTGCTTCGTTTCTACGAAGTCCAGCGCGGCGTCATCCGCATCGGCGGCATCGACATCCGCGAGTTCGATCTTGAAAACCTGCGGCGCAACTTCGGCATCGTACTCCAGGACCCGCATTTGTTCACCGGCACCATCGCGGAAAACATCCGCCTCGGCACGCTCGGTATTTCCGATGATCAAATGGCCGATGCCGCCGCGCGCGTCAATCTGCTCGACTTCGTCCAGAGTTTGCCGGAAGGTTTCGCGCAGCCGGTACGCGAGCGCGGCGCCGGATATTCCACCGGGCAGAAACAGCTCATCAACTTTGCCCGCGCGCTGGCTCACAACCCGCGTTACTTGATTCTCGATGAAGCCACATCCAGCGTCGACACCGAGACCGAGCTACGCATTCGCGAGGCGCTCCAGCGCCTGGTTGTTGGCCGTACGTCCATCGTGATTGCGCACCGGCTGTCCACCATCCAGCGCGCCGATCGCATCATCGTGATGCACAAAGGCAAATTGCGCGAGATCGGCACGCATCAGGAGCTGCTGGCGGTACGCGGCATTTATTGGAAGCTGTACCAATTGCAGTACAAGGACCAGGAATCCGGCACCGCGCGCCTGGCCGAGCAACAACTTACGGGCGACTAGTCCCCCATTAGTACTGTGTCGCGAGCAGTGACTGTTTTCGGCGCGAATTCTCGCTTAATATCAATAGGGGATTCGTCCGTTAACTCGCCAGTTTGGGAATCCCGAGGAGGAGGAAGTATGTCAAAGCTTTTTTCTCGAAACGTTTTAGCCGTCTTGGCTCTGGCTTTTCCTGTCGCGGCCCTGGCGGATATTACCAACCAGATGGTCACGCTCACGCAAGCCGGGCAGATTGTGAGTCTGGACACGGGCACAACCGTCAATTCTGGCGGAGACTTGCTGTGGGACGGCACGAACCTGATTCCGCAAGGGTCGATGTTTGTGTACGTGCTGTCTGCTCAGGGGAGCGGGGCCATGGCGGCGTACCTGCGGTTCACAACGGTGGAGATCGACCTCGACTTCATGAATTGCGGAGGGTCCCAGAGCTCGGTCCCAGGTACCGTCAACCAATTGTTCATGGCTATCACCAACGGTGAACACGACGCGAAAGTTCTGGTTACGGCACAAAGCGGCACATCCATCACGATCGAATTTACAACCTACACTTCGACCACCAATACCAGCTGCGCTGGCAAAGGTACCGGCGGGAACGCCCCCGTCGTCAATGCGCTGGTGAACAACTACAGCAACATACCCCCCGGCTTACCCAGTTATGGCATCGCGCCCGGCAGCCTGTTTGTCATTTACGGCACTGGCATGAGCGATCCGGGCAATCCTGTCCTGCATAGCTTCAAGGATGGGCCTTTGCCCACCACGCTAAACCACACCAGTATCTCGGTTACGGTGAACGGAATAACCACGAATCCGGGCATGTACTACACCTCGCCGGGGCAGATCGCCGCGGTCCTTCCATCCTCCACGCCAGCCGGCCAGGGAACCATTACGGTCACCTACAACGGGACCCCCAGTGCGCCGGCGCCCATTGTGGTGACTGCCAGCGCCTTCGGGGCCGACACGTTGCCGGGTAGCGTCAACGAGGTCACGGCGACCGACGCCAGCTACCATCTCATCACGCCCACCGCTTCCGCCAGCCCCGGCCAGACCATCGTAATCTGGGGCTCCGGCCTCGGGGCGGATACAAGGAACGATGATCGAACGTACCCCTTGAATCAGGACAATCTCAACGACGCCACGGTATACATCGGCGGCGTCAAGGCGAACGTCAGATATGCCGGCCGATCCCAGTTTCCGGGGGTGGATCAAATCGATGTGGACATCCCTGAGCTGGGCGCCGCGCTCCAAGCCGCAAGCCTGCCGGGCCAGGCCGTCGCGCATGCTTCCTCCGGGTTTCAGGGCGGCTGCGGGATTTCAGTGGCAGTGGTTGCGCATAACATCGTCAGTAATTTTGTCACCGTTCCGGTCAACCCCGGCGGCGGCGTTTGCAGCGACCCTGCGTTTGGAACCACCGGAACTTCCGGGTCGTCGTCGGGTACCAGGAGAGACGGATTCGTAAAGGTATCCCGGGCGACCGTACCGAGCAGCGACTTGGGCAGCGACCGCTCCGATTCCAAGCCCCGAGCACAGGCGACGACAACCCTCAACAATGCGTCCGCGAGTTTCACTTCCACCACTGGATCGTCGTCCGCCGGGACTCGCGTTTCGCTCGGGAACTGCATCGTGTACTACCCCGGCGAACTCACCGGAAATGAGACCGTCACCTATTTGGATGCGGGAGCTTCGATCGGGCTTTCCGGCGGAGGCATTGCAACACAAATACCCGTAACACCGGGGCAAGTCGGCTCTTACAATCTTGTGTTAAATACCGCTCTGACGGCCGGCACTTCGTACACCTTTAAGGGGACTGGCGGAAAGGACGTCGGATCCTTCACTGTGAGCGTCACCTTTCCAACTCTGCTGGACTGGACCAACGAGAACTCCATCACCACAGTCACCGAGTCCCAAGGGCAGCCGATCACCTGGACAGGAGGCGAGCCAGGCACCTACATCTTCATCGGCGGCACCTCATCGACATCGGGGGAACCCTCGGTCAACATGACCTTCTTTTGCTACGTTCCAGTGGAGGATCAACAGTTCACCATTCCTTCGTACGTCTTGCTCACGCTCCCGAAGGGCAACGGAACTCTGGGTATGAGCAACAGCGCAGTTCCGGTCGCCTTCCCGACAACCACGGGGCTCGACTACGCCTCCGCGCAGGCCAGCGACACCATTGACATAAACGTCACCTATCAGTAGTTCACAAGGGGGGCCGGGGCGTAAACCTCGGCCCCTTGCCTTGCTCATCTTTTTCATAAATAATTCTCAGATATATCTGTGCCTGGCTGGTTTCGGGCACTGGAGCGAAGATGAGAAGGTTCAGCCTATTACCCAGCGTTGTTGTTCTCGCTGGCTTAGGCTACACGGGCACCGCGGTCGCCCAGGTCACGGCACAGTCGAATCCGGCCACGGTCACCTTCAACTACCAGCAGGGAGGCCCCACCCCCTCGCCGCAAACAATAAATGTGACGAGCGTGGACGGTAGCGCGATTAACTTCACAGCCAGCGTGACCTCTGGCGCGAACCTCTTCGCTGTGACGCCGTCGAACGGCGCGACTCCTGCGACGCTCACCGTGTCGGTGAATTCGTCGGAGCTGCCTGCCCTAAAGGGCTCAGCCACAGGCTACGTAACCATCGTTCCCTCTACAGGCCTCAATGTCCTTGTCCCAGTGAACCTGGTCTTAACGACAGCCGCTATTGTTAACGTTAGCCCCAGCAGCCTGACCTTCAACTATAAAATCAAAGACCCCACCCCTCCCAGCCAGACCCTCACGATCACCAGCACTGGCGGCTCGGTGGCTTTTACGGCGACGGCTTCCTCCCCGACCACCGGCTTGGTTACGCTGAGTTCCCAAACCGGGATGACTCCGGGAGCCATCAGCGTGTCCCTGAATTCGTCCGTCCTGTCGAACCTCCCCGCCGGCCAGTACGGAGGCACCATAGACGTCGCCTCGACCGGCGTCCCTGCGATTATGATCCCCGTGACCCTGACCGTCACCGGCGGGCCCCAGATCACAGGCCTGCTGAACAACTTCAGCTATACTTTGCCCGGTCTGCCCAACTACGGCTTCGCACCAGGCTCTCTTATCGACATCTTTGGCACGGATTTGGCCAACACTCCGAACATCGCGGAAGCATTCCCGCTTACGACAAGCCTGAATGGAGTTCAGCTCACTGTTGCGGCCAACGGGACGACTTGGAATCCGCCCCTATATTACGTCACGGCCACTCAGATCGCGGCGGTTCTGCCAGAGGCCACGCCGGTCGGGACCGCGACCCTCACAGTGACCAACAATGGGCTGACCAGCGCAAAGTTTCCGATTGTGGTGGTCCAAAGCGATTTCGGAATTTTGACCACGAACGGCGCAGGGAGCGGTCCGGCGGCGGCCTTCGATCAGAACTACGTCCCTCTCACTGACACTCACCCGGCTCATCCGGGGGATCTCGTTATTGCCTTTGGCACGGGCGTTGGGCCCGATCCGGGCAACGACGACCAGTCCTTGCCGCAACATGCCAACAATCTCACCAAAGTTCCGATCAACGTCTTCATTGGCGGGATGCCGGCCGATGTCTATTACCGAGGCAGAAACCGTTACCCCGGCCTGGATTCAGTCATCGCTTATGTGCCGCAGAACGTGTCCCCGGGCTGCGGAGTTTCTTTTGTCACGCAAAGCGGGAATCTGACGAGCAGTCTGATAAGCAACTTTTCGACGATTCCGGTGGCCCCGAAGGGTTCAGATATCTGCTCCGATCCCCTCATCAGTGGAAACCAAACACCACCGAGCGGTCCAAACACCTACAAGTTCGGGAGTTTATTGATCTCGCAGATAACTTACTCGAATCAGGAACCTCCGGTCAGCGGCATCGCGCAAGGACTCTTTTTTAGCGAACCTGTCGTTTCCTACAGCGCGAGCAATCCGACGCTTTCGCTTGGAAGTTGCAGAGTGACGCAGCAATCGGGCTCGACGACGGGTTCCGGTGCGAAGGGCATCGACGCTGGCGCCATCACTTTCACGAGCAACGGCCAAACGATTACCTTGACCCGGGGGTCCATCCCTGGGTTCTATCTGGCGCAACTGCCGACGAGTAGTTTTATTTCTCCGACGGGCGGAACCGTCATGTTCACAGGCACCGGCGGAACGGGCGTGGGAGCCTTCACGGCCATGCTAAACGTTCCGCCCCTTCTAACTTTCACCAACCAAGCCTCGGTCAAGACGGTCGACCGGTCGCAGGGAGTAACCGTGACCTGGAGCGGGGGAGGTTCGGGGACCTACGTAACGATCAGCGGAAGCTCGACTGGCACGGGATCGAATCCACCCACTGTCAGCTTTAGCTGCAGCGCTCCGGTAAGCGCCGGGCAGTTCACTATTCCCGACTATGTGACGCGAACCCTACCGCCAGGCACCGGGACCTTGACGGTGGAGAATAACTCGTCAGGCTACACGTTCACCGCGTCGGGGCTCGACTTTGGTTTCGGGTTCGGCGCTAATGGGTTTCAGGTAACCGCAGTTTACAATTGACACGCTCTCATCGTTTCACGGCATGACACGGAAGGCGAAAATCGGCTCCACATCCACCGGCAGTTTCGACGCCGCTTTCATCGCTTCGGCCAGCTCCGCGGGCATTTTGTCATAGCGGTTGAACCACGCTTCCGCGCGCTGGCGGTCGCCCGTCGCTTCAATCGTCAGCAGCTCCTTCGATAGCGACGCGATCGCCCCGGGCATCCGGGCAAAATCCACCGCGTACTTGCCCGCCACGCGATTCACCGCTTTCTGCTCAACCAGGTAGTTGAACTCCATCATCTCCGCGCGCCCGTGCGCCTCCGCCACTCCATAGCGCAGCGTGCGAAAAATGCCGGCCACGTATGACGAATAGTATTCCTCGGCGCGATTCTTCGGAACCGCTCCGTGATCCATCAGCCACGCGAGGCCATACATTCCTACCACGTCGGCCTTCGCCTCTTCGAGCGCCGAATACACCGGGCCGATCGCTTCGGTAATCGGCACTTGCTTCCCGTTCACGTGGGAGTACGCTGGCCCCAGCCCGTGCGAGATTTCGTGCAGCACCACCGGCGCGAGGTATCCTTCGGCCGAAGCCCGTGCCGCCTGCGCTTCCGGCATCAGATACTTCGCCAGCGGAAGCACCACATAGTTCACGCGCGCGTCCATGAAATTCTTGAAGAAGATTTTCTTGGTGCCCTTGGTATCGTGAACGCGCGGATCGTTTGGCAGGTTGTCCGCCACCGCCTGATATCCGTGCAGCAGATCGCCGGTGCGGAGTGGCGCGTCCATCACTTCCATGGGGGTCGGCTGGCCGCGCTTGGATGGCCGGTCCGCGGCCGCCAGCGGCAGCGCGTCCTGAATATCGGGAATGTATTTCTGATACAGCTCCAGCTTCGCGCTCTCCGGCTCGTTGCGGATCAGCACCGCCGCCGAGTACGAAGTCTTCACGCCCAGCACGTCATCTAGATAGGTCTCATAGGGCGCCAGGATCACGTCGACCTTGGGATTCTTCAATTCCAGCCATTGCAGGTCGCTCGGATAATAATCATCGGAGAGCAGCGCGTCGGCTCGCATCCGCAGGAATTTCGCGAAGGCTTTGTCGTCGCTCAGCTCTGCGGCTTCCCGCAGCGATTTCGCCGCCGGTTCTAGATGTTTCTTGTATTCGGCGTGATACGGGATTGATTCGAGCTTCGCTCCTTGCCAGCGCAGCACGGTGTATGGACTGTAGATCGCGTCCTTCTCTGCCGGATGCGCTTTCACGTAGGCTTCGATTTGCGCGCTAGTCAAGCCGGCGGGATAAAGATTGCGCCCCGGTGCGATCGGTTTGGACCCGACGAACGGCTTGTTCTCGTCGATCAGATCGAACTGCGCGCCGTTGATCATCAGCAGGCGCTTCAGGTTCGCGTCTTTAGTGGTTTTGTATAACTCCAGCGCCTCGGGATCGCTCTGCTGCCAGTAGATAGCTTCCATCTGGCGCGCCGCCTCGGCCAGTTTGTCGACCTCCTGCTTCTCGCGCGCGTTGAGCGTTTCGGAATGATACGGCATCTCCACCGTCTTCCACCGGGCGATCCTTTGCGCAATATCG
>Ga0209415_10014785_pt1 | contig 12723 bp, 5 predicted proteins | sample PeaSoiSIISIP2007_FD_187696 | JGI IMG/M metagenome (GOLD analysis project Ga0209415, IMG submission 187696) | Peat soil microbial communities from Weissenstadt, Germany - SII-SIP-2007 (SPAdes) (version 2) | ecosystem: Environmental > Terrestrial > Soil > Wetlands > Peat | place: Germany...
TCGCTGAACGGGATCACGAGTCCGGCGGTCACGCTGACGGTGGATCCGGCGACCGTGGTATCGATCGCAGTGACGCCAAATCCCGCGACAGTCCTCGCCGGGAACACGGTGCAGCTTTCAGCCATCGGGACGTTCACGGACAACAGCACGGAGGACCTTTCGACCCAGGTGACGTGGAGTTCTTCCAATGCGGGCATCGCCACGATCAACGCGACCGGGCTCGCCACAGGCGTGTCCACCGGCGGACCGGTAACCATTACGGCGTCTCTGAACGGGGTCTCCGGGACATCCGGACTGACCGTGAATTCGGCTCCGGTGATTAGCTCGCAACCGGCGAGTGTGACAGTGAACCCGGGGCAAACCGTGACGTTCATGGTCTCGGTGACGGGCACGGCCCCGTTCACCTATCAGTGGCAAGAGAATGGCGCGAACATCAGCGGAGCCACCTCCTCAAGCTACACGACCGGACAACTCTCGTTGGCCGACAGCGGAGAGACATTCGATGTGATTGTCACCAATTCATTCGGCAGCACGACGAGCAATATCGCGACGCTGACCGTGAACTCGACGCCAACGATTACGATTCAGCCCGCGAGCCAAACCGTGAACTTGGGTCGGACGGCGACGTTCAGCGTCACCGCAACCGGGCTCGGGACTTTGACCTATCAGTGGCAAGAGAACGGCGCAAACATCGCCGGCGCGGCGGCCGCGCAGTACACGACGCTCGCCGCAACGCTCGCGGACAACGGCGACACGTACGATGTCGTCGTCAGCAACTCCGACGGCAGCCAGACGAGTGCGACGGCCACGCTTACAGTGGCCTTGCCGCCCACCATCACGACGCAGCCGCAGAGCCAAACGGTGACGGTGGGCCAGACGGCGACGTTCATGGTGGCCGTGACCGGCGCCACGCCGCTCAGTTATCAGTGGCAAGAGAATGCGATGAACATTCCGGGCGCGAATTCCTCGAGTTATACGACCGGGGCGACCGCGCTGACGGACGGCGGCTCGCTGTTCACCGTGGCGATCACGAATCCAGCGGGCACGGTCGCCAGCATGGCGGCTACGCTGACGGTGAATCCGGCGCAGGCGATCGACGTTACCACCTACCACAATGACGTCTCGCGCACTGGACAGTATTTGAATGAAACGACGCTGACGCCGGGCAATGTGACATCCGCCACATTCGGGAAGTTGGGATTTTTCGCAGTCGACGGCCTGGTGGATGCGCAACCGCTCTACCTGTCTAACGTGGCGATTCCGGGCCAGGGCGCGCATGACGTGGTGTACATCGTGACGGAGAATGACAGCGTCTATGCGTTCGACGCGATCACGGGCCAGAACCTCTGGCAGGTGTCCGCGCTCGGCGCGAACGAAACTCCCAGCGACAATCGCAATTGCACTCAGGTGACGCCGGTCATCGGGATCACCGCGACGCCGGTAATCGATCGGACGCGCGGACCGAATGGCGCGATCTACTTGGTGGCGATGTCAAAGGATGGCAGCGGAAATTACTACCAGCGCATCCACGCGCTCGACCTCACCACCGGCGCGGAACTTTTCGGCGGCCCCACCACGATTCAAGCGGCGTATCCCGGCACGGGAGACGACACCGACGGCACAAACGTGCACTTCGATCCGAAGCAGTACAAGGAGAGGGCTGCACTGCTGCTTTTGAATGGCACCGTCTACACGACGTGGGCCTCTCATTGCGATGACGCGCCGTACACGGGATGGATCATCGGCTTCAACGCGAACACGCTGGCGACCAGCCAAGTCCTGAACGTCGACCCCAACGGCAGTGAAGGCGCGATCTGGATGAGCGGAGCCGGTCCGGCCGCGGACACCTCCGGGAATATCTACCTACTAGATGGGAACGGCACATTCGATGCGACTCTGAATGCTAGCGGCTTCCCGAATGAAGGCGATTTCGGGAATGCCTTTTTGAAACTGTCCAGCACGCCGACTCTTGGCGTTTCGGATTATTTTGAGATGGACAATCAAGCATACGAGAACGCAAACGATTTGGATTTGGGTTCGGGAGGAACTCTGCTGCTCCCCGATCTCACGGACGGATCCGCGAATGTGCATCATCTGGCGGTGGGGGCAGGGAAGGACGGCAATCTTTACGTCGTCAATCGCGACTCGATGGGGGAGTTCAATTCCGCGAGCAACAACATTTATCAGGAACTCCCGAGCGCCTTGCCGGGCGGCATATGGTCCGCGCCCGCGTATTTCAATAACACACTTTATTATGGACCCGTCGGCGGTCCGATCCTGGCATTCGGAATCAGCAATGCGCTTCTCTCCACGACTCCGACGAGCCAGACGAGCACGAGTTTTGAATACCCGGGAGCGACTCCGAGCGTGTCTGCAAACGGAACGGCCAACGGGATTGTGTGGGCCGTCGAGAACGGCAGCACGGCGGCGATCCTGCATGCCTATGACGCCACGAATCTCGCGTCCGAGCTTTACAATTCCAATCAGGCATTGGGCGCGCGCGACAATTTTGGGCCGGGTAACAAATTCATTACGCCAATCATTGCCAACGGCAGAGTCTACGTGGGCACGCCGAACGGCGTGGCAATCTTTGGTTTGATTCCGAGCGCTTCACTGAGCGGCTTGCCGTTTATCACCGTTCAACCCCAACCTCAAACGGTGGGGGTGGGGCAGACGGCAACATTCATTGTTGGTGCCACCGGCACGCCCCCGCTGAGCTTCCAGTGGCAAAAGAACGGAATGAATATTCCGGGCGCGACTCAACCGGCCTATACGACAGCCCCGGCCACCGCGGCCGACGACGGTTCGACGTTTGACGTGGTGGTCACGAATACGAATGGCAGCGCTATCAGCATCGTGGTCACACTGTCCGTCCTTTATCCTCCGTCGATCAGGCAGCAGCCGTCGAGCCAGACGGTAATAGTCGGAGGATCGGCGACATTCTCGGTTTCGGTGTCGAATACGTCCGCCATGGCGTACCAGTGGCTGGAAAATGGCGTCGAAATTCCCGGGGCGACTTTGCCATTTTATACGACGCCGTCGACCACGCTCGCCGACAGCGGTGAGCAATTCAGCGTCATCGTGAGCGACGCCGTCGGCAAAGTCGCCAGCTCGGCTGCCATGCTGACGGTCCTGCCGCCTCCGCCTCCTGCGACCTACTACATCGATTCGAGCGCGGGTTCCGATTCCAATACCGGGCTTTCGCAAACCGCGGCGTGGCACGACTCTCCGGGCATGCCGAGTTGCATCGCGAAATGCGCTCAGACGGTTCTCAACCCGGGAGATCGGGTCATCTTTAAGGGCGGGGATACTTGGACTGCTTCAAACTTCCCGATGGAGGTTCCGTGGTCCGGGTCGAGCGGAAGTCCGATCTATTATGGCGTCGACACAACTTGGTTCAGCGGCAGCCAGTGGACGCGCCCCGTCTTCGATCTGAACGGCAAGGTCTGGACGGCGGCTCCCATTTTGCTCGACGACGTGTACGACGTCGTCGTGGATAACCTCGAAATCCAAAACGAACAGATTGACTCGGCGAATCAGGGGATTCCGCGCGGGGGAATCACTGTGTTCGCGGGCGGGCACAATACCATTGAGAATTGTTACCTTCACGGCTGGAGCATCCAGAATCCGACGAACGGCAGCGATACGAACCCCTTCGGAGGAATCGTGTTACTTGATTCTTCCTCTGGGAGCATGGTCAGCAATTGCGTGTTGGACGGCGCTCCCAACGGCGATTCCGGCGTCGGCATCTGGGGCGGCACAATAATCCAAGGGAATACCATCGAAAATGTGCCGCTCGGAATATTGTCTTCGGACCCTCAAGCAGTAATCAGCGGGAATCAGGTTTTCCAGATCGTGTATTCGGCTGATCCGACCGTGACCCCCACCGCGGTTGCGGTAATGAACGACGCTGAGGTGTTCAATAACGTGGTTCACGATCTCGTTCCGGCGGCGAGCGCATTCGTCTTGCAGGCGATGAATGATTCCGGCAACGCTCAAACGCTGTACAACAATCTGGCCTGGAACGTCGGGACAGGTCCGGCGATCACCGTGCTTCCTGGTTCCAATCCGGCCGGAGCAGCCACGATCTCGCTCGGGAACAACACCATTGTGGCCGGGGCTTCCGCTTGCATCGGTCTCCAACCCGGCACCGCTCCTTTAGCCGGACTCGACGTCGTAAACAATCAGTGCATCTCCGACCAAACCAACGCTCCGGCTTGGTGCTGGAACGCGGCGAATGGAAACGCGTCCTGTGGTGCCGTCAGCAGCCTCGTGTTCCAAAATAATTTGTTGATGACCTCTGCACAGGCCTCTTCCGAGGGCTACACGATCGCAGGAAGTTTCCAGCCGACGTTGCAGAGCAACGATACCGTCGGTGCAGGTGAGAATTTGACATCGTTCTGCGGCACGTCGGGCACGGCTTTGTGCAGCGATCGCCTCGGCGTGGCGCGTCCGACGGGCACAGCCACGTGGGACGTGGGAGCGTACCTGTACCAGCCCGCGCCCACCGCACTGGCTCCGGCGATCACCTCGCAGCCGGTGAGCCAATCCGCCGCATCCGGGCAGAGTGTGACGTTCTCCGTGATTGCGACCGGATCGGCGACGCTTGGTTACCAGTGGCAGCAGAACGGCGTAAATATCTCCGGAGCAACTTCTTCGACTTACACGACTCCGCCCGTCACGACGCCGGCGGTGTTTACCGTGGCGGTCTCGAACGCCTCGGGCACCGTGACGAGCAGTCCCGCAATTCTGACGGTCACGAGCGGCAGCGCGCAATTAACGCCATCGTCGTCGAGCATGGTTTTCACGAACGGAATCGTAGGCGAACCCACGACCATGAGCCTCACGCTTACGAGTTCCGGCTCATCTCCGGTTACGATTCTCGGCGTTAGTGAAACCGGAGCTGGATTCAGCGGATCCGGCTTACCCACGGGACTTGTCCTCGCCCCGGGCCAGACCGGCACGCTCAATGTCACTTTCCTGCCGACTGCGGCGGGACCCGCGTCGGGCAGCATTACGATTTCCAGCACCGCGGGCAACCCGTCCGTGGTGATTTCTCTTTCGGGCAGCGCCATCCAACTCTTGCCTCACACGGTCACGCTGTCTTGGACGGCCAGCACCTCCACCGTGGCGGGATATAACATGTATCGGAGCACGCAGCCGTATGGGGGGTTCGTCCAACTGAATAGTTCACCGATTACCGGGACGACTTTTGCGGATTCCACGGTGACGTCCGGCGTGACTTACTATTATATGGCGACCTCTGTCGGACCGAGCGGCCTCGAGAGCGGCCCCTCGAACTTAGCCTCCGCCACCACTCCGTTCCCGTAAGACGCGCGCGCTTCGCAAACATACGAACTAAAGGCAGCGAAAACAGGCAACTCTAGTCTTGTCGTGATCTGCTGACTTCCCACCGAAGCAGCAAATGCGCCTCGAGTACGCGATCCAACTCGACAGCTTGGATGGGCTTGGTGAGGTAGCCGTCCATCCCCGCGGCAATGCAGCGCTCCCGGACTCCCTTCATCGCGTGCGCCGTGAGGGCGAAGATCGGCTGGCGCCGCGTGCCGCCGCGTTCGTTGGCGCGGATGGCAGCGGTGGCCTCGTAGCCGTCCATCTCCGGCATCTGAACATCCATGAGCACCAGATCGAATGATTCTCGTTCGAGCGCCCGCACGGCCTCGCGTCCGTTTGCTGCGAAAGTCACGATGTGTCCCCGCTTCTCGAGCATGCGTGTCACAACCTTTTGATTCACCGGATTGTCTTCCGCCAGCAGGATGCGCAATTGGCCGAGCGGCTCGGCCTGTTGGCGGATGGAGTGGCGCGTGATCAGCTTCGCGGACCCCTCGTCCCTATTGGGGTGCAGCGCATCCTGCAGCGCCCTGCGCAGTTCATCTTGCCGAATGGGTTTGGTGAGATATGCGGCGATGCCGAGCTCCGCGCACCGTGCGGCGTCACCGCGCTGGCCTCCCGAGCTGAGCATTATGAGAGTCGGTTTGGACTCTTGCGGCACGGCGCGAATCCGTTCGGCGAGGCCGAAGCCGTCCATGTCCGGCATGTGCAAATCCGTGAGAACGAGCGGATATGCCTCTCCGCCGGTCTGCGCCTCGGCGAGCAACTTCAATGCCTCCTCACCGGAAGCTGCGCTGGAAACGCGCATGCCCCAACGCTCCATCATCGCGCCGAGGATTTTGCGGTTCGACGCATTATCGTCCACGATGAGGACTTTCCATCCGGTGAATCCATCAACGGCGGACGGCGCCTCGGATTGATTCGGTTCCAGCCCGAAGCGCGCAATAAAGTGAAATGTGCTGCCGGAACCCAATTTGCTCTCCGTCCAGATGTCCCCGCCCATCAGCGTGACCAGGCGCTTGGAGATCGTCAGCCCCAGTCCGGTTCCTCCGTAGATTCGAGTGGTGGAACCGTCCGCTTGGGAGAATGGATCGAAGATCGAGTTCAATTTATCGGCGGGAATGCCGATTCCGGTATCTCTCACCTGAAAATGCAGCACGGCGGAGGTTTCCTGGATGGATTCCTTCTCGACCCGCAATTCCACTTCGCCGTGTTCGGTGAATTTGATGGCATTGCCCAATAGGTTGAGAACGATTTGCCTCAATCGCGCGGGATCCCCCTTCACTAGGCGGGGGACATCCGGGGCGATATGGCAGAGCAGCTCCAGTTTTTTTTGATTCGCGCGCAAAGCGAGGGTTCGCACGATTTCGTTCAGGACTTCCGGCAGATCGAAATTCACCTCATAAAGGTCCAGCTTGCCGGCCTCTATCTTGGAAAAATCCAGAATGTCGTTCACCACCTTCAACAAAGCGTCCGCGGAAAATTTCACGGCCTCGAGATATTCGCTTTGCTCTTTACTCAGTTCGGTGTCCAGGGCCAGCTCCGTCATTCCAATGATTCCGTTGAGTGGCGTGCGAATTTCGTGGCTCATGTTCGCGACGAATTCACTCTTGGCGCGGCTCGCGGCCTCGGCCACTTCTTGAGCGTTCTTCATCTCTTCCGCCGCCTTTTTGGTGGCGGTGATGTCCCGGCCGATTCCCACGAGCCCGATGACGCGCCCCGTCTTGTCGCGCAGAGGCACTTTGGTCGTGAGCGTCCAACGCTTGTTCCCGCCTTCGTCAACCCGCGATTCCTCCGATTCGAGCAGTGGGTTCCCGGAAAGCAGCACTTCCTGGTCGCCGCGCACGAACTCGTTCGCGATTTCTGGTGGCAAGAAGTCGAGGTCTGTTTGGCCGATGACCTCCTCCGGCGAGGCAACGCCAAACCGCCGGGCCATCGCGCGGTTGCAAAGAAGGAAGCGGCTGTCCCGGTCCTTCAGGTAGACGTGGTCCGGAATGTTATCGATGAGAGTCCACAACAGGTTTCGCTCGGCGGCCAGCGCATGTTCCGCCCGGATGGCGGCTTCCGTCGCTTCGTTCGCGCGCTTTTCCTCCGAGGCCGCTTTTTTGCCGGAGCTGATGTCCCGTCCGATCCCGATAATTCCCACAATATGGCCGCGCGCATCGCGAAGCGGCACTTTCGTTGTGAGCCACCACCTTTCATGGCCGGCGGAGTCGAGAGAGGTTTCCTCCTTTTGGTTCACTGGCTGGCCGGAACGAATGATGTCCTGTTCATCCTTCCGAAAGGCGGCTGCGAGCTCCTTCGGGAAATAATCGAAGTCGGTCTTGCCGAGCAGTTCTGCGGGTGACCTGGCTCCCATGAATTGAGCTAAGGCATTGTTGGCGACTGTGAATCTGCTCTCGGCGTCCTTTACGTAGATGCGGTCCGGCAGGTTGTCGATCAAAGCGTGGAGAAGAGTGCGTTCCTGCGCCAGCGCTCCGCCTGTTTGTCCATGCCATGCGAGCAGCTCTCGAAACCGCCCAAGCAAGAAATAGGTCGGAATCGTGGCGGACACGAGAAAGAGGGCTCCGTAGATCAACTCGACTCGCCAAGGCAACCGCAGCGGCGCGACCAGCCGGACGGCAAGAACGAAGGCCGCGGTGCACAAGAGAATCAGTGCGGCCGCTGCGATTGGCGAGGGCAGGGAAGGGCGTCGTCGAATTCCTTCGACGCCGGCAACAGACGATTGGGCTTCGTTGCGGGCCTGCTGGGTGGGTCCCCTTCTCATTAGTCTTCTCGTTGGCGTCTGGACGCAAGCCGAGCCTGTCGTCGCGGCGGCTCAGAACCAGCGGCCCACGCGCAGCTCAGACAAAGTGCAACAGAAGGGGTACCAACAGGATAGTATCCGGCCCCGGCGTCTGGCAAGGCGTCCAAGAGCGTTGTGTCCTTTAGAGCAAATCGCGCGCCATGGCTCGCATCGTCCCGGCGAGGTTTGCGCGTAAGCAGAAGAAAAGGCCCGCGATGCGGCGGCCGCAGCGCCTGGCACATCCAAGCGAAGTCACTTGAATTTCCATTTCGGATGTATATGATATCGTCCTCGGATTTTTGGACCGGGCTGTCGCTGGAAAACTTATCGTGATTTTCGCGCCCCGGCCTTCGGCTTTTCGGAGCGGAGGATAATGAGCAGAAAAAGCCCGGAACATGGTTCGACTGGTGTCGCTCTGGCACTCTCGCTATTTCTTTTGATCTTCACAGCTATTACGGTCTATTTGTTCGTCGCAAAAACATGGTGGTTCCCGCCGGCCATCACCGTCGAGGGACACCAGTTCGACGCCCAGTTTTCCCGCACGCTCTGGATCACCGGCATCGTTTTCGTAGCTGCCCAACTCGGTTTGGCGCTCGCAATTTTTCGCTTTCGGGAGCAAGGCAAGCCCGTCCACTACTTCGAGGGCCACAACGGGATGGAGATTCTGTGGACCCTCGCAACCCTCGTCCTGTTCGTCGGTATGGGGCTCTACGCCGAGAATGCCTGGGCTTCCGTCCACTTTATTGGCGCAGAGCCCGGGGCGCTTCCGATTGAGGTGACAGCGCAACAATTTGCCTGGAATTTCCGTTACGCCGGGCCCGATGGCGTCTTCGGCCGCACCAAGCCGGAACTCGTCAGCGCCTCAACGGGAAACGCCGTCGGAATCGATCCCACCGATCCGTTTGGTAAAGACGATGTGGTGTCTCCCGGCGAGATTGCCGTTCCGGCCGGCCGCGAAGTGGATCTCACTTTGAAGTCTCTCGACGTCACGCACAGCTTTTACGTGCGCGAATTGCGCCTGAAGCAAGACGCCGTACCCGGCATGCAGATCCATCTCCATTTCACGGCGGATGTTCCGGGCACCTACGAACTCGCCTGCGCCGAGCTTTGCGGTCTCGGCCACTACAAAATGCGCGCTACGTTTCTCGTGCTTTCCGAACCTGATTTTGAAAAGTGGATGCAACAGCAGATAGCGGCTAACCAGTGACTCTGCGAAACGCCCGGCTCGGGCAAGGAGCAAGTGGATGGTGACAGACGCAGAGGGCGGCGGCCACGTTCATTCCGCGCCCACAGGCTTTATCCGGAAATATATCTTTAGCCTGGACCACAAGGTAATCGGTATTCAGTATTTGTTGCTCGCGCTGTTTTCCGTTTTCCTCGGGATGGCGTTGTCGCTGTTGATGCGCGTCCATCTGGCCTGGCCCACCTGGAAAATTCCGTTCATGGGCGGCGTGATGAAGCCCGAAGATTACCTCGCGCTGGTCACCATGCACGGCTCGATCATGGTTTTCATGGTGCTGACCACCGCGCCGCAATCCGGCTTCGGAAATTATTTTCTACCCATTCAGATTGGCGCCGAGGACATGGCTTTCCCCGTCCTGAACATGCTTTCCTTCTGGACCACATTCGTTTCGCTGGTGGTGATGGCGTCCGCGTTTTTCGTCCCCGAAGGGGCGCCGATTTCCGGCTGGACCGCCTACGTGCCGCTGAGCGCAGTCGGCGAACAGGCCGGACCGGGGCAGGGAGCCGGACAGACACTGTGGGTAATCGGCGTCGCGATCTTTTGCGCGGCATCGCTGATGGGAGCGCTGAACTTCATCACTACTTTGGTGGACCTCCGCGCTAAGGGCATGTCGCTGATGCGCTTGCCGCTGACGTGTTGGGCGTGGTTCGTGACCGCCATCCTTGGCTTGCTGGCCTTCGGCGTGCTTCTCGCCGCGTGCGTGCTCCTGCTTCTGGATCGCACGGCCGGCACGAGCTTCTTCATTCCCGGCGGTTTGGTCTTCACCGACCAGGTACTTATCTCGCACAAGGGCGGTTCGCCTCTTCTTTGGCAACACCTGTTCTGGTTCTTCGGACACCCCGAGGTTTACATCGCCATCCTGCCGGGCATGGGCGTCGCTTCGCACTTGCTCTCCACCTTCGCGCGTAAGCCCGTTTTTGGTTACAAAGCGATGGTGGGCGCCATCTGCGGCATCGGCTTCCTCGGTTTCTGCGTCTGGGGACATCACATGTTCGTCAGCGGCATGAGCCCGTATTCCGCGTTCGCATTTTCATTGCTGACGATGACCATCGGCGTGCCCTCCGCCATCAAGACCTTCAATTGGCTGGGGACGCTGTGGGGCGGCAGAATACAGTTCACGGCTTCGATGATGTTCGCGCTCGGCTTCGTTTCGCTCTTCGTCACCGGCGGACTCTCTGGCTTATTCCTCGCGCAGCCGACGCTCGACCTCTACTTTCATGACACCTATTTCGTGGTCGCGCACTTCCACTTGATTATGGGAGTCGCCGCGATTTTCGGGATTTTCGCCGCGATGTACTTCTGGTATCCAAAGATGTTTGGCCACATGCTCAACGAGGGCCTTGGCAAGGTTCACTTCTGGTTGACCTTCGTCGGCGTCTACGCCATTTTCATGCCGATGCATTACCTCGGCATCGCAGGCCACGAGCGCCGTTACGCCGATACGACGGGCGTGAACTATCTCAAACCGCTGCAACCCGTTCACGTATTCATCACCATCGCGGCGATCTTCACCATCGCCGCGCAGTTAATCTTCTTGTTCAATTTCCTCCACAGCCTGAAGTGGGGGAAAAAGGCCGCGGACAATCCCTGGAACGCGACGACGCTCGAATGGGCCGTTTCCTCGCCCCCGCCTTTTGACAATTTCGGCGGTAAACACATGCAGGTCTATCGCGGCGCGTACGAGTTTGGCGTCGCGGGGCACGCCGAGGACTTCATCCCGCAGTATGCGGAACCGGAAAAGGTCTCCCAAGCGCACTAGCGCGGCAAATGTCGAGCGGAGCAAAATTTGGCGCCCACGGTAACTGACGATCTCGAACTGATTCTCGCTGGAAACGGCGGCGGCACGGACTTACCCGCCGGCGGCGGCGGCGGCGACGGCGATCGGCCCGGCGGCAGCCGCCGCGTCCCGCAGCGAGCCTACTTCACTCTCGTCCAGTTGTTGCTCGCGGCCATCGTCATGTTTTTCATGGCGCTGACCAGCTCCTACATCGTGCGCAAAGGGCTCGGCACGGACTGGCAGCAGACGCCTCTTCCGCCGATCCTGTGGTTTAACACCGTCATTCTTCTGGGCAGCAGCGTCACGATTCACCTCGCCCGGCGTCGCGAGCGGGCGGCGTTTCGCCCCTGGTGGGCGCTGACGATTGTGCTGGGCCTCACGTTTCTCGGAGGCCAGCTCGTGGCCTGGAAGCAACTCGCCGCCGCCGGTCTTTTTCTGGACACCAACCCGAGCAGCAGCTTTTTCTACCTTCTCACCGCTGCGCACGGACTCCATTTTGCCGGCGGGATTTTCGCATTGTTCTACGTGGCGTTTCGCGATTGGCGGCGCTCGCGCATCACGCAAGCCACGGCCGCCGATCTCGCCGCGATTTACTGGCATTTCATGGACGGGCTGTGGGTGTTCCTGTTCGCACTCCTAACGTTGGGACGGTGATCCGTGCACGAAACGAATATTGAGGCAGCAAGCACGTCGGCTTGGGGAGGCGGGGCCCGGCCGTTCAGCATGGGCTCGAAGAAGCTTGGCATGTGGCTTTTTATCGTGTCGGACACGCTGACCTTCGCGTCCATGCTGCTGGCCTACAGTTACGAGCGCCTGTGCAATCCGGATTGGCCGCGCCCATTTGAATTCAATCCTGCCATCCTCAAAGGGAGCGGCTTGACGGCGATTCTCCTGGCCAGCAGCTTGACCATGGTCTTCGCCGTGGCGGCCGCCGCGCGAAACAATCGCAAAGCGACGGTGCGCTGGATATTGGCCACGATGTTTTTCGGAATCGCCTTCGTGCTGCTGCACATGACGGAGTGGTTCAAGCTGTTCAGCGAGGGCGTCACGCCCTGGAGCAATCCCTGGGGTGTGCCCCTATTCGGCGCCACGTTCTTTGGTATCACCGGTCTCCACATGCTCCACGTCACGATCGGGGTGATTTACCTCGGTATTATCGCGACAGGATTCGGCACCGGTCACTGGTCGGCCGAAGACGTCGAGGTCAGCGGACTCTACTGGCACTTCGTCGATTTGGTGTGGATGTTCGTCTTCCCGATGATTTATTTGATGTCCGTGAAAATTTAGCCGGCGACCGTAACGCGGCGAGGAGAATAGATGTCGAGCGAAGCGCACACTTCCGAAACGCATCAGGCCGGAAACCCCCGCATGTTCGTCACGGTCTGGGTTGGCTTGCTGTTCCTGACGGCCGTCGAGGTCTTCCTGGCCTATCTTGAGTACATGCGGCTGCATCCCGCTCAGATGCTCGGCCTGCTGGTGGGACTCTCCGTGTTGAAAGCGGGCCTGATCATGTCGTACTTCATGCACTTGAAATTCGAGAAGTTCAGCCTGGTGCTGTGGCTGGTCCCC
>Ga0209415_10014786_pt1 | contig 12722 bp, 13 predicted proteins | sample PeaSoiSIISIP2007_FD_187696 | JGI IMG/M metagenome (GOLD analysis project Ga0209415, IMG submission 187696) | Peat soil microbial communities from Weissenstadt, Germany - SII-SIP-2007 (SPAdes) (version 2) | ecosystem: Environmental > Terrestrial > Soil > Wetlands > Peat | place: Germany...
GCCATTTGGGGGATTATCCGGTCAACGCAGGCTTCACATTGCCATGCCGCCGTCAACGGTAAAAACTTGGCCGGTTATGTACCCGGATTCCTCGGAGCACAGGTAGGCGCACATGCTCGCTATATCGGCCGTGTCGCCGAAGCGCTTCAGGGGTACGGCCTCCAGAATCCTGGCCGCCAGCTCGGGCTTCGCCACGAACTCGCTCGTCATGTCGGTCTTGATGAAGCCGGGGGCGACCGCGTTGACCGTCACGCTCCGCGCGGCGAATTCGCGGGCGAGCGCCTTGGTGAGCCCGATCATCCCCGCCTTCGCCGCCGAGTAATTGGCCTGCCCGGCGTTGCCGGCGATGCCGCTGACGGAGGTGATGTTGACGATGCGCCCCCAACGGGCGCGGGTCATGGGGCGCGCGAGGTGCTTCGTCCAGTGAAAGCAGCTGGTCAGGTTGGTCGCGATGACGTCGTTCCAGTCGGCGTCGCTCATCCGGAAGAGGAGGCCGTCGCGCGTGATGCCGGCGTTGTTGACCAGGATGTCTATGACGGGGATCTCCGCCAGGAGGGCCTCGGCCGCCCTGGCGACCGCGGCCCCGTCGGCGACGTCGACCGCGAGCGCCCTCGCCTTGCCGCCCGCCTGCGTGATCGCCGCGGCCGCGGCGGCGCACGAGTCGGCCGACTTGGAGACGCAGATGACGGCGACCCCTTCATGCGCCAGGGTCTCGGCGATGGCCCTGCCGATTCCGCGGCCCGCGCCGGTCACCAATGCCGTCCTGTTCTTGAATGTGAGCATCGTGTCAACAGCCTGTCAGTAGACGTCCCGCTGGTAACGCCGATCCTTCTTCATAAGCTTAACGTAGTCAACAGCCTCGGCGGGGGCCATTGGGCCCTGGCCCGCGACCACGTCGTGGAGGGCGACGTCGACGTCCTTGGCCATCCGCTTCGCGTCCCCGCACACGTAGAAATAGGCGCCCGCCTTGATCCAGGCCCAGAGGTCGGCGGCGCTCTCGCGGATCCGGTCCTGGACGTAGATCTTCGTCGGCTGGTCGCGGGAGAACGCTGTGCTCAGGCGCGTGAGGCTCCCCTCCTTGCGCCAGCGGGTCCAATCGTCCTCATACAGGAAGTCGGTCGCCCGCTTCTGGTCGCCGAAGAAGAGCCAGTTGCGCCCGGTGGCCCCGACGGCAACCCGGTCCTCGAGAAACGCCCGGAACGGCGCGATCCCCGTGCCCGGGCCAACCATGATCACGTCCTTCGAGCCGTCCTGGGGCGGCCCGAAATGGGAGTGGGCGACGAAGACGGGCAGCGGGCTGGCCCCGACCAGGACCCGGTCGCCCAGGTAGGTTGAGCAGACGCCGACCCGGTCGCGGCTGTTCGTCGTGTAACGGACCGCCGCGACCGTCAGGTGGGCCTCGAGGGGGTGCACCCGCTGCGACGACGCGATCGAATACAGGCGGGGCACCAGCTTGCGCATGTGCTCTGCCAGCTCCTGCGGCCGGAGCCTTGCGCTAGGGAACTCGCAGAGGAGGTCGACGAACTCGCGCTGGTAAAGCCAGCCGGCCAGCAACTCCTTCGACTCCGGGGCCAGCAGCCCCTCGAGCCTCGCCTTCTCCGCGGGGTCGGCGGCCCTCGCGCACAAGGTCTCCACGATCCGGCGGGTCGGCGCGGCGAGGGCGAGCCTCGAGGACAGGGCGTCGCGGAAGGAGACGGGCTCGGCGGCCCTCGGCAGCAGCACGGGCTCGTCGCCGTTCGCCCCCATCTGCGCCAGGATTGCCTCCACGTCCTTTGGACGGTTCGACGGGAAGACGCCCATCGAGTCCCCCGGCTTGAAATGCAGGCCGCTGCCGGCGATGCCGACCACGATATGGCGGACCTCCTTTCCCGACCCCGGCCTGCTGAGGAGCCGGTTTTCGGTCACGCGGGCGAGGAATGGATTCTCCTTCGTGTAGGCCGGGGGCGCGACGGGAATGGACATCGAAAATGAGCCGGCAATAGAACGGCCGCCCGGGGAGCCTTGCAAGCCGCTTCAGGCCGCCCGATGCCCGGCGCCGGCGGCCGAGGCCTCCCTGGCGCCGCTGCCCCCGCGGCAGGAGCCAGCGGTTTGCCATTTCGGGGACGTTGGGTTAGCTCTTCCGCGCACCGCAACGGCCAAACCCACCATGGAACCCAGCCTCAAGCTCACCGGCATTCACCACCTGACCGCGGTGACGGCCACCGCGTCCCGGAACGTCGCCTTCTACACCCAGGTGCTCGGCCTGCGCCTGGTGAAGAAGACGGTCAACCAGGACGATGTCTCGGCATATCATCTCTTCTACGCCGACGGAAACGCGACGCCCGGCACCGACATCACCTTCTTTGACTGGCCGGCGGCTCCCGAGCGCCGAGGCACGCACAGCTTGGTGCAGACAGGGCTGCGGGTCGGCGGGCAGGCCGGCCTCGAATGGTGGGCGGAGCACCTTTCCAGGAAGGGCGTCCGGCACGCGGGAATCGCGACCCGCGACGGCCGCGGCAGCCTCGACTTCGAGGATCCGGAGGGCCAGCGCCTCAGCCTGGTGGACGACGGCGGGATAGGCGAAGCCCATCCCTGGGACGGGAGCCCGGTGCCCTCCGAGCGCCAGATACGGGGCCTGGGGCCGATCCGGATGAGCGTGCCCGAGATAAAGGGGACCGATCAGGTCCTGACCGGCGTCCTCGGGATGCAGCCCGCGCGAACCTACGTGTCCGGCGCCGACCGCGGATCCAGGGTGCACGTCTACCGCATGGCCGCGGACGGGCCCGCCGGCGAGCTGCATGTCGCCGTCGAGCCGCAGCTGCCCCGCGCCCGCCCCGGGGCCGGCGGGGTCCATCACGTGGCCTTTCGCACCCCGAATGACCAGGAGTACACCGGCTGGGCCGAGAGGCTCGTCAAGATGGGAATGCCCACGAGCGGGCCGATGGACCGCTTTTATTTCCGAAGCCTTTATTTCCGCGAGCCGAACGGGATCCTCTTTGAGATCGCTACCGACGGGCCCGGCTTTGCCACCGACGAGCCCCTTGGCAGCCTCGGCGAGCGCCTGGCGCTGCCGCCCTTCCTCGAGCACCGCCGCAGGGAAATCGAGGCCGGCCTTAAGCCGCTGTGAGAGCCCCCGGCCGGAGGCCGGCCCGCTGCGCGCGGCACCGGGCCGGGCCTTTGCATTTGCCATGCCTTTCGGTCCGCGCAACCCTGACCCTCCAAATTGAAGGACGCCACCTTCCAGCAGAAGCCGGGCGATGACGGCGTGCGCCTGCAGAAGTTCATAGCCGACGCGGGCATCTGCTCCCGGAGGGCGGCGGAGGCGCTGATCGCCCGGGGGGAGGTCTGGGTCAACGGGGTCATGGCGGTCGCCGGCCTCAAGGTGTCCGCGGGCACCGACAAGGTCACCGTCAGCGGCAAGATCGTGAGGCGTGCGCCGCAACCCAGGATCACGCTCGCGGTCAACAAGCCGAGGGGCCTCGTCTGCTCCAACGACGACCCCCACAACCCGGACACCGTGTTCATGCTCCTTCCCCGTGAATACTCCAGGTTCCGCTTCTTCTGCGCCGGCCGCCTGGACAAGGACAGCGAGGGCCTGGTCATCCTGACGACGGACGGCGACCTCGCCCACCGGCTGATGCACCCCTCGAGCGAGGTGGTGAAGCGCTACTTCGTCTCGCTCGAGCAGCCGTTCCCCTCGTCGCGGCTGCCGAGGCTCGTCAAGGGCCTCACCTTCGAGGGGGAGCGCCTCAAGGTGGAGCGCGCGGCGCTCGTGAACCCCAAGCCCGACGGCACCGGCCTCGACCTCGACATCCACATGCACCACGGAAGGAAGCGCGAGATCCGGCTGCTTTTCTCGGCGCTCGGATTCGCGGTCCGGCGCCTGCGCCGCTACCAGATCGGAGCCGTGCGCCTCAAGGGAATCCCGTTGCGCGGAGCCAGACATCTTGCTTCAAATGAGATCGAGCAGCTCTTCCGGTCGCCCCGGACCCCGAACGCCGAGTTGCAGGCAACCTCTCCAAGGGATTCATCACTCAATGAAGACTAAAATCATCCTCACAGCCGCGGGCCTCGCCCTGGGCGCCGCCCTTGACGCCGCGACGCTCAACGTCTCGACGGCGGTCCAGACCCAGCCCGACCCCGCGTCGCCCGTCATGATGGTGCTCAAGGCGGGCTCGGAACAGCCGGCGCCGACGGACAAGGCCGGTGCGCCTCCCGCCGGCTGGAGCGCGGTCGAGGTCCCGGGCCCGTTCGAGGGGTATGTGAGGAACCGGGACCTCACGAAGCAGCTCGATGTCCTGCCGGGAGCCTCCATCTACCTTGCGCCGAAGGACGGCGCGGGGGTCCTCGCGGTGTTCGAGAAGGGAGACAAGGCCGCGATCACCGGGCTGCACGGCAGCTGGACCCAGGTGCGCCTCGAGAAGACGCTTGTCGGCTACATCCGCACGGGCCCCGAGGTGCCGGCCCCGGCGCCGCTCGCGGCGCCCGGCGCCGCCCTGCCGCCCGCGTCCCCTGAACAGGCCGCTCCCGTCCCTTCCGCCCCCGCCGCCGCCGCGCCCGCCGCCGCAACCCCCGCCCAGACCAGCGGGGTCGCGCTTTCGCGGCTCTTCGAGGGCACGCTGGCCTCGACCCGGACCCTGCTGGCGCCCCGGCGCCCCTACGATTGGCAGCTTCTCGATGCCGCGGGAAAGCGCATCGCCTACGTCGACCTCGCGAAGCTCCTGCTCACCGACCAGATCGAGAACTACGCCGGCCACGCCGTCGTCGTCCTGGGCTCGATCAGGCCGGCCAAGGACACCAACGACCTCGTGATCGAGGTCGAGGGCTTCCGCCTAAAGTAGATGGAGGTCATCGATGGAAACCGGATCGCGGCCTCCCTGATTGCCGAGCTGAAGGCGGAGGTCTCGGCGATCCGCGGCCGAAAGCCCTGCATCGCGCTCGTTCGCGTCGGGGACGATCCCGCCTCGGTCTCCTACGTGAAGAAGAAGGGCAGCACGGCGGCGGAGATCGGGATCGAGAGCCGCGTCCTTTTGCCGCCTGTCGCGATCGGCCAGGCGGCGCTCGAGGCCCTGGTGGACAGCCTTAACGGGGATCCCGGGGTCGACGGCATTCTCGTCCAGTCCCCCCTTCCGGAAGGCCTCGACGAGCGGGCGGTGTTCGGCCGGGTGGCGCCGGGGAAGGACGTGGACGGCTTTCATCCCGTCAACCTTGGAAAGGTCGTCCAGGGGGACGACACGGGGTTCGCCCCCTGCACGCCCGCCGGGATCATGGAATTGCTTGCGCGAAGCGCGGTCGCGCTCGCCGGCAAGCATGTCGTCGTCCTCGGCCGCTCGCTGATCGTCGGCAAGCCCGTGGCTCTCCTCGCCCTCGCGCGCACGGCCGGCGCCAACGCGACCGTGACCGTCTGCCACTCCCGGACCGCCGACCTCCCGTCGTTCGCACGGCAGGCCGACGTGCTGATCGCGGCCATCGGCCGCGCCGAGTTCGTGACGGCCGACATGGTGAAGCCCGGCGCCGTCGTCGTCGACGTCGGGATAAGCCGGGTCGCCGATCCCTCGAGGAAGGCGGGCTACCGACTGGTCGGCGACGTCCACTTCCAGTCCGTCGCGCCCCTCGCCTCGAAGATCACGCCGGTGCCGGGCGGCGTCGGGCCGATGACTGTCGCCATGCTGATGAGAAACACCGTCAAGGCGTTCCGGCTGCGCGGCGCAAGCTGACCCGGTGCGCCTTGGCTTGCACCCAGGGCTTCCCCGGCCCCATCTTAGGTCCCCAAAAAGTGCCCCCAATGGCCAACGCAAAAATATTGGTTGTCGACGACCAAGCGATCAACGTGCAGCTGCTCAAGCGCAAGCTGGAGCATGACAAGCTCGAGGTCCTGACGGCCAGCAACGGGCTCGAGGCGCTGGAACAGGTCAAGGCGCACAAGCCGGACCTGATCCTCCTCGACCTCATGATGCCCGACATGGACGGCATGGAGGTGGCCCAGAGGCTCCAGACGAGCAGCGACACGCGCTCGATCCCGATCATCTTCGTGACCGCGCGCACGACGAAGGAGAGCAAGCTCGAGGGCCTGAACGTCGGCGCCGTGGACTACATCACCAAGCCGATCGACCTCGACGAGACGGTCGCCCGGGTGCAGACGCAGCTTCGCTTCGCGGCGATCAACCGCGAGAACCTCGAGCTTCAGCGCAGGCTCGAGGAGTCGCGCCGCGCGGCGACCATCGGCGCCGTCGCCCAGGGGATCGCCCACAACCTGAACAACCTTCTCGGCGTCGTCATCGGCTACCTCGACCTCATCAAGAGCGGCTTCGACAAGCCGCAGACGGTGAAGAAGAACGCCCAGAACCTCGACGACGCGATCCAGCGGATCGTCGGGATAGTCCGCCAGCTGAGCACGCTGGTCGTCAAGTCGCGCCCCGAGGTCATGCGCGTCTCGGTTCCGCGGCTCATCGAGGGCGGCATCCGGCGCTTCCATTCCGACTACAAGCTCACCGCCCCCGTCGAGGTCGACAATCCCCTGGGCGACCTGGAGATCGACACGAACATCGAGACGTTCGAGGAGGTGCTCTCCAAGGTGCTCATCAACGCGTGGGAGGCGTACCGCGACGCCCCGGCGTCGGCCAAGCGGCCCATCTCGGTCCAGACGCGCCTGATCGAAAGGCCGCGCGGGGAAAAGGTGCTCGAGATGAGGGTCGACGACTCGGGGGTCGGGATCGCCGACGAGATCCGCGACCGGATGTTCGAACCCTTCGTGAGCTCAAAGCGCACCGTCGGCGTCGGGATGGGCCTCACGGTCGCCCGGCATTCGCTTCGAAGCCTCGGCGGCGAGGTCAACATGGCCTCGAGGCCGGAGGGCGGAGCGAGCGCGATCCTCATCCACCCGGTGCGGGACCCGCGCCAGAGGGACCGCCAGCAGGCCGACGACGACTAGGCCCGGGGCGCTGGCGACACTCCATGGACAAGATCGCATTCCTGGGAGCGGGCAACATGGCCGCCGCGATGGTCGAGGGCCTGATCGCCAAGAAGGCCTATGCGCCCGGGATGATCGCCTGCATGGGGGGCGCGGGCGCGACGGCCGCCGCGCTCGCCTCGCGCACGGGCGTCCGCCTCGCCCGCTCGCTGGACGACCTCCTCGCCGGCGCGGGCACCCTCGTCGTCGCCTTCAAGCCGCAGCACCTGGCGTCCGCGGATCCGCGCCTCGGGCCGCTCACCGAGGGGCGCCTCGTCCTCTCCGTCCTCGCCGGCAAGAGGCTGGAGAGCCTTTCGCGGGCATTCCCCGGGGCGCGCAACGTCGTCCGGAGCATGCCGAACACGCCCGGCCAGATAGGCGCCGGGATGACCGGATGGTGCTCGCTTAGGCCGCTGGCCGCCGGCGACCGCGGCACCCTTGAGCAGGTCTTCGGCGCGCTCGGCCGCTCGATGGAGCTGCCGGAGTCGCAGCTCGACGCCTTCACGGCAATAAGCGGGAGCGGACCGGCCTACGTCTTCGAGTTCGCCGCGGCGCTGCGCGACGCGGCGGTCGCCGCCGGCCTCGATCCCGCGACCTCGGGGACCCTCGCCGTCGAGACGCTCCTCGGCGCCTCGCGGCTTCTCGCCCGCCGGGGCGTCGACCCCGAGGAGCTGCGCAACCAGGTCACCTCGCCCAACGGCGTCACCGCGGCCGGGCTGCGCCGGATGTCCGAACGCGGCTTCAGGGGCATCGTGCGCGAGTGCGCCCTCGCGGCAAAGGCCCGCTCGGAGGAGCTCTCGGCCTGAGGGACATGAACGCGCTCGGCGGACGCATTCTCGTGACCGGCGGGGCCGGCTTCATCGGCAGCGCGCTTGTCTGGGCCCTGAACGGGCGCGGCATCGACGACATCGTCGTCTGCGACATGCTCCAGTCCGACGAGAAGTGGCGCAACCTGGTTCCCTTGAGGTTCTCGGACTATATCGAGGGGGCCGACCTTCGCTCCAGGCTCGCCAAGAGCCCGGCGACCCTCGGCAAGTTCTCGGCCGTGTTCCACCTGGGCGCCTGCTCCTCGACGACGGAGCGCAACGCCTCGTACCTGATCGACAACAACACCGCGTTCTCGCGCGAGCTCGCGGGATGGGCCCTGGGCACGGGCGCGCGGTTCATCTACGCCTCCTCCGCGGCGACCTACGGCGACGGGAGCCAGGGCATGGATGACAGGAACGCGAAGATCGAGAGGCTGCGGCCCCTCAACATGTACGGGTATTCGAAGCACCTCTTCGACCTTTACGCCCGTCGCCTGGGCTGGCTGGAGCGGATCGTCGGCGTCAAGTACTTCAACGTCTTCGGCCCGAACGAGGAGCACAAGGGCGACATGCGCTCGGTTGTCTCCAAGGCGCAGCTCCAGATACGCACTTCGGGCCGGATCGAGCTCTTCAAGAGCTACGACCCCCGGTACAAGGACGGCGAGCAGATGCGCGACTTCCTCTATGTGAAGGACGCCGTCGAGATGACGCTGCATTTCGCCGAAGGGGGCGCCTCGGCCGCCGGGCTCTACAACCTGGGTTCGGGCCAGGCGAACACCTGGCTGACGCTCGCCGGCGCCATCTTTGGCGCGCTGGGCCAGGAGCCGAGGATCCAGTTCATCGACATGCCCGAGTCCCTGCGCGCCAAATACCAGTACTACACGCAGGCCGACATCTCGAAGCTGCGCGCGACGGGCTACGCGCGCGCGCTCACGCCCCTTGCGGACGCCGTCGGCGACTACGTCAGGAATTACCTGGTCCCGGGAAAGAGGCTCGGCGACTAGGCGGGGCCGCGGCCCGGCACGCGCTGCGCGGGGAAATCCCCTCCGTCCCGGGGCCTCACTTCACCTGCTCCAGGTCGGCCTCGGTCATCTCCCTGCGATCGCCCACCTCCTTGCGCACGGCGGTGACGGCATCCGGAGAAATCGGGTCCGCATTGTTGCCCCACGAGTGGCGGACGTAGGTGAGGACTGCGGCGATCTTCTCGTCGTTCCAATTGTACATCGAGCCGGTCACCTGCTGGCCGAAAATGGGCATCGCGGCGGCGCTGAAGCTCTTCCCCTCCACGTGGATCTCGCCCTTCAGCCCGTAGACGACGATCCTGATGACGCGCGCGGGCGAGCCCGTCACCCACTCCGAGCCGGCGAGCGGGGGATAGGTCCCCGGCAGGCCCAGGCCCGTCGGCTGGTGGCACGTGCTGCAGACGCTCTTGAACTGATGCTCCCCCATGACGAGGGGGTCCGTCTTTGGCGCGGCCCCTCCGATGACCAGCTTTGCGTTCTCGTTGTAGATCGACGCATTGTAATGGCCGGCGTACCGGTTCAGGTAGGTGCCGGAGAAGAGGACCAGCCCGCTCAGCGTGAAGAGTATCCCGATCGGAAGCAGGCGGTAGCGGGCGCCGTCGTCGGGATGGCGGCCGAGCAGCCGTTCATGGGCGTCCATCAGGCTCTCGTCCGTCGCGGCGGCCTGATCGAGCCGGGGATCGCGCTGGGCCTGCCCGTTCATTGCGCCCCTCCTGCCTTTGCCGCGGTGGGCGCAGCCGTTGGGGCGGGCGCATTCGCACCCGGGGGCGAAGCCGGGGCGGCGCCCGCCGCTGCCGGGATCTGCGACCCCGCCGGCGCGGCCGTCGGGGTCGGCGCACTGACGCCCGCCGGCCCCGGGTTCGCGGCGGTCGGCGCAGCCGTTGGGGCGGGCGCATTTGCACCCGGGGGCGAAGCCGGGGCGGCGCCCGCCGCCGCAGGGGCGGCTGCCGCGCCCTTGGGCGCGGACGGCGCGGGCCCGTTCGCCGGCGCTGCAGGCGGCTTCGGCTGAGCGGCGCCTTCGGGCTGCGGCGGAACATAGGGAATCGCCTCGGGATAATCGAACGCCGTCTTGAGGTTGACCAGGTAGGCGACCAGGGCGCGCGCGCGCGCCGTCGGCACAATCTCCCAGCCCGCCGCCGGCTCAAGGGCCCCCGTAAGCTGCAGCGCCTGGTCGGAGCGCTGCGCGCCGCTTCCGACGCGGCGCTCCTCGAAGAGGAAGCGGTACGCCGGCATGTCGTCCGAACCCGCGTAGAGCATCCGAAGCAGGTCGTCCTCGTCCGGGGCGGTCGGCTTGCGGTCGCCGAGGTTCGTCAGGTCGGGCCCGACACGCGCCAGCCCGAGCTGCGGATAGGGCTGGTAGATGTAATCCCGGGCGACGCTCTGGCGCTCGCCCCACCCCCTGGCCTGGTCGGACCCGAACCCCGGCCGGCGGACCTGCTGGGTGTGGCACGCCGCGCAGCCGAGGTCCCGGTACACAAGCTGGCCCCGCGCGGCCTCGCCAGGCATCCCTTGGGGGAAAGCGGTCTCCTGGCTGGCGTCAAAATAGGGCGCGAGCGCACCCAGCTGGGCGTTGGACCCGAGGACGATTCCGGCCCAGGACAGGCCCAGCGCGGCGAACAGGCCGAGGAAGAAGATGACATTGCTCCTCACGGCGCCGGCGCCTCCATCGCCGAGGGCGGGTTGAACGACGCGGGCTCGGAAAGCTTCAGGACCGTGCACGCCGTCCCGACGAAGTTCACGGTGAAGGCGATGTTGCCGAGGAGGAGGACCGCCTGCGCGGCGGTCGCCCCGACGAGCCAGGGCCGCGTATGGCCGGCGATTGCTGCAAAGGCGACGGCGGGCTCGGAGAGATCCTGGCTCTGGATCACCGCGGCGGCCCCGAGGGAGCCCACGAGGAGCAGGATCCCCGCGACCGAGAGGAAGAGATGGGCGCGCACAAGTCCGCCCGAGAGCCACGCCCTGCCGGTTATCCGCGGAAGGGCGAAGTAGATCCCCCCGAAGAGCAGGGTCGACGCCGCCCCGTAGAGGGCCAGCTGCCTCTCGGCCTCGTCAAAGTGGGTGAACTGGGTGTGGGCGGCGATCCCGTGGAACGACGTCGCCGCACCGGCGAGCGCGCCGACAATGTACGCGGCGATCCCGAAGGAAATGAACCTGATCGCGATTCCTCCGCCCGAAAAGCAGCCGCGAAGGTTAAGGAGCACGACAAACGTGTGGAAGAGCAAGAGGGCGCTCGAGACGACCGCGACCGAGGCGATCCACGCGGGGACAGGCCCGCCGAGCAGGTGGCGGCCGCCGGTCAGGCCCCCGACGAAGATGAGGCACCAGAAGCCGAGGGACGCGAACTCGTACGAGGGCAGGACCCTTCCCGTGACCCTGGGGACCACGTAGTAGGCCACCGACAGGCCGAGGGGCGCCAGCCAGAGCGTCCAGGCGCACTGCGCGTACCAGCCCGCGGCGATCGCCTGCACCACCCCGCGGGCCGGCGCCGAGAACAGCGTCACGTGGGCGATCGACAGGATCCACGGGAACAGGAAGAGGGCGGCCGCGGCGTACCAGTGCGACGCGTAGGGGACCTCGCGCAGGCGGCCCGACCAAGCGAGGATCCCGGACACGGCGATCGCCGAATAGGAGAAGAGCATGATCAGGTGGACGTAGCCCGGGAGGCCGAGGAGGGCGAAGCCGGTGGCGTCGCCCGTCGCCACCCCGAAAAGGGCCGCGGCGACCCCAAGGTTCCAGAAGACCGCGCCGGCGAGCGCCCAGCCCTGGGCGCGGAGCGGCTCGCCGGCGAGCCTGCCCAGGATCCAGAGGGCCAGCGCCAGGCCGGCGTTCGCGAGCCAGCCGTACACGAACGCCGTCTCCGCGAGAGCTCCCGTCCGCCCGTAGGTGAGGACCGCGCAGTCCGAGAGGAACCGCGGCGAATGCAGCTGGACCGAGGCGACGAGCCCCAGGAGCCCGCTGGCGACCAGCCAGAGGAGCCCGAAGAGCAGGAGGAGAAGCAGCGGGGCGCGCGAGCGGGAGTCCGCGGGTGTGACTTCGGCCTTCATGTCATTTCCGGCTTCCGTATTCGCGGACGACAAGCTCCATGGCCCGCTCTACGGGCAGCCGCACCACCCCGGCCTTGCGGTCCACCCACCCGTAGGAGCCCGCCTGGTTCATCTGCTTCTCGCGCAGGTCCGCCAGGTAGTCCCTGCGGCTCTCGGGCGTCGCCTTCCACGCGAGCTCCTTGGGGAGGTTCTCGGGCGCCTCGTTCTGGGGCGCCGCCGGCCTGTGGCGCGCGTACACGCCGACCGCGAGCACCCAGAAGAGGGACAGCAGCACGAGGATGGCGGCGACCGCCAGGAGGGAGGCCGGCCGAGGCGCGGGTGCGGGCTCTTCACTCATCGTGGCTCAGGCATTCGGCGATGCGCGGGTCGCGGATCGGGATCAGTTTCGTCGTCGGCAGGCTGCGCAGGTAGGCCGCGATGCAGAAGCCCCCCACCCCCGCGAGCGACGTCAGGGACCAGACAAGCCTCAGGGAGAAGAACGCGAGCGGGTTGCCCTTCTCGTCCTTCAGGGCCGGCAGGATGTTGTACGCAATGTCGACAAAGATGACGAACAGGATCATGTACGCGATCCGCCGGATGGTCGCGTGCGTGACCTTGTAGCGGTAGGAGAGGAGCAGCAGGAACGGCAGCAGGAAGTTCCCGAATACGAGGAACAGGCTCACGTACCACCAGTCGCCGTACTCCCGGATGTTGTACCAGAAGGTCTCCTCGGGCACGTTCGCGTTCCAGATGAGGAAGTACTGGTCGAACGAGATGTAGGCCCAGAAGACCGTGAAGGTGAGCATGAGCTGGCCGATCGCCCAGAGGTGATCGGTCTTGAGGATCTGCCTGAAGTCGCCCCGGCCGTAGAGCCAGAGCATGATGATGACGCCGAGGGACAGCGCCCCGCGCATGCAGTCCGAGAAATACCACACCCCGTACA
>Ga0209415_10014787_pt1 | contig 12720 bp, 13 predicted proteins | sample PeaSoiSIISIP2007_FD_187696 | JGI IMG/M metagenome (GOLD analysis project Ga0209415, IMG submission 187696) | Peat soil microbial communities from Weissenstadt, Germany - SII-SIP-2007 (SPAdes) (version 2) | ecosystem: Environmental > Terrestrial > Soil > Wetlands > Peat | place: Germany...
AGTGGCGAGTGGCGAGTGACGAGTGACGAGTGGCGAGTGAAACGGAATGGATAAATTTCGGATTAGGGGCGGGAAGGCGCTGCGGGGGACGGTGGCGATCAGCGGGGCGAAGAATTCGGCGCTACCGGTGATGGCGGCGGCGTTGTTGACGGCGGAAAAAGTGACGCTGCACAACATTCCCAAGGTGCGCGACCTGGTGACCATGAGCAAGCTGCTGGCGTTTATGGATGCGAACGTTTCGGTGGCGGAGATTCCGAGCAGCAACTATGTGATTGAGGCGCCGAAGTTGAATCATGCGGAGGCGCCGTATGAGTTAGTGAAGACGATGCGGGCGTCGGTGCTGACGCTGGGGCCGTTGATGGCGCGCGTGGGAGTGGCGCGAGTTTCGTTGCCGGGAGGATGCGCGATTGGGGCGCGGCCTGTGGATTTGCATTTGAAGGCGCTGGAGCAGATGGGGGCGGAGATCACCACTTCGCACGGGTACATCGAGGCAAAGGTCCACGGTAACGGACATCAAGGACGACGACTGAAAGGCGCGCGGATTGCGTTTGAGAAGATTACGGTGACGGGGACGGAAAATATTTTGATGGCGGCGGTGCTGGCGGATGGGCAGACGATTCTGGAGAATGCGGCGCGTGAGCCGGAAGTGACGGACTTGGTGGTGCTGTTGCGGAAGATGGGGGCACAGATTTGCGGGGATGGGACTTCGACGCTGCGGATTCGCGGCGTGGAGGAATTGCACGGGACGGAGCATACCGTGATTCCGGACCGAATTGAGGCGGGGACGTTTCTGGTGGCAGGTGCGATTACGGGCGGGGATTTGACGATTACCCATTGTGCGCCAGAGCATCTCGGAGCGGTGATTGCGAAATTAGAGCAGGCGGGAGTGCCGGTGGAAATTGTGAATGAAACGACGATGCGGGTGCGGGGTGCGAAGAGGCTAGTGGGAGCGGACGTGACCACGGAAGAGTATCCGGGATTTCCTACCGACATGCAGGCGCAGTACATGGCGCTGGCAACGCAGGCGGAAGGTACGTCGGTGATCTCAGAAAAAATTTTTGAGAACCGATTTTTGCATGCCAGCGAAATGATGCGCATGGGGGCGCACATTTCGATCGAAGGACATACGGCGATGGTGCGCGGACCGGCGGAGCTTTCGGGGACCGTAGTGCAGGCTTCGGATTTGCGGGCGAGCGCGGGGCTGGTGCTGGCGGGGCTGGTGGCGAACGGCGAGACGATGATTGAGCGCGTATATCACATTGACCGCGGGTATGAGGGGATCGTGGAGAAGTTGCGCGGAGTGGGCGCAGATATTGAGCGGGTGCACGGAACTAGCTCTCACCCTTCCATCGCCACTTAGGGCGCGTGAGGAATCGCCGCCGGAGCCATCGCGACAATTCTGACAGCCCGCGAGTGGCGCATGTTAAAGGGCCGCGCTGACTCCAAACACCAGCCGGAAAGCTCCGCCCATTCCCCGGTCCTCGGGCACATGAACGCAGTCTTGGCAACAATCCTAATGTTTGGCGTCAACTTTGTCGCTTGGTATTTGATCAAGAAGTTGTGTCTGAAGGAAAAGCGAATGCGCCCGAATTGATCTCTGTTTGAGCCCTCATACCGGAGCAGTGTTCCTTAAAGTTTGGTACAATGCGCGGCACCAAATTGATGAGCTGGGCGCTTGTAGTTGCGGCGGCGCGAACTGGGAGGACGACTACCATGAGCAATGCGGAGATGCTGGCGCGGATGGATGCGGCGATTGCGGAGAAGAATTTGCTGAAGCACCCGTTTTATCAGGATTGGCAGGCGGGGAAGCTGAGCCGGGAGGCACTGCAGCTTTATGCGGCGCAGTATTACCGGCATGTGGAGGCGTTTCCGAAGCACTTGCGAGTGTTGGCGGCGCGGACGGAGGGTCCGCTGCAGGGGTTGATCCGGGAGAACCTGGCGGAGGAAGAGAATCCGGCGGGGACGCATCCGAAGCTGTGGCGGGATTTTGCGGCGGCGGTGGGCGTGGGCGAGGACGACATTACGTGCTGCCCTGCTCTGCCGGGGACGCAGGCAGTGGTGCAGACGTTCCGGGAGATTTGCGGGGACCGGACGGTGGCAGAGGCGGTGGCAGCGCTGTATGCGTATGAGTCGCAGGTGCCGGAGATCGCGACGACGAAGATTGATGGGCTGAAGAAGTTTTATGGGGTGACGGAGCCGGAGGGGCTGGCTTATTTCGAGGTGCATGAGGAGGCGGACAAGGCGCACCGGGCGGCTTGGCGGGGGTGGCTCGAAGAGCACGCTTGCGGGGACGAGGAAGAAATCTTGAAGACTACGAATGAGGCGCTGGATGCGCTTTGGGGGGCGTTGGATGCGGTGCATTGCGAGAGGCAAGAAGTAGCGAGGTAGAGAAGGAAGAAAAAAGATTTAATACAGAGGACTCAGAGAACACAGAGTTCACAGAGAAGAGTTCGGAAAGAGGCCCGGCAGCAGCAGCCGGGCCTTCGCCTTTCCAGGGCGAGAGTCCGCTATAGAGATGCCGTGGTGTTGGCGATGCAAGACCGAAGTACCCATGCTGGATGATGAGGAATTCCAGAGAGTATCGTCGCTCTTCTATAAGACTGTTCGAGAGCGCAGGAGTGGTGTCCTGTTGCGGGCGTACGAGCCCATCACAGGTTTTCACGAAACGAATCCCAATGCCGTCTTTCACCACCGTCCGTCAATGTATAGTCCGCCCTGCTCCAAGTGTGGAAAGCCCCTGCGGACGCCACCTGCAAGATTGTGCGGATCGTGCATGCACGCAGTTGAAAAGCCAGCCTAAAAAAGAAAGGCGGACTGAAGTCCGCCCTTAAAGAAACCGTTCCAGAAAAAGAGCTAAAAGACTACTCGTGGGAGGCGGAATCACCGCTGTGGCCCTCGTCGCTTGAGGGACTTGGGCTGCCGCCTCCGCCTGCGGCGGCGGATTTTTGTTGCTTTTCGCGGGCTTCGCGGATCAGGGCTTTGCGGGAGAGACGGACCTTGTTGCCCTCGATGGAGAGAACCTTGACGAGGACCTGGTCGCCGAGTTTCAGTTCGTCGCGAACGTCGCGGATGCGATGTTCGGAGATTTCGCTGATGTGCAGGAGGCCGTCGGTGCCAGGGAAAAGTTCGACGAAAGCGCCGAACTCCGCGAGGCGAACAACTTTGCCGAGATAAGTCTTGCCGATTTCGGCGCTGGCGGTGACATCGCGAACCATGGCGAGAGCAGCGTCGCCGCCGGCTCCGCTGGTGGAGAAGATGTGCACGGTGCCGTCTTCGAGGACGTCAATCTTGACGCCGGTAGCTTCGATGATGGAGCGGATTTTCTTGCCGCCCGGCCCGATGAGGTCGCGGATTTTATCCTGGGGGATCTTCAGCTTGAAGAGGCGTGGAGCGTAAGCAGAAATCGTGGTGCGCGACTCGCTGAGGGTCTTCTCCATGGTGTCGAGAATCTGGAGACGCGCTTTCTTCGCTTGGGCGAGGGCTTCGCGCATCATGCCGATGGAGATGCCGAGAACTTTGATGTCCATCTGCAAGCCGGTGATGCCGGCGCGAGTGCCGGCGACTTTGAAGTCCATGTCGCCGTAGTGATCTTCGGCTCCGGCGATGTCGGTGAGGATGGCGTACTTATTGTTGTCACCGACGACCAGTCCCATGGCGATGCCGGCGCAAGCGGCCTTCATCGGGACGCCAGCGTCCATGAGGGCGAGCGAGCCGCCGCACACGGTGGCCATGGAGGAGGAGCCGTTGGATTCGAGAATGTCAGAGACAAGGCGCATGGCGTAGGGGAAATCGGCTTCGGGAGGAAGCAGGTTCACAAGCGCGCGTTGCGCAAGAGCGCCATGGCCGATTTCGCGGCGGCCGGGGCCACGCAGGAATTTCACTTCACCGACGCTGAACGGCGGGAAGTTGTAATGCAGCATGAAGCGGTTGAACTGGTCCTGCTCGAAGAGCAGGTCGAGGCGCTGCATGTCTTCCTTGGTGCCGAGGGTGAGAGTGGCGAGCGCCTGGGTTTCGCCGCGAGTAAAGAGCGCGGAACCATGCACGCGCGGGAGCAAACCGACTTCGCAGGTGATCAGACGAATCTGGTCGAAGGCGCGGCCATCGGGACGGCGGCGAGCGTTGAGAACGTCGTTGCGGAAGATGTTTTCGCGAAGGCGTTCGAGTGCGCGCTTGGTGAGGGTGCGCTTCTCGTCCATTTCTTTCTTGGGCTCTTCGGGAATGGCCTCGATGATCTCTTCCTTGAGAGCGTCGACGAGGTGGTAGCTTTCCTTCTTGGGATGCTTTTCGGTGTTGAGGGCGTCGTGGAGCTTGTCGCCGTATTTCTTCTGGAGATCCTTGTAGATGGCTTCATCGAAGGGGAGCGCGGCGACGACGACTTTCTTGGGCTTGAGCTGGGCGTGAAGTTCCTTGATGGCGGCGACGATTTTCTTGATTTGCGCGTGGCCGAACTCAAGGGCATCGGCAACCGATTCTTCGGAGACTTCGAGGGCGCCGGACTCGACCATGACAATGGCTTCATCGGTGCCGGCGATGATGATGTTCATCAGACTTTTCTTCTGGTCGGCGACGGTAGGATTGATCACCAACTGGCCGTCAACGAGGCCAACGCGGACGCAAGCGATGGGCTTCTCGAACGGGAGGTCGGAGCAGTAGGCGGCAGCGGAGGCGCTGGTTACGGCAATGACGTCGGGGTCATTCTCGCTGTCCGCGGAGAGCACCATGGAGACAATTTGCGTTTCGTTGCGCCAGGATTCGGGGAACAGCGGGCGCATGGGGCGGTCAATCAAGCGAGAGGTGAGGACTTCCTTTTCTGAGGGGCGGCCTTCGCGCTTGAAGAAGCCGCCGGGGATTTTTCCGGCAGAGTAAGTGTTCTCGCGGTAGTCCACGGTGAGAGGCAGGAAGTCGCGGTCGTTCATCTGCGAAGCCATGCAGGCGGTAGTCAGCACGACGGTGTCGCCGTAGCGCGCGGTGATGGCGCCATTGGCTTGTTTGGCGATTTTTCCAGTTTCGAGAGTCAAAGTGCGGCCGCCGACTTCGACAGTGACGATGTGTGGTGCGGGTGTGTGCGTATTATCTGACATGAATCATTTCCTTTGGCCCCGCATCCGAGCGGAGCATCTTGAGACGCGTTTGCTTGGCAAACGGGCCTTGAGTTTACGTTGACCCCGACCGGGTCGGGACCATCCATGAGGAAGAGCGAGAGGCGAGAAACAGTGTGAGGCGAACGAAACGCGACGGACTACACCACGAGAAAAGCCGGCATTACAGCAGCCGGATGCCTGACGACAGACTCCGTGTGGAATGTGTCACTTCTTGAGAACGCAGTGGATACCATCCTGATTTTGAACAAGCAGGACGATTACTTGCGCAGGCTAAGACGATCAACAATCTCGCGGTACCGATCCGGGTCGCGGCGGTTGAGATAGTCCAGCAAACGGCGGCGCTTATTGACCATCATGATCAATCCGCGGCGCGATGCATGGTCTTTCACGTGGGACTTGAGATGCGAAGTCAGATAGTTGATCCGCTCGCTCAGAAGCGCGATTTGCACTTCGGGTGAGCCTGTATCCTTAACATGGGTTCGGAACTGTTCGATCAACGCTGCTTTCGGTGCGCTCAAGTGCCCTTCTCCGTCATCCCCTGAATTTTTCCTCTTCTCTTCGACCCATTCAGGCTAACACAAACGCAACAAAAGTGTAAAGGAAAGTGAAGAGCGGGGTTGCGCCAAGAATCCGCGCGGGGCGGACGGGTTGGCCTCGCAGGCGAAGAGAAGGAGGGCGTCAGCCCTTGGCAAGATCCTTGATTTGCTTGGCTAGTTTTTCGATTTCCTGCGCCCTTTTGACTACCGGGAGAGAGAGCGTGGTGTCGGAGTCGATTTTTTCGACTTGCTCCTTCAGTTCGGAAGCAAGTTCGAAGAGCTTGGTAGCATCCGTTTTGATCTCCGCCTGGTTTTGTTTCTTGATGGCTTTCTTATCCGTTGGGTTGAGATCGGGCCCGTTCAATCCAGGAGGGAAATTGGGATCGGGGGCGTTGGGGGAGGGACGAGGAGGCGGCGGTGGACGCACACCCGGCGCTTGTGCCGCGGCAAGAAGCGGTCTAAGGGTTAGAATTCCAGCAGCGCCAACGAAGGTCATCAAGAAACGACGACGTATTTCCGGCATAGACACCCCCTGAAGCAGGTCCCATGGTTTGCCTGGCCCTGGACTCTGCTTAGGTTTAGCGCCTTTCTCGTACTTTCGCAAGGGTCCAAACGAAGATCGCGAGACGAGTCTCGATTTCAGCCGTCTTTTAGACTTGGGTGAATTCGAGGTTGCGCTGGCCGGGCAAATCCGGTTCAATATTCGGGACAACTTGAGGGGGATAAACATGAGGAAAATATTTGCAGTTTTGGCGGTGGCTTGTATGACTCTGGGGTTGCTGGCGGTGCTGGGTTCGGCGCAGATGGACAAAGCGGCGAGACCCAGTCCACCGGCGCAGGCGACTTTCAGCTTTGCCGCTGGTAAGACGATAACGGTGGCCTACTCCAGCCCCCGAGTGAAAGGCCGCAAAATATTTGGCGGACTTGAGCCCTATGACCAAGTCTGGCGTGCCGGGGCAAACGAGGCTACAACGTTCGTAACGACAGCAGACTTGATGGTGGGCGGGGCTCACGTCCCGGCCGGAAGCTACACAATTTTCGCAATTCCGAATCCGGATAAGTGGACGCTGATCATCAGCAAGAAGACTGGAGAATGGGGCATCCCATATCCAGGGGCAGATTCCGACCTCGTGCGCGTGGACATGAAGGCTTCGAAATTGCCTTCGCTCGTCGAGAATTTCACTATCGCGTTTGACAAGACTGGTGGCGGCTGTTCGCTGAGGATGGATTGGGAGACGACGCGAGCATCGGTGGAAATCTCCGCAATGTAAGGGTGCGACAAGGGCAGGCGCTTCGGCGTTACTCGGAAGCGGCAAATCAGGCGGGGCGGGCGAAATGCCAGCTCCGCCTATTTTATTTGGAGGAGCGCGGCGCTGGCGGGATTGAGATAGGCGGTGACTTGCGTGCCGGAGGCTGGGACGGCATAGGGGAGTCCGGGGGTGAAGCTGCCGTCGGGATTAATGGGTGAGCCCTGGATGGTGACGCCGGTGGTGGAGGCGAGCGAGAGGCAGGTCATCAGAGAAAGAGTGGCGGAAGAAACGGCTTGGCCGCAGTCGATGGTGAGACTCAGATTGTTGGTGGCGTCTTTGTTGACGACGATGAGGCTGAGGCCGCCTGCCGAGGGCTTGACAGTGTAGGCGGTGACGTTGAGGCCGTTGGCATCCACGCTGGTTTGCTGGAGAGTTCCCTGCCCCGCGAGAGTGAAAAGCTGCATCCCGTAAAATTCGGGCCGGGCTTCGACGACCTGGCCGTTGTTATCTGCAATGGGGGTGTAGCCAGTGCCATTGCCGCCGCCGTGAAAATTGGCGCCGACTGCGCCGCCCAGGGCAATGTGGAAGAGATGATCGATGACCCAGAGGGCGGAGGCGTAGGAATCGCTGACGCCGCTGGCGCCACCGTTGTAAAAAGAATTGGTTTCGGCGAGGCGAAACGGCAGGCCGCTGCCGGAACTGATGGCAGCAAGATTTGAGAGCATGCTGACGAGAGAGGCGTCCGGGCTAAGGAGGTCGGCGATGGTGGAAGAGGCAGATTGGCCATTGCCGCGATAGTAGTGCTGGGTGAGCAAGTTGATTGCTTTCGCTTCGGTTTGAGCAAAGGGCACGGTCCAGGTCTCGATGTTGCTGGGGGAAGCCAGCGTGGGACCGGTGAGCGGCGCGTTGGGGACAGCCGCAAGGATGGCGTCGGCAAAGGACTGCCACAGCGCGATGTACTCGGCGTAGGTCCACGGTTTGGGGAAATAATTGCCGCCGTAGAGGTCGGGCTCGTTGCCGATTTCGATTCCTGCGAGGCTGCTACCAAGCGATTTTTGTGCGTAGGTGATTTCCGCGGCGGCGAGGGCCGGAGTGGATTGCCCGAGATTGACACCGTAGAGAACGGACCAGCCGGTGGCTTTGAGGAAGGCGGCGAGATTATCAACGTCGGCGGGAGCGACTTCGCCGGCGGTGAGGCCGGCTCCGCCGGGAGTCCAAGTGGTCTTGTCGACGGAATTGCCGCCGATCCGTAGCCAACTCTTGCCGAGACGATTGAAGAGACCAACGAGATCGGAGTTGCTGGCCGAGAAGAGCGGCTTGGCAAAAGAGCTTTTTTCGTAGCTGAGTCCGCAGAAGGCGGCGGGGTTTGTGCCTGCGGTGGTGGCGGAAACGTTGATGGAAGTGGCGGTCAATGGGCCCGAGGGAACGGGCTGTGGCGGATCCGTTGGGGGAGGCGGAGGCGTTGTCGTGGAGGAGGAACTGCCACAGCCAGGGAGTAAGGATGCTCCGGCGAGTGCGCCGAGTCCGAAGAGAAGTGAACGGCGTGTCGGGCGAGAAGGCATTGTTGCAGAAAAAGGCGTTTTTGGAACCACGTCCTTTGGTCCTCAGGCGTGAGAATACTCGAGATATACAAGAAACACGGAGGGCAGGCAAAAGTTGCTGGAAATGCGGGGTCGCCAATGAGGGGAAGGTAGTTTGCTAGAGCTTGAGATTTAAGCGGGTCATGCCGCGATCAACAAGCATGACGGCGCCAATGACGAGGGCGGCGGAGACGAGCACATTGAATGTGACGGCTTCGCCGGCGAAAAGCCAGCCGAATAGAACGGCGATGATGGGATTGACGTAAGTGTGGGTGGCCACGAGCGTGGGAGAGTAATGTTCGAGGAGCCAGTTGTAGGCAGTGAAGGCCACGACTGAGCCGAAGACAATGAGATAGGCGAGGGCGAGCCAGGAACGCGTCGAAACGGAAGCCAAGAAGAATCCGCGGTATTCCCCACATGCAGTGCCGACCAGAAGCAGTTGGACCGAGCCGGCCAGCAAAGAGAGCGCCGAGAGAAGAAGAGGATGGCCGGAGAGATGCGATCGCCGGGAATAGACAATTCCCACGGACCAGGAAAACGCGCCCAGCAGAACGGCGAGTGAACCGACAAACACGCCGGGTCCGGAGTTGAGGGCACTTCGGCCCATCAGGAGGCCGACGCCTGCGAATCCCAGCAAGATTCCGGCGAGAAGGGGCGCATTCAAGCGCAGCCGTTTGGCGGCAATGGCCGTGAGCAGGAAAACCCAGAGAGGCTCACTGGCGATGATCAGAGAAGCCAGGCCGGAAGGCACTTTTTGCTCGGCCCAGTGAAGCGTGCCGTGGCCAATAAGAAAGAAGAAGGTGCCGATGATGATGCTGGCGCGAACTTGCTCCCAAGTGGGGCGGAGACGTTTGGCCAGGCACCCGACAAGAAGAATCAAGCCGGCGATCAGGTGGCGGATGCCCGCGGCGTAGAGCGGAGGAATGGTTTCCACGGCGAAACGAATGGCGAGGTAGGTGGAACCCCAAATGAGGTAGATGGAAAGGAAAGAAAAAACGACAGTGGCACGATGCAAGCGCGGGCGCGCGGGAGCCACGACGGCGGGGATTACACCTGTGACGGCCTGGGATTTTATGGACATGAATTCACCGCATTGCGACCGGGCTAGCCACGCCACGAAACCCAAGGCATGGATTGCTGTAATGCTCTAACACTGTTACACTCATTACGCAAGGATAGGGGATTGTTTGTAACGAGTCAAGTTCACTTAAGCCATTACCATGAAACCGCCCCACAACACATTCCTGGAGATAGGGTTCGGCAAAGTCGCGCCGTGGGTGGACCTGGTCAACAGCGAGGAATGGGATGGCTTTGGAAAGCTCACCGACCACCTCGCAGGCCCGCGCTGGCTGGCCACGTTCTTGAAACATTGGGAACTCTATCCCTTCCCCGCGACCGCAGTTCCGCGGGGCAAACTAGTGCGGCTGCGCGCTTTGCTGCGCCGCGCCGCGGAACGGCTGGCCGGGGGAGGGTCTCTCAGCCGCAAAGAGCTTGCGATTCTGAATCAAGCATTGAAAGTACCGGTTTGGCAAAAGCTGATACAGAACCAAAATGGAGTTTGCGCGGAAACGGTGCCGGTGCGCAGCGACTGGAGTTGGGTGATCGCGAGGATTGTGGCTTCGTTTGGGGAGATGCTGGCAAACCAGGAAGTCGAGCGTGTCAAAACCTGCGCCAATGCCGATTGCCGGTGGGTTTTTCGTGATCCGACCAAAGCCCGGACCAAGCGGTGGTGCAGTAACCGCACCTGCGGCAACCGGGCGCGCGTGCGCCGGTCGCGGGCAGCACTAAAGTAAGGGGCCTGACGTAGAGGATTTCTCTTGCCGTCAGGCCTTCGGACAAACCTTTAAGAATTCAGGCTAGGAATTTTTGCGGCGCACAAGTGCGAGAAACTCGTCGCGGGTCTGCTTGTTGTGGCGGAAAGCGCCGAGCATGGCGCTGGTGACGGCCTGGCCGTGCTGCTTTTCGACGCCGCGCATTTGCATGCAGAGGTGGCGGGCTTCGATGATTACGCCGACACCCTGGGGGGCGATTTTTTCCTCGATGGACTTGGCGATCTGGCTGGTAAGGCGCTCCTGGATTTGCAGGCGGCGCGCGTACATATTGACGACGCGGGCGATTTTGCTGAGGCCCAGGACGCGCTTGTCGGGGAGATAGGCGATGTGGGCCTTGCCGAAGAACGGCAAGAGGTGATGTTCGCAAAGGCTGAAGAATTCGATGTCCTTGACGATGACCATTTCGTCGTAGGCGACGCTGAAGGTGGCACCATTCAACACATGATCCAGGTTCTGGTGATAGCCGCTGGTCAAGAACTTGAGAGCTTTCTCAAAGCGCTCGGGCGTTTTGCGCAGACCTTCGCGATTAGGATCTTCTCCAATGAGTTTGATGATCTCACGCATGTGGCAAGCGATACGGCGCGCGTCGAGTTCCTTCTCGTCCTGTTCGTTCAGCAGAATTTCTTCTGTTGGCTTGGTCACGGCTGGTTCCCTTCCTGATTATCCCCTGGGTACTCGAAGCTATTGTTTCCCGTCTCCTGAATGCGGACGCGCTCGAGCTTGGCCTTGGGGAAGGATTTCAAACGCTTAAAAATCTCGATGCACAGATTCTCGGTGGTGGGCACTTTTTCGCGAAACGCGGGGACATCTTCGTTGAGCGACTTGTGATCGAACTCCTCGAGCACTTCCCTTTCGACGAAGGCGTCCAGATCCGCAAGATTCGCGATCATGCCGGTGGCCGAGTCAACGGCTCCAGATAAGCTGACTTCCAGCACGTAATTGTGGCCGTGGCCATACGGGTTGTTACATTTCCCGAAGACCCGGCAATTCTCCTCTTTGGTTAGATGCGCGGAATGCAGCCGATGGGACGCGGAAAATTTATAGCGGCGGCCAAGTTCGATTTTGAGCGCTGTGCTCATGATTTCCCTGCTGCGGCGGTGCCGTTGCGGTAGCAATCGGCGAAGAGGTCGGGCGACTCGTAGAGCCGCACGCGATGGAGTCGCCCTTGGGTGATTTTTGGCTCGAGCAACCGCCAGATGACGCGGGCGATGTTCTCACAGGTGGGAATCTGTCCGGCGAGTTCCGCGACTTCGTAATTGAGATGGCGATGATCCATACGCTGCATGATTTCGCGTTCGAGAATTTCTTTCAGTTCTTTCAAGTCAAGGACCATGCCGGTGACCGGATCGGGCTCGCCCTCAACGGTTACTTCCAGAGTGTAATTGTGCCCGTGGCCGTGGGGATTGTTGCATTTCCCAAAGATGCGGCGATTCTCCTCAGCCGAAAAATTCGGATTGTGGTAGAGGTGCGAAGCGGCAAACTCGATTTTTCGTGTAAGTAGAACCATGAGCGCTCGCCTATTTTACCGCTTCGGGAGCTCCAACGGAGTATTCCCGGCCTTTCCACTGGATTCTTCCATGGACATGGCTCCGGTAGGACGCCCAGAGCACACCGACGTACAACGCCACGGCGGGCACATAATAAAAGATGAAAGAAAAGGGGTATTGGTTACGAGCAAGATCGAGGCCGTAGCTGGTTTGGCGGGCAATCAGGAGCAAAACTCCCAGGAAAAGGAGGAACGGATACTTCATTCCCAGGGCAAGAACCAAAAACGGAATCCACGGAAGGTTTGACTCCAGTTCGCGAAAGACCGCCCAAGGTGTGCCGCCCATCAAGCGATAGAGATTTTTCTTCCAGCCCTCCCACATTTCCTGAAACGAGCGGTACATGCGGACGCGGACGATGCCTTTGCCGGAGCCAAAGTAGATGCGCTGACCGGCGGCTTTCACGCGCATGGCGAGGGCGACGTCTTCGAGAACTTCGCCGGCGACGCCGGAGTGGCCGCCGATGGCGTCGTAAACGTCGCGGCGCATCATCAGGAATTGGCCGTTGGCGGCAGCAGCGGGTGATTTCGGGTCATTCACCATTTCGTAGGAAAAACGCCGCGCCAGCCGAAGGTAGATAAAAGGGATCAAAGCTTTTTCATACCAGGTCTCGGTGACTTGCTGAGGCGAGAAGGAGACCAGAGCTGCGCTTTGGTCCTTGGCAATTTGCAGCGCGCGTGAGACGGAATCTCGTTCGTGCTCGGCATCGGCATCGGTGAAGAGGAGCCAGGGGGATTTTGCTTCTTGCACTCCGACCCAAAGGGCGTGGTTTTTGCCAACCCAGCCATCGGGCAATTCGCCGGATTCCAGTAGGCGCAGGTTAGGGATTTTTCCCATGAGGCTGCGCACGACGCTGGCGGTTGCGTCGGTAGATTG
>Ga0209415_10014790_pt1 | contig 12718 bp, 6 predicted proteins | sample PeaSoiSIISIP2007_FD_187696 | JGI IMG/M metagenome (GOLD analysis project Ga0209415, IMG submission 187696) | Peat soil microbial communities from Weissenstadt, Germany - SII-SIP-2007 (SPAdes) (version 2) | ecosystem: Environmental > Terrestrial > Soil > Wetlands > Peat | place: Germany...
TCCAAGTCATTCCAGGATCTCCAGCAAGTTACCGCCCTTGAGCCGTGCCTTCGGCGCGCGGGTCCGGCACACCTACAAACGCCTTCCCATCGCTCGTTCGGCCCACCAATTGCGACGCGGCGATCTTCTCCACGACTTTCAGTTTGTGGCCGCGCTCGGCCAAGGCCGACCGCAGTTCAACCGGCAGGGATTTCTCGACGACCAGCTCATCCGGTGACCACTGATGGTGGATGCGCGGCCGGGCGAGGGCGGTCGCGGGCGAGAGCCCCAAATCCAGGATGTCCACCAACGCCAGCACTACCTGCGAAATAATCGTCGGGCCGCCCGAGGCGCCCAACGCCAGGACGGGATGGCCATCCTTGAGAACGATCGTCGGACTCATGCTCGAGAGAGGTCTTTTGCCCGGGGCCACGGCATTGGCCTCGGCTCCAATCAATCCGAAATAGTTCGGAGTTCCGGGCTGCGTCGAAAAATCGTCCATTTGGTTGTTCATCACGACTCCGGTGCCCGGAATCACTACCTTCGATCCAAAGCTCGTGTTAACCGTCGCGGTGCAGGCGACCCAATTCCCCTGCGCGTCGGCCACGGAAAAATGGGTTGTGTGCCTTGAAAACAGGTCGTTTCGGTAGCCTGGCGGCAAGCCATGCCCGGGAACCCGCTTCGCGCTCCGCAGATCGATTTTGCGGGCTAACTCCGCCGCGTACGGCTTCGTCGCCAGCCCGCGCGGCACGTCCGCAAAATCAGGGTCGCCCAGCCAATAAGCCCGGTCAGCAAACGCCAGTTTCATCGCCTCGGCAATCACGTGCAGGCGTGTTGGTTCATCCATCCCCCGCAGATCGAAGTTTTCCAGGATGCTCAAAATCTCCGCCACATGCACGCCACCCGAACTAGGCGGTGGAAACCCGATTAGCTGGTATCCACGATAGGATGTTATCAAAGCTTGGCGCAGGCAGATATGATAATCGGCAAAATCCCGCGCGGTGATGAGCCCGCCATTGCTTTTCATCCATCGCTCGACCGCGGCAGCAAAAGGCCCGCGATAAAACCAGTCTGTTCCGTGCTCGGCGATCGCGCGGTAAGTCGCGGCCAAATTTGTCTGCCTGAGAAGATCTCCCGAGTGCAGTCCGTGCGGTGGGAGAAAAATTTCCTTCGAGGCCGCAAATCTCTCCAAGTCCGCTCGTTCGGACTCCACCCGATTAACATATTCCGCATCCAACCGGAAGCCGCTCTCGGCTATTTCAGCGGCAGGCCGAATCAACTCCTTTAGGCTCTTGTTACCATAATGGCTCACAGCATAGTCATAAGCGGCTAAGCTGCCGGGGACACCGCTCGCCAGCGCCCCGGCCTGGCTCAACCGGGTGTCGGCCTTCGCCTGCCGGAGGAACGTCTCTCGAGTCGCTGCCGCGGGCGCCGTCTCCCGGCCGTCGATCGCCGCCACCGAGCCATCGGCCAGGCGGATGAGCATGAAACATCCGCCACCGATGCCCGAGTTATGTCCGTTCACGACGCCCAACGTCAGCGCTGCTGCCACCGCCGCATCGATAGCGTTGCCACCTGCCTTGAGCACGTTCACTCCAGCCGCTGTCGCCAAGGGATGGATGGTGGCTACCATGCCGTGCTCGGCGATTGCCGCCCTGCCTTCGTTTGGCAGTGGAGTCCGGTCCGCAGCCAACGCCCAAGAGCTTACGAACAGAAGGCCACCCATCAGCAGACTCTGCCTCATTCGCAAACCCTCCGGTAGAGCGCCTCGTAGCGAGGCACAATTACATCGGCCGAAAAACACTCCCGGGCGCGTCGCTGCGCAGCGCGGCCCATTTCCAGGCGGCGCGCGGGATCTGCAATCAACCGCTCGGCCGCCCGGGCCAACACCTCCGCGTCCAGCGAGGGTGTGAGGATGCCACTCACCTCGTCTTCGACGACCTCCGGAATCCCGCCCACTCGTGGGGCGATGCTTGGGCAGGCAAAACACATCCCCTCGAGAATGCTCAGGCAAAAACTCTCCGTCTCCGAGGAATACAGGCCCAGATCGGCGATCTGTAAGTAGTTTTCGATATCGTTGCCCTTCTCAATCACGACTAACCGGTCTTCCAGGCCCAACATCCGCACGTCCGCGGCGAACGGTGCGAAACTGCTCCCGGCCATAATAACCAGTTTGAAGCTGTCGCGCGGCCGAATCCGAGCCGCCGCTTCGAGCAACACGTCGATGCGTTTGAGGGGTCGAAGGTTGGACGCATGGAAGATCATAGCTTCGTGGTTCAAGCCCAGCTCCCGGCGCACGTCTTTGGGAGAACGATCGCCCGGACGTGGCTCGAAAAAATTGTGAATCACCTCGATGGGCCGCTCGATGCTCAGCAAGCGTTCGGTTTCCGCTCGCAGCCAAGCGGAAACGGTGGTGATAGCATCCGAGGATTCCAGCGCGTGCCGGATCGCTGGGGCGTAGCCCGCATCACGGCCCAGCAGCGTCGTATCGGTGCCATGGAGCGTGGTCACCAGGCGGGGCTGTTGGGCGCGTGGGAGCATCGACTTCGCAAGGATAGCGGCGGTCGCGTGCGGCACGGCATAATGCACATGCAAGACATCCAGTCCAAAATCGCGGCTGACCTCGGCCATCTTCACGGAAAGCGGCAAAGTGTAGTCCGGATACTTGAACAGCCCATAATCGTTGACCCCCACCGGGTGAAAATAAAGCCGTGGCGCATGAACGGGGAGCCGGAAGGGCCGCTCGTAGCTGATAAAATGCACTTCATGGCCCCGTCTCGCTAACTCTTCCCCCAACGCGGAGGCCAACACTCCACTGCCTCCGACGGAAGGGTAACAAGTGATGCCTATCTTCATTCAGAAATGGCGCGCGCCTCGACCCACCTGTCCAACTGATTCGGCCACGAGCGGATCGTTTGGGAAAAGCGCAATTGCATGCTCGAGGCCAGCGCGCAATCCATTCAACCGCGCCCGAGTGAGCTGCAGTTCGACGTAATTGCGCGTGCGTGTTTGCGAGGTGTGCGCTTCCATGGCTGCCGTCCAGGCAGCCAGGATGTCGGGGGGCGATACGTCAATTAAAACGGGCAGAACTCCGGCTGGCTCGCCTTCGGGCGTGACGGCGTAATAGAACAACTGGTCAATGGCATGGGGAAGCCAGGGACGCAGGTCATCCAGGCCCGCGTAGCGCGCCAGACGGGCAGCGTCGCGCACCATGCGACCCAGCCGTGCGTGGTCTGGATGCTGGTTCTCTTCCAGGCTCGGCGCCAGCACAACACTGGGCCGCACTCGCCGCAACACTGCTGCCAGCTTGAGCGCATGAGCGGCCCGCACCTCCAGGCGGGCGTCCCCCTCCAAATCGACAAACTCCAAGGTTGCCCCCAACAGACTGGCCGATTGCTGCGCCTCGGCCGCACGTTCGGAGGGTGTACCATGCGTGGCCGCTTCGCCCCTCGAACAAACCACCAGGTGCGCCGGGCGCCCTGCCCGTGTTTCACGCACCACCACGCCGCCGCATCCAAACTCAATGTCGTCTGGATGCGCACCGAAGGCCAAAAGCTTCGCAGTATCAGGCGCCATGCCCGTCAGGGTAGAGCCTGCCCGACGGTTAGCCAGAACAAATCGGAAGCTCAGACTTTTTCTCGGAGGTGCTCTTCTTCGTGCAGCCGCAAACGCGCCGACAGAATGGCTGCGCGGCCCAGGTAACCAACCAGCCTGGTCGGATTCTCGCGCTCAACCACCGGCAGTCGGCCAATGTCATTCCGTAGCATCTTGCTTAGGGCAGCCTGCAGCGGCTCGTCAGGATAAGTAACGACAAGTTCTGTCGAGCCGGCTTCCGCCACCGTAATACCATTTGAGCCGTTTTGCCTAAGCGATCGAATGATGTCGCCACGAGTGATGATCCCCACCAAGCGACGTTCTTCGTTCACTAGCAGGATTCCCTGATGACGGTTGAGCCCTGGATCTCCTCGCGCAAGACGGGCGGATAACTCGGAAACCTTCGTTGTGTCTGGAATGGCAGGAGCGCTCTGGTCCATGACGTCGCGGACGCACACCAACTCGAAGGGGTCGATGCTGTATTCACGCGTGATGTGGTGACCCCGGCGCGCAAGCTTTTCCGTAAGGATGGAACGTGGCATCAGCAGCACTGTAACGCCCAGGGCAGCCACCGACGCGATGAGCAATGCGCTAAACAAATTGAAGTCGTGAGTCAACTCGACCGTGAAGATCATGGCAGTCAGTGGGGCGCGCATCGTCCCACCCATCATCGCCGCCATCCCCACAGCCGCCCAAAGGCCCGCGTCACCCCCTGGAATCCAGCGCGCGAGAAACGCACCCAAGGCGCCACCCATGATGAGCAACGGCGCCAGGACGCCACCCGAAGTGCCCGAGCCGAGCGCCACCGCCCAAACCAGCGCCTTGGCGATCATCAGCCCGGCCACCGCCGCGCCTACCATTTCGCCGCGGAGCAATCCGTGAATGGTGTCGTAGCCCACCCCAAGGACCCGTGGTTCGATAATGCCTCCTACCCCGATAAATACCGCGCCAATGGCCGGCCACCACATCCAATGCATTGGGAGCTTACCGAACAGGTCTTCGCACGCATACACCAGCAGGGTCAGAAGGCTCGAACCGAATCCTGCCAGGACCCCCACTACCACCGCCCAAGCCAATTGTTCTGCGGAGGGGGAGGGATGAATCGACACTGGAAAGATCGGGCCAGAACCTAACAAGGGCACCCGCATCACCGAGGCAACCAGGGCAGCCACGGCTACGGGGATGAAGCTCCGCGGCTTCCATTCGAACAATAACAACTCAACTGCCAGCAGAACAGCCGCTACGGGCGTGGCGAACACCGCCGACATGCCGGCCGCGGCGCCGGCCACGAGCAGCGTTTTGCGTTCTGCCGCGCTGAGATGAAACTGTTGCCCGAATAGCGACCCGAGCGCGCCGCCGGTCATAATGATCGGCCCTTCTGCCCCAAACGGCCCGCCCGTGCCAATCGAGATGGCCGCTGAAAGCGGCTTGAGAATCGCCACCTTAGGCTGAATTCGGCTGCGTCCGAGCAAGATCGCTTCCAGCGCCTCGGGAATGCCGTGCCCGCGGATCTTCTCCGATCCAAAGCGCGCCATGAGGCCGATGATTACGGCTCCCGCGATCGGAACCATAATTACCCAATACCCCAGATGATGGCCCTGCGGCACGGCCGGCAATGGCGAAATTCGGTGGTAGAACGCGAGGTTGGTGATGACGGCGATTAACCAGAGCAGCGCGTAGGCAACCAGCGAGCCAATCACCCCCACTATCACTGCCATCGCCGAGAGCAGCACCACCCTTCTGTCAGTGCTGAAATCCGCCAGCCGGTCAGCCGCAGCCGCTGGCACCATGGGCCGGGCTGTGATCGCACGCAAAAGTATTGTAGGTCTCATGTCCATCAAGGCCGACAGCATATATCGCAGTGCGATATACGTCAAGCGCGTGGCCCTACGGGGCCCCTGCAACGGGTCATTTTTCCCAGGGGCGACATTGCTCAATATACTGCGTTGGACATTGAAGCCCTTGTGTCCCGCCATGATTCTGTTTTTCTGCAGCAGGACCCGCGCCTCAGCGCCGCGGTTGTCTCGGCGGTGGCGAGCGGTTCCGGCCATCTGCGACGCCAGATCCCCCCAGAAATCAAACTAAATCAAACTAAATCAGGCTTGAGCACACACGGTCTGGGGTCCCTCCGGATTTGAGGACTTTGTCATTCCTTCGGGTTTCGCCACCTGCTCGCGAAGACTCCTGCTTGCGAAAGCTGTCGGAGCCTGCTCGCGAATGCTTTCGGAGTTCGGAGTTCGCCATTCGTCTTTCCCGCAGGGCGCATTTGCGCCAAGAATTGGCTGTGCGAGACAGAGGCTTTGGGCTTACACTTTGCCCCAGGCATGAGCTTACATTTCTTGACTCGATTTGAGGTTCTTTTGGTCCTGGGGCTCGCTTTGGCGGCGAATCCGCCCAAAACGGCTGGGCAAACCCCTGCCATTCTCTCAGTGCAAGTTTCCGGCGGGGCCGCCAAGCTAAACATTGCGGCCGATGCCAGCAGCACTTGGACCATTGAGTACGTCGATACGCTTTCTCCAAGCAATAACTGGGTGGTGCTGACCAATGTGACCCTGTCCAGCAGTTCCAACCTGGTGCTCGATGGTACCGCGGCGCTTCCGGCCCGGCGCTTTTATCGCGCCGTCCTCGCGCAGTGGGTTCAATTAGTCACGAGCAACCTGACCTGGATTTCTCCCGGCACGTTTATCATGGGCAGTCCCACCGACGAGGTAGGCCGCGACTCCGACGAAACGCAGCACTCCGTCACGCTGACGCAGGGATTCTTCATCGGGCAATACCTGGTCACGCAGGGACAGTATCTGGCGTTGATGAGCACCAATCCGTGCTATTTCAACGGCCCGCGCGGTGGCGATGATTACGGGACGGACCTAAGCCGACCGGTTGAAACGGTCGCGTGGTTTTTCGCCACCAATTATTGCGCCCTATTGACTCAACAGGAGCAGCAGGCCCACCACATTCCCACCAACTGGGTTTATCGTCTGCCAACCGAGGCCGAGTGGGAGTACGCCTGTCGCGCTGGGGCAACGACCGAATTCAGCTATGGTGAGGACCCCTCCTATACGAACCTAGCCAGCTACGCGTGGTACGATGCCGACAGCAACATGAGGGCTCAGGCGGTGGGCAGGTTGCTGCCCAATGTATGGGGGCTTTACGACATGGAGGGCGACGTCTTCGAATGGTGCCAGGACTGGTATGGACCTTATCCCGCTGGCTCAGTTACCGACCCCCAAGGCCCCTCGAGCGACTTGGGCTCGGGCCGCGTGTTCCGAGGCGGCGGGTGGGCCTATGGCCCAACCTTCTGCCGCTGTGCCGGCCGGTATAGCTCCGAGCCGGAACTGCACTACGACTTCCTGGGTCTGCGAGTCGTTCTGTCCAGCCAATGAACCCCTATGAAGCGCCGCACTTTCATCGTCAAAGCTGCCTATGCTACCGCATGCGCGCCCTTCGCTAGCGAGCTCCTCGCTGCCGAAGTTCCGCGTCAGCCACCCGGCAAAGCGGCCTACCGCCTCGACCCGGCCCTGGCTAAAGATTGGCTCGCCAGATGGGAAAAGAAAATTCTCGGCGCGATGGATGAGGGCTACTGCAACCATGAAACGGGCGAGGAAATAGGCTGGTTAATCAGCCCCTTTCTGAACGGCTTTTATTACGGCTACCGCGCTACGGGCGACCCCAAGTGGGTCGAGCACCTGGTCCAGTGGGCGGAGGCTTGGCGTAAACGCGGCGTCCGCGAGCCCGACGGCTTCATCGGCTGGCCCAAAAGCGGTACCGGTGGGGTGTTCTCCCAGGAACTTTTCACCGACAGCGTGCTGGGGGAGGCCATGGCGCTGCGCCCGCTGGTCCTCATGGCGGATCACATTCTCAAAACCCCCGCCCTTAAGGCGGAGTTTGCACCGCCCGCGGAGGCGTGGCTGGCGCTAGCGAACCAAACATTCGAGAAATGGATTGCGCGGGGTTGCTGGCGTGAGGTCAAGGGTGGCGGGCTGTGGGTCGCTCCTGCCTTCGGCCTGGATCAGCAAACCGGACAGTGGACAGCCGGTTATGCCCGGCGCCAGGTGGACGGATTCTCGCATCCTGCCAACAAACAGAACGAAATTGCCCGCTGGCTCCTGGCGATGGCAGAGGTCACCAACAAACCCGTGTATCGCGAAAGCGCGGAAAAATGGTGGCGGCTGATGCGCTCGCGCATGAAACTCGCCGGCGATGGCAAGTACTTTGTTTGGAATTACTGGGACCCGGCTGGGCCGTGGGATTTTCAGCCGGACGGTTCCCCGCGTCATTGGGTGGGCGTCCATCCCAACGGCGGTTACTACGCCATCGACCTTGTCGGCATAGTCGCGGCCTTCGAGCGGGGGCTGGTGTTCACCCCCGAGGATTTAGCCCGTCTCATCGCCACCAACCGCGATTTCATGTGGAACCAGCAAATGGACAAGCCACACTTCCGGCGGATTGACGGCGGCTCGGCAGACCACCGCTGGAAAGATACGCCCGGCGTGCTATGGGCGGCACTCACACCTTACGACCCCAAACTGCGGGATATCTTTTTGGCCACACATGATCCCGCCGGTTGGGGAGGATTGGCCGCCACGCCTTGGTTCCTGGCACGCGCCGCCGGCCCGGAATAGAGCTGTGCAGGTTGAGGAGGCTACGCGCCCAACTTTGGGGGGCAGACCTACTGGACGGTTCGCCGCACCCGCCGGACAATTGCGGCAGTGCGCAATACGGTCAATTTCGAGGCGTTATGAACGTGATCGGTATCAGCGGGCTGTCGAACAGTGTGGCATTCAAAATGCAGCAGTTCCCCGGACTCACCGCTCGCGAATACCATATCGTGCAGGGCCTGGACGCGGCGGCTGCGTTGGTGAATGACCAAGGGATCCTGGCGGCCGCGGCCGAAGAGAGATTTACCCACGAGAAGGGCACCGGCGCTTTTCCCGTCCATGCGATTAAATATTGCCTGCAGGCGGGGAAGCTGCGCCCGGAGGAAGTGGATTTCGTTGCCCACGGCTTTTCTTATGAGCCTTGGAAGAGCTTGTTCCAAATCGACGAGGCCGGCTCGCGGGCGTACCAGGAGGTTTATTCCCCCGAGGTGCAGCGGCGCTATCTGGACGAACACTTCCCCGGAACCGGTTGGGGCAACAGGCTGGTTGCGGTGCCGCATCATCTCGCGCATGCGGCCAGCGCGTTCTATCCCAGCGGTTTCGAGCAAGCCCTGATTCTCGTCAGCGATGGCATGGGCGAGGCGCAAAGCATGACCGTAGCGGTGGGCGAGGGTACCCAGATCACCACTTTAAAGGAAATCTCCGCGTTTCACTCCTTGGGAGTGCTTTATGGCGTATTCACCTTGTATCTGGGTTTTTACATGGGGTCGGACGAATACAAAGTCATGGGCTTGGCTCCTTACGGCAACCCACGCCGCTTTCTTGACCAGATGCTGGAGTTTGTCAGCCTCAAGTCGGACGGCACTTATACACTTCCAGTTTTCTCCGAGGATCACACGCCGACGGAACGCGAGACCCATGCCGGCATTCTACGGTTCCTAGGCCGGCGCTTCGGGCCGCCTCGAAACCCGGAAGAGGAGATCACGCAGTTTCACAAGGACATCGCGGCCGCGCTTCAGGAAATCGTGCAACGCTGCCAACTCCATGTTCTCCAGCATTTCCAGCGGCGAACGGGGCAGAAGAACCTCTGCCTGGCCGGCGGTGTCGCCCTCAATTGTTCTGCCAACGGCGTCATCCGGCGCAGCGGCCTCTTCGAGCGCGTGTTCGTGCAGCCGGCGGCAGGCGACGATGGCAGCGCCTTGGGAGCGGCGCTCTACGCGTACCGGTCGCATGCGCCGGACTTTCGCCCACGTCCGATGACGGTGCCGCTTTGGGGTCCCGAGTTTAGCGACGACGAAATCGGCCGCACTCTGACCGGACGGGACGATTGCGCGCTCGTGGAGATGGATTCGCTCGAAGCCCTCTGCCGCGAAGTTGCGCGGAGGCTGGACCAAGGCCAAATTGTTGGGTGGTTTCAAGGACGCATGGAGTTTGGCCCGCGGGCACTGGGCAGCCGCAGCATCCTGGCCGACCCGCGGGACCCGGCGATGCGCGATCGCATCAACGCGCTGGTAAAGAAGCGCGAAGCGTTCCGACCTTTCGCGCCCGTCGTCACGCGAGAAGCCGCGGCGCACATCTTCGAAATTCCCGAGGGCCAGGAGGACACGTATGCGCACATGCTGTTCGTCGAACAAGTCCGTCCTGAGTACCGCGACCGTCTGCCGGCCACAACCCATGTGGATGGTTCGGCCCGCCTTCAGACAGTGTCGCGGGAGGATAACCCGCGACTCTGGGCCTTGCTCAGGGAATTCGAGAAGCTCTCGGGTCTGCCGGTGCTTTTGAACACCTCCTTCAATGTGCGGGGCCAGCCCATTGTGTGTACGCCGCAGGAGGCGCTCGACACCTTTTTATCGGCCAAACTCGATGTCTTGGTCGCCGGCAACTGCCTCGTCATTCCTCGTGGCGCGCGCCTGAGCTCAGCCGAACGGCGCCAAGTTCTCTTCGAGTGGAACCGCACCGCCGTCGAGGACGTTCCGGCGGGTTGCTTGCACGAGCTGTTCGAGGCCCAGGCACGCAAAACGCCAGACGCCGTAGCCTTGGTGTTCGAGAACCAGCAATTGACCTACCGGGAATTGGATGCGCGTGCCAACCGGCTGGCAAGGCGCCTACAGCAATGCCACGTCGGCCCAGAGGTGCTCGCAGGCATCTGCATGGAGGTCTCTCTCGAAATGATGGTCGGTTTGTTGGGCGTGCTTAAGGCCGGTGGCGCTTACGTGCCGCTGGACCCGGATTATCCCACCGAAAGGCTGGACTTCATGGTGCAGGACGCCCGACTGCCGGTCGTGCTCACCCAGCATAAGTTCCGGGGGCTGTTGTCGAATGCCATCGCTTCCTCGGGATCTGCCGATGCTCATTCGCCCGAGATGCTCTGCTTAGACACCGAATGGGCTGACATCGAGGGTGAAAGCAGCGAGCCGCTCGCGAGCGGTGCAAAGCCTGAGAACCTGGCCTACGTCATCTACACGTCCGGTTCGACAGGAACACCCAAAGGAGTGATGATCGAGCATCGCAATGTGGCTAACTTCTTTGCCGGGATGGACCGTTGCCTGGGCGCGGAATCACCTGGAGTTTGGCTGGCGCTGACGAGCATCTCCTTCGATATTTCGGTGCTGGAACTGTTTTGGACCCTGGCGCGGGGGTTCAAAGTGGTTTTGCAACGTCGCGCGGCTGGACACGCTTCCAGCCTCTTCGCTCCCGCGCGACAGCGCGGTGGCACCACTCGGCCGATTGACTTCAGCCTGTTCTATTTTGCCAGCGATGAGGGGGCAGTACAGGCCGACAAGTATCGCTTGCTTTTGGAGGGAGCCAAGTTTGCCGACGAAAATGGCTTCGCCGCGATTTGGACACCTGAGCGCCACTTCCACTCGTTCGGCGGGCTCTATCCGAATCCGTCCGTCACCAGCGCCGCGCTGGCCGTCACCACGCGCCGCATCCAGATTCGCGCCGGCAGCGTGGTGCTGCCACTGCACCATCCCGTGCGCGTCGCCGAGGAATGGGCCGTTGTGGACAACCTCTCCCATGGCCGGGTGGGAATCTCCTTTGCTTCGGGGTGGCAAATCAACGACTTCGCGCTGGCGCCAGACAAGTATGCGCATCGCAAGGAGATCATGGTCCGGCAAATCGATTTGGTGCGCCGGCTCTGGCGAGGTGAGACGGTGGTCTTGCCCGGCGCGGATGGCCAGGAGGTGAAGGTGAACCTAATGCCGCGGCCCATCCAACCGGAACTACCCTTTTGGGTGACGGCGTCGGGAAGCCCGGAGACCTTTCGCCTGGCGGGAGAATTGGGCGCCCATCTGCTCACCCATCTGCTGGGCCAGAGCACGGATGAACTCGCGGAAAAAATCGCCGCCTACCGCGCCGCCTGGAACCAAAAGGGTCATCCCGGCGAAGGGCGTGTGACGTTGATGCTTCACACGTTCGTAGGGGCGGATGCGGCGGCGGTGCGCTCCACTGTCCGTCCGGCGATGCTCGCCTATTTGCGTAGTTCGATTGACTTAATCAAAAATGCCCCGACGGCATTCCCGGTTTTCAAGCGGCTCGCCAATGCCCGGCCGACGAATGGGGACACCGGGCCGGCCCATTTCACCGAAGAAGAACTGGAGTTAATGTCGAGCCATGCCTTTGATCGTTATTTCGAGACCAGTGGCTTGTTCGGCACTCCGACCCTGTGCTTGCGAATGGTGGACCACGTCCGCTCCCTCGGGGTGGATGAAATCGCCTGCTTAATCGACTTTGGCGTGGAGGCGGAGTCCGTTCTGGCCGCGCTGCGGCAACTCAATGAGGTCAGGCTCGAAGCCGGAGCGGGCGTCACACCGAGGCGCCCCGATTATTCGTTGGCGGCACAGGTTGAGCGTCATGGGGTCACCCATCTGCAGTGCACGCCTTCGCTGGCGGCCATGTTAGCCGAAGACCCCAAAGCGCTGGCCGCCTTGCGTTCTCTGAAAATGGTGCTTCTCGGCGGCGAGGCTTTGCCAGCCGACCTGGTGCAGCGATTGGCTCTTCCCGGCACGCTTCTCAACATGTATGGGCCCACCGAGACGACGATTTGGTCCGCCACGCACGTAGTTGATAAAGCGCGGAAACCCATTCCCATTGGGCGGCCCATTGCCAACACCCAGTTATACATTGTCGATGAGAACCTGTGCCCCGTGCCAGTAGGCGCGCCGGGAGAATTGCTGATTGGCGGGGCGGGCGTGGTGCGCGGCTATCTCAATCGGCCGGAGTTGACCGCCGAAAGATTCATCCCCAATCCTTTCGCAAGTTCCGATGAAGGTCCGGCTTCCACCACGTCCGCCCCTTTGGGTGTATCTGCGGAGGTCCTGGATGACCAGAAGTCTCCTTCAGCCAATCGGGTCTATCGAACCGGTGACTTGGCCCGGTTTCTGCCTGACGGCACGATCGAATTCCTGGGTCGCATCGATCAGCAGGTAAAGCTGCGCGGGTTCCGCATTGAGTTGGGGGAGATCGAGGTGGTGCTGCGGCAGCACCCGGCAGTGAAGGATTGTGCGGCCGCCGTGCGTGAGGAGTCGCCGGGTGACAAGCGATTA
>Ga0209415_10014792_pt1 | contig 12716 bp, 10 predicted proteins | sample PeaSoiSIISIP2007_FD_187696 | JGI IMG/M metagenome (GOLD analysis project Ga0209415, IMG submission 187696) | Peat soil microbial communities from Weissenstadt, Germany - SII-SIP-2007 (SPAdes) (version 2) | ecosystem: Environmental > Terrestrial > Soil > Wetlands > Peat | place: Germany...
AAACTGTGAGCCGGCTTTTAATTTTGGGCAAAAAGAAAAACCCAGTGGGCGACTGGGCGTTTGAAGGAAGGTCCCGATCTCTATTGGTTGACTCAATTATAGCACAATCTTCGGATACGGCGAATAAGGAAAATTTAATTTATCTTCAGCCACAAGAATTCACCATATCACTTGGGAAGAATCTTTTTGATACTAACTGGCAACCCGAGCGCATGAATAAACACAATTTTTTACGTCATCTAAAAGTCAGGCGCACAAAGGAAACCATGCTAGATTACGACAACATGAGCAAAGAGGAACGTGATAAGACTAAAAATGGTAAATCCTTTGTTGGCGGCATTATCGAAGGCGGCAATCGATTAAAAACCAATGTCACGGCCAGAACCATGCTTACCTTAGATGCAGACTATGCTGGATTGGACTTCTTAGATGCCACGCAAAAAATGTTTGAGGGTATTGTTCATGTCATCTATTCGACTCATAGCCACAGGCCAGAGAAACCAAAATACAGGTTAATCTTCTTTGTGAATAGAGAGATGGACTGTGATGAGCATGAGGCTGTCAGTAGGAAAATTGCTGCACGGATGGGGATAGAACGCTTTGACAGTACAACATTTGATTCTAACAGGCTAATGTATCTTCCAAGTTGCTCGAAAGACGCTACCCCTGTGTTGGTGATCCGCGAGGGAGCGGAACTCAATGTTAACGATATCTTGGACGAATACGAAGACTGGCACGATCCTACCCAGTGGCCTCGACACCCTGAAGCGGACAAGCCCTGGCAACAACACGGCGATAAGCGCAAAACTCTTGACGATCCTCGGGAAAAAGGCGGGGTGATCGGGGCATTTTGCAAGGCCTATTCAATCACTGAAGCTATCGAAAGATTTATTCCTGACCAGTATGAACCGTTTAGAAATTATGCAGATCGGTTTACATTCACTGGCGGCAGTAGCTCCGGAGGATTTATAGTATCTGAAAATTTATTGGCTCATTCCTTTCATTCCACCGATCCGTGTAGCGGTCTGACGGTTAACGCATTTGACTTAGTGAGGTTGCACAAATTCGGCCACATGGACGGAATAAAAGATGTCGAGTCCGATAAGAAGCCAAGCTACAAAGAGATGCTTACTTATGCCCGCAAAGACGAAAAGGTTAGACCAATACTGTTAGAAGAGACATTCAATACCCCTGCCGTAGTGGAACACGGCAAAAGCGACCCATACGGCGCCCTAAGAGGCATGCTACTAAGTGAGGGATATTCGGTTAATGAGTACGGCCAACTCTGCGCGATAAAGTATGAGAAACAAACTGGTGTGCCCTATTTGTATCCTTTAGCCGATTTCGTTGCATGGGTAAATCGTCAGATCATTAAGGATAATAACATTGACCGGGTACTTAAGTTTGAGGTTGAAGGGCTCGCAAGCGGCGGGAAAAAGCTCAAGGAGATTAAAGTACCCTCTGATAAATTTACATCTATGCAGTGGGCAGTCGATAACTGGGGAGCAAAGGCTAACATCAGACCAGGCGCAAGCAATAAGGATCACGTCCGTTTTGTCGTACAATTTTTAGGCAAGGAATCATCCACAGAGATGCAATATGGGCATTTAGGATGGAGGAAGATCGAAGGGAAATGGTGCTACCTACATGCTGGTGGAGCAATAGGAGATTCATCTATCATCGTTGACGTAAAGGATGAGGGGCTAGACACTTATACTTTTGCCGAAGAAGATTCAGACCTACAAGCGGCCGCCACGGCTTCACTTAAAACGATTGAATCTGCTCCTTTTGAAGTTACATTGCCCCTTTTTGCATTAACCTACCTAGCACCGTTGTGTGAACCTCTGAGAAGAGCAAGGTGTGAACCGTCTTTCATTTTGTGGCTATCAGGGACCACTGGAAGCATGAAGAGTACAATAGCGGCACTTTTCCTCTCGCATTTTGGAGACTTCACAAATAAAAACCTACCTGCAAGTTTCAAGGACACAGCCAATGCTTTGGAGCGGAAGGGGTTTTTTACAAAGGATTCTATATTGGTCGTGGATGACTATCACCCGAGCCATTCTCAGTTTGAGGCGCAAAAGATGCGAAGCATTGCCGAGATGTTATTAAGGGGGTATGGAGATAGAAAGGGCAGAGGTCGACTGAATGCTGACGCCACAGCAAAGCAAACTTTAATTCCACAGGGGTTGTGCATTGTCACGGGGGAGGATCACCCCAGTGGTGGTCAGAGTGCAGCCGCCAGATATTATGGCATCGAGCTTGAAAAGGGACAAGTCAACACTGAGATTTTAACCGGGATGCAGTCATCAACCGAATTATTAAGCCAAGCTATGAGAGGGTATATCCAGAGCCTGGACATTGAGAAAATCATTCCCGAACTGAAAGCAGATTTCTTAAGACTTAGAAAACAGGCGACACAAGGCAGCCAACATGCAAGAATTCCCGAGGTATGCGCATGGTTAGACATAGGGTTAGAACGAGGGCTAAGATTCATGGTGCTAAATAGAGTTATCAATGAATCGAGAGCAAAAGAGCTACTAAACCAAGGAATGCAGATATTTCTTAAACTCGCTGAAAAACAAGCGGCGACCATTGAGGGTGAAACACCTTTGGAGATGTTCCGGGCAGGTTTAACAGAACTGTTAGCAAACAAGAAGCTACACACTAACGATATCAAATTTGGCAAAGGGCTCGTTCCTGATGGATTTGTCGGATGGTTTGATGACAATTGGATATATCTGTTGCCCGGAACTGTGTACAACGAAGTCACGAATTACTATAAGGTGCGCGGTGGACATTTGCCAATTAGCGAACGCATGCTTTGGACCCAGATGGATATTGCCGGTTATCTCTACACCATTGAGGAGGGCGGCAAAAAGCGAAGGACCTTCAGAAAGGCGCTCGCAGGCAACCGTGAGCATATCGTGCAGATCAGGAGGGATTTCATAGAGATTGACCTATCGAGTTATGCTGATCAAACGTTTTTAGGGTAAAAAAACCACACTAATTTACCTAAAACCACACTAGCAACCACACTAATTTTGGCTAGTGTGGCAGGGAAAAGCCTTATGTAGCAAGGCTTACGAGAGATAAACCACACTAACCACACTAATATATGATATAAGAGTTATAACTATTTTACACATGAACAGCAGTGGTAAGTATTTATATAGAGACGCTATATGAAGTAGTAGTACTAGCTTTGAGAATATCTGTGTGTGTATGTATACTCAATTTTTGTGGGGTTAGTGTGGTTTTGGCGCTGAAACCGTTGGTACAGGCTAGTTTATCCTGCCACACTACCCTTTTTTAGTGTGGCTAATAGTGTGGTTATAACCACACTAATTCAATAATTTCAGTTTTAGTGGGTTAAAAGGCCAATTAGATTTATGAAAAAGGAGAAATGTATTATGGATTCTAACTCAAACGCCCAAGATCATCTTTCTAGGTTGTCTCTTACGTTTATCGCAACCAAACCAGCGATCCTAGAAGAGTTCATACAGTATGCATTAGATCAGCACAGAAACTATTTAGAATCTTATTTCAAGGTTATCAGTGATTACTTAGAAGGTAAGGGGTCAGTTATGCCACCGCCGATGTTCCTTAAAAATACGAATAGGCCATAAATCGTTGATTATGTAACTAGAAAAAGAAAGGTGGGAAAGGAATTATGAAAGGTCGAGTAATTCAGATCATGCCAGCTCCGGACAATTTGTTTGCAGTTTATGGGAAAAACGGCGGAGAAGAAGAAAGAAAAGCTTTATGCGTAGCCCTTACGGATCAAGGTAGTGTTTTCCCCATGGTTATGAACAATGATGGTTCTGTTAGAGAGACGGGCGAGGAAGATACTTTTAAACGGTTCGAGTGGAAATAGGAAGGGAAAAGAAGTTTCAGCAAATTATGAAGGAGGCATATGGGAAATGAGTAACGTAAGCACTGTTACCCACATAACCCAACAAGTAAAAAATAGGAAGAAGGCTTTTTTGGCAGTTTACGCACAATTGGGCAATATCAAAAATGCTGCAGAGATAGCAGAGATAGATCGAACTACTCATTACGACTGGTTAAAGAATGATCCTGAATATGTTCTGGACTTCGCTGATGCAGAATTGCAAGCAGGGGAGCATTTGGAGCAAGAGGCTAGACGCAGGGCAGTAGAGGGCGTCGAGAAGCCTGTATTCTATCAGGGGAAGCAATGCGGCACAATACGCGAGTACTCAGACACGCTACTGATATTCTTGCTAAAAGGAGCTATGCCAGAGAAGTACCGAGACCGAACCACTGTTGATGTGAGTGTGCAGCAGGCGCAACCATGGGATATAAGGAGCATCAGAGATTTACGGGATATGTTAATAAAAGGTGGGGATGAGGTCGGGGAGATAGTTGCTGAGGTGATTGAACAGGGTAAGGATGAGAGTTAACCAACGCTAAACACGATATATGTACCTTTTTGTTAGTAAACTTATGGGAAGTCTGAAGGGTTGCACATTATTAAAAAGATAAGTTGGTTGCTCGTTGGTGCTGAACATAAGACGATACCCCTAAACCCTTGGTATAACTGGTCTTAGGGGTATTTAGAATCATAAGCCAACCATAGCCGATGCATTCTCATTAAATAGGCTACCCTGACGAATATACTTGCGAACCATAGTAACGCTCTTATGTCCGGTCTGGTTCATAATGGACCGCTCTGAAACCCCATTCATAGCGGCTGAGGTTGCTAAACCAGCGCGGAGAGAATGCCCTGCATAATCTTGTGGGTTCAATCCAACCGCTTCGGCCTGGCGTTTTACCACTAGGGCAACGGCTTTATCGCTTAATCGTCCAGGCTGTATTTGGCCGTGACGATTGACTGAGCGGAAGAGTGGTCCGGATGTAATGGCGGATGTTTCAAGCCAATCTTGAAGAGCTCGCACAGGACATGTTTCGGGGTGCGAACCATAGGCGATGCCTTTTAGTGTGCCTTCACCCTCTTGATCTGTCTTGGAGCGGCGCAAGGTAACCTTTAAGCCGTCTCTTGTGAATTCGAGGTCTTCCACATTGAGACTAACTAGCTCACTTCTCCTGAAGGCTCCAGCAAAGCCAAGGAGCAACAAAACACGATCCCGATTACCTAATAGATTATTAGGCAGAACAGATACCATTGCACGAATATCCTCTGTCATAATGGGGGCCTTACCATTCTCGACAGTTCCCAGCTCACGTCTAATACCAGCTAGAACAGAACGAACGACTAAGGAGCTAGTGGGCGTTTCGTATCCGGCTGCTTGATGAGCCTGACTAATCGATGATACACGGCGAGTAAGGGTAGACGTTTTATAACCACCATCTGCTAACATGGTCAAGTAATTTGCAACGGTCTCTACACTGGCCGGAAGAGAACTAACTCCACAAGCTTCACACCACTGAATGAAATCAGTAAAATCCTTTTTGTATGCTTTCTTGGTGTTATCAGACTTGGCTTGTTGTATGTATTCTTTTGACCGCTCAGAGATCACTTCGCTAATGTTACCTTGACCTGAAATCACATTAACAGTATTGGTCATAATCGCTCCTCCTCATTTCTAGGTTCCGATACCTTTTAATTATCGGAACCTAGGATACCTTTAGTTTACCTCTACTTGTTACCTTAGTCAACAGTTTGTTACCGTTTGTTTATATGTATTTTGTTCCATGGTTACTATCTTATTTGTAAGGAGGTGAGGGTATCTGGTGGAAAACATATACACTGTCCAAGAAGTGGCCGCACTAATGAAGGTTAAGCCACGGACTGTAATGGAGTGGTTAAAGATAGGTCGCTTAGGTGGTTTCAAATTAACGGATGCGCCTGGATCAGAGTGGCGGATTACAGAAGCGAATGTCCAGCGATTCATAGAAGAACGGACGGATCAAGCACTAAAACCCTTTGAGAATGACACTAAACACTTAGTGTAGGCTTGAATAGCGTGGGTGTACCGTTCTTGACTGGTATACCTACCCTAGGGGGGTAAAATAGTGGTAAATGGCAGTGTACCCGGTAGGCTATGTCTCTCCATATCGCTGCAAAAATTTTCAAGGTCCAGAGCTATTCTTACCCTCAAAAATTTTCCGCGCCAAAATTTCCACGCTCTCAAAGTTGGTTCCAATGATTTACTCAAACTAAAAAAGCCTACCTACAAGAAAGGTGGCTGTCGATTTGTTCCTATATGGAGCGTGTCGATGGTCGCTTTTAATTTTTAAAAGGAGGAATTTCCTTGAACCCACTAACAATAAGCAACTTTTCCCCTCGTGCAGAAATCACAATACAAACAACAAGCGGGGATACCATTTCCTCAAATGACATACTAGGCTCTGCCGTTACCCTACAAACAACCCGAAGTATTGACGGTAACGCGGGTCAATTCATTCTCCAGCTCACAGCAAGCAAAAAGAACGGCAAGTCATGGCAAGATCGCATTCATATCATGGACTATGTTGTGATTAAATTAGGCAACAGAAACGATCTCCACGTGCGAATGCGAGGATTTATTGATTCTGTATCGGAATCCATCGCTATGTCGCCTACAGGAGGGCCGCAGAGAAGCGTAACAATCACTGGCCGGGATTACACTAAACTCTTTTTAGATATGGACCTACAATACATGTGGCAAATCATGCTTCCTGATGGGAGTGGTTCGGTACCTGGTTTAAGTAAGAATTTTGACATACCCGCAATGGTAACTATGCCAGTTGAGGATATCATCAAGCTACTTGTTTCAAATATCTTAAATGGTGACGGAGCTATAAAGCAATACGCATTCATTCCGAACTTTAACAGAGTTTCAAAAGTCACGATTCCAAAGTTAGGGTATGAGTTTGCGGTACCAGACAAATATTTAATATGGACCGGAACCATTCAACCTTATACAGGGGCATTTTGGAACCTGATAACCTATTTTGAATCCGCACCACTCGGTGAAATATTCATTTCCGATACTGACGATGGCCCTATTCTGGTTTGTCGAGTTGCACCGTTTAAAGACGCAAACGGAAATTATACCAATCTCTCACAAGCTCCATATTTACCCGACATTACAATTGATCCAAGCACAGTTACACTCTGTAACCTTGGAAAGCTCGGTGAACAAATTTTGAATTACTTTTTCTCTTATCCCGACACTAACGCAAATAATGGATCACCAATGGTTGCATACGCTTCGCCGGGCATAACTGGGGATTTGTTTAACACTAACTTTAGTACGCAGAGTAGCCCCAGCTCTAACCCTGCATGGGTAAGTGATAGTGTTGATCTCTATGGTTTTAGGCCATTGAATATCGTTACACCTTGGCTTTGCGTAGCAAATACAGGCCCACAGACTGCAGATGCAGCGGCGGCAGCGTCTAATACGGGTATACAGTTAGCCTCTGAACTTTCAACACACGCTGCCCAAGTATTCGGCCACAACGAAAACCTTATCTCAGGTGTAATAATGTGTCACGGCGCAGCAGAAATAATGCCGGGCAGATACGCTAACTTCGGAGACGCTTCATATTACATTGAGAAAGTCACTGAAATACTCGACTTTGTGGGCACTCAGGGAGCAACATGGAACGCGACATTGATGGTCACACGGGGGCAATCGATATGATGCAAAGTTCATTGATAAAAAGGAAACCCATTCTTTCTTGTAGTGAGAAAATGGGAGTTCTAACATGGGCAAAGATGGTCGCACGAGACAAAGCTGTTTTTGATGGGAATAAGAAATATATTAAACATTCCGATTTATTTTCACCTGAAAAAAATGATACAACCCTTGCAGGAGTAAGGCTGTATCATTTCTAAATTTATAAAATTTGAAAGAGGTGTTCAGTGTGAATCAGGAAATCAGAATATTAACCTCAGCCGACTTAACAGGCATTGAAGCGGTTCGCAACGGGCTAATGGTTATTCGTGATCTTGCTGTAGATATTGGCAATCAAGGTATTGGTTTTGGTGGTAACAACACAGTGCCCACACCAAGCCAATCAAGCAATGGTGGCTCTATTCCAGTCCCTCAACCTTATTCTGAATCCAATACCATTCATTCCACCGTGCCAACTCCTGAACAAATCAATATCCCTGGATATAACGTAAGTAACGGAATTTATGTACCTCAATCCTATCAGCCTATTGCCCCTCCCGGAATAGCTAACCATGTTCCGATGCCAGAACAAATCAATACGCCAACCTCAAGACAACCACGACAACCTCCTACCCTATGGACATCAGCGCAGCATTTTCAGAACGCATTTCAAGGACGAGGCGGCATGTCTAGCTGGTCAGAAGAGGGCATGGCTGGGGCTGCTGGTTCGCTCCTGACAAGGGCATTACCTATAGCGGGGCCATTAGCGGCAGGGCTAGCAATAGGCGGTGCTGTAACAGATTCCTACGACAAGTACAAAGATAGCGGCGATGCCTTAAGCAGCCTAACCAAGCAAATCCTCTCAACTCACGATTCCCTCGAATCCCTGCAGAAATCCGTCAACGGTGCAGGGGCAGTTATGGCGATGAGTGCGGATCAAACAGCTAGAGTAGCTAATGCGCTGGGTGGGGCTTATGGCTCATTATCGATGACTGATTTAACGAGCAAGGTATCAATGGTTGGTGGCATGGCATTAGGCTATGGAGCAAATGCCGATACGCTATCTCAGGGGTTTGCGGGGGCAGCTAGGCTTGGCATGACCACTGGCCCGGGTTCTAGTATGAATCAAGGGCAACTAGCTTTTGGATTGGCGAATAGCGCCTCTCAGAGTGGAATGTCAGGTCGTATGGAAGAGTTAATGCAAGAAGTATTATCTGTAACTCAGGCTATACAATCGACCGCTGTAACGTCGAATCCATCCACTTTGCTGGGGATCATTACGGCTATGAACGCGAATCTACCCCGCTCTATGCAGGGTGATGGTGGATCTGCCGTTCTTGGGCAAATAAGTAGCTCAATGGCTAGTCCCAATGGATTACAACAGGTCGTTAATTATCAAGCTATGTCGGGAGCAGGGGTCAAGGGATACTTTAATATCATGCGCGACCAACAGATGGGGCCAGGCTTTGTACTTCCGAATGGGCAGACAAATGCGGAAGCAATGTTCGGGCAGTACAATAAGATGTTTGGTAGTAATCCTGACGAAGAATCATATTTCCTCTCAAAAGGAACTGGAATGACGATGCCTCAATCAGACGAAATGATGAAGATTTTCGGCAAGGGCGGCACAGGAATAAAGGGCCTGCAGAATAATCTAGGTATTACTCCTGATCAATTGAAGGATGCGGATTGGAATAAGCTTGCGTTATTTGGCAAATTGGGGGCAGCTAAATCAGGCGACGATATGCAGTCTGTCCAAAATGATTTCATAGCAAGTGGGGGCAATCTTACAGAGGACCAAAAAACAGCCCTAACAAGAGGGGATCTCAGCCAACAGAAAAAGAGACTTGCTCAAGACATTCTCGGCAATGGCAATACTTCCGCGAAGACTAGTACGGAAAAGATCGACACCATAAAGGCTGACGTAACCAATCTTCAGATCACAATAGCTGGTTCGACGTTAAAGGATTTGTTATTTCCACCAGCAAGTCCGCCGACTAAGAATAATGTGGACGATGCCATAAAAAACGCTCAGGCTTTTGGGTACGGGACGGTTCAGCCACCTCCGGGGTCAACTCCTGCGGGGGATGGCTATACTCCTACCTCATATACCCCCGGTGGATACGCATACTCGAACGCTATAACTGCAACCGCAATGGGCATGAACGGAATGAACAATGCTTTTTCTTGGTTGTCGAATAAGGGCACTGGGCAAAGAGGCGGGGCTATTCAAGTCTCTACCTCTGACGGGCCTACTATTCATAGCGTTGATTCTTCTCCAAGGTTCTCGTCGGATAATCCAAATGCCAAAGAGTTTACAACTAAGATGTTTCCATACGCTCAGGATGCATCACAAAAAACTGGCCTTCCAGCCAGCTTTATTATAGGTGAATGGGGCGAGGAATCTGCTTGGGGATCATCTCCCCTCGCGAAGAACAACAATAACTTCGGAGGCATTAAGAATATTGACGGCAATTATGAGGATTACAGTAGCGTTAGTGGATTTTCCGATGCCTATAGTGCAGTTATTAATCATTCACGTTATGCAGGGGCTAGAGAGGCGGGAAGAAATGGAGCCGATGCTAAAACCATTGGGGATTTATTGCACCAAGAGGGTTACGCAGAAGACCCGAAGTATGGCTCAACAATAGCTGGATTCGTAAGTACATCGGCTAAATCTATGACACTGGATATAAGTGATTCTTCATTAGCCAAACTTAGCTCTGCGATTGCGAGCGCTATCCTCGGAAGCGGCGGGAACTGGAATGCAAATTCCAGATAAATGACTTAACCGTTTGAGCAAAGTGTCCAAATCCTTTGAGCATTTACCCCTTACTTTAATGTGAGGGGTTTTTTGTTATGTACGTGGGGTTCCATCCATGTCTTGAACGGTAACGGAATCAATTATCTTGTTAAAAGTATCCTGATATTTAGAACTTAGGTTTTTAGGCACAGTGAGTTGGACACCCATTTGTATACCATTTGAATTTCCACTTACCCTTAATATTAACTCGTCATTATCGTCCTCAGTCTGCGTATAAATCGCTGCTGGGTACGTGTTTATCTTTGATTTTCTGTAGTTATCTATTGATGGGGGGATTAAAGATTGCAATACGTCTTCCGCCGAAGCGGTATGATCAAAGTACCCATTATACGATTCCCATACAGAAAGTTTGACTAAGTTATTGACTGGATCAGAAAAACCATATCCGTCGCCATTCTGGGCTACATTATCTATTTTCCACCCACGTATGATGTTATCTAATTTGATTTCAGGCATTACTAGTGTGAAGTTTGAGTGATTCACATCGCCAGAGAACCAAATAGGGGTATCTGTAGTATGTTGCACGGTGACATTCTTGTTTAATATTTGATCCCCTCGTTTTAATTGAAAATATAAGCTTTCGCCGTCCTGCATACCCTGAACGGTATTAAGAAACGACATAGGATCAACATCACTAGGATTTGAGAAATCTGCAGTTTTTCCTAATTTCTCAATATAATCTCCATTCAGTAGACCAGCTTTGTCGGCCGGACCTCCGGAAATTATTTTACTTACTTCTACCCCTTGTGAAGTTTTCTCTGTACTCATTCCCACATACGTGGATGGAAAGTATTGTGGTTCACTAGTAACCTTGATGCTTTGCTTAGAGCCTATATTGGCAACCGACGGTGTCTTGAAATTTCTAGACTTAAACATGAAGAACCATAAAGAAAAACATATACCGATTAGAACCAAAAAACCTAAAATCATGAATATTAAAGGAAGTTTTGTCCTAAGAAAATTAAATTTCCCTTGTTTCACTGTATCAATATTTTCGGGAACTGGCGTCATACTTACCCCTCCTCTTTCCTCGATCTATCATCACACCCCATATGGGACTATCTAGCAAATTATTTACGTACGTTTTTAATTCTTTGCTGTCTATACCCCTAATTAGGCGAATTTGCCGAAGCTTCTAGTCGACCCTGATTCATCCTATATCTTACCGTTAAGGGGATGCCAGAAGTTCCACGCATAGATTCATTCTCTGACCTCAAATAAGTAATATCTATTATATCGTTGGCACTCTGGCCATCACTGTTCCCTTGCGCGTTATTCCCTTTATTACCGGCAGGGAACATGCAAAAACCGCAAAACGAACTAGTATCAGCTACTTTCTCATCTGGCAGATAAGGTTTTAAAAGATTTTTCCCTTCAAAAAATACTACCCCGTAACTTCCGCCATCTGCACCGCCACCACTATGACAATCAAAAGCGTATAGATTTTGGCTATCACTTGTTTTTACCATAAGCGCTCTATAAACAATATCATAACCGAGTGAATTTATAACAATTAAATCCCTCTGGACCTCTTCCTGATTAGGCTTAATTGTATCATCCTGGGTAATAATCTGAGTGCCATTAATGGAATATGTGCTTGCGTCGAAAAGGCCTTTCGATTTACTAGCCACTAAAGAATCGGTTGGTTGCGTAGTTACCACTGTCTTAACCGTAGATTGAGAGGTTGATGGTGGAGAGCTAACTGAGGTCGTCTGCGTGCCACATCCAGTAATAACTAAAACAAGAATAACTAACGTACTAACCGCTAGGTTTCTCATTAAACCCACTCCTTTATTTTGCTACCATTAAGGATACTTTTGTGTAAAATGGTTTGTTAGCCAATTCCTTTGAATACTTCATTTTGAAACGAACCCTTAAGAGTTGTATCAAATAGAATTTCGGCTAGATATACACATTTCCTGCCATGCGACATTCTTAATGGTTTTGCGCAGACCCAGTTACTTTCATAGAGTGTTTAGATTACCTAAAATATGGTTAGATTATTATTATATTCACAAGGTCTTCACGGAATGGAACAAATATTCTTTATGATCAATGTAGTAGGTAAGACACTCGTAGTATACGGTTGAAATACAGACCTTCTCTTACTCTCCCCCTCCTAGCGAGGGGACTTTTTTTGTTTACCTAATCCAAATTGTGGCAGGAAACAACGCTAATCCGTAGAACAGTACCTTCATAGAACAGTATTTGAAGTGGGTCAGAGTTTGACATCGCAAAATGCGCTTTATTTTAGTGATCAATTAATGATGAGGATGATTTCATGAACAATAAACTATTTAAAACATTCG
>Ga0209415_10014793_pt1 | contig 12715 bp, 8 predicted proteins | sample PeaSoiSIISIP2007_FD_187696 | JGI IMG/M metagenome (GOLD analysis project Ga0209415, IMG submission 187696) | Peat soil microbial communities from Weissenstadt, Germany - SII-SIP-2007 (SPAdes) (version 2) | ecosystem: Environmental > Terrestrial > Soil > Wetlands > Peat | place: Germany...
TGCAGGAGCTCTGGGGCATCGCGGCGCGCGGCAACTATGACCTGAAGCAGCACGAGAAGCACAGCGGCGTCCCGCAGTCCATCTTTGACGAGGCGACGAAGAGGAAGATCGTCCCCCACGTCATCGAGCCCGCCGTAGGGGTCGACCGGATATTCCTCGCGGTCCTCTGCGCGGGCTATGCCGAGGAGGACGTCAGGGACGAGAAGGGCGGCGTCGAGAGGCGCACCGTGCTCCGCCTGAGCCCTCGGATCGCGCCCGTCAAGGTAGCGGTGTTCCCGCTCCTCAAGAACAGGCCCGAGCTCGTCGCGTTCGCGGGGGAGCTCTACAGGAAATTGAAGCGAAAGTACGCGGTCTTCTACGACGAGTCCGGCGCCATAGGCCGCCGGTACCGCCGCCAAGACGAGATCGGCACCCCGTGGTGCGTCACCATCGACTTCGAGACGATCGAGAAGGACGGCACGTTCACGCTTCGCGAGCGCGACTCGATGCAGCAAAAGCGGATCGGCGAGGCCGAGCTCCTTGCGCTGCTGGAGGAGAGGGTGTATTGAGCCGCATGTGCCCGAACGGCCCAAGATGACCACCGTCGCGGAGTGCGCCACCATTGAGCAGGCCGAGGTCCTGCGCGCGCTGCTGGCCGACTGCGGCGTGGCGGCCTATCTCCCCGACAAGCTCACGGTGTCGTACCCGCCCATCATCGGCAGCCTCCGGGTGCAGGTCGCGGACGAGGACGCTGAACCCGCCCGCAGGATCCTCGCGGCGAAGGACGAGTAGCATGGACGCCTACGCGCGGGCCCGGGACCTGATAGACGCAGCCCACGCCGCAGACCCCGCCAAGGCGGCGGACGGTCGCCCGGCCGAGCTGGTTTACGCGGAGCGGATGGAGAAGTGGGTGACCCGGATCGCGCCCGGCGCGGACCCCGTGCTGAGGCTCGCGGCCCGCTGCCAGCACATCGAGCGCTGGAGCGTTCCGCGCAGCTCGTTCCCGCTGGACAGGCCGGGATATCTCGCCTGGCGCCGCTCCCTTTACGTGAAACAGGCCGAGCGAGCCCGGCTGCTCCTGCTCGCCTCCGGCGTGGCCGCAAAGGAGGCCGATGATGCCGCGACATGGGTCTCAAAGGACGGGCTCAAGACAAATCCCGGCACCCAGGCCCTCGAGGACGCGGCCGTGCTTGTCTTCCTCGAGAGCGAAATCGAGGCCTTTGCCGCGCAGCATACGGAGTATCCGCGCCGGAAATTCGTCGATATCCTCCGCAAGACGTGGCGGAAGATGAGCCCGCGCGCCCAGGAGCTCGCGGGAAACCTCGAACTGCCGGCGCCGATCGCGGCCCTCGTGCGCGAGGCCACCGGCGGATAGAGCAGATCGAAAAGATGGCACATAAGACCTTCTCTTCCATAGTGTTTATCGACAAACGATAAATTACTGTTGACGATTATCGATAAATATTTATTGAAAAACGATCAATCCACTAACTATGAAAACCAGCCTACGCCTCATCAAGTTCCTCCATGTGTTTTGCATCATCTGCGAAATCGCAGCAGCCATCGGGCTCGTCGCCGTCGTTTTGATGGCCCCCTTCCTGGAGTCGATGGTCCGCGGCGGCCGGGCCAATGTCGGGCTTTACGCCGGACACGGCTCGCTTGACTGGAGCTTCAAGGCGCGCCTTCCCTACGGCACCCATTCATCCATCGGCTACGATGGCGCCGAACCGGGCGCCCGCAACGCCTCCTCCGGGGACACGGGCCTGGAATTCGGGTACGGCAGGGTGAGCTTCGGGCCCTTTCGCCTCCATCTGGAGGACGGGGCATTCCCGACAAAGGCCCGCGACATCAAGGACCAAGCCGTCGCCATCGACCAGATCGAGGGGACGATGACGCTCCTTCGGCCTGAAGTCGCCGCCCAGGCCCTGGCATCCGCAAGATTGCCGTTCGTCGCGGGCATGCTCTGCACGGGCGGCATCGGCCTGGCGATCCTCGATCTGCTCCGCCGGATGCTCAAGAGCGCGATTCAGCGGGAGGTCTTCACCGGCGCCAACATCCGGAATGTCCAGATGGTCGGCCTCCTGATCATCGTCTCCAGCGTGTTGAAACTGGCCGCCGGGGCCTGGCTCGTGAGCCGGATGACCTCATTTGTGATCCAGCACGTGGCCACCGGGAACGTCGCCGTCGAGACCTACTCGCAGGGCGACGTGTCCATGGCCACGGGGCTGTTGATCCTGGCACTGGCAGAGGTGTTCCGCCAGGGCCTGGTCCTCAAGGAGGAGAACCAGCTAACAATCTGAACCGGGGACAACTCTCATGCCGATTCGAGTCAATCTGGACCAGGTGATGTTGGACAGGAAGTTGAGCCTCACCGAGCTCGCGGGGCGCGTGGACCTCACGCTCGCCAACCTCTCGATCCTCAAGACCAACAAGGCGCGGGCAATCCGCTTTAGCACCCTGGAGGCGCTATGCCGCGAACTCAATTGCCAGCCGGGAGACCTACTGCATTACGCGCAGGACGCCTCCCCGGCGCCGGACCCCGCCATGGATCCCGGCTAAAGGTCACTCCCTCCTCACCAGCCGGAGATCCTTCCTCAGGTACTCGAGCGCGCGGCCACGGAAGACCACCAGGTCGCTCGCCTCGGAAGCCACGGCGCTTGCCTCCCAACGGCTCGACGAATCGAGCACCGCCTGGTCGATGACGCTGCCCGCCTGGATCGAGCGGTCGGGCAGGCCGGGGGCCGAAAGGGTGAGCCCCCCCTGGCGCAAGTAGAAGAATCCGCGGCAGGGCGTTCCCCTGGCAAAGAGCGTCTCGCCCTCTTCGAGGTGGATTGCGCGGACCACATCCTCGGGCGGCGGCAGGATCTGGCTGATGTCCCTGGGAAAGACGAGGTCGAACGTCCAGTCGATCACGACGCGCAGCTTGCGCATCGTGCCCGGAAGCTTGGCGAGGTAGATCGTCCGCCACATCCACCACGCGATGAAGCCCTTGAAGCGAAGGCCCATGACCTCCGCAACCGCCTTTCTTTCGCCTATCGTCGCGAGCTGGCCCAGGTAGCGGTAGCGGAACGGCCGCGGCTCCAGCCCCCGAAGAGACCGGAAGATGTTTTCGCCAAGGAGCTTGCCCTGGCGGAGTGCAAACTGGGCGGTCGGAGGCGACACCCTGGTCTGCCCGCGGTCGACCCACGGGACCGCAGCGCCATCCCCTGCGGCCCACAGCGCCTGGGCACCGGCCACCCGCATGGCCGGATCCGTGGGCACGCGCCCGTTCGGCGTCTCGATCCCAATCTGCCGGCAGAGGTCCATGACGACGGGATTCGGCGCGCTGCCGATCGTGGTCACGACCGTGTTCGCTTCGATCCCGGAGCCGTCGGCCAGGATGACCCGCCTCGCCGTCACGGCGGTCACGTGAATGTTGAGCCTGACCTCGACCCCGCGCGCCTCGAGGATCCCGCGGGCATAGGCGCCGAGCTCCGGCCCGATCTCCCCCAGAAGCTCCTCGCGGCTGTGGACAAGCACGACGCGCACATTTGAACTCCGCAGGTTGGCATAGAAGCGGTGGGCCTGGCGGATGAAGTCAAGCAGCTGCCCCGCGGTCTCAACCCCCGTGTAGCCGCCTCCGACCACGACGAACGTGAGGAGGCGCATGCGCGCTTCCCTGTCCTCGACGAGATTGGCCTCCTCGAGGCGGTTTATGAGGGCGGCGCGCAGCCGCAGGGCGTCCGCCACGTTCTTCATCGGCCACCCGTATTCCGCCATTCCGGGGACGGAACCAAGGTCCGTCACGCTTCCAAGCGCGAGCACAAGGTGCCTGAACGCGATCTCGTGGTCCCGGGTGAACCGGCCCCCGTCCAGAACAAGCGTCCTCGAGGCCCAGTCGATCCTCTGGACAGCCCCCTGGAGGACGTTCACCCCGCGGCAGAACTGGCGCAGCGGATTGACGACGTCCGACGGGTTGAGCGACGAGCCCGCGACCTCGGCGAGCATCGGCTGGAAGACGAATACGTTGCGCTCGGCGACCAGCGCGACGCGCCGCTCGCCCTCGGCCCTGCCGAGCGCCCTGCCGAGCGCCCGCGCGCAATAGGCGCCGGCAAACCCCCCGCCAGCGATGACGACGTCGAAATCCATGGTGCGTTCGTGCAGGCAGACACCTACGCAACCGCCGGGTTGGCGTCGAGGCCCACGTTGCCGGCGGGAAAAATTTCGCACTAATGCCGATTTTGCGCATGCTGCCCGCATGGAATCGTATCCAAGGCCCGCCCTTCGGGGCGCAATTGCCCTCGCCCTCGTCGCCGCCCTCGCCGGACCGCGCGCCGGCGCCGCGCAACCGCCTGCAGCGGACGCGGCGCATGCCGGCGCGGCGCTCGGCGCCGATCTCTACCGCCTCTTTGCCGCCCGGGAGGGCAACATCGTCTTCTCGCCCTACAGCATTTCGGAGGCGCTCGCCCTCCTCAGCGCCGGAGCCGGAGGAAAGACGAGGCAGGAGCTGTTGGACACCCTGCACTGGACCCTGCCTTCCGACCAGATGGCCGCGGCCTTCGGGGCGCAGGACCGGCAGCTTGCCGGCGCGGCCGGGGACGGCGCGGTCCTGTCGGTCGCCAACGGCCTCTGGTACCAGCGGGGCCATGAACCCCTTGCGGCCTTCCTCCAGGCCGCCCGCCAGTCGTACGGCGCCGAGGTGCGCATCGCGGATTTTTCCGCGGATTTGCCCGTTTCGCGCCACATGATCAACACCTGGGTGGAAAGGAAGACCGGCGGGAAGATCACCGATTTGCTGCCGGCCGACGCCCTGACGCCGCGCACTCGTCTCGTGCTGGCCAACGCAGTCTACTTCAAGGGCCGGTGGGAGCGGCCCTTCGACGCCCAGCGGACCGTGCCTGCGGCGTTCTTCACCGCGGCTGGCGAAAGCGTCATGGCGCCCACGATGGCCCGGACCGCGCAATTCAGGACGCGGCGGGCGGACGGGTGCGATTTGCTCGATCTTCCCTATGCCGGGGGGAGGCTCTCGATGGTGATCGTGCTTCCGGAGGCGCGCGACGGCCTGCCCGCCCTTGAGGAGCACCTGAGCGCGGCGGGGCTTTCCCTATGGCTGGAATCGCTGGACCAGGCCGCGCCGGCGGAACTTGGAGTGACGCTCCCGCGTTTCAAGATGGCGTTCGCGGCGGAACTAACCAAGGCCCTTTCGAGGCTTGGCCTGGCGACGGCCTTCGTGCCGGGCGCGGCGGATTTCTCGCCCATAAACGGCAGGAACGACCTCTACGTCTCGAACGTGCTGCACAAGGCATTCATCGACGTGAACGAGGAGGGAACCGAGGCGGCGGCGGCCACGGGCGTCGTTGTCGTCAAGTCGGCTGCCGTGCTGCCGCGGAAATTCCTCGTCGACCACCCCTTTCTCTTCCTCATCCGCGACGCATCGACCGGCAGCCTCCTGTTCCTGGGCCGGATCGTGGACCCGCGGACCCCGTGACTCCGCCCCGGGCGGGTTGCTATCTGCCGCCGGCAAGGGCGTCGAATTCCACGTTGCCGCCCGAAAGGATGACGCCCACCCGCCTGCCCGCCACCGCCACCTTCTTCTGCGCGATGGCCGCGAACGCTACCGCCCCCGAGGGCTCGACCGCGATCTTCATGATCTCCCAGATCTGGCGCATGGCCGCAATGATCGCGTCGTCTGAAACCGTCGCGATGGCGTCGACATTGCGGCGGATAACGGGAAAGGCCAGCTCCCCGACGAATGCGAGAAGCCCGTCCGCGATGCTCGACGGGTGCTCCACGGGCCGGCGCACGCCGGACGCGAGCGACAGGCTCGCGTCGGCGGCGCCCTCGGGCTCGCCCGCGAATAGCCTGATTCCCGGCCGGAGGGCCTTGGCCGCGATCGAGGTGCCCGCGAGAAGGCCGCCGCCGCCGACCGGGCAGACGATGATGTCGAGGTCCGGGACGTCGCCCATCAGCTCCAGCGCCGCGGTGCCCTGGCCCGCGATGACCCGCGGGTCGTCGAACGGGTGGATGAACGCGGCGCCCGTCTCCCGCACGATCCTGTCCGCGGCCGCCTCCCGCGCCTCGTGCGTCGGCTCGCAGAGCACGACCCTGCCCCCCAGCCGCTCGACCGAGGCAAGTTTGACCCGGCTGACCGTGCGCGGCATCGCGATGAACGCCGGAATCCCCCGAAGTCCCGCTGCCCATGCGAGCGCGGCCGCGTGGTTTCCGGACGAATGGGTCGCGACCCCGCGGGCCGCCTCGGCGTCCGCGAGCGACAGGACCGCGTTCGTCGCGCCCCGGGCCTTGAAGGAGCCGGTCTTCTGGAAGTTCTCACACTTGAAGAAGAGGCGCCCGCCCGAGAGCTCGTCCAGCCGGGCGCTCGTCAGCACGGGCGTGCGGTGGATCCGTTCGCGGATCCGGGCGTGCGCCTCGCGAATGTCCTCGATTGCAATCTCGCTCACCGGCGCGGGTCGCCCTACGGCGATGCCTTGTAGACCTCGGCCAGCGCGATTCCTGTCGCGCCATTGGACCCCGCGACCTCGGCGGTGTAGGTGCCGGGCTTCAGCGTGAGCAGGAGCGCGCTGTCCGCGCTGCCGGCGGCGAGGGCGAACGCCCCGGCCGAGGCCGCGACCGAGGCGATCTCGGCCGGATTCGCAGCGTTGCCCCAGCCCGTGTTGGTGGCCACCGGGTTGTTGTTCGCGTCAAACACCGTCAGGACGGGCTGGGCCAGGTATGCGGTGACGCCGTAATTCGCGAGCGCCGGGCCCACGCCCCGAACCAGCACCGTGAGCGGCTGCGCGCCCTGGATGACGAAGCCGGCGATCAGGATGTTGCCGCCCGTCCCGACCTCCGCCCGCGTCGAGATGTTGGCAAGCTGCGCGGGATCCGACGTGTTGACCTCGTAGACCTCGATCAGGCCGACGCCCGTCGTCGAGGCGACGCCGGAAAGCTCGACCGAGTATGCGCCGGGTGTCAGGTTGGCGATCAGGGCGCTGTCGGCGCTGCCGTTCGCCAGCGCGAAGGCGCCCACCTGGGCCGCCACCGAGGCGATCTGCGAGGGGTTCGGGCCGCTGCCCCAGCCCGTGTTCGACGCGAGCACCTGGCTGCTTTGGTTGTAGAGCGATATCGACGGCAGGGCCAGAAGGCCGCTGACGCCGAATTGCGCAAGCGCGGGTCCGATCCCCCGGATCAGGACTTCCTTGCTGAAGCCGGCCTGGCCCTCGATCACGAACCCCGCGATCGCGATCCCCCCGCCCGTGTTCACCAGCTCGCGGCTCGAGATGTTGATCAGGCGGCTGGTGGAGCTCACGACCGCGGGGTTGGGGATGAGGCGCCGGATGGTGCAGTTGACGGAGTCCGCCACGTAGATGACGCCCGCGTTGTCCACGGCGACATCCCCCGGCATGTCGAACCGCGCGTCGCCGGGGAGTCCGTCGACGTCCTCCATGACTCCGGCCGCGCCCGCCATCGTCGTCACCGCGCCGGCGGGGCTCACCATCCTGACCGTGTCGTTGTTGGAATCGGCGACATAGACATTGCCCATCATGTCCACGCTGACCCCGGCCGGGCCGTCAAAGCTCGCCGCCGCCCCGTTCCCGTCCGCGCTGCCGGCGGCCCGCGGCGAGCCGGCGAGCGTCGAGACCACCCCGGCCGCAGTGATCGCCCGGATCGTGTCGTTTCCGTTGTCCGCGACATAGACGTTGCCCGACGCGTTCACGGCGATCCCCGTCGGGTCGTCAAACTCGGCGCCCGTTCCCATGCCGTCGGCGGAACCCGATGTGCCCGATCCGGCCAGCGTGGTCACGTCGCCGGCGGGCGTCACCTTGCGGATCACGTTGCCCTTGCCGTCCGCGACGTAGAGGTTCCCGGCGCTGTCGACGGCAAGGTTCTGCGGATCGTAAAATCGCGCCGCCTGGCCCTGCCCGTCGGTTTCGCCCCTGTTTCCCGCAAGGCCGGCCAGGGTCGACACCGTCCCCCCGGAGATCTTGCGGATCGTGTAGTTGAGGTCGTCGGCGACATAGAGGTTCCCGGCGCCGTCGACCGCGACGCCGCCGGGTCCGTTGAAAAGGGCCGTGGCCACGGGGCCGTCCGTGCTCCCGCTACGCCCCGCTATGCCGGCGACGGTCGTGACGACGCCCGCAGGAGTGACCATGCGGATCGTGTTGGCGGTCCCATCCGAGACGAAGAGATTGCCGTTGGCGTCCGCGCGCACGCCGCCGGGATACTCGAACCTGGCGGCCCAGCCCGTTCCGTCGGCGCTTCCGGAGGATCCGGGCCAGCCCGCCATGGTCGTCACGCCGGTCGCGTTGACGGTCAGGCTGGCTGGCGAGCTCGTCGCGCTGCCCGTTGTGTTGCTGACGACGCACCGGAACTGGTCCCCGCTCATCGCGAATGTGGCGCCGTTCACGACCAGTGTCGAGGTGGCGGAGCCGCCGTAGGTCCCGCTGTCGGCGAGGGGCGCCCACGTCGTCGACCCGCTGGGCAGCCGCTGCCACTGGTAGGCGAGCGGCGCCGTGCCCTCGCCGACGACAAAGAACGTCGCCGGCTGGCCAAGGGTGACCGTCCGGTTGCCCAGCCCGGCGGGGATGTTGACGGGCAGGGTTGCGTCAAGCGGAGCCGCGAGCAGGTTGGAGACATCGGGCACGCCGATCCCCGTGCAAAGGTCGTAGCCCGCGGCCGCGCTGTAATTCCCGTTGCTGCCCGTCGTGATGTCCCGGAACGAAGACGAGCCGATCAGGGGATAGATCTTGGGGTTAAGCAGGCCCAGCGGGTCGCCGCCGCCGCGCTCCTGATTGATCAGCGCGCAAAAGGCCGCCCAGATCGGCGTGGCCCAGCTTGTTCCACCCGCCACCATTGTCTGGCCGCCGATGACGATCTGGGCGCCGAAGTTCGGGTCTGCCGTTGCGGCCACGTCGGGAACGCACCGCATGCCGCCCGCGGGCACTCCCGCCCCGGTCTGCCACGCCGGCCGGCTGAACACGGCGCTCACGCCGCCGCCGCCTTCGGACCACGCCATTTCGGTGACGACTCCGCCCGTGTCAAACGTGAGGGTGGTGCCGCCGACCCCGGTCACGTCGGGATCCGACGTGGGATACGTCACCTGGAGCACGCCGTCCGGGTTCGAGCCGTTGTCCCCCGCGGCGGACAGCACGGTCACACCGGCGCTGGCGAGATTCGCCATGTATTGCGCCTCGATGATCAGGTAGTCCCTGGCAACCTCCAATTCATTGCCGCCTATGCAGATGCAGAGCTGGTGAAGGCCCGGGTTGCCCGCTAGGTCGGCATAGACCTGCTGGAGGATTTCGTCGTTTTCGCCGGGATCGTTCTCGTTGGCCCCGTATATTCTGATCGTTGCCCCCGGCGCCAGGGCGCCGGCCCACTCGGCGTCGAGCGTGGTTTCGTTGAGCACGCCCGTGCTCGGCGAGGACGCGGGCCCCCCGGCAACGGAAACGGTCTGGACATTCCCAACGGACTGGCTCACGCCCGCCATGGTCCAGAACGCCGTGAGGTCGCTGTCCTGTGGGAACGCCAGTTCGTAGAGCGCAATGGTCTGCCCCGCGCCCGTGACGCTCAGGCCGGTCGCATTGTAGGCCTTCGCTATCTGGGCGGGCACGTAAGTTGCGGTGGAGGCCGACTGCGAGCTGGCCCTGTGCAGGCGGGGCGTCGAGAGCGGGCGGCGCCGGATGTGCGGCTGAAGCCCGTGAATCCCGAGCACAGAGGCGGACAGCTCCGCGGGCAGGCTCGGGGCCGTGACGGCCGACGTGTACTCGGCGCCGTCGGCCGCGGCCACCCGGGCGAAGGTCAGCTGGAATGCCCGCGCGACAGCATTCACCGACCCTCGGCCAAAGACCGCGATCCGGTTGTCATCCGTGCGGGTCACCTCCAGCCCCTGGGCCCCTAGCCATTGCACGAGCCTGTCGTGGTCGGCAGCGAGGGGATAGTACTTCGCCGACATCTCGGCCGGCGCGATCCGCTCGCCGCGGGCGATCCGGGCCTGCAGCTCGTCGAAATTGCGCATCCGCAGGGCCACCTCGAATGCCATGCTCGCGGAACCCTCCGCGGCGCTCAAGAGAGTCCGGGAAATCGTCGCCGTGCGCTTCGCCCCCGCCGCCGCCGGGATTTCCCTGATGCTGCCGGGAAAAGCCGCCCGGTCCGGCGCCGGAAAGGCCCGGCCCCCGGAGCTGCAGAGCGCAACAGCCATGGCGAGGCTCAGGCCTAGGTGAACCCCTCTCATTTCGAAGGCATTGCGCATGCGACCCGGATAAGGCGCCGGGGTTTCCTAAGAAAGAGCAAATCCGTAACGGTTCTTAAACATGAAAGCTGCGCATCATGGGGCTTGGCTCCCCCGGCGCAATCCACCTTCGCGCCAAGAAGGCTTCCCCGGCTGCCGCATCCCGTAAATGGCGGCTCTTTCCGTCGCCGGATTTCCGTCTCTCTTGGACTCGGGAAACCTACTCCAGCCAGATTCGCCCGATGTCCACGCCGTGGACCGCTCCGTATTCGCTGGCGGGGATGCCCGGTCCGATCGAGACAAGCACGCTTTCCGCCCGGTTCATGTCCAGGGGAGTGTCCGCGCCGACCGAGGACCAGTAGTGGAGGAACACCGGGTATCCGTGGGGAATGTTTGGCGACCGGACCTTGCGCAGCGCGCTTATCGGAATCTCGCAGGCGCCGAACCCGGGCTGCACGCTCACCATTCCCCCGTAGGCGATGCCGTCCGCGGTGATCAGGGCGACCTGCAGCGGGCAGGGCTGGTCCGTCGCGGACTTGCCGAACAAGACCAGCCTGCTCGGCAAGCCGAGGTTTGCACCCCTGCCGTTGATCCTGTCCCTGAAGTAGAACCGGAACGAATGGTCGTGCTCCCCGAGCCCGAGGTCCCCCACCAGGACCGCCATCGCGCTCGTGCCAGGCCTTTCCGCGGGCACGATGTCGTATCGGGCGCCGCGGTGATCGGCGGTGACCGCGCCTGAATCCGTGGCGGCGGAGAACAGCAGGATCGGCGCGCCGGCCGGAACGATCCGGGCGGTCCAGGGTTCGCCGTAATAGTCCCAGTCGGTGGGAAGCCCGTCCATCGCGGACGGGAATGTCTCGTAGCCGCCCGTGCCCTTTACCGCGATGTGGTAGCGCAGCGTGCCGGGTTGCAGCTGCCCGCCCGGAATTTCGGCGGAGTACCCGAAGCCCGACGTTCTCGTCATCGCGATCTTCAGGATGCCCCGGTCGTCCAGCGGGCCGCCGCCCGGCTGGGGACGCCGGTTCGGCGGCACCCGCTGATCGGATACGAAGGGCGGGCGGGGCAAGTAAGCGACGAGCTCGGCCCCTTCCACCGCGCGCGGCGAGGCGATCTCGGCCGTCACCCGGAGGTTTTCGCCCGCGGGCGCCTCCACGACCGGCTTGTGCAGGACGTACGTCCTGTCGATCGAGGATGCCGGCGCCACGAACTCCTTCAGGGCGATGTTCTCCCATCGGTCCTCGCGGCCCCATCTTGTCGTCGCGCCGACGCGAGTAAGCAGATACGCTCCCGGGCGGATGCTCAAGGTCTGGCCGTCGGCCCGCCCGCTGAATCCGTTGCCGTCGTTCAGCCCGATCGCCTTGAAGCCGGCACCGAGGTCGGGAAGGTTTATCCGCATCGGCCATTCGTTCCAGGCGATGACCGAAACCTGCTTTCTCGGGCTCGCCTTCTCGAACGGGTCGCGAATCCAGATGGCGTCGGGCATGACCTCGAGGCGCCATACGCCGGACTCGAGGCGGTCGAGGAAGTAGGCCCCCTGGCCGGGATAATCGACGATCGGCGAGCTGCCGTAGCCCGCGACGTGGGCCAGGCGTTCCGGGGCCGGCGGGTTCGTCGAGGTCCGGTTGGTGTAGAAGAACTTCTCGTGGGTCGCCAGTTCGGCAAGATCCTCTGAATAGCTCACCCGGACGCGCTCAAACGCCGTGTTGCCGGGGTATTCCCCGTAGTCCGCGTACAACGGCACGCGGCGAAAGGCCTCGCCCGCCACCTTCATGCTCAACGCCTTCTGCGGGGCATAGGCCAGGTTGAGATAGTGCGTCTGATACTCGGTGTTTTCCGCGGCGAGATACATCGGGTCGTAGGCGAACTGCGTCGCGAACTGGGCGCCCGCCTTCCGCATGGACCTCGCCATGGCCGGATAAATGTAGGACCGGCCAATGTCCGCGGAATCGAACTCATAGAATATCTTCGCCTTGGACCTGAATTGCCCGTTGCCGGCAAACGGGACCGGGTAGTCGTCCACGTAGGGCAGGAAGTTTCCCCGCTGTTCGTGGCCGGCAACGAGGCCCGAGGGGTACCACTGGAACGTCCCGCCCTGGACGTTCGCATCGAGGTAGGCCTGGAAAACCGGAAGGCCGTGGCTCATGTTATAGAGTACCGGCTTACCGCAGCCGGTGTCCCGGATGGCCTTGGTCATGCTGTTGATGTAGTCGACCGTGAGCGCGCGCTCCCAGTGGCCCGGCTCGTTGCAGATCTCGAAGGCAAGGATGTCCGGGTCGTTCCTGTACGCCATGCCCGTGTGCGGATTCACGTGATTCATGAACTGCGTCAGGTAGCGCTCCTGCAGCGGCCACGACTCCTTGTTCTCGAGGCAGCCCTGCTTCCCGTACTTCCTCGAGAACCCGTCCGCCGGTGTCCCGCCCTCCGGGTAGCCGTTGTCGCCAAACTGCATCGCGGTGAGGATGATCTTGATCCCGCGCTCCTTCAGCCTCGCCAGGAGGTAGTCGAACGCCTCGACGTGCTCGTTGACCA
>Ga0209415_10014794_pt1 | contig 12715 bp, 8 predicted proteins | sample PeaSoiSIISIP2007_FD_187696 | JGI IMG/M metagenome (GOLD analysis project Ga0209415, IMG submission 187696) | Peat soil microbial communities from Weissenstadt, Germany - SII-SIP-2007 (SPAdes) (version 2) | ecosystem: Environmental > Terrestrial > Soil > Wetlands > Peat | place: Germany...
AAGCCGGAGGCGAAATTAAACTGCCCACCGGTGTTGACGGCCCAGCCGGTTTGCGGGTAGGTGTGGTACTCGAGTTGGCCCCCGAACTTCAGTGTGTGCTTGCCGACAATCCAGGTGAGGTCGTCATATAACTGGTACCGGTTGTTGATGTCACCCCCGTCAGCGTACCAGGGTGTACCATAGGAAGTGTAGCCGACCGGACCGCCAATAAAGTTGAGCGAAGGGAAGCCAGCCTTATTAAACGTTGGCTCATTGGGCAGGCCAAGCCCCAACTTCTGGTTCCAGCCGACCCCGGAGGAGATCTGATGGCCGTCCATCACCCAGCGGTCGTAGGCCAGCGTAACGTGGTTAAACAGGTTCGGCTTGATCACCGTGCTGATCTGGAGGTGCGCAAAGTGGTTGGTGATCAACTGGTAGAAGCCTTGCCCGAGATAGGTGTCGTTTGCCTCAGGGTCTGTTTCCCCGTTATTCACGGTGTTGCAGCCCTCCGGGCCGCCGCAATGGGCGGTGCGAGGCCGGTGATTCTGGAAGTAGGTGAAGGAGGCCGACCACTTATCGTTGAACGTGTGATCGATCCTGAACAACCACGTCCAGACATTGATCTTGTCGTTGTCGTCCGAAGTGCCGCCGAATTCGTTCGGAGTGAACAACGTGTTTCGATCAAGGCTGGGGACGATGGAGGCAACATACTGAGCGCCAACATTCGCCGTTAACAGCGGATCGGTCCCCGGGATTATGTTCGCGTTCGCTGTCGGCAGCCCGGTTGTTGGATCGTATCCGTAACCATCACGGACGGGAACTCCATTGACCGTTCGGGTGCTAGCCGGGTTGAAGATTTCCCCGTAGTAAATCGGGCGGCCCAGCGCATCCGTCGAAATCTGACAGGGAGCGCTGGCGCAGCCGGTGGGGAGGGTCGGGGGGGACAGCAACTGGCTGAAGTTACCGCCTCTCTCCAACGGAGAGGGGAGTGTGTTCTGGAATCCGGTGTTGACCGTACTGTGATAATCGAAGCGGTCGTAATTGGTGAAGAAGAAGGTCTTGCCCCAGAGATGGAACTTAGGGACAGGGCCGCCGAAAGTGAAGCCTGCATTGTTCTGAGTCAGGGGGAGCCTGTTGACGCCTGACGAATTCAGGAAAAAGTTGTTGGCGTCCAGCTTGGCGCTGGTCAGAATATCGTACAGGTTGCCGTGGAACTGGTTAGTGCCGGACTTGGTGGTGTAAAGCACGATGCCGCCGCTGGTGTGTCCGTACTGCGCAGAGAAATTGTTCACCGTGGTGGTCATTTCCTGCACTGCGGCATAGGGAATCGAACTCTCGTGGGTTTGCTGGTGACCTTCAGCGTAACCGTATTCGGCGCCGTCAAACCAGCTCTCCCAGGAGACGGTTTGGCCGCCGTTGATGCGCGATTGAAACGCGTCGCCGCGAAAGATCGCGTCGCCGTTGGGCGCAGTGGGGACGTAGCCGGGCGACAAAACGAGCTTGGTTTCGGCCAAGCGCACGTCAGCGCCCATGATGTCCGGAAGGTCCTGGTAATACTGCTTGCCAACTTGGTACGAGACCTCGGTGCTCTGTGTGTTGATGACCTGAGCGCTGGCGTTGACCTCAACAGTCTGGTTGACCGCGCCCAGTAGGAGGGTGACGTTCTGCGTGTAAGTCCTTCCGCCGATCGTCAGCTCCATGTCAGGCTGGCTGTAAGCCCTGAAGCCTTCCTTCGTCACCTGCAAAGTGTATTTGCCAAGAATCATCGGCGGGGTGGTGAAATTACCTGCGCCGTCGGTGGCCACAACGGTCTTTGTGCCGGTGTCCTGGTTAAGTGCCGTGATGGTCGCATTGGGAATCGCGGCCCCGGACGGGTCGGTCACGAAACCCGTCACGGCCACGCGGTCAGCTCCTACCTGCGCAAAAACAGCCCTTTCGGTGAAGAGTGGTAGAAGTGACAGCATCAGCAGTATCGTTACAAAGTGGAATTGCTTCTTCACTACTCACCTCCTTTAGGTGTTCCGAACCAACAGGCTAGACCCACTCCCTGACCCGAACCGCAAGGCTTCAATAGCCGGACCACGAGCTTTCATGCCCCAGCAGTATGTGCCGCAAATGAACCAAAACCAAATTCGTCCCGGGCCGTGGTGCCTGGCTGCACCAACACCCGACGTCAATGTAAGCGCTTTCACCTGCTTGCCTATAAAACCACCTTTCTTAAGCTCTGTCAAGAGGCTTTTTTGTAGATTTTTTCAGCCCCTGTAGTGTGAACATACTAGTTCTATCCAGCGCCGTCTTAAGATGATTCGAGCGGGCCTTTAGAGGCTCCAGAAGAGGCCTTGAACCGTTATCGTGAGTAGCCGCCGGCGTTTTTCAGCAGCCTGCTGAAGTTCGGCGCCCCGATGCAAACAAAGCCGGAGCTACAAATGCTGATTGCCGTGGTTTCAGCAAAAGTGTAAGCTCTTTCATCAGGCTTGGCAAATTGCATAACCCTGCTGCGAGCGGGCGGGTTCCGCCGGACCCAGGCCCGGAAGCAGCCGAGTCGATTCCCCGGAGGTGGCGGACCCATGAACAGACGAGAGTTCCTAGCGATGGCTGTGGCGGCGTCGGCAGCCGGTGTGGCGCCCAGGAGCTCGCGTGCCGCGGAAGGGCTGGTGGAAGTGCTTATTGACGAACCCATCGGTGACATCGCGCCCGAGATTCACGGCCATTTCACTGAACACATCGGCGGAGTGATCTACGATGGCATCTGGGTAGGCGAGAACTCAAAGATCCCTAACGTGGGCGGAATCCGCAAGGAGCTCGTCGACTATATGCGGCAGCTTCAGGCACCGGTAGTGCGCTGGCCCGGGGGTTGTTTCGCAGACAGCTACAACTGGCGCGATGGCGTTGGGCCGCGTGACAAGCGCCCTGCCCGCACCAATTTCTGGTGCAACGTGCCGACACTTTGGAACGCACCAAACGGCCCCCAAAAGTACGAACCCAACACCTTCGGTACTCCAGAGTTCATGCGCTTCTGCCGGCTGTGCGGCTCAGAGCCCTACGTCGCGGCAAACCTGCGTAGCCTAACGCCGGCGGATTACGACCAGTGGGTTGAATATTGCAACTCGCCCGCCGGTTCCACCACCCTCGCTGACCTCCGGGCCGCCGACGGGAGCAAGGAACCCTACAAGGTGACTTACTGGGGCATCGGCAACGAATCGTGGGGTTGTGGCGGCGACTTCCGGCCGGAGCAATACGCTGTGGAGTTCCGGCGCTTCATTTCCTGGGTTCCCAACTACGGTTTGAAACTGCACTTCGTCGCCTCCGGCCCCGGTATGGCGATCGATGACCCGCAAGTGGCCTGGACGCGCGGCCTGTTTCAGGAGTTGGTGGCGAAAGACAAGAACCTGCTGAACCGGATTTTCGGCCTCTCGCTGCATTACTACTGCTGGACGTCGGGCAACGGCCAATCGCTCGACTTCACCGTCGACGACTGGTATCAACTGTTGTGGCAATCTGATTTGATGGACTCGCTGCTCACCAAGCAGTGGCTCGCGATGGGTGAATTCGACGCTGAGCACAAGGTCAAGATGGTCGTGGACGAGTGGGGCGCCTGGCACCGCGGCAAGGCCATCGACCCCCGCTATCTGTTCAGCTATGTCCCCAGCATGCGCGACGCCCTGGTCACCGGCATCACCCTCGATATCTTCAATCGCCACGCGGACAAGCTCGCGATGTGCAATGCCGCCCAACTCGTGAATAATATTCATACTTCTTTCCTCGCGCTCGAGGACCATTTCGCAGCAACGACCATCTTTCACGCCTTCGATATGTACAAGTCGCACAAAGGTGGCCAGTCGCTCCGCTTTGTGAGCGACGCGCCGGCGATTTCTTTTGGAACAAACAAATCGTTTTGGGGACTGGCGGGATCGGCTTCGCTGCACGGGAAGACGCTGGTCATCACCGTGGTGAATCCGCACGTGAGCGAACCCCGGACCGCGGAGGTCAGCCTGCGCGGAGCTTCAGCCCGCTCCTGTAATGTGACAGTCCTCGCGTCAGCGGATATTCACGCCCACGATGACTTTGAAAATCCGCACGCTGTAGAGCCTGAGACAAAACCGGCCAGCGTTACGGGTTCCAGCTTCGCCTGGACCTTCAAACCCGCATCGCTCACTAAGCTGGAGATCGACTTGGTTTAGAAATAAGGAGCGAGTTTCGTGAACAAGTCTTTGCGCGGCGCATGGGTCTGCGGCTTGGCGCTCGTCATGATCGCCGCACCGAGCCTGGCGCAGCAGAAAGCTGTGATACGAATCGATGCCTCAGGACCGCGCGAGCGCTGGTCGCCGGTGTGGGACTATTTCGGGTACGACGAGCCGAACTACACGTACGCGCCCAACGGGGAAAAACTGCTGGCAGAGCTTTCCGAACTGAGCGCCACAGCGGTACAGATTCGCATGCACAATCTGCTGACTTCCGGCGATGGCTCGGCAGCCCTCAAATGGGGGTCCACCAACGTTTATAGTAAGGACGCCACGGGTCGCCCTGTTTACGACTGGACGATCCTCGACAAGATCTTCGACGCGTTGATGCGAGTCAAGGCAAAGCCCTTGGTGGAAATTGGCTTCATGCCTCAGGCGCTTTCAGTCCGGCCAGACCCCTACAGGCATCACTGGCCGGAGGGCACACTCTGGACGGGCTGGGCGTACCCACCCAGCGATTATCACCAGTGGGCCGACCTGGTCTACCGCTGGGTACAGCACGCCGCGGAACGCTACGGGAAGGAGCAAGTCCAATCCTGGAACTGGGAAGTCTGGAATGAACCTGACATCGGCTATTGGCAAGGCTCACCCGAGGAGTATTTCAAGCTCTATGACTTCGCGGCCGAAGGTCTGAAACGCGCACTCCCTCACGCACGCGTGGGCGGACCGGACTCCACGGGTCCAGTTGATCCCCACGCGGCGGATTTTCTCCGCCAATTCCTGGCCCACTGTGCCAGCGGGATCAATTCCGCGACGGGCAGGAAGGGTGCTCCCCTCGATTTCGTCACCTTCCACGCCAAGGGCGACCCGAAAATGGTGGAGGGCCACGTGGTCATGGGAATCAGCCGTCAATTGCAATCCATCGACGAGGGGTTCCGCATCATTCGCTCTTTCCCCCAGTTCAAGGATGTGCCGGTCATCCTCGGCGAGTCCGACCCGGAAGGTTGTGCGGCCTGCTCCGCGCGGCGGTTTCCTCAGAATGTTTACCGCAACGGTCCGCTTTACGCCTGCTACACCGCCGAGATGCTTGCCCGGACACTGGAACTGGCCGCAGAGCACCAAGTCTCTCTGGCAGGCGTGGTGACGTGGGCCTTCGAATTCGAGAACCAGCCATACTTTGAAGGTTTTCGAACCCTGGCCACAAACGGCATCGACAAACCGGTCCTGAATGTCTTCCGGATGTTTGGAATGATGGGCAGCGAGCGCATAGCGCTGAGGAGCAATTCGTCATTGGAGATAGATTCCGTATTGCGATCGGGGGTCTCAGGCCAGGCGGATATTAGCGGCATCGCCACTATCGAGAGAGCGCGTCTCTCCGCGATCGTCTGGAACTATCACGACCAGGACGTAGCTGTCCCCGCTGCCAACGTGGAGATGATTATCACGGGCTTGCCGCCAACCGCCAGTCAGCCGCTGGTCCGCCATTACCGGATCGACGATGCACTCAGCAACGCCTACGCGGCGTGGAAGGGGATGGGCTCTCCGCAGCAGCCGACCCCTGAGCAATACCGCCGGCTGCTGTCGCAAGGACAATTACAGGAACTCACGCCTGCGGAAGAGAAAAGTGTGAGCCAGGGAGAGCTGCGAATTGCCTTCTCTCTTCCCCTTCACGCCGTCTCGCTCATACAAATAAGCTGGTAGTTCCGATCGAACACCCCTGCCTACGAGGTGTAGGGGCAGGGCTCGCCCTACCCGCGCGCCAACGGCGTGCACAGGGGACGGCAAGCCGTCCCCCTACATCGACGCGCGCTACGGTGTCGTATCTACCCAGACTGCCATTTTCCCCAGCCCGCGATTTCCCCACACGCAGTAAGGAACGGCCGTAATTGGAAGCGGACTGCTGTTTGCGGTACGAGCCGGACGGTAGAGGATGCTCTTCCAATCGTCGAGCGGGCGTGAGAGGCCCTGACCCTTGATGACCGTTATGCCGCCCAGAAGCTCGGGCATGTATTGGCCTTCCAGTTGTGCTCCCTGCGGCAGGATAATCTGCTCCAGCGGCGCCTCTTGATCGGCCTGCTCAAGGCAATAGATAAGTGGGCCACGCCGCAGGGCAGATTTGCCGTGGTCGTACACAACTTGCGGATTGGCTTCGAGCCGCTGAATTTGGATGGGCAGAGTCAGGTCAACCGTGTCCCCTTTCGACCAAGAGCGACGGATCTCAGCGTAGCCGTTCACGACCCGAGGAGAGAGTTTCTCTTCTCCATTGAGTTGGAATTCCGCTCTGGCAGCCCATCCAGGTATGCGCACGCGTAGTACGAACTCCTGGGGCGCATCGACCCCTACGGTCAACTTGATTTTCCCATCCCAGGGATAATTCCCGGATTGTTGCAGGGTCACCTTCTTGCCCGCGATCTTCGTGTTGACCTGACCGGCGATGAAGAGGTTCACCCACAGGCCATCCGGCGATTCACTGTAAATGTATCGGCCGAGGGCGGGCAGAAACCGGGCCACCGTGGTCGGACAACAGGGCACGCCAAACCACGGATCACGCTTGAAGTCGCCCCGGCTCGCGAGCGGGGTGACGTAGCAGAAGGTGTCTCCCGTTAACGAAACGCCCGCTGCCAACGCGTTATATAACGAGAGTTCCATGACATCGGCATAACGCGCGTCGCCGGTGAGCTTCAGCATGCGATAGTTCCAGAAGACCATGCCCGCCGAAGCGCAAGTCTCCTGGTAAGCATTTTCGTTGGGAAGGTCATAGTCTGCGGTGAAGCCTTCGTTGCGCTCCGAAGGGCCAATGCCCCCAGTGACGTACATGCGGTGATTGGTGACGCTGTCGTGCAGACTTTGCAAGGCTTCCCACAGGCCGGAATCACCCGACTCATAAACCAGGTCTGCCATGCCGGAGTAGAGGTACATGGCCCGCACGGCGTGGCCGACAGCCACTCGCTGCTCGCGGGCGGGCAACTGATCCTGAGAGTAGCTGGTGTCAAACTTCGCCGGGTTCACCAGGAAAAACCGCCGGTAGAAATCCTTGATGCTCATCGGGTGGCCGAGCAGATCGACCTGCCTCTCCGGTAATTGCTCGTATTGACGTTCAAAAATCGAGGGCTTCTGACCGCGAGAATCGATGAAGTATTGGGCGAGCCGGAGGTATCGTTTCTCCCCCGTCAGCCGGTAGAGTCTGACCAAGGCCAGTTCCACCTCTTCGTGCCCAGGAATGCCGGCCTGCTTGCCCGGCCCGAAAGTAGAGTCGAGGTGATCGGCCAGTCGCAAGGCGACCTCGAGCAGGGAGCGCTTGCCCGTGGCCTGGTGATGAGCCACGGCCGCCTCCAAGAGCGAGCCCGCGCAGAACATTTCGTGATTGAACGCCAGGCTCTTCCACTTCAGGTCCGGGAGGTTCAGTTGGACATAGGTGTCCAGATAGCCATCTTTTTGCTGGGCCGCCGCGATCTTGGCAATCAACCCGTCCACCTTGGACTCGAGCTGAGTGTCGGGGTGAAGGGCGAGGACATAAGAAGCGCCTTCGATCCATTTGTAGACGTCCGAATCTGCCCACCATGGTCCGCCGAATTTGCCCTGCGCCTTGCCGCTGGCAAGATCGAAATTCTGGACGCACCCCGTAAGTTCCAGCTCCTTGTAAACGTGTTCGAGGGTTCGGGTGCGATTGACCTCCAGGCGGGGCGACCAGAAAGGGTCCTGAATCTGCACAGCGGTCAGAGGCAGTTCCCGAAGTCGCGATGCCGCGGGAAGCAAACGAGCTGCGCCGGTTGCCGAGTTTTGAAGGTCCCCGGTTCTGCCGACGAGCGGCACAACCAAGAGGGCAAACGAAGCGATAAAAGCAAGGGCTGACTTCGCGGTTGAGTTGAGCATCATGTCAAGCACCATCCTTCTGGAAGTGTGTTTACCACAAAGGGCGGTGAGTTTGCAAACGCTTACACCAGCTCGGCTTCTACAACTCAGCGCCCTTGACTTCTTTCCCGCACCCGTATAAGCTGCCCGCGACTCCTGAATTCGACTCTGCACGCCGGAAGGTTGGAAGCAGAGCCAGGGCTGAGTTAATATGCGCCGCTTAAGCGCTTACAGCTCCCATTTCTACTTACCTGATCCACAAGGAACATCACGATCCTTCACTGCTCAAGGAGGCCAAAATGAATTGCTTCTCGAGACGTCAGTTTCTCAGCAGCACGGTGATAGCAGGCGCCTCACTCGCCGCACGATTTCCCTGGCTGGCGAACTCGACTGAGGCGGCGCAGGAGAGCGCCGGCCCGGCGCGCGTGGTCATCGACCCGGACCGTTGCATCTCGACGCTGGACAGAAACATCTTCGGGTCCTTCATCGAACACCTGGGTCGTGCTGTCTATGAAGGTATCTACGAGCCCGGTTCGAAGTTCGCCGATTCCAACGGATTCCGCACAGATGTGTTAAAGGAGATCAAGGGTCTAGGTGTCCCGATAATTCGTTATCCTGGAGGGAATTTCGTTTCCGGGTATAACTGGCTTGATGGCGTAGGGCCTAAGAAAGACCGCCCGCGGGTGCTCGACCGGGCCTGGGATACTACCGAGACCAACCAGTTCGGCATCAACGAGTATGTGACGTGGTGCCACGCCGTGGGTGCGGAGCCGCTCATCGGCACCAACTTTGGCACTGGCACCCCGGAGACCACGGTCGCGCTGCTCGAGTACTGCAATGTCGATAAGGGAACCAAGTGGAGTGATTTGCGCCGCGCCCATGGGTACGACAAGCCCCACAACATCAAGTACTGGTGCCTCGGCAATGAAATGGACGGGCCGTGGCAGATCGGGCACATTCCCGCCATTCAGTATGGCATTAAAGCGCGCGATGCCGCGCGCCAGATGCGGGAGATGGATCCCTCGGTCAAGCTGGTCGCCTGTGGATCCAGCGGTCCCTTTATGCCGACTTACCTGGAGTGGGACCAGCAAACACTCGAACAATGCTATGAGGAAGTCGACGCCATTTCACTGCATCGCTATTTCGGCAACGCCGAGGAAACCGAAGGGAACACGGCCAGATATCTGTCCATGAACCTTGAGATGGACCGCCAGATCCACGAGATCATGGCGGTCTGCGACGTGGTCGGGGGCCGCATGAAGTCCAACAAGACGCTGTGGCTGTCATTCGACGAGTGGAACGTGTGGTACCGGGCGCGCAGCGGAACCGCGGTGGATGGCCAAAGGAAGGTGGCGCCGCACCTGTTGGAGGAGATTTACAACCTTGAGGACGCCCTGGTGGTGGGCGGGCTGCTGAATACCTTGATTCGCCGTTCGGATCGCGTACGCGTGGCGTGCCTCGCGCAATTGGTGAACGTGATCGCGCCAATTATGACCAATGAAAACGGCCTGTTCCGGCAAACGATCTATTACCCCTATGCCTGGGCTTTACAATATGCCCGTGGTAAGGCGCTCGAGTTTGCAGTGACATCACCGGCTTACGAGGTTACCGTTGCAGGACGGCCCGCGGCGCGAGGCCACGAAAGCATGTCCGTGCCTTACCTCGATGTCGCCGGGACAATCGATGTTGAGAACAAGACCGTCAGTCTTTTCATCTTGAACCGGGACCTGGAGAAGGCACGCGATCTCGAGTTGGTTTGGCACGAGACCACGCCCACGCGCGTGAACACTTGCCAGGTCTTGACGGGCTCCGATCTCAAGGCCGAGAATGGATTTGATGCGCCAGACCGGGTCGTTCCCAAGCCGCTGGACCCTCCGCAGCTCGGCTCAAAGATGGCCCTGCAGCTCCCGGCGAGATCCTATGTTCTGTTGAACCTGGGGCTGGCGTAGGCGGGAACGAGCTGACTGTCGAAGGTCCGGAGGCCGCAGTTGGCCGCCTTAGGCGCGCGGAACTGGGAACGTATTGAGTGATCCGAATCCTCAACGCGGATCATAAGCATTTTCTCTTCTCTGGAGCGGGACATGACCTATCTAACTTGCACTTCCTCCATACTCCTCGTGCTCGCCGTCGTTGGTGCTGCAGGCGGCGCAGCGGACAAGCCTAACTCCGGCATTACCAGAAAGGGATTCGGCAAAACGGCCGACGAAAGAACCATTGACCTCTACACTCTCACGAATAGCCACGGAATGCGAGTTGCCATCACGAATTACGGCGGGATCATAGTTTCAATCGTAGTGGCTGATCGCAACGGCAAGCCCGGCGACGTCGTACTAGGCTTCGATAATCTCGAAGGTTACCTGTCCAAGGAGCCTTATTTTGGGGCACTCATCGGGCGTTACGGAAACCGCATCGGAAATGCCAGGTTCAAGTTGGATGGGGCAGAATACAAATTACCTGCTAACGACGGCCCAAACAGCCTGCACGGCGGCTTACGGGGCTTCGACAAGCGAGTCTGGACCGCACGCGAAATCCACGGCGAGCACCCGGCATTGGAGTTGACTTACCTTAGCAAGGACGGCGAAGAGGGCTACCCTGGCAACTTGAGCGCTAAGGTCGTCTACTCACTGACGGAAGATAACGCGCTGAGAATCGATTACACAGCTACGACCGACAAAGACACGGTATTGAACCTCACGAACCACTCTTACTTCAATCTGGCCGGGGAAGGCAACGGCGACATCCTGAAGCACGAAATCATGATCAATGCCGACCGCTTCACCCCCATCGACAGCACGCTGATTCCGACCGGCGAGCTTCGCAAGGTCGAGAATACTCCTTTCGATTTCCGAAGACCGGCCTTGATCGGGACGCGGGTTGATGCGAACGACGAACAAATCAAGTTTGGCAAGGGGTATGACCATAACTACGTCTTGAGCCGCTCTGGCGCCGGCCTTAGTCTGGCTGCTCGAGTCACCGATTCTGAGTCGGGACGCGTGCTAGAGGTGCGCACGACTCAGCCGGGGCTGCAATTCTATACAGGCAATTTCCTGGACGGCAGCATTCACGGCAAGGGGGGCAAGCCATACGGCCGCCGCTCCGCATTCTGCCTGGAGACGCAGCACTTCCCGGATTCTCCGAACAAGCCGAGCTTCCCATCGACCGTCCTCAAGCCCGGCGAGACCTATCGCGAGAGCACGGTCTTCAGGTTCTCCACAAGCAAATAAGCCGACTCTCGTCCGACTCGTGACCCCGAGCGGCGGGGGCTAGTTCGCTCAACTGATCGGACCGGGTTAAGGAATTAGTCGTGGGACGCCCTCACCGGGCGGGGAAGCGCAGGCGGGTCAAAGTACACCCCGGCCCTTCTACAAGGGCCGGGGGTCGTGATCGGACAGAGAACGGCTTAGGGAGCCAAGCTGGCGGGCGCGCTACGATCCGCCAGCCTTTCTCAAGGCGAGTGCTTTTTCGACCCAATCTTCAGCTTGTTTCAGGTCCGCTTCACGTGCCGATGCGTCGGCTTCCAGGTCAGCCTTTTGCCGATACACCAGGTTCAAGTAAACCATGGCCTCGGAGTCATTCGGCTTAAGCTGAACCGCCTTCTCGAGGACCTCCACGCCTTCCTTAACCAGCGGACCGTTTTGATCTTCCAACTGGGCCCGAGCCTTGGCTGGAAACGGTGGCAGGCTGCTGGGGTCCTTGGGGTCCTTCGGATAATCGATCTTCAGATCCCTCCTCATCTGCACAAATCGCGGATAACAGATTGCCCAATCCAGCACGCCTATCCAGTAATATGGAACGGGATTATTCGGGTCGGCTTGCAGCAGGCGCCGCTGGTACTCCTTGGATTTGTCGAAGTTCTTCTCGTAGTAATAAATTTGAGCAATACTGGCGATGGCATTAGAGTTGTTCGGGTCTGACTTCAGAACATCCTCAAAGGCGTCGATGGCCTGTTGGGCGATTTTCAGGTTTTCCGGCGATTCTCCGCTGGGGATGTACTGGTTGAAGTACGCAGTGGCAAGGTAAAGCTTGGCATTTAACAGGGTGGGGTCCAAGCCAACGGCAGTCTTGAAGTGCATGATTGCGGTCTGGAACTGCGCATTGCGGAAGGCCGCAACGCCCTTGTTAAGCTGGTCCCGCGCCCTGAGTTTCTGGCATCCGCTGCTGAAAGGCAGCGATAGCAACACTGCCCCCAGCAGGAAGAACTTATATGCTTTCATTGGAAATCCTCCCTCAACATGTGCATAGGTGGGGGACTACTGGCCTTCTTCCAAGGCCTTGGTAATGAGGCCGATCTTATCCAGCCCAGCGCCGTGTGCGACGTCGATGACTTCTGCCACATCGGAAAACGGCAATGTGGGATCGCCCTTGACGAACATTACCCGGTCGCTGCGCGACTTGAAGATATCCTCAAGGCGCGAGCCGAGTTCGCGGATGTCGACAGGGTCCTGGTTGATCTTCACATGACGGCCGGCGTCGATAGTGACCACGATGGTATGAGCGAGGACCTCCGGATCGACCTTGGCGTCCTTGGGACCCGGTTGCGGCACAATCGCGTCCAGGCCCTTGGGCGTCAAGGGCGTGATCACCATGAAGACGATGAGCAGCACCAGTAAGACGTCAATCAACGGAGTCACGTTCATGTCCACCATGGGACCTTTCTTACTTCCCCCTACGGCCATAGCCATAGTGCTACCCTCCTGCTTCTC
>Ga0209415_10014795_pt1 | contig 12715 bp, 9 predicted proteins | sample PeaSoiSIISIP2007_FD_187696 | JGI IMG/M metagenome (GOLD analysis project Ga0209415, IMG submission 187696) | Peat soil microbial communities from Weissenstadt, Germany - SII-SIP-2007 (SPAdes) (version 2) | ecosystem: Environmental > Terrestrial > Soil > Wetlands > Peat | place: Germany...
CGTGAAAGACGCTCGCGACAGCAGCCGGCGAGTGTTGAAATCGGCTCAGCAAGCGCAGTGATTCACAAGTTCACCAGCGAACCTCATGCCACATCGGAAGACTTATGAATCACTACAATAGTCGTGCGATGGGCCGAAATCGTATCAGGCGATCCCGTACTGCTTGGTCTCGTAACCCACCGGGAACCACTCGGAGCCGAACTTGCGCAGCTTGACCACTGCCGTCATATCGTAGTAGCCGCCCGACTCCTCGACCTGGACCTCAGCGGTCCTGTGATCCTCGCCGAACTGGACGGGCGGGCCGGACTTGAATCCGAGCCAGATGGTCAACCCGAACAGGGCGCCCGGCCGAGTCGGCTTGAGGGTGTCCCAACCGGGCAAAACCAGTCCTGGATACGAGTCCAGCTCAAAAGGCTTGATCCCGGATGGGAACTCGACGAACACGTTCTTCGCCAGTTTGTCGCGGCAAGCGATCTGGGCGTCGAAGGCGGCCTTAAGAGCCAACTCGGTCTCATCCAGTTCTCTTGGCGGGGTCAGAGGATTCTTGTCGATCCCATCGGGAATGCCGTCCTTGTCCTCGTCCTTATCGCCGATGTTGAGCCCAAGCCAGCGCTTGACTATGTCGGTGTAACCGCTCCCGGCCGGGTCCTTGGTCAGAGCCGGATTCCCGACGAGACGCTTCCATCCGCCGCCCTCGATGAGGGCCTTCATCTCTTTGTCGTGGGCTTCATAGCCTTCGCCCGGCGTTCCGGTCTGGTGCATCGGCCAGTATTCGCTGACTCCCGTGAACACGGGGTTGGTCCAGTGGTTTCCCTTCAAACGAAAGAGCCAGAGATCTTCAGAGTTGCCCAAGGCATCCCATTGGATCAGCCCCCATTTGACTCCCTTCGCGTCAACCCAAGTCGCGCGCACGCTCCCAATGCCATACTCGTCTTCGCCCTTCAGGTTGGGCAACGGAGCCCGTTTGGCGAGAGGCGGGAGTGTGCGGCTCCGATGCAAGGCTTTACGAACGGCGTCGAGGGCGATGGGCGATCCGGTGCGTGCAAGCGCGATGTAGATAGCTCGCCGGACGGGGGCGCTCTTGTTCTCGTCGCGCAGCACCTCAGCGAGCATCCGAACGGCCCTCGCGTTCTTCGCCCGGACAAGAGCGTCTACCGCATAAACACCGGGCAAGTCCGCCCACTCGGGTGCATCCGCCGCCTTCAGAAGTTCGCGCTCGAAGAGCTTGCGGTTCGGCGCAAACTCTCCCACATTGGCCATCCAATCCATGAGCCGGCCGCGAATCCGATCGTCGCGGGCAAGGTGGAAGAGAGCGGTCATTTCGGTGGTGCGTTTCGGCCCAGCACTCAGGCTCAGCCATGCGATAACGTTGCGAGCCCGAGTCTCGGCTTCCTCGCTGCTCTTTGGCGCATCGAAAGCGCGGACCCTACGCTTGGCAATCGGGAGGAGCCGGATAAAAATGGGATCGCCGATCGCGGCCACTTTCTGAAAGTCCGCGGAGTCGCCCTTATCCAAGCGAGCCATGAGCGAGTCGACCTGTTGATCGATGCCGCGCGGCGTGGCCTGGGCGATGATCTGTTCATCCGAAGGCGTTTTCTGCCCGGGCGCGAGGCCGGCGATGACGATTGCGGCAACCAGAAGCAAATGGGAACGGCCAAACATGAGATCTCCATCGGTAGGACGGCCCGCGATCCTTCGCGGTTACGGGAGCGGTTCGCAGTGCAACTCGGCCTCAATTCCAAGGTCCCAAGAGCCCGTCCCCCTTAGGCACCCCATTTGCGCGGGATCTTCAGGGTGGCCTAGTCGTCGCGGCGGGTCCTCGCGCGGGTTGAAAACCCGCGGCACCACCGGTTAAAAACCGGTGCTACGCTTTCAGGTATAGTGCGAAATTGAGATCGAACTCGATCGTTTGCCGTTGTCCGGAGACCCCTCAGGCGGATTCGGGTATTGAGGTGTTAGGGTATTGAGGTATTGACCTTCAAGCCACAAGCCACATGCCACTTCCAAGACGGGGAGTCTGCGCAGAGCGGCTAACCTAGGACGGTCTCGAGATACGGGAGCACGACTTTAAGCATGCCGCTGGAAAAAACTCGAAAGCAATCTGTGATCACGGACAACGCTCGTACAGAGGGGGACACTGGGTCGCCTGAAGTGCAGATCGCGCTTATGCAGGCAAGAATCCTGCAGATCACGGACCATCTGCGTTCCAACCGTAAGGATTTTCACTCGCTACGCGGGCTGATGCTCCTCGTCGGAAAGAGACGCCGCCTCGAGGGCTACCTGCGCGCCAAAGACGTCGTTCGCTATCGCGAACTGATGAAGAAGCTGGGCATTCGAGAAGTCAAGCCCCGGTGAGACGGATGGGTATTGGGGTGTTAGGGTGTTACGGTATTGGCCGGACTCAGGTCTGATCAATACCTTAATACCTCAACACCTTAACACCCTCCCCAAGCAGGAGGCAACATGATTTATTCCCACGAGTTCGAGGTCGGAGGCAAGACCATCTCCCTCGAAACCGGACGCGTCGCCAGACAAGCCGGCGGCGCCGTTCTTCTCGGCATGGGCGAAACGGTGATCCTTGGGGTCGCCACCATGTCCGAAAACGCCCGAGAGGGCATCGATTTTCTCCCCCTCGTCTGTGATTACGAGGAGCGCAAGTATGCCGTCGGGAAGATTCCCGGTGGGTTCATGAAGCGCGGCGGTAGGCCGTCCGAAAGGGCGACCCTAACCAGCCGGCTCATGGACCGGCCGATCCGGCCCCTATTCCCCAAGGGACTGCGCAACGATCTTCAGATCATTGCAATGCCCTTCGCGGTCGACCAGGCCTGCCCGCCCGACGTTCTCGCCCTCGTCGCAGCCGGCGCCGCGCTGGCGGTCAGCGACATTCCCGCAACGCAGATCGTTGCCGGCGTTCGCGTCGGAATGATCGACGGCGAACTGATTCTTTTCCCTTCGGTGGAAGAGGCAAGAAACGGCGATCTCGACCTCGTCGTCGCGGGCCACAAAGGCGCGATTTCGATGGTCGAAGCGGGTGCTAAGGAAGTGACCGAAGAGGTCATGATCAAGGCCCTGGATTTCGCCCGCAAGGCGATCGTCCAGATCTGCGGCGAGATCGAAAAGTTCGGCAGGAAGGCCGGGAAGAAGAAGCGCGAGGTCGCTCTCTTTACGATCGACGAGGACCTTAAGAAGGCGATCAAGAAGACTCACGGCAAGGAGATCTCGAAGGCGCTCATCCAGAGCGACAAGGCGGTTCGCGAATCCGCTCTCGACGACCTGAAGAAGGAAATCGTCGAGAAGCTCAAGCCGGAGTACGCCGACAAGCCCGAACTGCTCGCCCAACTTCCGGAGGCGGTCGACACCGTCGTCAAGGGCACGGTGCGCGAGTTGATCATCGAGAAGGACCAGCGGCCGGATGGGCGCAAACTCGACGAGATCCGCCCCCTCGAGGCGATCGCGGGGATCCTCCCGAAAGTTCACGGCTCGGGGCTCTTTACGCGCGGCCAGACTCAGGTGATGACGGTCGTGACGCTGGGCCTTCCCGGCGAGGCGCAGACGATGGACGGCATCGAAGAGGAAGAGCCGAAGCGCTACATGCACTTCTACAACTTCCCGCCCTACTCGGTCGGCGAGGTTCGCCCAATGCGCGCGGCGGGGCGTCGCGAGATCGGACATGGTGCGTTGGCGGAAAGAGCCTTAAGGCCGATGATTCCATTCGAGGATCCCGATTTCCCCTACACCCTGCTCCTCACGAGCGAGGTGTTGGAATCGAACGGGTCGACCTCGATGGCTTCGGTCTGCGGATCGACCCTCGCCCTTATGGATGCGGGAATCCAGATCAAAGCGCCCGTCGCGGGGATCGCGATGGGCCTCATGAGCGACGGCAAGGTCTTCAAGGTCCTCACCGACATCATCGGGATGGAGGACTTCTGCGGGGACATGGACTTCAAAGTCGCGGGAACCCGTGACGGGATCACCGCTCTCCAGCTTGATACGAAGCTGGAAGGCATTCCCGACGAGGTGCTCGCCCGAGCTCTTGCCCAGGCGAAGGAAGCCCGTTTCCAGATACTCGACGTCATCGAAGCCGAAATCTCAGAACCTCGCTCGACGGTCGCTTCGACCGCGCCGCAAGTGACGACGATCAAGATCAACCCCGAAAAGATCGGCGCGGTCATCGGACCGGGCGGCGCGGTGATCAAGAAGATGACGGCCGAGACCGGCGCGTCCATCGACATCCAGCAGGACGGCACCGTCCTCGTCGGCGGTACGAACAGTGAGCAGGTCGAGGAAGCGATCGCCCGCATCCGCGCCCTCACCGAGGACATCGCGGTCGGCACCCAGTTCCACAACGTGACGATCACCCGGCTCATGGGCCGTGGCGCGATGGCCGAGTACATTCCCGGCAAGGAGGGACTGATTCCAACCGATCACCTCGTCCCCGGCGGCGCGCGCCGGCCCGACGACGTCGTCCAGCTTGGCGACAAGGTGAACGTGAAGGTCTTTGAGGTCGACTCTCAGGGCCGAATCAACCTGACCGCTCTCGGCATCGCCCAGGATCATCCGAACATGCAGGAGAACGAGAAGGCTTCGCCTCCCACCGGCTTTGGCGGAGGAGGTGGCGGCGGGCGCTTCGGCGGACGTGGCGGCGATCGTGATCGCGGCGGGCGCGGCGGAGACCGCGGTGGCCGAGACGGCGGACGCGGCGGGGATCGCGGCGGACGCGGCGGCGGTGGATTCCGAGATCGAGGTCCTCGCGACGACCGTGGCCCGCGCGACGACCGCAACGACCGTCCCCCGCGAGACAGCGGCGGCGACCCACCGGTTGCGACTCAGGAGCGGGCTCCCGAGAGCGCGCCCGACGTCCCGGATGCGTTTCCTAAGCGCAATCGCGGCGGCGACGACGACGACAGCGTGAACGCCCGCTTCCGCCCCCGGCGGTAGCCCTGGGACCGCGGAATTCATTCCGCTCCGCGGCGCCTCGAACGATCGGGGCGCCGACTTTTCCGTCTCGGAGCGACAATCCAGACGCGAAGAAGCTAGCCGAAAGTGAGCTTGACGACGTCGACGTTCTGCGTCTTCTGCCCCTCGGGCCACGTGATTCGCACGATGGAATCGAACGCGCGGCGTCCCGATTGGCCCATTGCGACGAATCCCTTTTCTTCGTACTCGTCGTTCCCGAGACTAGAGATCGATGGCTGCGCTTCCACTCTGGCGCCCTGCCCCAGCCTCTTTCCCAACTCATGGGCTACCACGCTACTCACATCTTCTTGGATAACGGTGCGCTGGTCAAGCACACCCCCGTTGGCGATGGCTATTCCGATCGCCTTCATCACCGCAAAGTAGAGGATCGGAGACGCGACGACTGCAACGGCGACCCACAGTTCCCAGGCGATTCTTCTGCCTTGCCGTAACGATGGTCGCCCCAGCCCCATTCGGTTCTCCTATGCGTAAATCACCTTGAGGGCCACAAGCGGCGGGCATGGGCGAAGTCAGACTCGAACGAGGCGGCCTCCCTCCCTCTCGACTTGAAGCCGCGGTAGCCGCCCTCGATAATCTCGGACGCCTCAGACCGGCTGCCGTTGGCGTTCCAGGTCACGTCGCCGTAAACGGAAACGAGTCCGTCACTTCCGATCCACATACAGAACGAATCAGCTAATCTCGCGCCATCGAACCGACCGCGGCGAGAGCTGTCCGCGATCCTGATATGCAGCCGCCGAATGTGGCTCTCAGCGAGCCGCACGAGTTCAGGGCTCGACTCATCCACCAGCACCTGAACTGAATGCAGCTTCGCCCCAGAAACGATTGCATCCGCCAGCTTAACGTCGTGAATCGAAGCCACTCTTATTATGAGAGGATCTCGCCCATGTGCGATGTACCCTATCATCAGGCCACGCGTCGTCACCCCCGGGTGCTTTAGCACGATCATCGGGAAAGCGACCGACGAGGCTACGGCCAAAGCGGTGGTCAGAAGTAGGCGCACGATTGTAGTATACGGTCGAAATCTTCGTCCCTCCAGGTCATCCTCACCCTACCGGTTCAGCGTATCTCGACAATGGGCTCGCCTGACCGGATCAGGTCCAAAACGGGAGGAAGCTTCTTCGTGAAGAGCGCGAACAGCGAAGCGTTTGACGTGTTGCCACAGGTCACCCATATGATCTGGGTGGCGCACCAAGGCGACGCAACAAGTGAACGAAATCTTCGTCCTTGGTCATCACGACGACACTTGCGCTCCTCGCTGCGAAGAAGATCTGGGTGTCTTGAGCACAATGTAACCCAAGATCGCGAATCGGGACAGCCTTCAGCGAGAACGCGGCGGCGAGCCAGCGGGCAAGCTGCGCGACAGGTGATGATCCAGCCAGATCGTCATGACACGATCGGGTGATCAAAGCCGCCGTCCGCGGCATAACGTAGGGCCGCAAGAACGTCGTCGCGCTCCAAGTCGGGCAACTCTTCGACAACCTGCTCCACGGTCAATCCAGAAGCAAGCAACTCCAAGACATCCTTGACTCGGATCCTCATGCCTCGAATACATGGACGCCCGCCGCATAGACCTGGGTCGATCGTAATTCGAGTCGTCTGATTCGTCATTTCTAGGCTAATTCTACACCGGCAGTCCTTGAACCGCGAACCTACGTGATTGCCTCGGGGAGATCCTTGATCGGCCGAAGGCCGTCGCGAACAGGATCGGGCGGCAAGGGCCGCCAGTCGATTGCCCCAACGCGCGTCATGACTCCATATTCCCCGAGCAAGCTGTCCAAGATCAGGAACGTCATCCCCATGTTCGCGCGATCATTCGGATTGGCCAGATAGAGCACAAGGTCCGTCTTCTCGCCGGCCCGCTTAGCCGAGAACCAGATGTCCATTTCCTCCAATGATCTGCCCTGAAACTGTATCAAGCCGCCGCCTTTCGGGGGCCGAAATGCGATCACCTTCCAACCCGGGATCGAGGGCGCTGCGTTGACGAGGTCTTGCACCTTGGGAATGCGCTCCTTGATCCCATCCGTGCTGACGATGAACTCGCGCTCGGCATGATCCCCGATCGACATCTCGAACACGACGTCGAATGGAGCCAAATGCTTGCCGATTTCCTGGATCACGCTCTCTCGCCCCGTAGCGACGGCGTGGATGCGCGGCTCGTTCGCCACGAACCAATCCCAAAACTCCTTCGGCTCAGGGGCGGCTTTGCGGAACATGCCAGGTAGTTTCATTAAGTAAAAGCATACCGGCCCAAACCGGAATCGACAAATGCTCTAACCCGAACTATGCGCCACGGATCGCGGGGCAAGCCCTGCCGCTACGGAGCCACAAGGCAAAAGGACCCAAGCCGAGTTACCGGCGTCTGTCCACAATGACGTGTGACCCAAACCGGCTTGCGGAGCGTACGTATCCTCCTCGTCGGCTTCGTCATTGGCCTTGTCATAAGCGGAGCAACCGCATTCCCCCTCCCTCAAGAAGTTGCGTGGCTCGCCCAGGCCACCAGCGCTCAGACAGGCGCGGGAGGATTGTCAGGCTGGATCGCACAGGTTCGCGACGGGCTGAATGCGACCGAATCCGCCTATCCGTTTCTGTTCTATGGCACCGACTGGCTGGCTTTCGCCCATCTCGTGATCGCCATCCTCTTTATTGGGCCGATCCGCGATCCCGTGAAAAACGTCTGGGTTATCCAATGGGGCGCGATCGCGTGCATCCTCGTGATCCCGCTTGCCCTAATCTGCGGCGCTGCTCGAGGAATCCCGTTCGAGTGGCGGCTGATCGACTGCTCGTTCGGAGTCGTCGGGATCATTCCCCTCATCGTCTGTCTGAGGGCTGTGTGGAGAGCCGAACAGGCGTAGCATAGCCTCTTTCCGAGGCTTCTGTGGTTTGTTTGGGGACTCTCTCGACAGGCTGCTCGCGAGTATCTTTCAAATGGGAGTAACCCGATGCCGGGAGCGAGCCAGCCTCAAAGTGGTTTGTCTTTGAGGGTTGGCCAGCATACACGCAGGCGCGACCCCCGTCCCATGAGAATCAGAAGACAGACGGGGCGGATTGTAACGACTTCCCGCCATGGTTTGAAGATTCTTGAGCGAAGGAACTTATGGGTTTGCGCGAAGCCTCTAATGAGTTGTACAATCATGTGGCGATTGATTCACCTAAGCAAATCTGCCTTCGGGCATTGGAGGATTCTCTTGATTGGATTGGTATCACGTTTACGAGTGGCCCTTTCAAGCGCCGCCGCGATCCTTGTGGCTTCCGCGATGGGACAGACCACCCAGCTATCCTACACCGTGGTTCCTGGGATCGCTCACGCGACTCTGGCCGGAGCCCCGCCACCAAATCAGACGGTTTATTTCACCATCGCTCTTAAGCCCAGGTTTCCATCCGAGCTTCAAGCGTTCGTGAGTGCGGCGAGCGATCCTCGGTCTCCCACTTTCCACCAGTGGCTGACGCCGGCCCAGGTTGGCGAGCAGTTCGGTGCGAGTGCCTCCACCGTCAGCACCGTCGTGAACTACCTGAGATCGAAGGGAATCAGGATCAATCTCCAGGCGCCAGACGACATGGCGATCTTGGCCCAAGGAACGGTCGTCCAGGTGCAAAACGCATTTGGCACCGTGCTTAAGAACTATCGCGGCCCAGATATCAAAGGCAATTTCATCAGCTACAGGGCGAACAGCACCCCGCTCAAAGTTCCAACCGCCTGGGCGTCGGACGTGCAGGCCGTCACTGGGATCGAAACCTGGAACCATGCTTTTCCGAAGGACACGATGACCCTGACCCCGCCGCTGACTCGTGGCTGCTATGGTCTGGTTACCTCCTACATGGCGGGCTCGAATGGGCAAGGAGAGACCGTTGGGATCAGCAACTGGGACGGATTCCGACTCAGCAACGTCCCTCTCTACATCAGTGCATTCAACCTCCCCGTCCCCTCGGGTGGTGCGGGATCGAACATTTCGGTGATCCCGATTCAAGGAGGGAGTGGTTCCGGCAGTCCTGGCGGTGAAGGCGACCTCGATATCCAGATGGAACTGGGAACCGCACCTCTTGCCAACATCACCATCTACGACGGCGGCGGCGACCAATTGAGTGTGATCACAAAGGAAGCTTCGGATAACGAGGCTGAGGTCATCTCGGAGAGCTACGGGTGGTTCTACCCAGACCCATCGACGCCCAACGCCCTTCACGCTCAGCACTTAGCCATGAGCGCCCAGGGAATGACGTACATGGAGGCGACGGGAGATTCTGGCACCGACGTTACCGGCGACTATAACGGCAGCGATCCCGAAATTTTCGGCGTGGGGGGAACGATCGCCGACGTCAACAGCAATACGGGTGCGCGTATCAACGAAGTTGGCTGGGACGGCAGCGGCGGCGGCTGGACCACAACTAATTACAGCTTTAATGTTCGGCCACCTTGGCAGCAAGGGTCCCCTTTCCCATCTCAGCCGAACCAGCGTCTCTTGCCTGACGTAGGCGTGCAGGCGGGCGGCCCCGGCGCTTTTACGATCTACTTTGACGGCTCGCAAACCCAGTTCGACGGAACATCTTGCGCTTCGCCAACGTTCGCCGGCGGGCTTACCGTAGTGGAGGAACTCCTTGGCGACTCGGGAGCAAACCCGCGCCTTGGGAACATTGGGCCGCTGGTGTACGCTCAGGCCGGAAGACCCGACGTCTGGTACGACGTGACTCAAGGAGACAGCAACGGAGTTTTGCCGAACGGCCAGACTTCAAATCCCCACGTAGGGTGGGACTTCGAGACGGGCTGGGGCGCACCGAACTTCGACGCGCTCTATAATTCCTTCTTGCAGCAAGTTACGCTTACCCCGTACTCGCCCACTCTCTTGATCGACGCGCCCTCGTCGAACCCTCCCCTGGTGGGGTCCTGGCTGTTAGGCGATGAGACGAGCGTCTCGAATTCGGATGGCATCTACTATCAGGTCGCCTCTCAAGCGATTCCTCAGTTCGGAGAGGCCGCTGCGTTCGGAGCGCAGTTCTTCATCCCGGCCAACAGCGCCTTGGTCAAGATCGATCTCGAGGCTAACAGCGGAGGCATCGTAGGCGGGACCAATATGGTGTGGCTCTACAACTGGAACACCACAAACTACGACCTCATCGGTTCGGCTCCGCTCGATGCTGACGGAAGCAACGACAAAGTCCTGACGGTAAGAACCAGCAGCTTGCCGAACTACATCGGCCCTGGCGGAGAGGTCGATGCGATCGTGCGAGGACATTTCCCAATCAGGCCGTTTGTCAACCAGATGCCCTCTCCGTTCACGTACCGAGTCGACTTCCTCGAACTGCTCGTTCGTTAGACCGAAGCGCATCGTCGCTACATGGCGCCGGCCCGCCTCAGAGCGGGGCTGGCGCCTTTGCTTTTTCCAAGCCCGTTGCGGAGGCGAAGTGCCCACGGAACTCATCGCGCTTCCCTGCACCGTTTCGGCCTTAGCTTGTTCTTGAGGCAACGATCCACGCACGGCAAGGAGTCGCACTATCTAAAGCGCTAGCATCGCGCGAACTTAGTCGATAAGGTATACCGTCAGCCGTAAGGCTATCTTGATAAAAGGAGATTCAGGTGTTGCACGTCTCATCGCTTTCGCTTCGCGTCGCCTTTCTGGGCAGTATCGGATTCGCCGCAACCATGGCTTCGGGTCAATCGATGTCCCCTGTCTCCGGCTCGCTGTTGCCGGCCCTCGCTCATTCCAACGTTACCGGCTCACCCCCCGCGAGTCAAACCGTGTACTTCACAGTTAGCCTCAAGCCTCGCTATCCGGCTGAGTTCGAGGCCTTCGTGGACGCCGTAAGCGATCCCAGGTCGGACACGTTCCACGAATGGCTCACGCCCGCCCAGGTCGGCGAGCAGTTCGGGGCTAGCGCGTCGACGGTTAACGCCGTCGTCAGCTATCTCCGGTCCAAGGGCCTTAGGATCAATCTCCAGGCCCCCGACGACATGGCGATCCTAGCCCAGGGCACCGTAACTCAAGTTCAAAACGCGTTTTCGACGACCCTTAAAATGTATAGCGGGACGGGCGCAAATGGATCTGCCGCGACCTTCCGAGCTAACTCCACGGTCCTGAAAGTGCCTGCCGCATGGGCTGCCCAGGTTCAAGCAGTGACCGGGATCGAAAACTGGACCAGGCCGTACCCCCTCGCCACAACTCAAACCCTGACGCCTCCGCTTGCCCGTGGCCTTTACGATCTCAAGACCTCTTTCGGCAACGGATTCCGCGGCCAGGGCCGGACGGTCGCCTATAGCAACTGGGTGGGCTACCGGCTGTCCAACATCCCCCTGTTCGTCAGCGCCTTTAACCTCCCGGTGCCTCCCGGTGGCGTCGGTTCGAACATTCAAGTGGTCACCTTGAACGGCGGCGCGGGCGGAGGTCCGGAGAACGCCGAGGGGGACCTCGACATGCAGATGGAGCTTTCCGCCGCGCCCCTTGCCACGATCCTCATCTATGACGATGGCGCTGGGGACCTGGTTGGGACGCTCACGAAAGAAGCCTCCGATAACCGCGCCGATCTCATTTCGGAGAGCTACGGTTGGGGCCTCGGCGGAGATCCCAATTATGCGATCGCGGCGCACAACCAGCACCTCGCGATGGCGGTGCAGGGCCAAACCTACATGGCGGCATCGGGCGACGGAGGAACGGGCTGGGCTCAGCAGCTTCCTTATCCCGATGCCGACCCTGATGTGCTCGACGTCGGTGGTACTGTCGCCACGGTCGATTCCGTCACCGGGGCTCGGGTTAATGAAGTTGGCTGGAGCGGAAGCGGCGGTGGCTGGACGCTCAGCGGCTTCCCATTCGACACGCGGCCGAGCTGGCAGGTTGGAAACGGAATCCCTCCGGCGAACCAACCTAACGAGAGATTGGTGCCGGACGTCGCCCTTCAAGCTGGCGGGCCCGGCGCGTTCGCCATGTACTACGGCGGCTCGGAGATCGTCGTCGACGGAACTTCATGCTCGTCGCCCTACACCGCGGGCGGTCTCGCCATTGTCGAACAGCAGCTTGCCAACTATGGATTGACGGCCCGCCAGGGGCGCATCATGGATCTCATCTACGCGCAGAATGGCCGCCCCGACATCTGGTACGACATCACCCAAGGAAGCAACGGCATCCTTCCCAACGGGCAGGCTTCCAACGCGGGGGCCGGCTGGGACTTTGTGACCGGCTGGGGCACGCCGAACTTCGACGCTCTCTACAACGGCTTCCTTCAGCAGATCGTTCTGACCCCTTACCCGCCAAGCTTCATCACCAATCCGCCTTCGGACAATCCTCCCTTGGTGGGGACGTGGCTCCTTGGCGACGAGACGAGCGTATCCACTTCGGACGGCATCTATTATCAGCTTGCGTCTCAGTCGATTCCTCAGTTTGGCGAAGCCGCTTCATTCGGGGCACAGTTCTTCATCCCCACGAATAGCATTGCGGTAGAGGTCGATCTCCAGGCCAATGCCGGAGGTTTGACCGGCGGGACCAACATGGTCTGGCTCTACAACTGGAACACTGAAAACTATGATCTCATCGGCGCGGCGCCCCTCGATGCCGACGACAGCAACGACAAGATCATCAAAGTCCGGTCGGCGAGTTTGTCGAAGTATATTGGGCCTGGCGGAGAAGTCGATGCGATCGTGCGCGGACACTTCCCAATTAGGCCGCTCGTCAATACCATGCCTCCGCCGTTTACTTACCGAGTCGACTATCTCGAACTTCTCGTGCACTAGACTAGCCTGGGTTTAGATCAGACGGCT
>Ga0209415_10014797_pt1 | contig 12713 bp, 7 predicted proteins | sample PeaSoiSIISIP2007_FD_187696 | JGI IMG/M metagenome (GOLD analysis project Ga0209415, IMG submission 187696) | Peat soil microbial communities from Weissenstadt, Germany - SII-SIP-2007 (SPAdes) (version 2) | ecosystem: Environmental > Terrestrial > Soil > Wetlands > Peat | place: Germany...
TCGGCCGGAAAACACCGCCGGTGCCGCAAGCGGTGGAGGCGATCGAAGAGGTGTAACTGGGGCTGAGCCACCCGCCGGTGGCGAACTTGAAATCGCCCGAAACGGAAAAGCCTTCGAGAATGTGCGAAGCAACGCCCGTGGTCACCCAGGTCTTATCGGAGCCGAAGGGTAGTTCGTAAACATAGGTCCCACTTACCGAGTGGCGCACGTCTAGGCTAGAGTTGCCCAACTCGCCCAACACGTTTTGCCAATCCTGCACTCCTACGCCTCCCACGCTGCCCAGCGAGCCGGCATCGTCAATCGAATGCGAGTACTGGTAGTTAGCCCCCACCGAGAACCCTTTCGAGAGCCGCTTGTTCACCCGCACGGTGCCCGCATTGAACTTGGAAAACGACTCGGCTTCTTCGTATCGGAAGGAGAGCGGATAGCAGGCGGGATCTCCCGGACAAACGATCGCGGGATTCGCCGGGTCCGGAGAAACAACCGCCGGGTCGGTCCCTGTGCTGCTCGGCAGCGCACGCGGCGCCAGCACCGTGTCCTGATGATTGCTGCGCGAGCCGTTGTAGCCCACATCCAGCACGATGCCCCAAGGCAGCGTCTTCTGGATGTCGAGATTCCACGCGATCACGTAAGGCAATCCGAAGTGCGGATCGAGCGCGAAGTTCCCCAGCGTTTGCGCGCCAGGGAATCCATGCGCCAAAGTGAAACACGTTCCTGCCCCGGCGCAGGCAGAGGACGCCGCGTTGCCCACCTCTTCCTGATTGGTCTGCTCGTTGGCGAAAGGCGGCTGATGCGCCATGGCGGTGGCGAAGCTGGCGTATTCTCCCTGAACGTAATTGATGCCGAATCCGGCGCGCACCACGGTCTGCTTGAGCTTGGGAACGCGCCACGCCAGCCCCACCCGCGGCGCAAACGCCTTATGAAACGGATCGACCAACGACGCGGGCAGTCCGCTGGCTCCGGCTTGCGCTTCGGTCAAATCGGTGAATCCTCCGCCGGGATTGGTGACGACTTCGGCGAGATGGCCAAACCTTTCGGTGTACGGCGCGAAAAACTCCCAGCGAACGCCATAGTTCACGGTGAGCGACGGCGTCATGCGCCAGTCATCCATCGCATAAGCATCGAAGGTGTTGTCGCGCAGGTAGCTTTTTTGAAGCGAGGAGTTGAGAGAGGTGTTCTGCGGCAGGCCGAGTAGAAAGTCGGCCAGCGCAGAGCCAGTCGCCGGGTCCTGCGCCGCATCTTGAGTAAAGAGGCCGGTAAAGGTGAAGCTGCCGGTGGCGTTCGAGCCGGCGAGAAAGTCGCGATGCACGCGCCGGTAGTCGCCGCCAAAGCGCAAGTTGTGCTTGCCATGAATCCAGCTCAGCGTTTCCGAAGCAGAGATGGTCTGCGCGATCGAGAAACTCGGCTGCTGCTCGGAAAGTCCGGTGAATTGGCTCAGCTGAATCGACGGAATGCCGTAGTTCAGCGGCACATTGTTGGGAACACCGATGCCGTCGGAGAGGGCAACGTTGTTCGCCGTGTTGGTAAAGAAGTTCGTGGTGTGGCTGTTGCTGCGGTTCCAGCCGGAGTTGAAGATGCTTGTGATGCGGTGATAGCCGACGGTGTAGCCAGCCTGCACCGAGTAAGAGTTCGAGGCCGATTGTCCGCCCAACTCGGGAAAGATGCTCACGCTGTCCGAGGCCGAGTGGCTCTGGTTGTAGTTGACGTTGATGCTTTGGCGCAGGCCCTGATTCGGTCCCTGTCCGCCCCGTCCGCCACGTCCCCCGCCTCCGCCAAAACCGCCGCGGCCGCCCTGCTGCGCGGCATTCGCGCCCAGGCTGCGGTTATAGCGAATGCCGCCGTTGGTTGAATTCGACTGCGCCGTGGTGAGTAAGTGGTAGTTATAAGGCTGGCTGCCGGTGGGAGTGAGATTGGGCTGCGGATACAACTGCATCAGCGCTGCTGCCGGCGAAACGATGCGGTTGAACGGAACCACGTTGAGCGTTCCGTCGGGAACAGTGGGATTTCCGCTCGCCATGAACTGGTGCCCGGTCACTGGGTCGTAGATCGCCGGCAAACCCGCCGCCGAAAAATCTCCGGTGCGTTCGGCGTCCGTCGGAATGTTGGCGTAATCATCCAGCGGAGACGACGAGCGCGAGCCAGCCAGCGAGAGAAACACAAAGTCCTTTCCGCTGGGCTTGGTCAGATGTGGAATATACGGCGCGCTCATTAAGGTGATCGTGAATCGGTTCGTTCCATTGGCCGGCTGCGCCTGAGGCTGCCCCTGCAATGCGAAGGGCTGCGCATTGAAGATGGAGTTTGTCCCGTTCCACGCAACGGCTCCATGCGGCTGGTTCAAGTTCGCGCCGCGAAAGTTACCCCGCCCGCCACCGCCGCCAAGACCGCCGCCTCCGCCGAAACCACCGCCGCCAAATCCAATGCCGCCGCCACCGAAGCCACCGCCGCCAAACGCTCCGCCAAAACCTCCGCCCTGCAACCCGCCACCGTCGCCATTCGGCCCGCCCGGCGCGCCATTTTGGATCTGGATCGACTGCACGCGATTCGGATCGAGGCCCGCGAGCGCGCTCACCTGGCCGGCCTGCCCGCTCACCGCCACCGATTCGTCGCTGAAGTCGGAGTTGCTGGCGATCGACGGCAATGCCGCGCCGCTCGCGCCCGCCGCGCCGGCCTGCGTGTCGACGTCGGCGGTGAGCGTGTTTTCCAGGCTCAGGCTCTCCGGGCCGTTACCGCCCAGCTGGCGCGCGTTGCGCATTTGGCCTCCTTGCCCCGGCCCGCCCGGTCGCGACGATGGCGCAGTTCCCCCCTGCCCCGCCTCCTGCGCCTTTTGCTGCTCCATTTGCCGATCCAGGGCCGCCTGGCGCGAGGCAAGAATTAACTGAAAGTTCACGAGCTGGTCGCGGCTGCCCGCAAGCAAAGCGGCCTCCTGCGATCCGGGCGCGAACGCGGCGAACTGCGTGCCGATTTGGTAGCGCCCATCGAGCGGAATGCTTAAGCTCCACGCGCCCGTGACGTCGGTGGTGGTCGCGTAACGCTTGCCGGTGACTGTGTTCTGGGCGGTCACCGTGACCCCCGGCAGCGGAATGTTGCCGCTCTCTACCGTGCCGTGCAGCGTGCCGCCGGCTTGGTCCGCGCTGACTGGAGGCGGAGAGGCTTGTAAGGCCGCTGCGCTCTGCAGTTGGGGCGGCGCCTGCCCGCGCGCTGCCAGGCAGCCTAGGGCGGCTACTCCCACCGCGCACACCTTCGTCCAGCTTGCCCCGCTTGCTCGCTTCATCCGGTCCTCTGGCTAGCATTCAGTCTGACGGACCAGCCGCCCGCAAGGTTTACACTCCTCGTCAACGGCAATCCCTCCACAATGGACCCGGCTCATCGCAAAAAGCAAATTTGGGCTTGCATTCCGGCGCCGGCCATGTTAACTATTGCGTTAATAGTTTTCTGATTGCTACCAGGTTGGTAAACCGGTTGCTCGGATCGCAAGCGGGACCGGAACCTGGGGCGCCTTGGAAGGATGAGCTTGCCATGGCTATTAAGATCGGCACCACAATTCGCGCTTACCGGCTGCAAAAAGGGCTTTCTCAGGGAGACATCGAGAAGAAAACCGGCCTGCTGCGCTGTTACCTCTCGCGCGTCGAGAATGGCCACACCGTGCCGTCGCTGGACACTCTGGCCAAAATCGCGCACGCGCTCGACCTGCCCATCGCGCACTTCTTCGCCAGCGATACTCTCGCGCGGCAGCTAAACGCGCAGAACCTGGCCGACGACGAGCTGCGCTTCCTCACGCAAATCCGCCGCTACTCGACAAACCTGAACGAGAGCGACCGGAAGCTGCTGCTGGCCATGGTGAGGAAGTTTGCGGCTACGGCCGTGCGCTAGTGGAATCCCTTCGAAAATCCCGCGCCCGGCTCTCACAGTGGTTGCAGCTTCGAGATGTAGAAGCCGAACAGCATCAGGATCAACGCCACCATTGCGACCGTCAAGCCTAATTGCAATTGAAAGTCGCCGCGGCGCGATCCGATGCGCGGAATCATGGGCGCGGCAAAGAGTAAGCCGCACAGGAATCCGCCCACGTGGGCGGAATTATCTATTTCAACCGGGCCTCTGCCGAAGTTCACCGAAAACCCGATGACCAGATTGATCGCGGCAAAGTAAATCACCGAGCGGCGCAGGCGGCTGAGCTCTTGCGGCGGGACCGGCAAACGCCGGGATTTGAGCAGGACAATCAGCGCGCCAGCGATGCCGAAGACGGCGCCCGAAGCTCCCGCGCCCGCTGAATAGGATGTCGCGGGGTAGACGTGAATCGGCCAGACCCACCAGACCCAGTTGTACGCGTTGTACCCGGTCGAGAGCAGATTGCCCGCTGCGCCGGTAAGAATGTACGCCGCAAACAACCCATAGGAGCCCATCAGTGGCTCGGCCAGCAGACCCAGGTTCCACAGGCACCACATATTGGTGGCCAAATGGATGAGCCCGACGTGCACGAACATGGCGGTAACAATGCGCACCCACTCGCCGTGGATCAAAATGTTGTCGGGCCGATCAGCGCCCATGCGCATTAATTGATCGACGGTCGGCGACCAAATGCTGGCCCCTTGCGCCACCATCACCAGAAAAAAACCGCAGTTAATCGCCACCAGCAGATAGGTTGCCGGAGCCACTGCCCAGCGGGAACGCGACCGCGGCTCCGAAGATGGCGAGCCCTCATCGCCAGGAGGAAGAACCTCCGGCGCGGGAGAGGTGGGTTGGATCCCCATAGCTCCACTCTAAAGCATTTTCTGCAGGAGGCTCCGGCGTAGCCGCGCAGAAAGGTCGCAGGCAATTCGCGTTGTGAACCTGGGCGCGAAACCGGATGCAGCTGGTCGATTTAGTCTAGAGGTATCGATCTAGTCCAGAGAGATCGGGGTTTGTTGGCGATCTTATCGCAGCCATCGAACTGCAACGCCGCTTCGAGGGATGAATGGTGACGCAAGAAACGACAGAAGAAACCAGCGCCGAGACCACCGGCGCGAAAACAATTCGCCGCGCGCTGCTCAGCGTGACCGACAAAACCGGCTTAGTCGAGTTTGCGCGGGCGCTCGCCGCATTCGGCGTCGAGCTGGTCTCCACCGGCGGCACGGCGCGCGAGCTGCGTTCGGCGGGGCTTTCCGTCAAGGACATTAGCGAGCTCACCGGCTTCCCCGAGATGCTCGACGGGCGCGTGAAGACGCTGCACCCGCGCGTGCACGGCGGGCTGCTCTATATCCGCGGCAACTCCGAGCACGAAGCCGCCGTGAAGGCACACGGCATCGAACCCATCGACATGGTAGTCGTAAACCTGTACGCATTCGAGAAAACCGCCGCGCAGCCCGGCGTCGCCTTCGGCCGCGTCATCGAGAACATCGATATCGGTGGACCGTCGATGGTGCGCTCCGCCGCCAAGAACTTCGAAGACGTGGCCATCGTGACGCGCGTTTCCGATTACCCGGATCTGATCCAAGAGATGAAAGGCGCCCACGGCGCCCTTAGCCGCGCCACGCGCTGGCGGCTCGCCAAGCAAGCCTTCGCCACAACCGCGGCGTACGATGCCGCCATCGCCGGCACGCTCGAGCGCATTGCAGAAGCTCCCGCGCCCTCCGAGCCGGCAGCCCCTGACACAACTTTGCTGCCAACCACGCTGCGCATCAACATGCGCCTCGCGCAGCCGCTGCGCTATGGCGAAAATCCCCACCAGCGCGCGGCGCTTTATAGCGACGGCACTGGCCTCGGCATCGCCGGGGCAACGCAGTTGCAAGGCAAGGAGCTCAGCTACAACAACATCGTCGATCTCGATGCCTGCTGGGAGCTGGCGCAGGAGTTCGACGAACCCGCCGTGGTCATTGTCAAGCACACCAATCCTTGCGGCACGGCAACCGGCGCCTCCATTCGCGAGGCATACACGAAAGCCCTCGAATGCGATCCTGTCTCGGCCTTTGGCGGCGTCATCGGCATCAATCGCGAGGTGGATGGCGCCGCAGCCGAAGAGATTGCCAAGCTCTTTGTGGAGGCGATTGCCGCGCCGGCATTCTCCCACGATGCCCGCCAACGTTTTGCCGCCAAGAGGAATCTGCGCCTCGTCGAGTTGCAGACGGCGCAGGCCGAGCCGGTGATCAAGAAGGTGTCGGGAGGGCTGTTGCTGCAGGATGCCGACACTGGCCGAATCTCCGTTCCGGAGCTGAAGGTGGTCACCCGGCGCCAGCCTTCGGTCGAGGAGCTGCGCAGCCTGCTCTTCGCTTGGCGCGTGTGCAAACACGTCAAGTCGAACGCCATCGTCTATGCGCGCGATGGGCAAACCTTAGGCATCGGCGCCGGCCAGATGAGCCGCGTCGATGCCGCTAAATTCGGCGCCATGAAAGCGGTGCTCTCGCTCAAGGGCTGCGTCGCGGCGTCGGACGCCTACTTCCCCTTCGCCGACGGCCTCGAGGCGGTCGCCCAGGCCGGAGCCACCGCCATCGTTCAGCCCGGCGGCTCGGTGCGCGACGACGAAGTCATCGCCGCCGCTGACAAGCTCGGCGTGGCGATGGTCTTGACCGGGATGCGGCACTTCCGGCATTGATACCGGCGCTGCTATTGGCGGGTTGAACTACACCTTCGCCAGCGCCGGTTTTCCCAGCTTCTCCGCAACCATCTCGTGAGCGTGCGCGAAGAACTCGTCCTTCGCGATCTTGCCCGCTTCGAGATCGGCGAGAATCGCCTTCTGCGCCTGGTACTCGCGGTTGACGATGCCAGCTTTGGATTGCAGCATGCGCCAGGCTTTGCGGCGCTCTGTGCAGAACATGACGAGCTGGCGAGAGAGCGCGTAGTAGACGTTCTTGCCATCCTGATCCATCTGGATAAACACGCCGAAGTCGGGAATGAAGCTGCGGTGCTCCGGCAACAGGTAGTAGCGGTAGACCACATCCTGCTGCGTGATGCGCACCAGCATGTTATCGAGCTGGATTAGCTTTTCCGCCTGCTCCGGCTTGATCTTCTTCAAATGATTTCTGAAGCGCGCTTCCGTGACGCACCAGTGCGCCACGGTGTAGCGATACGGTTCTCCGGTTGCCTTCGACTTAGTCTCATACCAATCGAGATCGATCGACGGGTTGCCTTTGACGTCGAGCGCCTCCTGGTAGCTTTCGCCCTTGCGCGGATCGAAGACGAACTCGGGAACGCCGCGCGAGTCGCGCACGCGCTGCGCCTGGAAGAGCGCCATGTCGTCGGCCACGCCGTGCTCCGGCTGGCAGGTGGTGAAGGCCTGCAGGAACATGGTGCCGCGATATTCGAGGCCGTCGAGAATGGCGCGATAGAGCTTGGGCGCGTTGGCCATGGAAACCTGCGCGACAAAAGGAGAGCCATGCCCGGCGAGGAAGGTCTCCGCCACCGTCTTCTTCTCGGTGTTCTTGCCCTGCGTGGCCGCGCCAAAGACGTTCATGTCGTTGCCGCCCAGCATCGGCGTGGAGTCGGAGTTCTGCCCGCCGGTGTTCGAGTAGACCTGCGTATCGAGCATCAACGCCTTCACGTTGGGCCGGTTCTGCAGAACCACCTTCGACATGTTCTGGTAACCGATGTCGCCCATGCCGCCGTCGCCGCCCACCACCCACACCTTGGGCAGTTCCTTGATCTCGTCGTCGGTCATCAGCGCATCGGTGAAGTGCGTGAACCGGTAGTACTCTTCCTCGCTCAGCACTTTTCCTTCGCGCGTCAGCAGAATATCCGCCAGCCGCTCCGGGATGACCGAGCGGCGCGCGTGATCGACGATGAAGCTCTCACCCATAAGCCAGCCCACGGTGACGCCGTCCTGGAAGAGGGAGTTCATCCACGGATAAGGATGCGGATTATTTGGTGAGGTCGATCCGTAGACCGTGTTGCAGCCGGTGTGCGCGGCCATCGCCATCACGCTCATGCCGTTGGCCAGGCGGCCGTCGACCGGCTGCAGATTCTTATGGTTGAAGGCCTCGGTCAGCAGCACCGCGGCGAGCGCCTCTACAAGCTGCGCGTCGCTGATTGCGCCGTGTTCGGCCTCGTAGGCGGCGATGCGCGCCTTTGTGTCGTTCTCGTCTTCGCCGCCAAGGCCCATCACCAAATGCGCGATGGCTTGGCGCAGCCGCGCGTACTCCGTGGCGTTGCGCTCCTTCAGGTCGGCCAGCTTCGCCGCGCCATGCCTTTCGAGTTCGCCTGCCTTGGCCACAAAGCGGTCGCTCTTGGCGTGATAGAGGGGCCGCATGTAGGCCTCGGTAACCGCGGCAATGGAGCGCAGCACGCTCTTTTCGCCGCAGCCGGCGCAGGCGCCATCGCCCGAGACCAGCGCGTCATAGTTGGTGCGCACCATCAGCATGTTGCGCAGCGTCGCCGTCTTGGAGTCGGCGGGATTCGCGCCGTTGTAGAGGCCGAGATACTTTTGCGACGTATCGGGCAGCAGATTCAGGAAGGCGGTGCTCGTCTCGTGCTCGGCGTTCACCTCTTCGGTCTCCTGCACCATCTTCAGCGCCTGGTGGTCGCCGCAAGCCGCGACGCAAGCCGCGCAACCTTTACAGAGGTCGCTGACGAATATGGAGAAGATGCCGCCCGAGCCGGGAGCCTTGCGCTCCGGCGACGAGAAGATCGCGTTCACCTTCTGGTAGGCCATCGGCACCTTGTCCATGATGGCGAAGAACTGCGCCTTCGCCTCCGCCGAGAATCCGTCGACAGACTCGGTGACTTCGCGGATGATCTGCGGCAGCGGCGTTCCCTGCTTGATCTCCGCCATCATGCGCGCACGGGTCTGCTTTTCGATCTCCGGCAGCTTGTCGATCAATTTTCGGCGCTCGGCCGGGTCGGCCACGTAGCGCGAAACCGCCGTGCCCAGAATCGTGCTCAGGTCCTGCGAGCAGTTCGGCAGCGCGGTATCCGGGCAAACCGAGATGCACTCCATGCACTGCGTGCAGTTTTCCGCGATGTAAAGCGGCGTCTCGCGGCGCGCCACGTACTTCGAAGCGGTGTCGCCGGTGCCCGCGGCGATCACGCCCAATGCTGAAAGCGGCGTCGCCGGCTGGTTGTAGCCGAAGTGCGAGCGGAACTCCGCATCGAAAGTGTTGATCTGCGCCACCGGCGGGCGCGGCCCTTGGCCTGTTGGCGCCGGCGTGCTGCGGCGCATACCCGCCACAATGCCTGCTCCCACTTCAGCGAACGCGAACTCCTGGTTGAGGATGGGCAGCAGTGCCTCGCCGCGCAGACTGGAGTGGTCGACGGCCGCGATCTCGCCGATGGCAATCTCCTTCACGCGCTCGAAGCCCTGCGACATCACTTCCATGTTGGACTGCACCACCGCATCGCCGAGCTTGCCGAACTTCTTCACATACTGCTTGTAGACAACCTCGCGGTACTGCTCCTGCGTAATGCCGAACTCCTTGAGCATGGGGCTCACCGCGAAGAACGCGCCGAGAAACGCGTTGCCCTGCATGCGCAGCTGCAAGTCGCCGCGGTCGGTTGCCTTGCGCGCAATCTCGAAACCGGGCAGCGTGAAGACGCGAATCTTTTTCTCGATGATCTGCTTGCGCGCCCACAGAGGCAGGTTCTGCCATGCGCGCTCGCCATCCACGTCCGATTCCCATACCAGGCTGCCGCCCTCCTGCATGCCGTCGAGGGGATTGGTGTGCGTAAACGCCTTGGGATCGCAGCAGAGAACCACCGTGACATGGCGCAGATCGCAGTTCACGCGGATGCGCTCCTTGGCTGCCACCATGAAGTAGCTGGTCGGCGCGCCCTTCTTCTCCGATCCGTACTTAGGATTGGCGCTCACGTGAATCACTTCTTTGGGATTGCCCAGCTCGTCTGTCAGGTGGTCGCGCTCAAAGAGCAGATCGTTCAGGTCGCCGAGAATCGCGCCGAGGTTCTTGCCGGTGGTGATGGCGCCCCAACCGCCGACGGAGTGGAAGCGCACGGCGACAGCGCCCGTGGGCAACAGCGACGGAGTTTCATTGGCGATGACCGAATACGGGTGGTCGATGCCGAGGATAAAAAAGTTGGTGCCGTCGGCAACCGTCTTGCCGTCTTTGCGCGCGCGGCCAGCGGTGGCGTATTCGAACGCGCCGATGATGTGCTCGGGGCGGAAGTCGCGCGAGCCCAGCCCATAGCAGCCGCCAAAGAAGCGCGGCACCTCGGCCAAATCTACCTTGGGCAGGCCGCTGGTTCCCTGGACGGCCTTTGAGAACGCGGTGCGAATGTCGCGGCCGAGGGGGTTGTCGCCAGCGAGCGCTTCGTCGGTGCGCTCGAGGATGATCACGTTCTTCTTGCCGCGGAGGGCGTTTATCAGTGCGGCCTCGGGGAAGGGACGGATGACGTTGACGTGGATCGACCCAGCGCTCGAACCACGCGTGGCGCGCAGATAATCGACCGCGGCCTCGATATTTTCCGCGGCCGAACCCAGAGAAACAAACACGGTTTCGGCGTCGCTTGTTTTGTATTTGCTGATCAGGCCGTAGCGCCGGCCCGTCAGCTCGGCAAACTTCTCGTAGGCGTCTTCGAGGAACCGGAGAATGGGTTCGGCGAAGTTGTTCCTCCGCGCGATCACGCCCTGCATGTAGTGTTCTTGATTTTGCACCGGGCCCAGCAAGACAGGATTCGCCAGGTCCATCATCTTAGGCACTCGCCGCCGCGTCCGCCCGAAGAGCGTCCGCTGCGCTTCGGTGGGGCACTCGATGATGTCGTCGGGCGCGCCCAGATATTCGCGGATCAGCTCCGATTCGTGCTTGTAAAAGGTCCGCTCCAGGTGCGTCGTCAGGAACCCGTCCATGATGTTCATGCCCGGGGTGAGCGAGAGCTCGGTGACGCGGCGCAGGATCAGCGACTGATCGGCGGCCTGCTGCGCGTCTTTACCGAAGAGCATGATCCAGCCGGTATCGAGCGCTCCATAAATGTCATCATGGCCGCAGTGCACGTTGAGCGCGTGCTTGGTGAGAGCGCGCGCGCCCACCTCCAGTACCATCGTCGATCCCTTGCCCGGCGCGTGGTAGTACTGCTCCACGCCATACACAACGCCCTGCCCGGAAGTGAAGTTGACGACGCGCTTGCCGCACACCGAATGCGCGATGGCTCCGCCCTGCGCTGCATGCTCGCCCTCGGCCTCAATGGCAATGGTGTTTCCGCCAAAGACGTTCAGCTTGCCTTCGGCAAAGGCCTGCTGGAAGAGCTCGCCGCCTTCCGTCGACGGCGTGATGGGGTAAAAGACGCCGGCGTCGGCCACGCGCGTCTCGGTGTGGTAGCTGACGAGCTGATTTCCGTTGGCGGTAACGCGGATGCCTGGGTAGCGAGCCTTCATAGTTCCCTCACAGTGGTCCTGTATTCCATTTTGATGTTCGAGGTCGGTCTACGTCTTCGATCTCAACATGCGCGCCCGGTGCCGTTTCACATTCGGCCGGGAGCTGCGCCAAGAATTAGCGGGAAAAGAAACTCGCCGCGGGCCGAGCAGCCTCTTCGAATACCCCGACTCATTCGTCATTTCAAGTCTAGCGGCCGCTCGACGCAATGAGGAGATTTCAGGGGAAGTCCGTTCCTCAAGGAGAGTAGTCCACCTTCAGTATGCGCCCTGCCAAGAGACGGCGTACCGCAACATGAGAGCTGCCGGAGACATTGAGTCTAAAGCCTTTCGCCACCGCAAACGAGACCGCCCAATCCCGCTGCGCTACCATGAATTATCGAGGAGTCGTCTGGGAATCATCGGTGCCTTTATGTTCGTCGTCATTTGGCAGTTCGAGATAGCAGAAGACAAGATCGCTGGCTTCGAAGCCGCCTATGGCTCCGAAGGCGCCTGGGCCCGGCTCTTCCGCGCTTCGCCTGACTACGTGGGCACCGAACTCTTGCGCGATGCCTATGTGCCTGGAAGCTACGTGACCATCGATCGCTGGACCAGCGAAGAAGCCTTTCGCAGTTTCCGCAAGCAACACGACGCAGACTACGAAAAGCTGGACCGCGAATGCGACGCGCTCACCGGCAAAGAGACACGGGTGGGGGCGTACACGGTGTGAGCGGTCTGCTCTTGGAACATGGTTTTCAGGCCGCGCCGTGAGTCGGCCTTCGAGACGATCACCGGAACGTTGACGCCGGCCCGAGTGAGACCTGAGAACCGCTCTCGCTGCATAGGATCGACGCTCACTCGATAATCATCAGGTTCTTGATGAATTGCGGCCCGGCCAGATATTTGAGACCGCGATCGAAAGTGACGAGCACGCCGTTTTCTTTGATGGCCATTCCAAGCAGATACGCGTCTGTCACCTGTTGGTGGCCGGTGATGCGCGGTGCGAAGGGCGCTGTGAGATCGGCCCAGCTCTCCGTCAATGGCCAATAGCGATAGCCGGGACGATTGGCGAGCCCTATTAGAATCGCGGTTGCTTTCTCGCGCGATCGCGGGCCTGGACGGAAGGATGGGCTGGTTGTAATTCTCACAAATCCAAGCTCGGTAAGCGGGCACAAACCCCAATTGTCTTTACCCGATGATACGAACCACTCCAGCGCCTTATGGAAGTCTTCGTGACGTGGCTCAGTCAGTGCAATCAAGACGTTCACGTCAAGTAAAATTCTTCGGGTCAAACTCCTCCTCCTCGATCTTCTTCACCATTTCGGCGACGGGCACCACCTCCTTGCCGGGCATGTGACCGCAGCGCTTGGGCGCCACCTGGTCCTCGATGTTGATCCCGGCGAGCCCGGCCTCCTCGAACAGGCGCACCGTGTGGTGGGCGTTGACCGGG
>Ga0209415_10014798_pt1 | contig 12712 bp, 8 predicted proteins | sample PeaSoiSIISIP2007_FD_187696 | JGI IMG/M metagenome (GOLD analysis project Ga0209415, IMG submission 187696) | Peat soil microbial communities from Weissenstadt, Germany - SII-SIP-2007 (SPAdes) (version 2) | ecosystem: Environmental > Terrestrial > Soil > Wetlands > Peat | place: Germany...
TGCCTCCAGTGGGTTGAGCATTTATATGCCCCTCTGCGGACGGCTCTCGTTCATAGCTTGTTCTTAAAAGGGCGAAACGTTAATGGCTTGCATTTCGACACTGTCAATTCCCGGATTCGCGAATCAGCGGTGGCGGCGGCCGGTTCCGGTTAACCCCCTATCGCCTCCGGCGCGGCTCTTGGCCGCGGTTCCAAACCACCCTCCTATTGATCCACGGCCGGGGCCTCGCCTCGCTCGTAGTACTCTGCGACGACTTCGGCCACCCGCGGATCGTTCTTGGCGCGGCCATTGACGAACACGACAGGCATCTTGCCCGTCATAATCGTGTTAAAGAGATCCGCATCCACCGTCCCCTGAAAGGAAAAGCCGAGCGTCTCCGTCCTCTTGGACGGTATGCCTGCGTTTGTGAGGAGTTCCTGCAGCTGGTCTGCCTTGCGGTCCTCGTCCCTCGTGCAATCGGGCGGAGCGAGGATGATCACCACTCCAAGGGGGGCATTGTTGCCCGGCGCCAGCTCGACGAAGCCGTTCTTGCTGACGTCGGCCGGGGCCACGATCCCGGCATCCTCGTCCGACGGGTGGTGCTTCCTCCAGTAATGGTAGGACAAGACCACGACGCATATCAGGACGGCGTACTTGAGGATCCTCATATTCCCCCATGTGCAGCCTAGGATGCGCGTTGCAGCGAAGGCAATGGGGAAGGAGCCAACGCCCCCCGGAAGGACCCGGCGCAAGGCTGCCGCGCCGCCCAGGCGCGCAGTTACCCGGGCGCGGAAGGGGCGCTGCCCCGCGGCGGGCGGCGCCCCGGCCGGGCGCCTACTTGTTGATGTCCTCGCCGCGCTTGAGCTTCTCGATGTTCACCTTGATCGCCGCGGCGTTGGGGCTGTCGCCGGCCGGGACCTCGGTCTGGGCCTTCAGGAGCGCCTCGAGCGCCGACTTGTAGTCGCCCATGGCGGAGTAGCCGCGCGCGAGGCCGTAGTTCACCGGCCACGCGTCGGGGTGGAGCTTGGCGTTCAGCTTGAATATCTCCATCGCCCGCTCGGTCTTGTGCTCCGAGAGCATCTTGCGCCCGTACTGGTGGATGTCTCCCGGCGCCCCGTACTTCAGCGCCTCGTCCATGGTCGAGGATGCGTCGGCACCGCGGCCCAGCTTCTCCAGGATGTCGGCCTTGTTGGAGAGCGTGTAGAAGTTGCGGTCGCCGAAGTTCTTGTCGCTTATCGCGAATTCGGCCCAGTCGAGCGCGAGCGGCAGGTCGAGGTTGTTCTGCAGCAGGTAGCCGGAGGCGGCGAGCCAGGCCTGGTACTGGAACCCCTTCGAGCCGCGCAGCTCGTCCTTGACCTTCGCCAGGACGAGCTGGTCCGTGTCGACCCTGATGGGTATCGGGATGCGCTTGTTCTCCCAGGACAGAGCCAGGACGGCCGAGTCCTTCGTCACGCCCGAGAAGTCGTACGTGAGCAGCTCGTGGAAGGGCGAATCCTCCCACTTGGTCTGCACGCGAAGCGCGTCATTCTTCTCGTCGTAGAAGAAGCTGCCCCACGTTCCCGTGTCATGGGAGAAGATGAGCGTCACGGTGCCGTCCTGAGCGGGGGCCATGAACAGCCCGTAGGCGCCCGCCTTGAGGGGGCTTCCGGCCACCGTGACATCGCTCTGGAACCTGACGACGGTGGTCTCGTTGGCGCCCGCGCGCCATGGGGCGGCCTTAGAGGTCCCGAATCCCAGGTCGTTGAAGCCGTAGGGGACCAGTCTTCCCCAGATCTCGCGCTTCTGGACGCTTGGGCGGTGGTAGACGACGGTGACGTCGGTGATCCCGATGGTCTGCGAGACGGTCGCCTTCGGGCTGAGCTCCGGCAGTGTCACGGGGCTCTGACTGTGGGCCGGCAGCGGGCATAGGAGTGCGGGGACCAGGGCAATCAGGGGAACCATTTTCATAGTGGGCGCTAGCCTGGGGCCCGGTGGTGCCGCCGCACGCCTATTGGGTCGAAAGGCCGCTGCGCTAAGACGAGCGGTCCGGCCGACGGGGCGGGCGGCAGCCCGGCCCTGCTTTTCTTTGACGGCCGATGCCGATTAGTGCACGGTGCGCGTCCTTGCGTCCCGCGGCGCAGTCGCCGCCCGGGCGCCGGATACCGGTTCTCGTCTAATCGCAGGAGCGCCATGCAAACCCGCCATCCCTGGATCATCGCCCTCGGTCTCGCCGCCGCCGACCCTTGCCTTGCGGCGCCGCAGGACGGGCAGCCCGCCGTCTTCCCCGCGCCGGTCGAGCTCGTGGGCGGCTGGCGGCTGCAGGAGGCCGCGAAGGTCGCCGTGCCGGCCGAGACCCTCTCCCAGCCCGCCTTCAGCACGGCCGGCTGGTATCCCGCCACGGTCCCCGGGACCGCCCTGACGTCCCTGGTGGACGACGGCGTGTACCCGGAGCCCCTCTACGGGGAGAACAACCGCCCGGACAGGATCCCCGAGAGCCTGTGCCGCACCTCCTACTGGTACCGCACCGAGGTCGCCGTGCCCGCGGCCTATGCGAACCGGCAGGTCTGGCTCAACTTTGACGGCATCAACTATGCGGCGGAGGTCTGGGTGAACGGCCACCGCGAGGGCGAGATCCGGGGCGCCTTCGCGCGAGGGACCTTCAACGTGACGCCGGACGTCGCGGCGGGCCAGCCGGCCGCGGTGGCGGTGCACGTCTTCCCGCAGCCGCACCCGGGCTACACCCACGAGAAGACGGTCTACGCCGGCACGGGCAGCAACGGGGGAAACAGCGCCGTGGACGGGCCTACCTTCCTGTGCACCATTGGGTGGGACTGGATACCCGGCATCCGCGACCGCGACACCGGCATCTGGCAGGGGGTGACGCTCTCCGCGACGGGCCCTGTGGCCATCCGGGACCCGTACGTGGCATCCGACCTGCCGCTGCCGAGCACCGACTCCGCCGAGCTGACGCTGGAGGCGACGCTGAGCAACGCAACCGCCGAGGCCCAGTCCGGCTTTCTTGCCGGCCGGTGCGAGGAGTTCTCCTTCCGGGTGCCTGTCAGCCTGCGGCCGAGCGAGACACGCCTGATAAGGTTGACTCCCGCGGCGGTGCCCGGGCTTCACGTCTCGCACCCGCGGCTGTGGTGGCCGAACGGCTACGGTCCACAGTCCCTCTCGAAGCTCGCGCTGCGCTTCGAGACCGGATCGGGCGTCTCGGACACGAAGGAGGTCACGTTTGGCATCCGCAAGATCACCTATCACGTCCCCGGGAGCGAGAACCTCACCCTGTCGGTCAACGGCGTGCCGGTGATGGCAAAGGGCGGGGACTGGGGCATGGACGAGGCCATGAAGCGCATACCCCGGGCGCGCCTCGAGGCCCAGGTCCGGATGCACCAGATCGCCAACTACACGATGATCCGCAACTGGGTCGGGCAGAGCACCGGCGAGGACTTCTACGAGCTCTGCGACAAGTACGGCATCCTCGTCTGGGACGAGTTCTTCCAGCCCAACCCGTTCGACGGCCCCGACCCCGACGACAACGCCCTCTACATGGCGAACGTCCGGGAGAAGATCCTCAGGTTCCGCCAGCACCCGTCGATCGCCCTCTGGTGCGGGCGAAACGAGGGCTTCCCTCCCCCGGCCATCGACAGCGCCATCCAGCGCTACACCGGCGAGCTCGACCCGGGCCGGCTCTACCAGCCCAGCTCCACGTCCGGTCGCGGAGTCAACTCCGGCGGGCCCTACTACTACCGGGCTCCCCGGGCCTACTACGCGTTCGGCGAGGCCTTCAAGACCGAGGTCGGCAGCGTCTCGGTCCCCACCCTCGAGGCGGTCCACGCCATGATGCCGCCGGCCGACTGGGAGAGCGTGAACGACGACTGGGCCGAGCACGACCTCTGCCGCGGGGCGCAGGAGGGCATGAGGTACCCGGGGGTGCTCGCGGCGCGGTTCGGGCCACTGGTCAACCTCCCGGACTTTGTCCGCAAGGCCCAGCTCGCCAACTTCGAGGCCTTTCGCGCGATGTACGAGGGCCGCAACGCAAAGCTCTTCCATCCGTGCACGGGCGTGCTGACGTGGATGTCCAACCCGGCCCAGCCGAGCTTCGTCTGGCAGCTGTACAGCTACGACCTCGAGCCGAACTCGGCGCTCTTCGCGGCGCGCCTGGCGTGCGAGCCGGTCCACATCCAGATGAACGAGGATGACTGGCACGCGATGGTTATAAACAACCGCGCCGAGCCGCTGACCGGGGCCAGGGCGACCGTCACCGTCGCCAACCTGGACGGGTCGGTCCAGTCGAGGAGCGAGATTCCCGTGTCGGCGGAGCCAAGCCTGGCGACCGACCTCGGGCCGATCGACTGGAAGCCCGGGCTCTCCGCCGTCCACTTCGTCAGGCTCGAGCTACGCGACGCCCGGGGCCAGATGGTCTCCAGGAACTTCTACTGGCGGGCGCTCCCCAAGCATCCGGACGATTTCCTGGACCTGAACCAGCTGCCCCGGGTTGCACTCGAGGCAACGGTCGCGCGCCGCGACGCCGGCGGCCGCTGCCTGCTCGACGTCGCTCTTCGCAACCCCTCGGGGAGCGTCGCCCTGATGGCCCATGTCCAGCTCAGGGGCCAGCGGTCCGGCCAGCGCGTCCTGCCCGTATACTACACGGGCAACTATGTCTCGCTCCTGCCGGGCGAGTCCGCGTCGATAGCCGTCGAGGCCGACGCGGCGCAGCTGAACGGCGACACGCCTCTCGTCGTCCTGGACGGCTGGAACACGACCGTCGCATCCCTGTCGTTTCCCGGCAACGGCGGCGCCGCCATCGCGCCGAACACGGGCGCCATGGTGAATGCAGCCGCGGCCCCGACGTTCAGCTACCAGCACGTGCGGGCGCCGGCGAGCGGCGGCTGATCCGGTCCGCTACATCGCCGCCGGCTCGGCGTCCATGACCAGCACCTGGAAGGGCCGGAGCCCGATCTGGGCCGGCTTGCCGGCCTCGAGGCGCCCAACGGGGGCGGGCGCGTCGGCATAGGGGCTGGTGACGCGGAAGACCTGCGGGGCCTTGCCCGGCAGCTCGAAGGCTGCTGCCGGGTCCAGCGCGAACGAGGCCGGCCTGTCGGACGGGTTCCGAAGCGTGATCACGCCGCCGGAGGGCGCCCACCCCGCCCAGCCGTAGACCTCCAGGTTCCCCGGGTCCCCGCCGATCCAGTGCGTGTCGCGCAGCGCGGCAAGGTTCCCGCGCGCCCACTTCGCCGCCGCGGCGAGATCGTCCCAGTCCCTCTGCTTCAGCAGTTCCGGGGAAAGGTAGAGCTCCTGGAGCTGGGTGCCGGAGCCGAAGTACGAGCGCACCTCGGCCGTAAAATCGCCGGCGGGGTCCGTGTCCAGGCCCTTCGGGTCCCTCGCATAGAGTATCCCGTGTATCATGAGCGAGTTCAGGGGATAGAGCGGGCCGCCCCGGACGACGTTCCGGTAGGTCTCGCCGTCGCGGTACGTGAGCCAGCGCTGGCGGGGCGTGCCCACCCCGGCGAAGCCGTTGTCGTCCCCGCCCCGCCAGATGTTGTCCACGTGGAAGAGCCACCAGGGCGACGGCCACGTGCCCGTCGTCTGGCTGATGTAGAGGTCCGGCCGCAGCGCGCGCAGTTCGCGCGCCAGCCGCAGCATGGCGTCGAAGTCGCGGCCGGATGCCGGGTCGATGGCCCCGGCCGAGTCGGGCCCGATCCCGTCGAACTTGAAGTACGCCACGCCGTAGTCCGCGACCGCGCCCGCGCACAGCTGCCGAAACCTCGCGTAGTAGCGCGGGCCGGCCAGCGAGAACTTTCCGTTGCGGATCTCGAAACCCTCCGGCGCGGCCGCCTCCAGCCGGGACTGCAGGCGCGAGCCGTAGCCGCCCCACGGGGAAAGCCAGAGTCCCGGGGCCGCGCCGTATCGAGCGGCGGCCGCCCTCAGGTTCTTGAGAGCCTCGGGCCATCCGGGGCCGAAGCGCCAAAGGGAGTGGGTGTCGTCCCAGCCGTCGTCGAGGACGAAGCCGTCCAGCTTCACACCGCGTTTGTCGACAAGCTCCCGGCCGATCGCGGAGACGACCCGGAGCTCGTCCCTCTCCGAGTATTGGGTGCCGTAGCCGACGCTGTACCACGTGTTGTGGTGCAGGAAGGGGCCATAGGGGCGCGCGCGCTCCGCCTCGACGTAGTCCTGGAAGGTCCGGCGCAGCTGTGACAGCTCGGGGCTGGAGCCTATCACCAGCGAGGCGGTGGCGGCCTCACCGGGGCGCAGCGGGGCCATGAGCGGAAGGGCGCACTGCAGGCGGCCGTTGGCGATTCGGTTGTCGGCCAGCGGGTGCTCGACGCCGCAAAAACTGGGACCGAAGATGACCGGAGAGCCCGCAAACCGGCCGACGACGCGCGCGCCGTCCGGGGCCGGGACGTCGAGAAGAACGATGCGCGCAAGGTCGAGGTCCCGGGGCCCGGCGTTCCGGACCTCGAGGACCGTGCGGGAATAGGTCCTCCCTGCGGGGCAAACGAGGGACTCGGCCAGCTCAAGGCCGTCCGTCTCGTACCGCCGGTGCGCCGGATCCCCGGGCAGGCTCCTCATCTGCCCGCTCCGGAGCAGGCCCCCATCTGCGAGAACCAGCGAGAAGTCCCCGTCGCCAAGGATGGCGCTGAAGGCGCCGCCAGCTCCGGCCGCGGAACTCTGCCCGGCCGGGCACCCCGCCGGGATCGCCGCCAGGCCGGCGAGGGACGCGAGAAGCCAGGTGACACGGGTCGGTTCCACGCGGTTCATGAGGCTTTGTCCCCGCGAGGTTCGCCCCGATGGCGCCCGTTTGGAACCAAATTATGCCGGGCCGGGGCGACGGCGGGCCGAGCCTCCCGGCGGGGGCCGCGGGCCGCCGCCCCCCTCGACGAATGCCTTCAGGCGCGACAGCGCCCGCTCCCATTGCCACGAGACCGTCTCCAGACAGCTCCGGGCGGCCTCGATCGGTTCGGGAGCGAGCATGAACAGGATCTCGCGTCCCCGGCGGGCGCCGTGCACGAGACCGGCCTCCTCCAGGACCCTGAGGTGCTTCGTGACCGCCTGCCGCGAGAGGTCGGAGCCCTCCGTGAGCTTGGTGATCGAGCGAGCCTGGCCGCGGCAGAGCGTCCCCACCAGGCGCAGGCGCGTCTCGTCGCCCAACGCCGCGAAGACGGGCGCCTGCGGCCGCAGCAGGGCCGGCAGGGGCGCGTCAGGCCGGCGCGACATGGCCCTCGATGTTCTTGAGCTGCTCCGTCCAGCCGCCGTCGTTCATCCGGAAGGCCTTCGCGCGGCGGCCGGCCGGGATCCTGTCGAAACCCGACTCTGTCAGGACGAGGAGGGTGCCCCCAGGGGCCTCCTCTAGGCGGAACTCCACGAGCGTCGGGGGCTCCTTCGAATAGTCGACGCCGGGCTCGATGGCGTACGGATGCCAGGTGAAGCTGAAGAGCTTCTCCTTGTCCATCCTCTGAACGGTCGCCTCAAACCTGATGTGCTCGTAGCCGGGATACGTGACCCGTCCGCCGGCCGTCTTGCCCACGGCGAACGGGCCGTCCATCTTTGCGTGGAACCACTGTCCGAATTCGACGTGGTCCGTCAGCGCGCGCCAGACCCGGGCGATCGGCGCCTTGAGCTCGATTCTCTTCGCGATGCGATCGGTGTTCATAATATGCAACCTTTAGGTGGCATAATTCGCGGGCGGGCACAAAAGGCAACCTTTTTGTTGCATGTGCGCGGCGCGGCCGGCCGGGGCGCGCCCACCTGGGTCAATCGTACCGCAGCGCGATTATCGGGTTGATCCTCGTGGCGCGCCTGGCCGGGATGTACGAGGCAAGCAGGGCCATTGCGCCGAGGACGGACACCACCGACAGGAGCGTGACCGCGTCGTGCCTTCCGACCCCGAAGAGCAAGGAGGAAAGCACCTGCGCCGCGGCGAGCGATCCGGCGAACCCTATCAGGAGGCCGGCTGCGGCGAGCGAGAGGCCGCTGCGGAGCATGAGCCAGAGGATGTCCGAGGAGGATGCGCCGAGGGCCGCGCGGATCCCGATCTCGCGGGTGCGCTGGAGGAGCGAATAGGAGATGACGCCGTAGAGGCCGATCGCCGCGAGCAGCAGCGCCACGCCCGCGAAGACGCCGAGGACCAGCGAATGGAGGCGCTGCTCGCCGACCGATTTCGCCTTAATCTCCTCAAGCGTCGCCATCATCTGGACCGTCTGGTTCCGATCGACGTCAAGGAGGGCGATTGGGATCGCGCGCTCCAGGGTCTCCGGGTCGGTCGCGGTGCGAATGATCAGTGCCTGGTAGATCTGCGGGCTCTGGGCGGTCGTGACGTACATGCCCGGGCTCTGGTCGTTCTCGGCGCTCAGCCCCCTCAGCTTCTCGTCGGCCACGACGCCCACGATTCCCCAGGGTATCGCCGCCCCGGGCTCATCCTTGTCGAACTCGATCTTGGCGACGAGGACCTGCTGCCCGATGGGGTCCTCGTCCCCGAAGAACTTCTTGGCCATCGTCTGGTTGATCACGGTCACGGGCGAGGCGCCGCTAAGGTCGTTCGCGCCAAGGAAACGCCCGCGCACGAGGCGCATCCCCAGGGCCCGGAAATAGGATGGGCTGACCATCTTGAAGTAGCACCCAGGCTTGTGGGCCTCGTCGGCGGGTTTCCTCCCGACGATCTGGAAGCGCATGCCGTATCCCCAGCCCTGCATGGGGATCGCGGTCGTCAGGGCCACGTCGCGGACGCCCGGAAGCGCGCCGATGCGGTCCGTGATCCGGCGCAGGTAGACGCCGAACTCTGCCTCCGATGCGAAGTGCTTGGGGTAGAACGGCAGCCAGGCCGTGATGACGTTCGTCGCATCGAAGCCGGTGTCGACCTGCTGGAGCCTCATGAAGCTGCGGATCAAGAGTCCGGCCCCGGAGAGCAGCACAAAGGCAAGGGCGACCTCTGCCACGACCAGCGCCGCGCGAATTCCGCGGCTAGAGCCGCCGGTACTCGTCCCAATGCCGCCCTCCTTGATCGACTGGATGAGGTTCGGGCGCGACGCCTTGATCGCGGGGTAGAGCCCGAAGATGACCGCCGTGAGGACCGCCAGGGCCAGGACGAACGCGAGGATCCGCCCGTCCATCGAGACGTAGGTGGAGGGAGGAAGATAGTTGTCGGGGATGAGCCTCCTTAGGCTGACAAGGCTTCCGTACGCCACGAGCAGCCCGAGAGCGCCTCCCCCGAGGGCCAGCAGGAGGCTCTCGGTGAGGAACTGGCGCACGAGGCGCCAGCGCCCCGCCCCGAGCGCGGCGCGCACCGCCACCTCCCGCTCACGGGCGACCCCCCTTGCCAGAGTGAGGTTGGTCAGGTTGGCGCACGCGATCAGGAGGAGCATCCCGACGGCGGCCATCAGGAGCCACAGCGACCGCTTGACGCCGCCTTCGACCAGGATCGACCTGAATGAGTCCACGGCAAAACCCCAGTCCTTGTCCGCGTCCGGGAAGTCGTGGGCGTTCCGCAGGGCCAGCGCGTTCAGCTGCGCGCGGGCCTGCTCCAGCGTCACGCCCTGCTTGAGCTTGGCCCACGCGTAGTACCAGCGGGCGCCGCGCGTCATGTCGTCATTCGTGAATGCCAGCGGCCGCCAGATCCTTGTCGCGGTCAGGTCAAAGGCGCCCGCCGGCATGACGCCGATCACCGTGTAGGGTTCGCCGTTAAGCAGGATCGATCTTCCAATGATCTTTGGGTCGCTCCCGAAGGGCGAAACCCAGAAGGCGTGGCTGATGACGGCCACGTGATCCCTGCCCGGCTGGTCCTCGCCCTCCACGAAGGTTCGCCCGAGCGCGGGCCTTATCTTGAAGACGTCGAAGAAGCGGGCCCTGACCCGCTCCGACGGAACCTCGATCGGGATTTCGATGCCGGTCAGCGCCACGAAACCCCACTGCTGGCCGGCTATGCACTCAAACACGGAGGTCTGCCTCTCCAGGTCCAGGTAATTGAGGGTGGATATGCTGGATGTTCCCCCGCGTGGCGGCCTCTCCGTGACCCGCACCATCCTGTCCGCGTCCGGATACGCCAGGGGCCTCAGGAACACCCCGTCGACATAGCTGAATATCGCGGCGTTCGCTCCGATGCCTATGCCGAGCGTGAGGAGCGCGACGGCGGTGAAGCCCGGGCTCTTCCAGAGCGATCGGCAGCAGTACCGGAGGTCTTGAAGAAGTTCTTCCACGCGCGTCGGGGTACGGGGCGGGCGATCACACAGCCGGGAGGGTGCCGTGTCGACGCTTCAATCGCGCCCCCGCAATTGGCGGGAACATGATCGCCCTCTTCCTGTCGCCGCGCCTGGGCGTTGGAGCTGGGCGCCCCGCCGCCTCGGCTCACTTCTGCGTGCTGTACTGCGCCAGGGTCCTGATCGGCCCCACCTCGACATGCCCCTCGGGAAGTGCCTTGTGGACGAGGGATCCGCTGTTCCTGCCGAAGTACGATGCCGCCGTGGCGGCCATCGCCTCGAGCTCCTTGTTGAAGTCGCGCCCCTGCTCCCGGATGCTGAACCGCGTCTCCCAGAGCAGCTTGGCCTTCTTCTGCTTCCGCATCATCTGGAAGTCGTAGGCCATCAGGACAACGAAGTAGCGCCTGGCCTCGATTTCATCCAGCAGGTCTTGGCGCCGGACCTCGAGCGGCGTGCCGGCGGAATTCGTGGATTCCACGAGCGACGAGTCATAGCCGAGCATGTTGGCATTCTTTGCGTCGAGCTGCCTGCGCTGTTGCTCCTCGGCCCCCGACATGGCCAGGGCGCCCGTCAAGGCGTTGTCCGCATCGATCTGCGACGGATCCCGGATGGCGTAGCCGGTCGTCGAGGCCTGTGACATCTGCGGCGGCGCACAGCTGTCCATATCGTTGAAATGCGCAGACTGGGGGTGGTTGGCCGCCAGCGCCGCCGCGTTTGCGTCCTGCAGGATCTGGTTCGCGGTGGAGTTGGTGGAGTGCTCTGGCGTGTGGGTCGTGCCCCAGTAGACCATGATCAGGAGTTTCGTCGTCGCGGGATCCCGGCCCGAGACATAGCTCTGGCTCGCGAGCGGCCTCGCGATCGTCGTCGCGACCTTCATGAAATCGAGGATGTCGGTCGTTCCGCCCTCGGCGCCCTTCAGGACGCCCCCTTTGGCAAACGCGAACGTCTCCGGCTTGAGCGACCCGTCGGCGAGCCGCGCGCGGGCGTAGTCGGAGCTCGCCCTTGACGAAATCGCCACCGGGCCGCCGTCATCCTCGGCGAATGCCTGGGCCGTCGCGACGGCCCAGGCGCAGCCGGCCAGCAGGCCGGCGACGCCGGCGGCGAGGAGCGAGGTGCGCCGGGCACAAGGAGCGGAAGGTCCGGATAGCGGCATCGCGCGGTCCTGGGTGAGTTTCATGGTCGGCGGATGTTCCGCCCGGCATAACACCGGCGAGTTTGCTTCCCCTTCACCCGCACGGTGAATACACAGGGCGCCGCAAGCCCTGCAATGGCCGCGCGGTGGCGCGCCCAAAAGCCATGTGAAACAAGGTCTAATGCTCCTGGGGCGGGGGCGGCCTTGCAGGTAAGAGGGTTCTGCCCAGCGATCTATGGCGAGCCTGGGAGGGGCGCCGCCGGTGACCGTCCGTCCTGCGACGGCATGCGGTCAGGGAGGAAAACTAATAACGGGCCCGCCGCCCCGTCCCGGCGCGATCGGCATGGGGCCCATCGGCTATTCTTCCGCGACGGGACAAGTAAACGCCTACGGGCCCACCAGCACGGCCCAGCCTGTCAGTCCAAGCAGGGACACCAGCGCGATCGGCAGGCCCAGCTTGAAGAAATCGCGGAAGGAGATGTCGATTCCCTGGCGCTTGGCCTGCTCGACCACGACGAGGTTGGAGACGCTGGCTGTCAGGATTAGGTTCCCTCCGAAGCTGTTCGCGAGAGCCATGATGTAGGCCGCCGAGGCGTGGGCCAGCGGGACAATCTTAATGAGCACCATGACGGCTGGGGCGTTGCCGATCAATGCCGATAGCCCGGCCGTGAGGGCCACCTCGTTGCCGGGGCGGGCGGGGTTGAATCCCACCCCGACGAGCCACCGGAGCATGTGCTCGCCGTAGCCCGTCGACTGGAAGGCCCCGCTCACGACGAAGAGGCAAAGGAACATGACCAAGATCGGCCAGTCGACGAGGGCGAGCATCTCGTCCGTGCGGAACTTGGGGCTCGCCAGGTGGATGCCGGCCGCAACGAGCACGACGATCTCCTTTGGCAGGGGTGTGAAGAAGAGGGCGATCACCGCGGCGAGGATGACGAGACCCTTGACCGCGTGGGCGAGGTTGAAGGGATACTTTGGGGGGTCCGGCTGGAGTTCGGCGGCGTCTATCGTAGGCGGGCCGGAGCCCCGGCCCGCCCGGGCGAAGGCGTACGTCCCCAGGAGTCCGAATGCCACGGGGACGAGGCTCCAGAGCATGTAGCTGCGGAAGCTGAGGCCGGCCACGACCGCGATCATCATGTCCTGCGCGTTCCCGATCAGCGTCGCCGCGGCGCCGATGTTGCTCGCCGCCGCGACGGCGACCAGGTACGGCACCGGGTTCACCTTCTTGCTGAGGAACGCAGTCCCCACGACCGGCGTCAGCACATAGCAGACGATGTCGTGGTTGAGGACCGCGGAGAGCCCGGCCGTCGCGCCGATAAGGACGAGGAGGAAGCGCTCGGGGTTGACCATGCTGGCAAGGACGCGCCCGGCTATCCAGTCGTAGAGCCCGGACAGGCGAAGCTGCGCGGAGATGACGAAGAACCCGAAT
>Ga0209415_10014799_pt1 | contig 12711 bp, 10 predicted proteins | sample PeaSoiSIISIP2007_FD_187696 | JGI IMG/M metagenome (GOLD analysis project Ga0209415, IMG submission 187696) | Peat soil microbial communities from Weissenstadt, Germany - SII-SIP-2007 (SPAdes) (version 2) | ecosystem: Environmental > Terrestrial > Soil > Wetlands > Peat | place: Germany...
TGGTGAGGGTGCCGAACGTCCCCAGCGCACCGGCGGCCGCCCCGAAGATCGGGAGCGGGCTGACGCTGGTCGGCACCACGGTCTGCGGGAGGGCCACGTTGGCGTACGTGGAGAGCGCATGGGCGACCAGGTGCCCGACACCGCCGGCGAACGCGTTGCCGAACTCGTTGGCGTACCTCGACCCGAACACGTTGACCCCGGAGACCCCGCGAGCGACGAGGATGGGGAGGAAGGACGCGGCCACGACGACCGCGACGGCGACCGCCTTGCGGCTCCGCCGTCGCAACAGCAGCCAGAGCACGATGCCGGCGAGGAGTCCGCCCGCCGCCTCCTTCAACAGCAGCAGGCCGGCCGCGCCGGCGACGGTCGCCACACCCGCCCACGTCACCAGGCGAGGGTCCGCCTCCCAGCGGTCGACGGCGAGGAGGGTGAGCATCAGCACCACGAGGAACGGCAGCTCGGCCATGATCATCATGCCGAAGGTGCCGAGCACCGGGTTGAGCGCGAGGAGCACGAGGACGGCGAGCGAGGGCACCGGCCCCAGGCCGCGCCGTCGGAGGTACACCCACACGAGCGGGAACAGCACCGCGAGCAGCACCACCGAGGTGGCGCGGAACGCGGCGAAGGCCGTGCCCGACGCGAGCGCGATCGGCGCCAGCAGCGCCGCGTAGCCCGGCGGGTAGGACGCGACGAGCGGCACTCCGGCGGGGAGCGTGCTCGTGAGGCCGCGCCCGTGCGCCAGCGCGCGCGCGGCCATCACGTACGCGGCGTCGTCGTCGAACGACCCGACGTGGTAGTGCGGCCAGGTCGCCAGCGCGTGCGCCACGCCGGCCACGCTGCACGCGACGACCAGCGCGGCGATGATCTGGCGGCGCGTCAATCGGCCAGTGGCTGTTGGCGGCGGTGCTCCATGTAGCGGTCGGCCGGCGCCTGCTTGGAGTCGGTGGCGTCGAAGGTCCAGTCGGGCTGCTTGCTGGCGTGGCGCTCGTCGAGCTCCGCGCCCGACTCGGTGATGTCGACGAGCTCGGCGACGAGACGGGGCGTGACCGGCGGCACGCGGCGCTCGACATGGGCGGTGAGCTCGTCGCCGAAGCGCTCGAGGATGCTCTCGATCACCACCTGCTGTTGCGTCCCGAGGTAGCACCGGGCCCGGTCGCCGACGGTCGACGCGAGCGAGCGGATCCTCGCCAGGTCGACCTTCGTCCCGTCGTCGCGACAGAGCAGCTCCAGCTCCGCGGCGAGTGCGACGCCGTCCTGCTTGCACGGCGTGCATTGCCCGCACGACTCGACGGCCAGGAAGCGGGCCACGCCGGCCGCGATGGCGGCCATGTCGGCGGTGTCGTCGAACACGAGGAAGCCGGCCGAGCCGAGCCCGGTACCGATGGCCTGCATGTCCTCGTAGGTGAGCGGCGTGTCGAGCTGGTCGGCGGTGATGACCGGGTTGGACACGCCGGGCAGGACGGCCTTGATCGTGCGCCCCTCGCGCGGACCGCCGGCGATCGCGTGGATCGCCTCGCGGAGCGGCGTGCCCATGATCACCTCGCCGACGCCCTCGCGCTCGACGTCGCCGATGATCGTGCACACGATCGTCCCCGGCGATCGCTCGGTGCCCTCCGTCCGGAACCACGCCGCCCCGCGCGACAGGATGCGCGGCACGTTGGCCATCGTCTCGACGTTGTCGACGAGCGTGGGCGCGGCGTCGTCACCCGGTCCTGCCATCTCGACGTGGGAGGCGAGGTTGCTGCGCGAGCGGATGTCGCCGTAGGTCTCGACGAGCTCGCGTTCGCCACGGCGGTAGGGCGGCGCGATGCGCGGGAACGGATAGCGGCCGTCGAGCACCTCGAGCAGAGCGGTCTCTTCTCCGTAGAGGTACTCGCCGGGACCCTCGAACACGACGATGCGCACGTCGGGCGCCCAGTCGGCCGCGCGCACCTCCCCCACCGCGGCCTGCAGCCGTGCCACTTCGCGACCGAACGACTTCTTGGTCGCGATCACGACCTCGTCGGCCCCGACGGCGCGGGCCGCGATCAGCGCACCCTCGATCACGGCATACGGATCGGTGCGGATGATCGTGCGGTCCTTGAACGTTCCGGGCTCGCCCTCGGCGCCGTTCACCACGACGGTCGACGCGCCGCGGGACGCGTGGTAGTCGCGCACGGTGCGCCACTTGATGCCGGTCGGGAACCCCGCTCCCCCGCGTCCCCGCAGCCCCGACGCGAGGACCTCGGCGATGATCGCGTCGTGGTCCATGGCCAGCGCGGCCTCGAGACCGCCGCCGCCGCCGCGCGCCAGGTACTCGTCGAGGGTGGCGATGGGTTGGGGGTAGAGGACCCTGTGGACGAGCGTCATGGCCCAACGTCTATCGGAGATCGGGCCGGACTAAAAGTCCTCCTCGTCCTCGAACTCCCCGTCCGCGTCCGCGTCACCTTCGACGACCACCTCGGTCTCGATCGCGTAGCGGATCGCCATGACGCAGTCGAGCGGCCCGACGAAGTGCTGGAGCTCCCGGGTGATCTGGTCGACCTTCGAGAAGAAGTAGCCCGGCTGCGGCTTGGAGACGGGGGTCTCGCCCGACGAGAAGCCGTAGGGGTTGATGCGGAACGACGCCGGCTGGATGTAATGCCAGCCGTCAATCAGGAGCACGGCGGTCACCCGCTCGACGTCGATGGTCGTGGGGTCCATGTCCGGAGCGTACGGGGACGGCGCCCACGAGCAGGTGGACCGGGATGCCCCCGTTGACCGTGCGCAGCCGCTCCTCGAGCGCCAGTCCGCTCGCCCGGGCGGCGCGCGGGTCGGCCACCAGCAACGCCACGGTCCACCCGCCGAAGCGGCGGCGGGCGACCTCGCCGAGCTGCGCGTAGAGGCGCTCGTCACCTGCCACCCGCTTGCCGTAGGGCGGGTTGGTCACGATCCACCCGGGACGGTCGCCGTCCGCCACGGCCGCCGCCAACGCGGCGACGGAGAACGTGGCCGCGTCGCCCACGCCCGCCCGCGCCGAGTTGGCCCGGGCCGCGGCCACCGCGGCGGTGTCACGATCGCTCCCGCGGGTCACCGGGAGGGGGCCGGCACGCGCGTCAGCGCCGGCGCCCGCCGTGACGCTCGCCCACGTCCCCGGCGCGAACGTGGGCCAGTCCTGGAACGCGAACCGGCGATCTCCGCCCGGCGGCCTGCCGGCGGCGAGCAGCGCGGCCTCGATCACGATCGTGCCCGAGCCGCACAGGGGGTCGACCAGCGGCGCGGCGGCGTCCCACCCCGAGCAAAGGATGGCGGCGGCGGCCAGCGTCTCGCGCAGTGGTGCCGGCCCCTGGTCGAGGCGCCAGCCGCGCTGGTGCAGTGGCGCGCCGGAGCTGTCGACGCTGACCATGACCCGGTCGTGCACGATCCGAACGACGACCAGCCCGCCGCTCGCCGGCCCGCGCGCCGCCGCCGCGACCACCCGTGCCGCGACCGCATCGGTGTGGTAGAGCCGTGACGAGGTGCTCGACACGCGCACGTCGGGGGTCGTGCCGGGCGGCAGCCACCGCTCCCAGGCGACCGCCTCGAGCTCGCGCTCGAGGTCGGCGAACGCGGGCGCGACGAAGCGGGCCACCCGCACCACGATGCGCGTCGCCGTGCGGCTCCAGAGGTTGGCCGCGTACAGCTGGCGGTCCGAGGCGCGGAACTCGACCCCGCCGCGGAACGTGCGGCGCAGGGTGATCCCGAGCGCGGTCAGCTCGCGCGCGGTGAGCTCCTCCACGCCCGGCGGGGTCACGGCGAGGCAGCGGTGGGTCTCCGGGCGCGGCACCTCACGCGTCCCGGCGGCGCCGGAGCAGCACCTCTTGGGCCACGGTCGCGACGTGGTCGGACCCGACGAACACGTGGCCGAGCGAGACACCCCGCGATCCCTGGTAGCGCTCGGCCGCGAACTCGTGCAGCTGCCATCCGTCGGCGCGCGCCGGGCGGTGGAACCAGATCGCGTGGTCGAGGCTCGCGCTCTGCCACCCGGCGTCGCCCCAGCGCCCGCCGTCGGGATGCAGCGACGACACCGCGTCGGTGGCCATGTCGTCGGAGAGGTATGCGAGCGCGCACGCGTGCAGGACGGGGTCGTCCCCGATCGGGTCGAGGACGCGCAGCCAGGCCGACGAACGCCCCGGCCGGCGGTTTGTGTGGGCCCGCCGGTCGAACATCGGCGACCACGCGTCGGGCGCGACCTCGTCGGGTCCGGCCAGCCCGTCGGGCGGGACGGCGGTCTGGATGTCGGGCCCGCCCTCCTCGACCTGGAACGAGGCGGCCATGCTCAGGATCGCTCCGGTGGACTGACGCGCCACGACGGCGCGGGTGACGAAGGACCGCCCGTTGCGGAGCCGGTCGACTTCGAGGCGGATCGGCTCGGCCGCGTCGCCCCGGCGGATGAAGTAGGCGTGCAGGGAGTGGGGCGGGAAGCGGGCCTCGACGGTCGCGGCCGCGGCCCGCAGCGCCTGGGCGACGATCTGGCCGCCGTAGAGGCCGCCCCACGGATAGCTCGGGCCCTGCGCCACGTAGGTGTCGGGTCCGTGGGGCTCGAGGGCCATCATGGCGGCGAAGTCCATGGGCGAGAGTCTCGGTCACCGCCCCCGCGCCGACCAAGGCCTCGGTGTCACCCCCGCCGCCTACGCTGGCCCCGCCGGCTCACCGGTGGGCGTGCCCACGGTGGGGGGCCTCGCCGGGCCGCTGCGTCACCACCGGCCGGACCCGGCCCGTTGCGGACCCACAAGCGAACGGGAGATCCCATGCCTGCCCAATGGATGAAGCTCGGCGACGTCGCGCCCGCGGCCGCCTGGACCACCCTCGACGAGCTCGCCGCCCGCCTCGGCGCCGACCCCGGCCTGCCCCCCGTGGACCCCGACGACTTCCTGTACGCGGCCACCGTCACCCGCGCCGGGCTCGAGGACCTGCACGTGTTCCGTCACGTCCTGACCGGGGCCTACCTCGACGTCGACGACGCCGGCACGTTGTGGCGCTTCGTCGGGCGGGGCTCGGGCGTCGACGGCTACGTGGTGGTCGACGACCCGGCCGAGGCGCTGCGCCGGGCCGGGCTCGAGCGGGCCGAGCGGCTGGCGCTGCGCACACGGCGTGGCCCACGCCGGCCCGACCGCGGCGGCTGGCTGACGCTCACGCCCGACCCCGGGACCGACGCACCCGATCCGGCTCCGGACGCGCCCGATCCCGAGCCGGTGCCGGCCGGCGCGTGACCGACCAGGGGTTGGGCCCGGCCCACTCCCGTCAGCCGGCGCGGTCGCCCGGCAGCAGGGCGCGCAGGTCGCCGATCGTGTCGGCCTCCCCCGCCCCCTTGTCCTCCCGGTAGCGGCGGACCCGGGCGAAGCGCAGCGCCACGCCGCCCGGGTACCGCGTCGAGGCCTGGACCCCGTCGATCGCGATCTCGACCACCAGCTCGGGGCGGACCTCGACGACGTGGGGGCCCGACCGCACCGCGAGCTGCTGCAGCCGCGCGGTCTGCCACCGGAGCAGCTCGTCGGTGAGGCCCTTGAACGTCTTGCCGACCATGACCCATCCGCCGGAGGGGTCGCGGGCACCGAGATGCAGGTTCGACAACCACCCGCGCCGGCGGCCGTGACCCCACTCGGCCGCGAGCACGACCAGATCGAAGGTCCGGACGGGCTTGACCTTGCGCCACGCCGCGCCCCGCCGCCCGGCCTCGTAGGGCGTGTCGAGCGCCTTGACCATCACGCCCTCGTGACCGGCCGCGATCGCGCCGGCGAGGAACGCCTCACCCTCGGCCGGGTCGTCGGTGACCACGTTCGGGACGCGCCACCGCCCGGCGACCGCGTCGAGGGCGACGAGGCGCTCGGACAGCGGGTGGAGGTGGAGGTCCTCGCCGTCGAGGTGCAGCACGTCGAAGAAGGTGACCGTCAGCGCGCCGCCGGAGCCGTCGTGGCGGCCGAAGCGGCTCATCGTGTCCTGGAACGCGTCGGGCCGGTCGTCGCCGCCGACGCCGACCACTTCGCCGTCGAGGATGACGGCGCGCGCCGCGAGCGACGCGACGACGTCGACGACGCCGGGGAGCCGGTCGGTGACGTCGTTCTGGTTGCGGGTGAACAGGCGCACCTCGCCGTCGCGGCGGTGGGCCTGGATCCGCGCCCCGTCGAGCTTCCATTCGACCGACGACCGCCCGAGGTCGGTGAGGGCGGCAGCCACGTCAGCCGAGGTCGCCGCGAGCATCGGCAGCACCGGCCGGAGGACCTCCATGCGGAGGGACTCGAGCGCGGCCACGCCGCCCCGCAGCGCGAGCGCGGCGACGCGCGGCAGGTCGCCGCCGAGCATCACCGCGCGCCGCAACGCGGGGGCGGGAACGGCCGCGGCCCGGGCGACCGCGTCGGTCACCACGCCCGCCAGCGCACCCTGGCGCACCTCGCCGATCAGCAGCCGGCGCAGGTACTCGGCCTCCTCCGGGCTCGCCCGGGCGAGCAGCGTGCCGAGGGCGCGCCGGCGGGCGGCGACCGACCCCGCGCCGGCCAGCTCCTCGATCGCCGCCAGCGCGGCGTCGACCTCGCCGATCGTGAGCGGGGCGCCGCCGTGCCCGCCGGCCGCCACCCCGTCCGCGCCGGCCAGGGTCGACCAGCCCACGCCGATGCGGCCCTGGCGGGCCTCGCCGGACAGCATCGCGACCGCCACCTCCCACTCGTCGGGCCCGAGCCGCCCGAGCAGCTCCGCGAGCGCGGCCACCTTGGCCGACCGGGCCGGCGTGCCGGCGACGTGTGCGGAGGTGGCGACCAGCTCGGCGAACCGGGTCACCGAGCGGTCACGGCACCGTCCACCGGCACGGCAGGTGCTTGATCCCGTTGATGAAGCTCGACCGCAGCCGTGCCGGCTCACCCACGGCCTCGATGTCGGGCACCCGGCGCAGCAGCTCCCGCCACATCACGGTGATCTCCCGCCTCGCCAGGTGCGCGCCGAGGCAGTGGTGCGGGCCCGGCCCACCGAAACCGACGTGGTTGTTGGGCGCGCGGCGCACGTCGAAGCCGTCGGCGTCGACGAACACGTCCTCGTCGCGGTTGGCCGAGTTGTAGAAGAGCAGCAGCTTGTCGCCCTCCCCGACCGGCCGGCCGCCGAGCGTCGTGGCACGCGTCGCGGTGCGGCGCATCCAGATCACCGGCGACGCCCAGCGGACGATCTCCTCCACCGCGGTCGGCGTGATCGCATCCGGATCGTCGAGCCAGATCCTGCGCTGCTCGGGGTGCCGGGTGAGCAGGTCGAGCCCGTGGCTCAACGCGTTGCGGGTGGTCTCGTTGCCGGCGACGACGAGCAGGATGAAGAACGAGCCGAGCTCGCTCTGGTCGAGGCGATCCCCGTCGACCGACGCGTGCACGAGCGCCGAGGTGAGGTCGTCGGTCGGATGCTCCAACCGGTGGGCCCCGAGATCCTGCACGAGCGCGGCCAACTCCGCGCCGGCCTCGAGGAACGCGGTGACGATGTCCTCACCCTCCGGCACGAACTCCGGGTCACCCATGCTGAGCACGATGTTGGACAGGTGCAGCACGCGCTCGTAGTGCGACTCGGGCACGCCCATCATGTCGCAGATGATCCGCAGCGGCAGTGGGGCGGCGAGGTCGGTGACGAAGTCGCACTCCCCCGAGCCGACCACCGCGTCGAGGATCTCGGACGCGAGCCGCTGCACCGAGTCCTCGACCCGCTTCAGCATGCGCGGCGTGAAGCCGGCGGACACGATGCGGCGGAGGCGGGCGTGGCGGGGGTCGTCCATGCTGATCATCGACCCGTAGAACTCGTGCATCTCGGGTGGGAAGTCGGCGATGCTGACCGCGCCCTTGCCCGAGCAGAACAGCTCCGGCTGGCGGCTGGCCTCGAGCACGTCGGCGTAGCGGGTCACCGCCCAGTACCCCGGGCCGCGGGGGATGATCGGGTTCGGGACCTCCGGCTCCTCGAACCAGGCGAGCGGCCGCTCGGCGCGGAGGACGGCGAAGGCCGCGTCGCGCTCCTCCAGCGGTCGGGCCCAGAACTCGAGGTCGGACAGGTCGATGTCGTCGAGGACCGGCACGGCGACCACCTCAACCCCCGTCGTGCATGCCCGTCGAACGGGGCAGCCTCGCGACCTTCTCGGCCTGGGGATCCATCGCAGCCCTCCCGTGCGCGCCTCGTCGGACGACGCCAACGTACCGGGCCCGCGACGCGTGAGGCGGTGCGGACCTCAGCAGGACGACGGGACGAGCGAGCCGGGCGCGAGCAACCGGCGCAACTCCGAGGCGGGGATGGCGAGGCCCTCGCCGGTCGGCACCTCGTCGCCGAACACGAGCCCGGCGACGCGGCCTGACGCGTCGAGCACCGGCCCGCCGCTCATGCCGGGGCGGACCGACGCCGCGAGTCGCATCACCGTCCCCGGCTGGTCGACCGCGGGACCGGGGACGTAGTCGACGACGCTCGTCGTGAGGACGGTGAGGCCGGGCTGGGGCTGGCCGGATGGGCCGGACGGGTAGCCGGCGACGCGCACGACACTGCCGGGCGCGGGGTCGGCGGACGCGAGCGGGAGCGTGGCCAGCGGAGGCTCGGCGACGGTGACGGTCGCCACGTCGCCGACCACGCCGACCATCGGGGCGCCCCCCTCCTCGGTCGGCCGCCCGTCGGCGACGACGTCGACGAGTCGGCTCCCGGCGACCACGTGGGCGTTGGTGAGCAGCGTCCCCCCGGCGAGCGCGACCACGGTGCCGTCGTGGCGCTCGAGGTCGCAGCCGAACGCCATCACCTGGGCCGTGGCCCGCTGCAGGGCGTCGGTCGCGGCCTGGGCCGAGATGGGGGTGAAATCGGCCGCGGCCGTCGTGGTGGTGATGGGCGTGCTCACGAGGAGCCCGGCCACCACGGCCGTCCCGGCCGCCGCACGCGCCATCGCTCCCGGCGCCCCCAGCACACCCACGCACGTAGCGTGACCGATCCGAACGCAGAGTGTGGTGTCGACGTAGGGTTATTGGGCGACTGTTGTCCCGTCCGGCGCGACCAGCCCGGCGCGGGTCCCCTGCACCCGGGCCACGACCTCGAAGAGCGCGCCTGCCGCGACGACCACCGCGGCCGCCCACCCGGCGCGGGCCGCCGGCGGGAGGGTGAGCGCGAAGTAGCGCCGGACGGGGCCGGCGGCGAGCACGGCGGCGAAGCAGCCGGCCATGGCCACGACCAGCGCGGCCTTGAAGGCGGTGAGCGGCCGGCTGAGGATGACGAGCACCCACAGCCCGCACGCCACGAGCACCCCGGTGGCGGTGGTGCGCGCCTCGGTCAGCGGCAGTGACCCCGCGACACCGAAGTACGCGACACACGCCGCGGCCCCGGCGACGATCCCGCACGGCACGGAGAACGCGAGCACGCGCGCGACGAAGCCGGGGCGGAAGCGGGTGGCGTTGGGCAGCAGCGACAGCACGAACGCGGGGATGCCGATGCTGAAGTCGCTGACGAGCGTGAGGTGGCGCGGCAGGAACGGGTACCGCGCCGCCGACACCGCGACCGCGACGGCGATCAGCGTGGCGTACACCGTCTTGGTGAGGAACAGGTTGGCGACCCGTTCGACGTTGGCCATCACCCGGCGCCCCTCGACGATCACCGAGGGCAGGTCGGCGAACTCGTCGTCGAGCATGACCAGCTGCGCGACGGTGCGCGTGGCCGCGCTGCCCGAACCCATCGCCACGCCGACGTCGGCCGCCTTCAGCGCGAGGACGTCGTTGACCCCGTCGCCGGTCATCGCCACGGTGTGCCCGGCGCGCTGGAGCGCCCCGACCATGGCGCGCTTCCGCGCCGGTGCGACACGCCCGAACACCGAGCGCTCGAGCACCAGCCGGCCGAGCTCGTCGTCGTCGAGGTCGGAGGCATCCACCGGTTCGCCTGCGCCGGGCACGCCGGCCGCGGCGGCGATGGCCGCGACCGTCGCCGGATGGTCGCCCGAGATGACCTTCACGGCCACGCCCTCGCGACCGAAGTAGGCGACCGCGGCGGGGGCGTCGGGCCGCAGCTGCTCGGCCAAGCGGACCACGGCGACCGGCTGCATCCCCGCGGGAGGCGCGCCGCGCTCGAGCGCCGCGCCGTCGGCGGAGGCGAGGACGACGACGCGGCCCCCGGCGCCGGCGGCCCGCTCCACGAGCGGGGTCAGCCTGGCCGTGGCGCCCGCGTCGCCGCCGAACAGCGCGTCGGGCGCGCCGAGCACCCACACCCCCCGGCCGGCGAAGGATGCCCCGCTCCAGCGGCGGGCCGAGGAGAACGGCACCGCCAGCTCGACCTCCCATCCGGGCGGCGACGGCCAGCGGGCGGCGATGGCCGCGAGCGTCGGGTTGGGCTGGATCTCGGCCGCGGCCAGCGCGCCCAGGGCGGCCGCGACCGTCGCGTCGTCGACGGCCGCGCCGCCGGAGACCGCGCCGGGGAGCGGGTCGGCCCCCTCGGCCACGATGGCCCCCCGGGTGAGGGTGCCGGTCTTGTCGAAGCAGACCACGTCGACGCGCGCCAGGCCCTCGACGGCCGGGAGCTCGCGGACGAGGACGCGCCGGCGGGCCAGGCGCAGCGCGCCGATGGCGAAGGTGACGCTCGTGAGCAGCACCAGCCCCTCGGGGATCATCGCCCCGATCCCGGCCACGCAGCCCCGGATGGCGTCGGCCAGGTCCGCGTGCGACAGGAGCTGGCTGACGACGAGCGCGGCGCCGGTCGGGAGCAACGCCCACTGGACCAGCCGGAGGATCCGGTTGACGCCGTCGGTCAGCTCCGAGCGGGTGGGGGCGAAGACCCGCGCCTCTCCCGCCACCTGCTGGGCGAACGACGCGGCCCCGACCCGGGTCACGCGGTAGCGGCCATCGCCGGCGGCCACGAAGCTGCCCGAGTGGACGTCCTCGCCGGCGGCGCGGGTGACCGGCTCGGCCTCCCCGGTGAGCAGCGACTCGTCGACCTCGAGCACGCCGTCGACGACCACGCCGTCGAGGGGGACCTGGTCGCCGCGCCCGAGCTCGATCAGGTCGTCCTCGACCAGCTCGCCCGCCCCGGCCCCGGCCAGCGCCCCGTCCCGCCACACCCGCACCTGGGGGGCGCTGACGAGGGCGAGACGGTCGAGGGTGACCTTGGCCCGCAGCTCCTGGCCGATCCCGATCAGGGTGTTCAGGACGAGGATGATCGCGAACAGGCCGTCCTGGAACGGCCCGACGATGATGATGACGACCATCAGGGTGCCGAGGATGGCGTTGAAGCGGGTGAGGACGTTGGCCCGCACGATCAGCCACAGGGGCCGGGAGGTCGGGGCCACCTCCTCGTTGACCCGGCCGTCCCGGCGCCGTTCGTCGACCTCGGCGGCGGTCAGGCCGAGGCCGCCGGCCGGCGGGGCCCCGTCCACGGCTGCCATCCCCGGCACTGTAGGAGCCCACCCGCGACCGGCCCCGTTCTCCCTCGCCCCGAGGCCGCCCATCGGCGCCGGCCGGGCTGCCCATCGGCCCCCGCGGGGTCCCATCGGCCCTGCGGGGTCCCGCCGGCCCCGGCGGGGGTCCCGCCGGCCCCGGCGGGGGGCATGGTGACCGCGCGGCGCATCCTGGTGGGCACGGTCGGCGCTTTTCGCCACCGACGCGCGGTCAGCTGGCGCGATTTTCGCGCCACCCGGCAACGTTGTCGCGTGCCTCGGCCCGTTCGCGCGATTTTCATGTCAGCTGGCGCGATTTTCGCGCCAGCTGGGAATCAGTTGTCGGTGAGGTCCCTCGGGTAGCTGGCCAGGGCGGCCACCACGCCCCCCTGACGGGCCAGCACCGCCCGCCACAGCCCGTCGGGCTCCTCCGACAGCGCGTCGCCGGGCGCGGCCCGCGTGACCACCCACGCCCCGGCCTCGATCTCCCCCTCCAGCTGACCGCCACCCCAGCCGGCGTACCCGGCGAACACCCGCAGGCGGGCGATGTCGGCCCCGAGCTCGGCCGGCGTCCGGGAGAGGTCGATCGTGCCGAGGCCGCCGAACAGCGGCTGCCAGCCCGCGCCATCCCCGTCGGCCCGGGCCAGGCAGATCGCCGAGCCGGGCGACACCGGCCCGCCCACGAACACGACGGGCGGGTCGGCGACGAGGTCGACCCACTGGGGCAGGGGCTCGGCGACCGCCAGCGGGGACGGCCGGTTCAGCACGATCCCGAGCGCCCCACCGTCGTTGTGGTCGAGCAGGAGCACGACCGTACGGTCGAAGTTGGGGTCGCGCAGCATCGGCGTGGCCACCAGCAAACGCCCGGCCAGCCGGCTCGCAGGCATGTCCCGATGATCGCAGCGGGGCGCCGCCGGCGCCCACCACCAGCGGTCCGCGGCCGGGAAACCACGCTCCGCGGTCGGTGCCGGCGTGCGACCACCGCACGCGTCGGCTACAGTCGCTGCCGTCCAGACACACCACCGGTGACCGTCCCAGAGACCGCCGCGTTGGTGCACTGAATACTCGGGCCGCCTGTCCCCCACCGTGCGTGGACAGCGACTCCCGCTGATTCCCCCGACGTACTCGCCGCCCACCTCCGTGGGCCCCCGCGCGTGCGTGTCCCCCCGACAACGAAGGGGTACCCCCATGTCCTCACCCCCTGACACACCCATGCCCACACCCGACACCCACCGCTCCGGAGGGTCCCGTCGCCCGGCCCGGACGACGGTCGCCGCGTTCCTCGCGGCCGCCACCGTCGTCGCCACCGTCGTGGTGGCCGGACAGGCCATCGCCGCGGCCAGCGCGGCCTCGCCGGCCGCGACCGCCCC
>Ga0209415_10014801_pt1 | contig 12711 bp, 11 predicted proteins | sample PeaSoiSIISIP2007_FD_187696 | JGI IMG/M metagenome (GOLD analysis project Ga0209415, IMG submission 187696) | Peat soil microbial communities from Weissenstadt, Germany - SII-SIP-2007 (SPAdes) (version 2) | ecosystem: Environmental > Terrestrial > Soil > Wetlands > Peat | place: Germany...
CGCGCGCGCCCGCCTCGCCGGCTCGCGGCGCCGCCGGCGCGCCGTCGCGATGCGCATCGTCACCAGGTGTTTTTTTCATCGGATCTTCACCGCACATTCCCCCACCGTGCATTCCCGGCCCGGCGCGCTCACGACTCGCCACGGCGCAGCCGCTTGCGGCGCACGCGCTCGTAGGCGGTGCGCAGCCGCGTCATCATCGCCTCGCGTTCGTCGTACAGCCGCCGCAGCCGGCGCGGCTTGCGGCGCGCCAGCGCGTAGGCCGTGATCAGCGGCAGCGCCACCGTGGAATCCACGTAGCAAACGACCGAGTCGGGCAGGCGGTTAGGATCGATCTTGCCCCAGCTCACGGCCTCCGACGGCGTCGCGCCGCTCAGTCCGCCGGTGTCGGGGCGCGCGTCGGTCACCTGGAGAAAATAGTCGTGGCCTTTTTCCGCCACACCCATCACTTCCTGGATTTGCGGCTCGGTCTGCAAGACGAAATTCTTGGGCGAGCCGCCGCCCAGGATGAACACCGCGCTCTTCATTCCGGCGGCCTTGGCCGCATACACGATCGCCGCGGTCTCGTTGACGTCTGCGAGCGGGTCCAGGCGCAGGCCGTAGCCCTCGATCTCGAGCAGCGCCAGGTTCATCCCGATCGACGAATCGCCGGGCGACGAAGTGTAGATCGGCACCGCGCATGCGTGCGCCGCGGCCAGCATCGAGCGGCTACGCAGCTTGAGCACGCGCTCGCGCTCGGCCACGTAGCGGCCGGCTCGATGATGAAACTCGGCGCTGCTCATCGGATGCTGGAACTCTTCCTGCCGCGCGATTTGGCGGAAGAAAGCGTCGGTCGAGAGCAGCACGCGGTAGTCGAAGAAGATGTCGTAGATTCTGACCACGCCGGCCTTGTGCAGCGCCACGTCGTCGGCCTCGGCCGATCCCTGGAACATCTGCAGGCCCAGGGCGAAGTGCGTGTCGTGATAGAGGTTGGCCCCGGTCGACACGGCCCAATCGACGAAGCCGTTTTCGATTAGCGGGATGAGACACGACATCCCGAGCCCCGCCGGCGTGAGCGCGCCGGTGATGCTCATCCCGACCAGCACGTCGGGCTCGAGCATTTTTTCGGCAAACAGCCGGCAAGCCTCGCGCAGACGCCGTCCGTTGTACGCAAGGAACGCGCTATCGATCAGTTCCGCGGCGGTCATGTCGCCGCGCACCGGCGGGGGATCGATCGGTGCCCCGCCAATTCGTGATTTACGTCGAACTATCGCCATGGTTGCGTGATCCTACTAATGATCTTGCCAACGCGGTTGCCAATGATCTTGCGGGAGCGAGTACCGGCCGCGCCATCCCCTGAAGTCCGCGGCGCGCAGTGACACGCGCCGCAGGCCGGCGCAAAAATCCTAGCCGCCCGCGCCGCGCAAAGCCATCGCGCCGCGGTTTGCCACGTAACCGGCGAGCATTTAAGATTGCGCTGGGGACCCGACCTCGAGCGTCGATAATCTCGCGCGTCTATAATTTCGCGTACCGGGGGACAGCCGATGGCGATAATTGCGATCAGTCAGCAGCTTGGCTCCCGCGGCACCGAGCTCGCGCACCTGGTGGCCAAGCGGCTTGGCTATCGCTTCCTGAGCCGAGAGGATCTGATGGCGCAGGTCTCGCGCGTCTACAACGTCACCGCCGAACAACTGGTGGTGCTCGACGAGCGCCAGCCGCACTTCTGGTCGCGCCTGAAGACCGAGAGCACGCGCTTCGTCTCCTTTTTCCGTGCCAATCTGCTGCGCGAGATGGCACAGGACCGGCTGGTCGCGGTCAGCCAGACCGCGGCGGTGTTCATGCCGCCCTACGGATGCGGGCTCAAGGTCCGCGTCGTCGGGCCTTTCGATGATCGGGTCAAGTCGGTAGGCGAGACGGAAAATCTCACCCCGGTGGCCGCCCAGCGGCGCGTGCGCGACCACGACCGCGAGGTGCGGGCGCGCATCCAGACCCTGATGGGGGTCGATATCGACGACTCCTCCTCTTACGACATCGTGCTCAACGGCTACGGGGCGCCGCTGGAAATCAGCGCCACTGGCCTCGCCGCATGCGCCGAGCAGATTGACGCGCAAGTCAGCGCCGAACAATGGCAACAGACGCGCGACGCGGCGACCGCCGCGCAGGTGCGCGCTGCCTGTCATGCGCATCCCAAGCTCGGCCACGCGCCGATCGAGGTCCTATGTGTCCAGGGCGTCGTGCAAGTGCACGGGCCCGGGCTGGTGCCGCCGTGGGATGAGCTCGCCAACCAGGTCGCGAGTCAGGTCGAGGGCGTGCGCTCGGTGGCTGTGGAAGCCGATGAGCCGCCGATCCCCGTCCGTTCCGACTAAGACCGTCCCAATTTGTGCGCGAGCTGATACTTTTCCTGGCGACCGGATTTTACAGCGGCTACGCGCCGTACGCTCCGGGCACCGCCGGCTCGGTGGTGGGATTGGTGCTGGCGTGGGGCGTTACGGTGCCGCTGGAACGGCGGTCGCCACTCGCGGCACTCGCCCTTATCGCGGCCCTGTTCGCCGTGGGATGCTGGCTTTCGGAGCGCGCCGAGGAGCTTCTCGATCAGCACGACAGCTCGCATATCGTGATTGATGAAATAGTCGGAATGGCGCTAACGATGTATCTCTGTCCGGCGACAAGCTGGATGGCGTTCGGCGCGGGTTTCGCACTGTTTCGCCTGTTCGACATCCTCAAGCCCGAGCCCGCGGGGCTGATCGATCGCCGGATGCGGGGCGGCGTCGCGGTGATGCTTGACGATGTGGCAGCGGCCATATATGCGAACCTCGTGCTGCACGCGCTCGCGCTGGTAGTTTCGCTGTAGCGCATTTTCAGCAGCCCGGCACGCGCGGGCAAGGGAGTCAGCGATGATTCAAAAGGCGGTCGTTCTTTCCACCGGCGACGAAATCACCACCGGCCGGATAGTGGACACCAATTCCAACTACATCGCCGACAAACTCGCCGAAGTCGGCATCGAGGTCGTCGCCGTGCTGACCGTGGGCGACGTCCCCGAGCGGCTGGAGTGGGCGTGGAAGACCGCGATGGCGATGGCCGACGTGGTCATCTCGACCGGCGGAATCGGTCCGACCGCTGACGACCTGACCAACGAGACCGTGGGACGCATCACCGGCAGGAAACTCGTGCGCGACCAGGAGAGCGTCGACCACATGAAACGCATCTTCTCGTCGATCAACCGCGTGATGCCCGAGAACAATCTCAAACAGGCCGACCTGCCCGAAACCTCGGAGGTTATCCGCAACCCGCTCGGCACCGCGCCGGGCTTCCGCATGGCGGTGCCGCAGGTGGACGGCCATACCTGTCACCTGGTCGTGATGCCGGGCGTGCCGCGCGAGATGAAACCGATGATGGAGGACAGCGTCATCCCGTGGCTCAGAAAGAACCGCGGCAGCGACACGATCTACGCCGTGCGCGTCTTCCAGACCTTCGGCATCAGCGAGTCGGGACTCGACGAGGCGGTCGCCGGACTGATCAAGCCGGAGGAAGCGCGGGTCGCGTTTCGTGCGGCCTTCCCACAGATTTCGCTGCGGGTGACGGTCGAAGGCAAGCCGGGTGAGGCCGAGCGCAAGCTCGCGGAACTGAGCGAGCGCGTGCGCGGGCGGGTCGCGGATTTCATCTATGCCGAAGGCGACGCCTCGATGGAGCAGGTGGTCGCACAACTGCTGACCGAGCGCAATTTCAAACTGGCGGTCGCCGAGTCCTGCACCGGCGGCCTTATCGGCCATCGCCTGACCAACGTTGCCGGCAGCTCGAAGTTCTTCACGGGTGACTTCGTAACCTACTCCAACGACCTCAAGACCGGCGTACTCGGCGTGCGCGAGGAGACGCTCAAGCAGCATGGCGCGGTGAGCGAGCAATGCGTGCTCGAGATGGCGGCCGGGGCGCGCGAGCGCGCCGGCGCCGACGTCGCAATTGCGACCTCGGGCGTCGCCGGGCCCGACGGCGGGACCCCCGAGCATCCGGTGGGCACGGTCTGCATCGCACTGGTGGGGAACGGAACCCGGGCCGCGCGCCGCTACCAGTTACGCGGCAACCGCGACTGGATAAAGATTCTCACCGCGCAGGTCGCGCTGGATTGGCTGCGCCGCTACGCGCTGGGACTGCCGCTCGGCGAATCGACGCTGTTCCGCCGCTAACTTCCAGCTTCGGCTCTCGCTGGTTCCGGGACAAAGGTGAGGGGTAGCGGTCCACAACTGCGCAGCGAAGACGCCAGCCGTTCCAGGATGTTACGGGAAATCGCGGTTTCGTTTTTGCGGCTCGGCACAACCGCCTTCGGCGGACCCGCGGCTCACATCGCGATGATGGAAGAGGAATTCGTGCGGCGGCGCGGATGGCTCTCGCACGCGGAATTTCTCGACATGCTCGGCGCGACCAATCTGATCCCGGGGCCGAACTCGACCGAAATGGCGATTCATATCGGCCATCAACGCGCCGGTTGGAAGGGACTGGTGGTGGGCGGCGTATGCTTTATCGTTCCCGCGATGCTCATCGTGATGGCCGCGGCGTGGGCCTACGTCCGTTTCGGATCGCTGCCTCAGTTCCAGGGAATCATGTATGGAATCAAGCCGGTTATCGTCGCCGTAATTTTGCAGGCGCTATGGGGGCTGGCTCCCACAGCGGTCAAGAGCGGATTTCTCGCCCTGGTCGGCTCGATTGCGGTCGCGGCCGCGATGCTCGGCGTCAGCCCGCTGATGATTCTCTTCGTCGCGGGTCTTGTCGCGGCGGCAAGCGCGCGAATCGATCGGAGGCGCCGCTCCGCAGCCGCGGCGGCGATCGGAGCGCCTCGATGGCCGGGCATCGCGCCGATGCTCAAGAGCGTAGGTGCGGCGGCGGCGATCACACCTTTCAGCCTGCTGGGACTTTTTCTTTTTTTTCTCAAGGTCGGCGCGGTGCTCTACGGGAGCGGCTACGTGCTGCTCGCCTTCCTTCAAACGGACCTCGTGGATCGCCTGCACTGGATTACGCAGTCGCAATTGCTCGACGCGGTCGCCGTCGGCCAGGTCACTCCGGGGCCGGTATTCACCACCGCGACCTTCATCGGCTACCTGCTGGGGGGCACGACCGGGGCGGTGGTTGCGACGATAGCGATTTTCCTCCCGGGCTTCATTTTCGTCGCCGTCAGCCGTCCGCTGATTCCGCGCATCCGGCGCTCGATGATCGCCGGAGCCTTCCTCGATGGAGTCAACGTTGGCGCGCTCGCGCTGCTGGCGGCAGTCACGCTGCAACTCGGCCGGGCCGCGCTGGTCGACGTGGCGACCACGGCAGTGGCCGCGATTAGCGCTCCGCTGTTGATCTACTCGCGGGTGAACTCCGCGTGGCTGATCTTCGCGGCCGGGATAGCCGGCTTGATCGCAACGCGATGGTTCGGCTGAGCCCCCGAACGATCTGAGATGCGCGCCTTGACATCGCCGCGCATTGGCAGCATTGGATGGATGTCGGGTGGCCCGATATCGCCGCCTTCTATAGTGATGACGGTCCCCCGAGCAAGGCGATGACGCAGTATTGGCCATTTTCAAGCCTGATCCGCCATGGCGCGCTGCGCGAACGGCTGATTGTGTCGCTCGACCTGGGGACGCCGGCCGAGGCGCTGCGACTGGTCGACGAACTGGCGCGCGTGGTCGGGATGTTCAAGGTCGGCAAGCCGCTCTACCTCAACTGCGGACCCGACTTCGTGCGCGAGATTCGCCGCCGCGGCGGTGAAGTCTTCCTCGACCTGAAGTTTCACGACAGCGCACCCGCCGTGAGCAAAGCTGCCGTCGAAGCGACCCGCCTGGGCGTGCGCATGTTCGACCTCTATCCGCACGGCAGCTTCGAGATGATGGACCGGGTGCGCAGCGAAGTGACCCGCGTGTGCCGTGGCGAGGGGCTGCGCCGCCCGCAGATCATCGCGGTCGCAATGCTGGCGGCGCTCAGCCGCAATCATCCCGCGCCGATGCTGTCGGAAGGCCCGCGGCGCGTCGTGCAGATGGCCAAGCTGGCAGCCGACGCCGCGCTCGACGGCGTGCTGACCTCGCCGCACGAGACCGCGCGGGTGCGCGCGGCCTGCGGCCGGCGTTTCACCGTAGTCAGCTCGGGGATGGGCCGCAGCCGCGGATGGGAGGCAAGCGAATACCCCTTCGGCGCGGCGGAGGCGGTGCGCGCCGGCGCCGACTACCTGGTCGTCAGCAATCCCATCTGGCGCTCCAGCGAACCGTTGCGGGCAGTGCGCGAGATAACCGACGAGATGGAACGCGGGTTGCGCGCCAATCCGCGCCTCGCCCTCGAACTCCACCCCTCGCGCCCGTTCTGAATCGTGTCCGGCTGCGCGCTCCTTGGCCCAGCCAAGCCTCGGATCATTGGACATCCGGATTTTTCCCTCGATCCTCGCCGGAAATTGCCCCGAACTTTACTGCCAACCTCGGCTGCGATCGCGACGTCCAGAATAAAGTTCCGGACGAAGCTCCGGATAAACACCTCGATCGGCATGGCACGCCGGTTCGATTCGGTCCCGCTTGCGCGTATGTTGAAGGCGCGGAGTTGAGAGAGGGGAAGGGCGGCTGATGTTCATCCTGCTGGGGCTTTTGGCGCTCGCCATGGGCGCGGGTTTTATAGGCGCGCTCTCGGGCCTGGGCGGCGGAGTTTTCATCGTGCCGGCGCTGCTGATCTTCGCGCACATTCCGATGGGAGTTGCGGTCGGCGCGAGCATGATTTCGGTAGTCGCGACCAGCGCGGGCGCCAGCGTCGCCTTCGTGCGCGACGGCTGGACCAATCTGCGCGTGGCGATGGCGCTGGAGTGCGCCACCGTGACCGGCGCGGTGACCGGCGCCTACCTGGCCGGGATCGTTCCGACGTGGGTGCTGGAGCTGCTGTTCGCGCTGATGATGCTGCAGTCGGCCTACTTCACCGTGACCAAGATCGGCGACTCGATCTTGCCCCACAGCGACGCGCTCGCGGAGCGCTTGAAGTTGGGCGGCCGAATACCGGCCGAAAGTGGCAACCAGGAAATCGAGTACGGGGTCGTCAACGTGCCGGGTGGGGCGATCCTGATGGTGGTGGCGGGCCTGATGTCGGGGCTGCTCGGAATCGGCTCGGGCGCGCTCAAGGTGATGGCGATGGACTACGTGATGCATCTGCCGCTGAAGGTCTCGAGCGCGACCAGCAATTTCATGATCGGCGTAACCGCGGGCGCCGGCGCGCTGGTCTTCCTGGCGCGCGGCGACGTCGCCACGGTGATCGCGACGCCGGTCGCGCTGGGGGTCACGGCCGGAGCGCTCGCCGGGGGCCGCCTGCTGCCGCACGTCAACGTACAGTCACTGCGCATTATGTTCGTGGCGATACTGGTGCTGATTGCCGTCGAAATGGGATGGCGCGCGCTGAGCGGATTTTAGATGGACACCGTCACCACCGACGAAGAAAGAATTCTGCGGGTCTGGACTCCGATCATCCTGCGCACCATCCTGGTGGGCGCCGTTGTAATCCTGCTCTTCGGGCTGCTCAGCATCATGTGGCAGGACCCAGGCTACTACGTCATGCGCTTCCATAGCTTGCAGAGTCACGTCCGGTACCAGAATCGCAAAAACCTGGCCGCGCTCGCGTCGACCGCGTTCAAGGGCGACCCGCGCTCGATCATGACCCTCGGCTTGATGGTGCTGACGCTGGTGCCGCTGGTCCGCGTAGCGTTCTGCTTTGTGCTCTTCGTCAAGGAACGCGATGGAATTTACGTCGCGTTCACCGCCTACGTTCTGATCGGGCTCGTGGCCGGCGTCATACTGGGCCGAGTCGGCTAGCGCTGCATCCTGGCTGCAAAATAATCATTCCATCCTAAATCCGATCCGCGCACTGCCCTCGTATATGGAGCGACGATGGCAGTTCAGGCGGCGGGGGAGATCCGCGTCTGGCTCATCACGTCAGCCCGCGAGGCTCGTGGGAACAACCGTGCGCAAATTCCGGGAGATGCCCCTATGAAAACCGCCAGCAGAATCGCCGGCCAAATCACCGCGAGAATCGTTGCGGCATTGTGCGCGATCGCCTTTATCGGCGCGGCACTGACCACCGCGCCGCCGCGCGCCATCGCCTCGAGCCATCGCGAGGCGCCGCTCATCACGGAGATGCCGAAGGTGGATGGGACCGACTGGTACATGTTTCGCAGCTATGAAACCGGACGCTCGGATTTCGTGACGATGGTCGCCAACTACTACCCGCTCCAGGACCCCTTCGGCGGACCCAACTATTTCCTGCTCGATCCGGCCGCTCGCTACGAAATGAAAATCGACAATGACGGAGATGCGAAGCCGGACATCATTTTCAGCTTTCAATTTACCAACACGCGCAAGGACCTGACTCTGCCGATCAACGGCAAAAACGTCGCGGTCCCGCTGACCAACATCGGACCAATACCGGGCATGCCCGGCAATCTGAACGTGGTCGAGACCTACACCGTCAAAGTGATTCGTGAGGGCCATGCGGCCAAATTCATCACCAACGCCAGCGGCGGATCCAGGGTCTTCACCAAGCCCACCGATAACATCGGTTGTAAGTCTTTCGGCGACGCCGGCTCGGGAACGAACTGCCTCAATGACGACAGCACCTCCGGCGCAAGTTACGACACCTATGCCAGGCAGTTTATCTACAATGTCAATATTCCCGGCTGCGCCGGAGAGGGCAGACTGTTCGTCGGGCAACGCAAGGACCCGTTTGTGGTCAACCTCGGTGAGACTTTCGACCTCGTCAACTATGCAAATCCTGTGGGCGAGGCATTCGCCAATACGCAGCCCAACAGCATCGGCGGCAAAAACGTTACCTCGCTTATTCTCGAGGTGCCAATAGCCTGCCTCACCACGAGCAAGACCCCGATAATCGGCGGCTGGACGACGGCTAGTCTGCCGCAGACCCGAGTCTTGAAGAGTGCTTTTAAGGATGACAAGCCGGACGCGGAGAATGGTGATTTTCAGCAAGTGTCGCGGCTGGGTATGCCACTGGTTAATGAACTGGTAATCGGTTTGAAGGACAAAGATCGCTTCAACGCAAGCGAACCGGAGGACGATAGTCAGTTCGCCACCTATGTGACCAACCCTACCGCCCCGGCTCTCATCGCTGCACTATTCGGAACGCCGGCGCCCACCCTATTCCCGCGCGCCGACCTAGTTGCGACGTTCCTGACCGGCATCGCAGGCGTGAACCAGCCGCCCCATGTGAAGGCGGCCGAGATGTTACGGCTCAACACCAGCATCCCGGTTACCACGTGCGCATCGCAGAGCAGGCTCGGCGTGATCGGAGGTGACAGCGCGGGCTTTCCCAATGGCAGAAGGCCGGGTGACGACGTGGTCGATATCACCCTGCGCGTCGCGATGGGCAGGCTGATCACACTGGGATTGTTCGGCACCAAGCCCCAGGCTCCATCGGGAGCGCTGGATTTTACCGACGGCGCTTTCGTGCAATGCACCGATTTCGACACCAGCTTCCCCTACATCAAGAACCCGCTGCCTGGCTCGCCCAACGGCCCCAACGGAATACCGACAGTTCCCAACCCGTAGCCGCGGCAACGACGGCATCGCGGAAGGTCAACCATGGGCACAACTGGCTACCGGCGGCGCTGCCAGCGATGGACTAGCATCGCGGCAGCGCTGCCGCTGTTGGCGATAATATTGTGGTTAGCGCCGCCGGCCCTTGGCGAGAGCGCCGTCGATCGCACGATCGTCATCTGCCAGAAGGTACTGAGGGTGCGGCCGGACGATGCCACGGTGTACTACGGGTTGGGCGATGCTTATGTCGAGAAGGGCCGTGAAACCGGCGACGTCACTTACTACAACCTCGCATCGCAATCCCTGCAACACGCGCTGAAGCTTGAGCCTGAGCTGGGCCCCGCGCGGCGTCATCTGGCATACGTGTTGTATTCGTTGCACGACTTCGCCGGCGCCGCACTTGAGTCGCGCCGCGCGATCGCGCTCGACCCGCGCGACTCGAACTCCTATGGGGTGCTCGGTGACACTCAACTCGAGACCGGACAGTACGACGCGGCCGCGAAAACCTACGCCCAGATGACCGCTATCAGCGACGATTTGTACTCCTACAGCCGCCGCTCGGGCCTCGAGACCATTCGGAGCGACAATTCCGCCGCCGTCGCCGATCTGAAACGCGCTGTTGCCGACGGTATCCGAAGCGGAGAGCCCGCCGAAGGAATCGCCTGGGCCCAAACGCGCCTGGCCGAAGACTACTTCCTGCTCGGCGAGCTCGATGAGGCCGCCGCTCAGGACCAGGCCGCGCTCGCGACCTATCCGGGTTACTATCGCGCGCTGGCGAGTCTGGGACAGGTGCGGGCCGCCCAGGGCAAGCTCGACGAAGCTGCCAGCTTGTATCGCGGCGCGATTGCGGTCATTCCGCTGCCCGAGTATGCCGCCGCTCTGAGTGATGTCTATGCGAAGATGGGCCGCCAGCAGGACGCCCTGCGTCAGCGCGAACTGGTCGAGTTCATCGCGCGGCTCAACGCGATCAACTGTGTCCTCTACAATCGCGTGCTGGTCGATTACTATGCGGATCACGACCTCGAACATCAGCAGGCGATCGATCTTGCTGAGCGCGAATTCCAGGTCCGCCAGGATATCTACGGGCACGACGCGCTTGCATGGGCGCTCTATCGTGGCGGCAAGGCGGCCGAGGCCTTGCCGCATATCACGGCTGCACTGCGGTTCCAGACCACCGATGCGCGGCTCTACTTCCATGCCGGGATGATTTACCGGGCACTGGGCTGCAACGATCGGGCGCGGGCCAATCTCGCGCGAGCACTGGCTATAAACCCTCATTTCCAGCCGATCCTCGACGATGTCGCCGCCCGCGAGTACGCTATGCTGGTGGAAACGCGCAAGCGTCAGTATGCAGCGGCCGGCGAGCCGGTTCCGCGATGACGCCTGGCTCACCGATACGTATTGCGAGGCCGCGGCTTCTAACGGCCGTGATTACTCTATGCGCGGCAGTCGCAATTCCGCGCGTCGCTCACGCGCATCCGATGGGCAACTTCAGCATCAATCACTACACCAAGATTGTTGCCGGAGCGCGCGACATCGAGCTCGACTACATAATCGACATGGCGGAAATTCCGACCTTCCAGGAAACGAAGGAGGGCGGACTGATTACCAAGGCCGGCGATCCGGGTCTCGCGCCATATCTCGTCCGGCAGGCCGATAGTTTGAAAGGAGGACTGGCGCTCGACGCCGATGGACAGCGGCTTGGACTTGAATGCGTCCTGCGCCGCGCAATATTTCCTCCGGGTGCGGGTGGACTGCCGACGATGAAGATGGGCTTCGTCTACCGGGCCAGTCTGCCACACACTATTGGGACTTCGGTCGTATCGCTTCACTACCGCGACAATAATTTCGCCGGCCGCGCCGGATGGAAAGAGATAATCGCGCGCGCCGGCGATGGCGCTGCGCTGACCGGCAGTTCCGTTCCCTCGCGCGACCGCAGCCTGGAACTGACCGACTACCCGACCGATATGTTGCACAGTCCGCCGCAGACGCTTGAAGCCGCTGTGACGGTCAAGGCCGCGCCGCCCGGCACTCTCGCCGGCAACCGGTCCACCCTGGGCCCCGCCGGCGCGGGATGGCTCACCGCGGAGAGCGCATCATCGGCGCCCGGCATGAGACTGGAGGCAAATCGGCAAGGCACGCCTCGCAACGCGTTCACCGATCTCATCGAGTCCAACCGTATGGATTTGGCGTTCCTGTTGACGGCGGCGTTAATCGCGGCCGTCCTAGGCGGCTTCCATGCGCTCGAGCCCGGCCATGGCAAGACGCTGGTCGCAGCCTACCTGGTCGGCTCACGCGGCACGGCCGGCCACGCGGTGTTGCTGGGCGCCGTCGTCACCGCATCGCACACGATTTCCGTTTACGCGCTCGGCATCATCACGCTCTATGCCTCGCAGTGGATCGTGCCGGAGCAACTCTATCCGTGGCTCGGAATGGCGTCGGGATTGCTGGTTGCCGGGCTGGGTTTCGCGCTCTTCATCCGCCGCTACCGATCCACCGATTCGCCCACGGAGAGCGTCGCGGATGGTGTCGATGAACCCGGCCACGCCGATCATCATCGTCATCCGCACGATGACCAGCATCCTCACGCTGACGATCATCAACATGACCATGTTCATGATCATCATCATGGTCACGATCATCAACACGGCCCCGCATCCGCGCCGGTCCATCGTCACACCTGGTGGGGCGGCCACCTGCACGAACATCCGCACGACGAGGCTCACGCACACACGCATCCCCACACCCATCGGGACGTAAACCACGCGCGGCCGGCCGCGATCTCGCTCAAGAGCCTCTGCGCACTCGGCATCACGGGCGGAATCGTGCCCTGCCCCGCGGCGCTGGTGGTACTGCTCGGCGCGCTCGCGATCCATCGCGTCGCCTTCGGCCTGTTCCTCATAGTCGCGTTCAGCGGAGGACTCGCCGCCGTGTTGATCGGCTTTGGGCTGGCGATGGTTTACGCGCGACGCTTCATGAGCCGCTTCGCCGGGCGCGGACCGCTGACCGAGCGATGGCTGCCGCTTGCCTCGTCCGCTGTGATAACGGTCGTGGGCATAACGATAGCGGTGCAATCGCTAGCAAGTGCCGGCGTGCTGAGCATTTGACGATGGGGAAGCGCGCGCGATCGATCTCTGATGGTCTCTCTCTATAGGGTCTCTTGTCGGTCTGTAATCGATGGCGCTCGCAT
>Ga0209415_10014802_pt1 | contig 12710 bp, 11 predicted proteins | sample PeaSoiSIISIP2007_FD_187696 | JGI IMG/M metagenome (GOLD analysis project Ga0209415, IMG submission 187696) | Peat soil microbial communities from Weissenstadt, Germany - SII-SIP-2007 (SPAdes) (version 2) | ecosystem: Environmental > Terrestrial > Soil > Wetlands > Peat | place: Germany...
TAAGTATGTCAAGTGACGAAGGTCCCGAGCAGGGCAGGGAGCGTGAGTCCGCCGCCGGCGAAGCCTGGCAGGCGCTCTACCATCTCGTCTTCGAGCGCGAGGGCCAGCAGCGCTTCCACGAGGCGTGCGACGTCACCGGGCTGGCGCCGGGGGGGCTCAAGACCCTCCTCCAACTCTCGCCCGACAATCCCATCCCCATGCGGGACCTGGCGGAGTTCTTCCGCTGCGACCCGTCCTACGTGACATCGCTCGTCGACGGCCTCGAGGCGGCCGGGCTGGCCGAGCGGAGGTCGCACCCCACCGATCGCAGGGTGAAGATGGTGGCGCTCTCCCACACCGGGGTCGATGTACTGGCCCAGGTCCGAAAGATCCTGGGTCAACCTCCGGCGTCGTTCGCGGCCCTGAGCACTCCGGAATTGCTCCGGCTCCGTTCCCTCCTGGCCAAGCTGGACGCCGCGGGGCCGCCCGAACGCGGCTGAGCGTCGGGGTCCCGGCCTCGTCGCGTTGTCGACGGGGTGTCGCCGGCCTCGGCCGGCCCGCAATAGCGTGTCTAGACTCCGCCCGTGGCGAACATCCTGGCGGTGGCCAACCAGAAGGGGGGTGTCGCCAAGACGACCACGGTTCACGCGCTGGGATTCGCGCTGGCGCAGATGGGCCGGCGGGTGCTGCTCGTCGACCTCGATCCTCAGGCCTGTCTGACCTACTCGGTCGGCATCGACCCCGAGAACCTGCACCAGTCCCTGCACGACGTGTTCGTGCGGAAGATGAAGGCCGCCGACGCCCGTCGCATCGTGACCAGCGTCGAGGGGCTCGACATCCTGCCCGCCACCATCGATCTGGCCGGCTCCGAAGTCCATCTCTTGACCCGGACGGGCCGTGAGCACGTCCTCGCCCTTGCTCTGGGCACGGTGGCCGACGAGTACGACATGATCCTCATCGACTGCCCTCCTTCGCTGGGTGTGCTCACCATCAACGGCCTGACGGCGGCCAACGAGGTCCTCATTCCCCTGCAGTGCGAGGCTCTCAGCCATCGTGGCGTGGGCCAGCTGCTCGAGACGATCGACGACGTGCGCATGTTCGCCAACGCGGATCTGGGAGTGCGAGGGGTCATCGCCACCATGTACGACGAGCGGACCCGCCACGGCAAGGCTGTGCTCGACGACGTCAGGGCCCGCTACGGGTTGCCCGTGTTGGAGCCGCCCATCCGCAAGTCCATCCGGTTCGCAGAAGCGCCTGCCCGGGGCATGTGCATCCTCCAGCACGCCCCGACCTCGCCCGGAGCCGAGGCGTACCGCGCCATCGCTCGGGAGCTCGACGCTGATCTGCGTCGAGCTCCCTGACCGGTTCGCACGGTTCGCGGCAGAGACGTGTCCGACGCCCCCGACCCCCTCGGCAAACGAGCGCTGTTCTGGGCCCCGGCCGAACGAGACGAGGGTGGCCCCCGCCGTGCCGCCGAGCGCGACGTGCCGGGCAAGTACGCGCTGTTCTCCGATGAGGCGCGTGCCGCGGGGACCAAGGTTCACCCCGTCAGGCCCGTCGGGCGCGATGCTCGCTTCTCTCCCAGTCTCCGCCAGTTCGGCTCCGGTCGGGGGATCCTGAGCCTGATCGCGGTGGAATGCTCCCGGTGCGGCGGCCGATCGGAGATCCATGTGGCGGAGTTCCTCATGCTCCACCTGCCCGTTTGGCTGTGGCGGCCGGGACGGGGCTACACGCGGTTCATGACCTGCCCCGCATGCCGGCGCCGAACCTGGGTGAGCGCCTCGTGGGCTCCCTGGGCCCGCTGACCGCAGCGCACTCCGCTCAGGGGGTTCGACCCTGATCGCAAGCGTGGGGTCGTGGTTACAGCATTTCCACGGGCCCGTGGCCTACGTGGTCTGTGGTCTGCTCGTGTTCGGCGAAGCCTCCGTACTCCTCGGCTTTGTCATCCCCGGTGAGACCGCCGCGCTCATCGGAGGTGTCCTTGCGTCTCTTCACCACGTGAACCTCGCCCTCATGTTGGTCGTCATCGTCGTCTGCGCCATCGTCGGAGACTCGGTGGGGTACGAGGTCGGCAAGCTCATCGGTCCATGGCTCGTCGAGCACCGGCCTTTGCGCAACTATCCCGGTGTCCGGCGGGGAGAGGACCTCCTGGCGCGCCGCGGCGGACCGGCTGTGTTCCTGGGTCGTTGGGTGGCATTGGCGCGCGCCCTGGTGCCGGGATTGGCCGGAATGAGCGGCATGCGGTATCGCACCTTCCTCGCCTACAACGCCGTGGGTGGCACGGTGTGGGGGATCACGTTCGTGTTGATCGGGTACGGCGCGGGCACGTCGTACGCGGCGGTCGCCAAGACTGTCGGCGTCTACTCCCTCGTGGTCCTCGGAGTTGCGGTGGGGGCGGTGGTGCTCTACATCGTCATTCGACGCCGGCGCGAGCATCGGAAGTGGGGCGGGGACGCCGCGTCGGAGGACGACGCGCGCACATGAGGGCCCGTCAGGACCGGTCCCCATCCGGGACCATCACGTCGAAGTGGACATGATCCAGCCCGCCGTCGCACCGATGAGCCCGGATCTCGACCGCGTCCCGACCGCTCGCCTGTCTGACCGTCGTCGACAGCTTGGACAGACCGGCCAGCACATCGGCCATGGCCTCGGGTCGCAGCTCCGCCAGTGTCGCCACGTGGCGCTTCGGTAGCAGCGTGACGCCGTCCCTGACGCCGTGATCGGCATCTGGGATCCCGATGACGAACGCCGCTTCCTCGCCGACGCCATCCCCGGACTCTTCGAGCCACTCGCACCAACGACATTCCACTGCGTGTTCCCACCTCTCGAGGATCCACGGTCGGGTATCAAAGCTGCACGGCTGTCCCTCTCTCTCCTAGATGACGTCATTGCACCCCGGTGTTGATACGCGGCGGCCGATGGACGATTGCGGCGGCCGATGGACGATTGTGGGCACCTGACGTGACGTTCCAACCGGTCCTGCCGCCGGTGCCAGTCGACCACGGCGCCGGCGACCTCGTCTCTGTGGGCGTCGACCTGGCGAGCGTGGCCGATGTGCGCCAATCGCTGGACGACTTCGGGGAGCGTTTCCTGCGTCGCGTCTTCACCCCGGCCGAGCTCGCCGACTGCTCGGTGTCCCGAGACCCCGCCCCGCGCCTGGCCGCCCGTTTCGCGGCGAAAGAGGCCACCATCAAAGCGTTGAAGGTCGACGGTCCCCAGCCGCCGTGGACGTCGATGGCGGTTCGGCGCCATCCCTCGGGATGGTGTGACATGGACCTCACTGGCCACGCGGCCCGGCTGGCCCAAGAACGGGGCATCGGCACGCTGGCGGTCAGTCTCAGCCACGACGGGGACCTTGCCGCCGCCATCGTCGTGGCGACGGCACGACGCGAGGGACCGGGGCGGTAAGGGCGAGAGCTGTGGGCGGATCCCCGAGGGCCGGCTGTCGTGGCGGTCGGTTCGATGTATCTGCAGGTCACGGTTACGCTCTTGATGCCATGGCCGAATCGCGCTCAATTTCGGGGTCCCCATGAAGGTCGCGGTGTTCGGGCTCGGGTACGTGGGAACCGTCACCGCCGCCTGTCTCGCTGCGAACGGCCACGACGTGTGGGGAGTCGACGTCGACCCGACCAAAGTGGGGATGATCGCGTCGGGCACCAGCCCGGTGGTGGAGCCTGGGCTCTCCGCCCTCGTCTCGGAGACGGTGGGCGCAGGGCGGCTCCATGCCACCGACTGCGCCTCGACCGCCTTGGACCACGCCGATGTTTCCCTGCTGTGTGTGGGCACACCTTCGACACCCCAGGGCGAGACGAACCTGGCCTACGTGTTCCGCGTCGCCGACGACGTCGCGTCGGCGTTACCGAGCGTCGAGCCCCCTGCGTCGGGCCGGCATGCGGTCGTGGTCCGCAGCACGGTCCCCCCCGGGACCGTCGAACGCGTGGAGGCGCGGATCGGAGCTGCTCTTGGCAGTGGCAGGCTCCCCGTCGGTGTGGCCATGTGTCCCGAATTCCTGCGCGAGGGTACGGGGATCTCCGACTTCTATTCGCCTCCCTACACCGTGATCGGCGCTTCTGACCCGGCGACCGTCGACATCATCGCAGCGTTGTTCGGGTTTCTCGATCGACCCACGCATGTCGTCGACGTCCGCACGGCAGAGGCTCTCAAGTACGCCTCGAACGCATTTCACGCCACCAAGGTCTCGTTCGCCAATGAGATGGGACGGCTGTTCCGGCGCTTCGGCGTCGACAGCCGCAAGGTCATGGAGTTGTTCTGCGAGGACGTCCAGCTCAACATCTCGCCCCGGTATCTGCGACCCGGCTTCGCCTTCGGTGGATCGTGCTTGCCGAAAGACCTGCGGGCCCTGCTCTACCTGGCACGGATCCAGAGCATCGACCTGCCCATGCTGTCGGGGACCTTGGCCAGCAACACGTTGTCGGTGGCCGACGTCGTGGACAGGGTGGTGAGCGGCGCGGGGCGGACCGTGGCATTGCTCGGGTTGAGCTTCAAGGCCGAGAGCGACGATCTGCGTGAGAGCCCGTGTGTGCAGCTGGCCGAGACACTCCTCGGCAAGGGTTACGAGATCAGGATCTTCGATCCCATCATCAACCCCGGAGCCCTCATAGGTGCGAACCGCCAGTACGTGGAGTCACGGCTTCCGCATCTGAAGCGGATCCTCACCCTGCGTGCCGCCGACGCACTGGCGGGCGCCGACGTCGGCATCGTCTCGTTTGCCGACGCGGAGGTGATCGACGCCCTTGTGCACGCACCGCCGCCCCGGTTGATCGACCTCGACGGCCGCCTCGGGCAACAGGTGGAGTCGCTGGCAGGGTACGAGGGCGTCTCGTGGTAGCCACGCCCGTAGGGGCCGAGTAGCTCCCCGATCGCCACTCGCAGTTATCGCTGGTCGGCGAGATAGAAGCGCGACGGGAAGCTCCCCTCGCGCCGCACCCGCCCGTGAATCTCGAGCAGCACGATGTGCGCCAGCGTCTCGCCCACCGCGGCTCGTTGCATGAAGTCCGCGATCTCGTGCCAGGGCCGTGACCACTTCAGGGCTACGCAGATGTCCCACGCGGTCGTCCCGGGGTGCTCCTCGATCAGCTTCTCGATCTCGGCCAGACGATCGGCGTGGTGGATGATGATCTGATCGAGTCGGCCCTTCAGGTCCGAGAACCGGTATTCGTGAGCGGGAAGCACCTCGTCGACTGCGAGGTTGTGAACCTTGAGCAAGGACTCCAGGTACTCACCGAGCGGGTTCGGGAACTGCTGGGTGTGCACACCGATGTTGGGGGTGATGCGAGGCAGGACGTGGTCGCCGGACAACAGGAGGCGCTGCTCCTCGCTGTAGAAGCACACGTGGCCCGGCGAGTGTCCCGGCGTCCACACCGTCTTGAGGTCCCAGCCCGGCACGTCGACTCGCCGCCCGTCTTCGAACAGGACGTCGGGCACCGCCATGGTGACTTGCCCACGGATCATCATCGAGGCGAAGTTGAGGTCGGGCAACTTGGTGGCCGGGACGCCGGCGTCTGCCAGGAACTCGCGCATCCGAGCCAGAAGGTCGTCGGTCTCCATGTAGCGTGCCTCGAGCATCTCCGCGTCATCGGGATGCAGCCCGATCCATGCCCCGGACTCTTCCCGGACCCGTCCGGCCAGGCCGTAGTGATCGGGATGGATGTGGGTGACGAGCACGGCCTGGACATCGGAGATGGAACCGCCCGCTTCCTCCAGGCCCTTGTTGAGCGCCAGCCAGGCGTCGTCGGTGTTCCACCCCGCGTCGACGATGGCCACGCCGGTGTCGAGCTCGAAGGCGTAGACGAGGACGTAGCGCAACGGGTTGTCCGGAATGGGCACGGGGATCGACCACAGGCCCGGTCGCACCTGCTCGACCGGAGGCATCACGTCGCGATCCCACGCCTCTTTTTGGAGAACCCCGGTGACGACGACCATGGCGGCACCGTAGGCGGGAACCCCAGGGTCGACCAACCGGATCTGCGACACCGCCGTGCCCTCGTCGTTCGAATTGTCGTCTCCCATGCGAGTGGGCCCACAACGCAGAGTGAGATCGACCCGGCATCCGTCAGGAATCCCTGGATATTCACTATTTTCACACGTGTTGCATTGACCACATAAAGCACAGACGCGTACCATGACGGCCTCGGCCCTGCAGCCTCCGTTTCGGAAGCCGGGCGCCCGTCCCAACCGTTCGAGCGTGCGCGTGCGCACGTGTCGGTGCACGACACAGAGCCCACGGGGGTCCACGGTGAACGAGCGCATGGTGAGTTCGAGGATCGAGCATGTGCTCGACATGGCCCGTGATGCCTTTGTGGAGACCGACTCCTGCGGGGTCGTCACGGAGTGGAACCGCCAGTCCGAGGTGCTCTTCGGATGGTCGCGCGACGAGGTGCTCGGTCGTGTGGTCACGGAGTTCCTGATCCCGGCGCGCCACCAGAATGATGCAGCAGGCGCGATCGAGTTGTTGGCGAGTGCGCAGCGCAACGTCAAGAGGACGCGACCACGGCAGGTGAGTCTCTTGCACCGCGAGGGGTACGAGGTCGAGGTGTTGGGATCGGCCTACATCGTCGGATGGGGGGAGGAACTGCGGATCGGCGGGTTCCTCTATGACCAGGAAGAGGAAAAAGCGGCGGAGGAGGCCCTGGCCCACGCCTACCTCCACGACGCGCTCACCGGCCTGCCCAACCGGACGCTGTTCACGTACCGGCTTGCCTACGCACTGGCCAAGGGGAAGAGAGCGCCCGGGACGGTGGCGGTGCTCGTGCTCGACCTCGATCGCTTCAAAGCCATCAACGACGGGCTCGGCCACGAGGTCGGCGACGAGGTCCTCGTGGCCGTGGCGGGTCGCCTCGAGGCCGCCGACGGCACGGCTGAGGTCATCGCCCGCCTCGGTGGTGACGAGTTCCTGGTCCTCTTCGACAGCGATGACGCCGAGGGCGATGCGGTGGCGTTCTCCGATCGGGTCCTGCACGCGCTGGAGCGCCCCATCGCCACCGGCGACGGCGAGCTCTTCATCACCGCCAGCATCGGCATCGCGTGTACGAGTGCACGTGTCGCCGAGGCCACACCGCTTCTGTCGAACGCGGACGCGGCGATGTACCAGGCGAAACGGCGCGGAGGGGGCACCTTCGAGGTGTTCGGTGAGGTGCTGCGCATGCGCGTGCTCGACCGCATGAACACCGAGCACTCCCTGCACCGGGCCCTCGAACGTCACGAGCTGCGGCTCTTCTACCAGCCCGTGGTGGAGATCAACGGGGCCCGCGCCGTCGGGGTCGAGGCGCTGTTGCGTTGGGAGCATCCCGAACAGGGGCTCGTGGCCCCGGGCCGGTTCATCCCCGTGGCCGAGGAGAGCGGGCTGATCATCCCCATCGGTGCGTGGGTACTGCGCGAGGCATGTCGCCAGCTGTGCATGTGGCGGGCCGACAGCTTCGGCGGATCCCGGGGCGCGGTGGAGGTGAACCTCTCGGCCCGGCAGATCGACCACCCCGAGATCATCTCGACGGTCGAGCGGATCCTCGACGAAACGGGCCTTCCCCCCGCCAACCTGACCCTCGAGATCACCGAGAGCGCCCTGATGAACGACGCCGCATCGGCACTCCGGGTGCTACGGGCCCTCAAGGATCTCGGGGTGACCCTTGCCATCGACGACTTCGGGACGGGGTATTCGTCGCTCAGCCACCTCCAGCGGTTCCCACTCGACATTCTCAAGATCGACAAGAGCTTCGTCGACGAGCTCGGGGTGGACCGCGGCGGCGCCGAGATCGTCGAGGCGGTGATCAAGCTCGCCCACGCGTTGGGGCTGCAGGTGATCGCCGAGGGCGTCGAGACCGAACGCCAGCTCGACGCACTACTCGGGCTGGACTGCGACTTCGCCCAGGGCTACTTGTTCTCCCGCCCCGTGCCCGCCCACGAGTTGGCGGAGAATTTTCCTCTGGCGCTGGGCGCCTGAACCGTCGAGCGACGCACCCGAACACCGCCTGTTGCAATCCGATTGCGCGCGCCTCGTGCGCTCGTATCCGCTGCCCCCGCGTCGAGGCGGCCGACGCCCGGTTAACGTCGCGGCGACAGCTGCTCGGGTGAAGGGGTGCCCACTCGGATGCCTGAGAGTCAGAGGGACCGGGAACGTCGGATAGGACGTCGTCGGCGGACCGTCGTGCCTCGCTCGAGCCACGGCCCATGGGAGCCACCGAAGGGCCGGCCCGATCCCATCGCCCTCCTCGACGCCGAGAACACCGGCCGGCTGCCCGACCTCGTCCCCGTGCGGTGGGGGCGGATGCTCGAGTCACCTTTCGCTTTCATGCGCGGTGCCGCGGGACTGATGGCGGTCGACCTCGCCCACACCCCTTCGACGGGCTTGCACGTGCAGCTGTGCGGCGACGCCCACATGGCGAATTTCGGGGTCTTCGCTTCCCCCGAACGACGCCTGTTGTTCGACGTGAACGACTTCGACGAGACCACACCGGGACCGTGGGAATGGGACCTCAAGCGCCTCGCCACCAGCGCGGCGGTGATCACCCGGCTGTCGGGCTTCCCTTCCGATCAACAAGCGAAGACGGCCCACGCCGTGGCGCGCGCCTATCGCCGGCACATGGCGAGGTTCGCCGCGATGGGCACCCTCGAGGTCTGGTACGAAAGGGTCGACGCCAAGGCGGCACTGCGCACGATCGGCCGCGGAACGCCGGCCCCGGTGCGCGCCGCGGTGACCGGAGCACATCACCAGACGTCCCGGGCGGAGCTCCCCAAGCTGACGGTGCGCGTCGAGGGGGGGCGGCGTCGCATCGCCGATCACCCTCCATTGGTGTCACACGAGGGCGTCGACCGGCACTCATCTGCGATTCACAAGGCGTTCGTGAAGTATCCCGAGACACTCGAGAGCGACCGGCGGGTCCTGCTGCAACGCTTCGAGCTCGTCGATCTCGCTCTCAAGGTCGTGGGCGTCGGCAGCGTGGGGACGCGCTGCTTCGTGGCTCTGTTGATGAGCGACGTGGGGGATCCCCTCTTCCTTCAGGTCAAAGAGGCCGGGGACTCTGCCCTCGCTCCCTCGGTGCCGAAACGACCGCCCGGCGCAGCCCGGGCAACGGGCCAAACGCCATCGGAGACGCCTCACTCCGGCGGCCGGCGGGTGGTGAGCGGCCAGCGCCTGATGCAGGCCGCGAGCGACATCTTCCTCGGGTGGGCGAACGCCGACGGCACCGATTACTACGTCCGCCAGTTGCGCGACATGAAAGGCACGATCGGGACCGCCTTACTCGGTGCCCGGGGCCTGGTCGGTTACGGCAAGTTGTGCGGGTGGGCCCTGGCCCGGGCCCACGCCCGCTCCGGTGCCGCCGCGCAGATCGCGGGCTACGCAGGCAACGGGGGGGTCCTCGACGACGCCGTGGCCCGCTTCGCGCTGGCCTACGCCGATCAGAACGATCGTGACTACGCCCAGCTCGTCGAGGCGGTCCGCACCGGGCGGGTCATCGCCACGCCAGGGGTCTGAGCGCGCCGGTCAGGCCGAGGACGGCTCCAGCAGGGCGTTGACGGCAGCCACCTCAGCGTCGTCGAGAACCCAGTCGGCCGCGGCGACGTTGGCACGGACCTGCTCGCCCGAGGTGGCGCCGGCGATCACCGAGGCCACCGGCCCGTGGGCCGCGATCCAGGCGATGGCGAGCTCGACCATGCTCCGGCCGTGCTGTTGGGCGAACACGCTGAGCCGTTCCACGAGCGCCAGGTCACCGTCCGACAGCGGTCCTTCGTTCGCCTTGACCCCCGACAGCCGCGTCCCGGGCGGAGGAGGCTGGCCGCGCCGGTACTTGCCGGTGAGCACCCCTGACGCCAGGGGGAAATAGGGCAGAAAGGCGAGGCCCCTCCGCTCGCATTCGGGCAGCACGTCCTTTTCGGCCTTGCGGCGCAGCAGGCTGAACTCGTTCTGCACGCTCACGAACCGGGCCGCGCCGTCCGCCACGGCATCCTCGGCCTCGCGCAGTTGGGCCACGGTGAAGTTCGAGCAGCCGATCTCGAGCGCCTTGCCGGCCCGGACGCACTCGTCGAGCGCGGCCAAGGTCTCTGCGATCGGCGTGTCGGGGTCGGGCGCGTGAAGTTGGTAGAGGTCGACGTGGTCGGTGCCGAGCCGGCGCAGGCTCGCCTCCAGGGCGCTGTGCACGTACGCGGGTTTGGCGCCCTTGTGCTCGGCGTCGACCTGCATGCCGAACTTGGTGGCGAGGACGACTTCGGCGCGGCGCGGTCCCAGGGCTCGGCCCACGAACGTCTCGCTCTTGGTACCGCCGTAGATGTCGGCGGTGTCGAAGAACGTGATCCCGGCGTCGAGGGCCTCGTGCACCACCGCGGTGGTCGCGTCGTAGTCGAGGCGCCCGCCGAAGTTGTTGCATCCGAGGCCGACGACCGAGACCTCGAGCGAGCCGATCTTGCGAGTCTGCATCATCGTCCTTGTGGGTCCTGGGCCGTCTTCGAGAGTGCCGCGCCCGCCACCACGGCGTTGTCGCCGGGCCACCGGCGCACGCTGATCGATTGGCTGGCCGTGGCGAGCAGGGTACCGTCCTGGGCCCACAGATGGGCCAGGCCTTGCCCGAATCCGTGCGCGAGCGCGTGCATGTGGATGTCGCACAGCACCCACTCGGTGGGGACCAGCCGGGCCACCCGCAGGGTGTTGTCGAGGCTGCGACCCATGGTGCGGATCCCGAGGGGTTGGCTCACCCCGCCCGACACGAAGTCGCCGATCACCGCCAACGTGGCGGCCGAGGGCTCGAGATGGCCCGGGACCCGCGCCCAGAAGGCCGAGCCGGCCTCGCCCGGAGTCCCGTCGAGATCGGCCATCGACCGTCCCCGGGCCAGGCGCTGTTCGACCCGTACGAGCACGGAGTCGGCGAACATGGGCGGGATGTGCTGGACGGGACAGTCCTCGGGAGCCGGGACGTCGGGGACCGCGACCCACGTTCCCGACAGGTCGAACTCGTGTCGGCCGAGGGCGGCGTTGACGGTGAGCACCTCTTCGGTGCCGAGTCGGCCGATGGCACGGCCCTGGGTGGTGTTGCGGCCCGTCGCCGGCAGCACGACCTCCCAGTCGAGCACCGTTCCCGTGGGTGCGTAGGCGAGGTACTGGGCTGTGGCCCACACCGTCGGTCGCCCCGATGCCTCCTCGAGGGCCACGATGCCCGCCGCCAGGCCGCAGCCCCCGTACAGGAACCGTCCCGGCGTCGACACCGCCGGGGTGACGGGGAGACGCCAGTGCAACAGGTCGTCAGCCGGCTCGAGCCCGAGGAAATGACGCGCGTCCACCGGCCGCACCCTAACGGGGTGACGCACCCAACCAGCCAACCGGGGGCGGGCCGGGGAAGCGATCAATTCACGCTTCGGTCGCGGCCCTCCCAGTAGGGCTGGCGCAGCTTGTACTTCTGGAGCTTGCCGGTGGCCGTCCGGGTGAGCCCATCGCGCAGCTCGATCGACGTGGGCGCCTTGAAGTGCGCCAGCCTCGCCCGGCAGAACTCGATGAGCTCTTCCTCGGTGGCAACCGCGCCCGGTCGCAGCACCACCAACGCCTTCACGGTCTCGCCCCACTTGTCGTGGGGGACGCCGATCACCGCTGCCTCTGCCACCGCGGCGTGCTGGTAGAGGCAGTCCTCCACCTCGATCGACGACACGTTCTCCCCACCGGTGATGATGACGTCCTTCTTCCGGTCCGAGATCACCGTGTAGGGACCGTCGAGATAGCCGCCGTCGCCGGTGTGGAACCAGCCCCCCTCGAGGGCCTCGGCCGTCGCCTCGGGCTGTTGCCAGTACCCGTCGAAGACGTGGTTGGTCTTAGCGAGGATCTCCCCCTCGTCGTCGACCCGTACGCGCACGCCGACCGCGGGGACCCCGGCGCGCGACAGCATCGCGGCCCGCACCGTGGGGTCGAGACCGTCCCACTCCGACGGTGCCCGGTTGATGGTGAGCAGGGGAGTGGTCTCGGTGAGCCCGTAGATCTGGATGAACTCCCAACCCAGCTCGGTCTCGACCGCCTCGATCGTGCTCGACGGAGGCGGAGCCCCCGCCACGACCACGCGCACCGTGCCGCGCCCGGGAACGTCCTCGCCCCTGGCGCGACGGGCCGCGGCGGCACCCAGGATCGCCGCGATCACCGCCGGGGCGCCGCACAGCATGGTCACGTCCTCGCGCTCGATACGGGCGAGGATGTCCTCGCCGTCGATCTTCCGGATCACCACGTGGCGGCCACCCATCGCCGTCACCGCGTAGGGCATGCCCCAACCGTTGCAGTGGAACATGGGCAGCGTGTGCAGCAGCGTGTCGCGGTCGCTCACCGTCGTGTGCCACCCGAATACCGCCGCGTTGAGCCAGCAATTCCGGTGGGTGAGTTGCACCCCTTTCGGACGGGCCGTCGTACCCGAGGTGTAGTTGATCGAGCATGTCGCCCCCTCGTCGCCCGCCCAACGCGCCGGCTGGGTATCGGCGGGGGCGGGGGCGAAGAGCTCGGCGTCCTCTTCGCCGTCGAGCAGCAGGCGCACTTTGGCGGACACCCCCGCCAGAGGGCCGTTGATCTCGGGGTCGACGAGCAGCACCGAGGCGCCGGAGTGCTCGACGATGTAGGCGACTTCCTCGGCGTTGAGACGGAAGTTCACCGGCACGAGGACGCGGCCGAAGCCGCTCACCCCGAAGAACGAGATGAGGAACCGGGCCGAGTTCGGGCTCACGATGGCGACGCGCTCGCCGTGGCCCACGCCCAT
>Ga0209415_10014803_pt1 | contig 12709 bp, 4 predicted proteins | sample PeaSoiSIISIP2007_FD_187696 | JGI IMG/M metagenome (GOLD analysis project Ga0209415, IMG submission 187696) | Peat soil microbial communities from Weissenstadt, Germany - SII-SIP-2007 (SPAdes) (version 2) | ecosystem: Environmental > Terrestrial > Soil > Wetlands > Peat | place: Germany...
TTTGCAGAATCGGCTCAAGCCACGCGACGAAAGCCAGAGATTCTCGATAAACTTGCAGTTTTTCGTGGTCGAACAGGTAGTTCATTCGGATTAAGATTAAGATTAGGATTAAGATTAGGATTAAGAGCCAGAAACTGCCAGCCAAAAAAGTGAAATGCACCCGCTCCCTCTCTTGTCTTGACTTTGGGCTTTGGGCTTTAGCCGTTGGACTCTAAGCTGACGGCATGTCTCAGATGTTGAAATCTTCCGGCGCTTTGGCCGCCGCCACCTTGACCAGCCGGGTGCTGGGCATGGTCCGGGAGATGGCCTACGCCGCCTTCATGGGCAACACCGAGGTGGCCAGCGCCTTTATATGGGCCTTCCAGGTGCCCAACCTCTTTCGCCGTCTCCTGGGCGAGGGTGCGCTCACGGCGGCGTTCATCCCGATCTTCAAACACAAGGAGCGACAGGACGGAGAGCAGGAAATGTGGCGTTGCGCCAACGCCGTCATTTCCGGGCTCTTTGCCGCCGCCGGGGCGGTCACCGTCATCGTGATGCTGGGGCTTTCCCTGTGGCTGACCTTCGGCCATCTGCACGCGGACTGGCGGCTGATGATACAACTGTTGGACCTGATGTTTCCTTACATGCTGTTGGTTTGCCTGGCGGCAGCGCTCATCGGCATGGCCAACGCCCGCGGCCATTTCTTCATCCCCGCCCTGGGCGCGGCGATTCTGAACGTGGTGATGATCGCCAGCGTCTGGTGGCTCGCGCCCCGGATGGGCCAGGACCTCGAACACCAGATCTTTGGCCTGGGCATCGGCGTGCTGCTGGCCGGTCTGGCACAGGCCACCTTTCAGTTGCCCACCCTGGCGAAGGAGGGCTATCGCTACCGCTGGGTCTCACCCTGGCGCGACCCCACCGTGCGCGAAGTCATCCGCAAAATGCTGCCCGGCTCCATCGGCGTGGCCGCCTTTCAGATCAACGTCCTGCTCACCCAGTACTGCTCGTTCTGGTTTGATAAGTCGATTATCTCCACGTTCAACTACTCCGTCCGGCTCATGGAATTGCCTCAAGGCATGTTCGGCATTTCGCTCGCCACCTACCTCCTGCCCGCCCTCTCGGGCCTGGCCGCCGAAAAGAAGTATCCTGAATTCCGGGACCTGCTGCGCCAGGGCTTGGGCCACCTGGCCTTCGCCAACCTGCTCGCCGCGGCGGTCTCCCTCGGCCTGGCCGAACCGATCGTGCGCCTGCTCTTCGAGCGTGGCGAGTTCGGCCCCAGCGCCACCCGCCGAGTCGCCCTCTCGCTTGCCTGCCTGGCGCCGGGCTTGCTCATGTTCTCCGCCAATAACATTCTCGCCCGGGCCTTTTACGCCCTCAAAGACATAAAGTCGCCCATGAAAATCAGCGTCTTCTGCCTGCTGTTCAACCTGGTCCTCGCGGTCAGTCTCGTGAAATACCTCCAGGGCTCCCGCGTCGGCGGCGAAGTGGGCCTGGCGGTGGCCAATACCCTGAGCGCCACCTTGAACGCGGTGCTCCTGGCTTATGCCTTGCGCCGCAAGCTCAAGCACCTCGGCCTGGCCGGGCAGAAACCCGTCCTGCTCGTCTTGCTGGGAGCGGCCGTGCTGGCGGGCGCCATTGCCGCCGCGCTCGGTTTTCTCTGGGAACGAAACCTCGGCCACACCAGCCTGCTCCTTAAAATCGGCGCCGTCTTTGTGCCCGCCACCGCCGCCTCCCTGGCCTATTGGCTGGCGGCCCTCGCCGGAAAAGTCCCCGCCGCCAGCGAAATCACCGCCCTGCTCCTGGCCAGGTTGCGCCGTTTTGCCGGTTTTCACCCCCCTGGCCGTCAGTAGTGGCGCGGGCATCCTGCCCGCGTCTGGAGTTTGGACCTCTCCGCTGCATGTCCCAGCGCCAACGGCGCGCCCCATATCAGCCTGGGCCAACGGCCCAGGATCCCCCCGTAAAAGCGCCAAAGGGCTGAAAGCCCGCCCCATGCCTTGGCGTCATCGGCGATGGGATGGTCGATGGCGTGCCAACGGCACAGGGGACGGGCTTTCACCCCTGCAAAACAAATTCCGATCCCCTCCAACCCGAAGGGTTGGCAGAAGGTAACCCGGTGGTCGTTCGGGGCGTGGGGGAACGACCACCGGGCACGGGGTTCGCTGTAGGTCGCACCCCGCAGGGGTGCCACAGAATAATGCTGGAATTACGCCTGGTCTCCGGAACTTATTTTTGCATGAACCCCTAGCCCGCATCGTTCGCACGCCAAAACCCCTGACGCGAACGCCACTTCGCCAAGCTCCGTCAGGAGCGCCATATTTATAGCAACGCAGCGCCACAACACCTCTCTCAAGCTCCGGAGGAGCGGCATGGGAGGGGTCGCACAGCCCAGCAAGCTAATATGCCGGCCCTCCTACGATCGAGCAGGCCGCGATAGCGCGGCTCCTCAACGAGTTGTCATCGCTCGCATAAGAAGTGCCAACTCCACCGAAAAACATTTCCTCGACAGCTTCCTGGCGTTCTGACAAACTAACGAGACCATCAGGGCGGAATCTGGCATAGGCCGTCAGGTTTTGCCGCTTTCACGGCGGCCTTGTCCGGGGCCGGTTGTTTATGAATTTGGCAGTCGCAATTGCGAGGCCGCTTTCGGGCGAGCGCGAATCAAGCGCTCACCATCCCACATTCTGCGCGAACCCTCGGCGCTTGCAAGGGCGGCGAAAACCTGGACATGGCCTGATGGTCTTTTTCCACGATGCTCGAAAGTGCCGCAGCGCGGGAAGCCATTGCTCTAAACCGGTCGCGCCTCCGCTCTGCTCGACCAGACTTCATGTCCCGGGGGGCTCCGCACGGGACGAACATCGCGCTGTTGACTTCCCACGACCTACGCCTGTTGCCGGCTCAGCTAAGAACCCAATAAACGAAGGCGAGCGAGGGCGCATCTCAGCTTTGTCGAGCTCCCCCCAAATCTCATTAACACCCTGCTTCAGCGGGGTGTTGCGTGCCCAACGACCGAATGTCAACCGTTTTAACGGTTTTCGCGCTACGGTCTCCGCCCCCCCCCTCGACAAGGCCGCGGTGCGCCCGGCGACCAAGCCGCCCAACTCACCCTCAAACGCAACGGCGAAACCCTCATCCACCAAGCGGCGGTCAAAGAAGTAAAACCCACGAAACACAACAGGTGCATTCCATGAAACCCCGCACTTTTGCTCTCCTCTGGGCCATTTTGGCCGCCTCGTTGGTTCCCAATTCAACAGAAGCTCAACCGGCTATAACCACCCAGCCAACCAACCAAACTGTTTTTATCGGCAATACCGCCATCTTAAGCGTGGCGGTCTCCGGGACCGGACCCTTTAGCTATCAGTGGCGGTTTGATGGTTCAAACGTTACCCAGGTCCCTGTCATTACAACGGTGGCCGGCGGCGGCATAGGTGGCGATGGTGCAGCGGCGACCAATGCTGAACTGTATTATCCTTACGATGTGTCGGTCGACGCTTCCGGCAACCTGTTTATCGCCGATAACAACACGGCCCGCATCCGCAAAGTGGGAACCAACGGCATTATTACCACGCTCGCTGGCAACGGCGCCGTCGGATATTCCGGCGACGGCGGCTTGGCGGCCGACGCCGAACTGGATTTCCCCACAAGCGTGGCTGTGGATAGTGCCGGCAACGTATTCATCGCCGATTCTGGCAACAGCCGCGTCCGCAAAGTGGGAACCAACGGCATTATTAGCACGGTCGCTGGCAATGGCGCGATTGGATACTCAGGCGACGGTGGCGCGGCACCCAGTGCCGCGCTAGCTTATCCCCGAGGCGTGGCAGTCGATCCTGCCGGCAACCTGTTCATCGCCGATACGTACAATAACCGCATCCGCAGGGTGGGAACCAACGGCGTCATTACTACGGTGGCCGGCAATGGCGCGCAGAATTATTCCGGTGACGGCGCCGCAGCCACCAGTGCTGAGTTGTATAACCCTTGCGGCGTGGCCGTGGACGCCTCCGGAAATCTGTTCATTGCCGATACTTTCAACGAGCGCATCCGCAAGGTGGCAAACACCGGCCTCATTAGCACGGTGGCTGGCAACGGGGCCTACGTTTTCTCCGGGGATGGCGGCGCTGCGACCACCGCCGAGCTGAATGAACCGAATGGCGTAGCCGTGGATGCCTTCGGCAACGTTTTCATCGCCGATACTGACAACTACCGCATCCGCAAGGTGGACATCAACGGCATCATTACCACGGTGGCCGGTAATGGGACGAACAGTGGTTCCGGCGACGGCGGGGCGGCGACCAATGCCGGATTGGCTAATATTTACGGCGTTGCTGTGCATGGCTACGACAACCTCTTTATCGCCGATGCTGGCTACAACCGCATCCTCAAAGTAACGTCGAGTTCTCCTACACTCACATTGAGCAATACGACCACCGCTAACTCGGGTCGTTACACGGTCGTCGTCACCAGCCCCTACGGAAGCGTCACTAGCAGTGTCGCCGCGTTGGCCGTGGTGATTCCCCCGCCTCCGATCATTGTTACTCAACCCACCAACCAAACCGTCCTTTTCGGCAGTAGCGCCATGTTCGGGGTGGCGGTTGCAGGTATTGGCCCATTTAATTATCAGTGGCGGTTTGAGGATTCAAGTATTGCTCCGCAAAACAATACACAAGTTCCGTTCATCGCCACGGTGGCCGGTAGTAGTATTACGGGCGGTTTTTCCGGCGACGGTGGCGTGGCGACCAATGCCGGCCTTTTTGATCCTGCTGTCGCGACGGTGGATGCTTTCGGCAACCTGTTCATCGCTGATACGTACAACAACCGCATCCGCAAAGTTGGATTCAACGGCATCATTACCACGTTGGCTGGCAATGGCGCCAAAGGTTATCTCGGTGACCGTGGAATCGCCACCAGCGCCGAACTTTATTATCCTGACGGCGTGGCCCTCGATGCCTCCGGCGACCTGTTCATCGCCGATTACGGGAACGACCGTATCCGCAAAGTGGGGCTTAACGGCGTCATTACCACGGTGGCGGGCGGGGGAACGGGCAACTACCTTGGGGACGGCGACGCAGCCACCAACGCCACACTGAACAGCCCTGGCGGCGTAGCTGTGGATGCCTCCGGCGACGTTTTCATCGCCGATACTGGCAATCAGCGCATCCGAAAACTGGGACCCGATGGGATCATCAGCACGGTTGCTGGCAACGGGGTGGCCGGTTATTCCGGCGACGATGGCGCGGCCACCACTGCAGAGCTGGATCATCCCAGCGGCGTGGCTGTAGATGGATTCGGCAACCTGTTCATCGCCGATGCATACAACAACCGGATCCGTAAAGTCGGAGCCAACGGCGTGATTAGCACGGTGGCTGGCAACGGGCATGGCGGTTATTCCGGCGACGGCGCCGTGCCCGCCAGCGCAGAACTGTGGACCCCTTCGTGCGTTGCAGTGGATGGTTCAGGCAATCTGTTTATCGCAGATACAGATAACAACCGAATCCGCAAAGTGGTGGCCAACGGCATCATTACGACGGTGGCCGGCAATGGTACATACGGTTATTCCGGCGACGGTGGCGCGGCGATCGATGCCGAGCTAGCGAAGCCTTACGGCGTTGCTGTGGATCCATTTGGCAACCTTTTCATCGCCGATTCTGGCAGCAGCCGGGTCCGCAAAGTAACGACGACCTTTCCTATCCTTATGTTGGGCAATACAACCACCGCTAACTCGGGTAGTTACACGGTAATCGTCACCAGTCCCTATGGCAGTGTAACCAGCGCCGTCGCCACGCTGCTAGTCTTGACGCCGCCCTCCATTCTGGTTCAGCCGGCCAGCCAGGTGGCGTTGGCCAACCGCAGTGCGACATTCAGCGTGATGGCCGCGGGTACGGCACCGCTTTACTGCTCCTGGTATTTCAACGCGACGAATCTTCTCCAAAGCGGCACCAACACCGCGCTCCTCCTCACCAATGTGAGCGCCGTCGATGCCGGCAACTACACGGTGCTCATTACGAACGCTGCTGGCAGTGCGACGAGCCAGGTTGCAGCCTTAACAGTAGTTTTTCCAGTCTCCGTAACGACCCAACCTACCGACCAAACCGCTTTCTTCGGCAACAGCGCCACCTTTAGCGTGGCGGTTCGGGGGAGCGGTCCATTCAGTTTTCAATGGCAGTGTGATGGCACCAATATTACTGCACAAGCCCCTACCATCACGACCGTGGCCGGAAACGGTCAAGCGGGCTACTTCGGCGACGGTGCCGCGGCGACCAGCGCGGAACTGAGCGGTCCTATAGGCGTGGCTGTAGACGCCTCCGGCAGTCTGTTCATCGCCGATAGCAGCAACAATAGGATCCGCAAAGTCGGTACCGAGGGCATCATCACCAGCGTAGCCGGCAACGGCGGCTACGGGTTTTCCGGCGACAGCGGCCTTGCGACTAGCGCCGAACTCAGTGGTCCCGCGGGTGTCGCTGTGGATGCATCCGGCGCCCTTTTCATTGCCGACTTCGGCAACAGCCGCGTCCGCAAGGTGGCGACGGACGGTGTTATCACTACCGTGGCGGGGAGCGGGGCCAGCGGTTACTCCGGCGATGGTGGCATGGCCACCAATGCCGCATTGAGTTCGCCCTGGGGTGTCGCGTTGGACATTGCGGGGAACGCGCTCCTCGGTGATGAAGGCAACAATCGCGTCCGTAAGGTGGGAACTAACGGCGTCATTACTACCGTGGCCGGCAACGGCACCTCCGGTTATTCCGGCGACGGAGGTGCGGCGATCAGCGCCCAACTAAATCATTCCCGAGGTGTGGCAGTGGACAACGCAGGTGATCTATTCATCGCCGATTACGCCAACAACCGCATCCGCAGGGTGGGAACCAACGGCATCATCAACACGGTGGCCGGCAGTGGGCTTTACGGCTACTCCGGCGACGGCAGTGCGGCGACTCAGGCCGAATTGAGTACCCTATGGGGAGTGGCTGTGGACGCTTTCGGCAACGTTTTCGTCGCCGATACCGGGAACAACCGCGTGCGTAAAGTGGGAACCGACGGCGTGATTACGACCATAGCGGGCAACGGTGGCGCGGGTTATTCCGGCGACGGTGGCGCGGCGACGGATTGCGAGTTGAGCGAGCCTCTCGGTGTCGCCTTGGATGCCGCAGGCAACCTGTTCGTCGCCGACTACCGCAACAACCGCATCCGAAAAGTTGGCGCCAACGGCATCATTGCCACCGTGGCCGGCGTTGGCGCGGATGGCTATGGCACCCTCACCCTGAGCCCCGTGACAACCAGCAGCTCGGGCAGCTACACAGTAATCGTCTCCAGCCCTTACGGAAGCGTCACCAGTGGCGTTGCCGCGTTGACGGTAATGCTGTATCCTCCCACGATTGCCACCCAACCAACGAGCGCCATCGCCGCCACGGGCTCGGATCCACAATTCTCCGTTGCCGCCAGGGGATCTCTTCTTTCCTACCAATGGTTTTTGAACGGCACGCAAGTTCCTGGCGCCACCAACTCGGCCTTAGTCTTGTACGATGTAGCCACGAATCAGGCGGGCAGCTACGCCGTCGTAATCACGAATGCGGTGGGGTCGGTTACAAGCGCCCCGGCACTGTTGAGTGTGTATGATCCTCCGGTGATTGTCAGCCAAACACCTGATACCGCCACCGCTTACGGATTTACGACGACCTTTTCGGTCGCCGCGACTGGCTACCAACCGCAGTACCAATGGCTCTTCAACGGCGATGCGATGGCCGGAGCGACAAACTCCTCGCTGGCGCTAGCTGACGTTGGCGATGCGAACAGCGGCACCTACTCCGTGGTGGTCACCAATCTAGTCGGCGCTGTCACCAGCGCGCCGATCCTCCTCTCGGTTTACACGGCGGTTCGGATTCTCCCCGCGGGCAGTTGGCAAGGCGTCGGTTATTGGCCCGATTTCAAAATGGTCTATACCATCGAGGCCGGCCCGCAGACCGGAACGATCGTGTACGCCGTGGAGGAACAAGTGTCGTCTCTCACGAACTCCACCGGCGGCACATTCGTTGTGTCGGACATCAGTGACGGAGGCACCTACGACACGGTGAACGGCCTCATCAAGTTCGGGCCGTTCTTTGACCAGATCCCTCGCGTGCTGACGTATGAACTGACCCCGCCGTCGGAAGCCACCAATTCTGTCCAGTTCGCGGGCGTGATTTCCATTGACAGCACAAATTATGCCGTAGCCGGTGACAGTGAAATCGATCTCCTTCCGCTCCATCCAGCCGACAACGATCCGCCGATCAATAACAGCATTAACATCAATGACGTGACCGCGTATGCGAAGGCCTGGAAGGTCGGCGCGGCCTGGCCCGTCGAGCCGAACCCCATTCCCATCGAATACCTGACGAGCGCCGGGCTGATTTGGAAACGGGGCGAGTACTATATTTACGATTCGTCGCTGGGCGCGCCACCGGCGTGTTGGGTAAATGTCACCTCTCCCTCCCTGAGCCCGATGCTGCGCACCCACGACCCTCCGGATCTGGCCGTGTGCTCGATGCCCACCCAATATACGGCGGGTGTGCCGTTCACGGTGACGTTGACGATAACGCCCAGCAACAACGTTGTGGCTTATGCAGTCGAGGACCAGGTCCCAACGAGTTGGACCGCCACCAACTTCACGCCCGCCGGCACGGCGGTGTTTGATGCAATCAACAACAGGGTGAAATGGGGGCCGTTCCTCGACAACGAGGGCCGGACATTGACCTATCAGATCACGCCACCCACGAACGCCAGCGGAATTGCGACCTTCTCCGGAATCGCGTCGTTCGACGGATTTGGCGTGCCGATTACGGGGGTGCGCCAAGTCAGCAACGCCGCGGCAGCGACTTTGAGCACGGGAGCGTTCCTCCGCACCAACGGCTTCCAGATCAACCTGGTTGGCAGTCTTGGAGTCAGCTACATTTTGCAGGCCTCCACTAATCTATCGACCTGGATTTCCCTGCAAACCAACATTAATAATTCGGGGACACTGGAATTCCTCGATCCGCAGGCCACGAACTTCAACTACCGTTTTTATCGCGCCGTCGCCCCGTGAAGAGCACGCGCATTCCCCTCCGGTGAACAGACCTCCACCAGCCAACCGTGAGAACGTACGCGGAGTGTATGTTTGGTTGCGGGGCGCCACGGCCAACGCCTGGCACTGAGGGGCTTGTATTCTACACCGAAACGGAGATTCCCGTGTTATGACAAAATGCCGCCACTTTCTGCTCCGGGCTGCCCTGGTGTGGGTGTTTTTATTCCCGCTGAACAACGCTCCGGGCCAGACGGGCGCAAACCCAGCCGTTATCGCCCGTCCGACAATTAGCATCGTCAGCCCGAAGAAGAACGCCAGCGTGAGCAGTGCCACGCTCGTGGTCAGCGGCGAGGCCGGTTCCAAGCCGGCGGTGGCCGATGTCTTCTACCAACTCAATGGCGGTGTCTGGAGCGTTGCCCAGACCACCAACGGCTGGGCCAATTGGACGGCCACCCTGACTCTCGCACCGGGACCCAACACGCTTGCAGCCTACGCGGTTGATTCCCTCGGCCGGTCGTCCACCACAAACAGCGTTAAGTTCGTTTATGTGCTGAGAGCGCGACCAATCGTCCAAACCATCGGGGAAGGAACGGTTACCCCGAATTACAGCGGCCAGTTGCTCCAGATCGGCAACACGTACAGCATGACGGCGGTCGCAGCAGCCGGGTTCAAATTCACGGACTGGACCGGCAGCGCGCCAACCACCAAGGCGACCGTCAGCTTCGTGATTGCGTCTAACCTCACGTTCACTGCCAACTTTGCGGACGTGGCGCCCCCGGCCAATGTCATCAAATACCCCGCCGTCGGCCAGAAGGTGACAAACGCTTTGATTATCGCGGCGGGAGGAGCAAAAGACAACGTCGGTGTGGCGCAGGTGGTTTACCAGTTGGATGGGACCGGTTGGAATGTGGCCAGTACGACCAATGGGTGGGCCAATTGGTCAACCCCTGGACTGGCTCTCTATCCCGGAACCAACATAATTCAATCATACGCGGTGGATACTGCTGGGAACAATTCTCTCACCAACACCGTGAAGTTTACCGTCGCCCAAGTGGTGCAGGTACTGGAAACTACCTCAGAAATCATATCGGCGGCCGAGGGGGGCACGATTGCGCTCCCCAGTGGGAGCAGCGTCTCGATACCGCCCGGCGTTTTAACCAACGACACGATCCTAACGCTTTCGGTCGAATCCGCGTTAACGAAGCAGCCACCTGGCGGCTTGGTTGTGGGCGTCGGTCCCGTCTTGGCTCTCTCGCTCACACCGGTCACCAATGCGGCGATTCAACATTCTACTCATCATGCCCTAGGTGGAGCAACTCCACCTGCTCAACCTCAGTTGACATTAGTGGCAGTTGGCAGCGACATTCCAGGAAGTGTTGGCTCTGGGGCAATGGTTGATGCTGTTAATGTTACCAGCGGACACCAGTTCGTTGGAATTCCCGGGAGTATGGGCAACAATGCCGCAACCTTTTACCCGTCTCCGGTTCTATTTCAGAGCGTCGACAAGCTTCAGTTCAGTTTGGTTAACGTTAAGCCGCCCACACAATTGACTCCGCTGCCGAATTTAGGAGCCAGGGTATGGAATGGTACGAGCTGGGACCCTGGAACGGCAGGCTTCGATCCGACGCTGAAGACATTGGTTCTCGTTCACGGTATGTTCAGTTCCGTCGAAAACGCATTCGGTGACGCATCTGCCGTCAATGCGATAAAGGAAAAGGGTGGCTACCAGCAAGTGCTTGGTTTTGACTATGATTGGACCCAAGGGATCGACACAAGCGGCAATCAGTTGGAAAGGTTTTTGTACTTGTTATATGAGGACGGGCTGAAGAGTGTTGACATAGAAGCGCATAGTGAAGGCGTTTCCGTGGCCTTGTCGGCCGCGTGTCAGGATTACTTCTTGCCTATTGGAAACCTTGTCATGCTTGGAGGTCCAATTATGGGAACGCCGCTGGCTGCCAAGGGCGTGGATGTGCAGCTAGCCGGTGGGGTCGTGGAAGAGCTGCCGTTCTTACCACTACTCACGCTGTTGATGAATGTGCCCTATCCTCAGTCGTTGTCGCCAGGCATCGTTCCGCCCGGGGAAACTGTTGACGATATCTTGAACGGCCAGTTTGCGACAGACCTAGTGCCTGGAAGCTCACTGCTTGCCAGCGACAGACAGTGCGTCGTCAATAACATGGCCAACTCTAGCTCCCCTCTTGCCTCGACCAGGCTAATCACGGTTTGCGGCGAGGTGCCGTTCGCTTTTCTATCGCCTTCCACTCCCCTCGTCGGTGCTTACGTGGCGCAGCTTTTTCCTCACGGGTTCGATGGCCTCATTGGCACTGAGAGCGCAAGTGGCGATGGTGCGGGTTTTGATCCAACCCGCACCGTGCGTTTGGGATGTTATCATCTTAAGCATACTCAGCTTGAAGCCGACCCAACCGTCATCTCGGACGTGGCCAATAATCTAAACCACGCACTTTCGCCTCCCCCTTCGGGGTCCACCTATACTCTTGACGTGAACTCCATCGGCACTGGCCACGGAACGGTGAAGCTCAACCCCCCCGGACCGGCCTACCCAGATGGGACCGTGGTCACTCTGACTGCCGATCCAAGCATGGGGTCCAGCTTCGAGGGCTGGGGCGGCGCTGCAACGCCGACTGGAAGCGACACGGCCAGGGTGCTAATGAGTCAAAACCAATCCGCGACGGCTACTTTTGACGTCGAGCACTACACCCTCACAATACATATAGCGGGCAACGGCCGCGGGAGCGTCACGGCCAGTCCCGGAGGAAACTCTTATTCCTACGGCACCGTAGTCACGTTAAGCGCCCATCCCGCATCCGGCTCGACCTTCGGCGGATGGTCCGGCGGTGGCCCCGGGACGGGAGACCTCATCATTGTCATGGCTGCGAATCAATCCGTCACGGCCAACTTCACGAAGGCTACCGGCGGCGGAGGCGCAGGAACGTGGTCGATGACTTCGGAAGACCAGACAGCGACGTGGACCGTTGACGGCGCGGGGAACTTCACGGGCTCCGGCTTGCAAGGAACCGACTCCGATGGCGTTCCCTTTCCTATCAGCATAACGAACGGCAAGATGTCCGGGACCAAGGTGACCTTCAGCCTAAGCGGCTCCCCCGCCGACGGTAGCGTGTGGAGCGGCGCTGGACTGGGCACATTGACTGCTCCCTTTCCGAACGGATCGAGCGCTTCTGGCAGTGTTTCCACAACGGAGGCTAACCCTCTGGGTACAGTTTTCGGCACCGCTACGTGGACTGCCACGCGGCAGTGAAAGTTCGCGCCTGCCGCCTCGCACCCAACCGCGTTAAGGCCGTGGTCTGAAGGCCCCGGCCCCAGCCTCTTTTTTTCCCTTGACAGGATGTGTAGCATTGAGATATAGTTGCCACCATGAAACGACGCCGTTCTGCCCGCCCCGCCCGGGCCCACGCCGCCCGTCGAGCTCCACTCCGGGCCATTCATCGCCATCCCGGCGCGCCTGGCCCCGCTGGCGTGGAATTCGTGAAGGGGCGGGACCTTACCCCCTGGACCCCCGTCCTCCAAAAGGTTCCGCCGCCGGGAAACCTCCGCCGGAAGTCTGCCGCCAAGCAACCCAACCCCCCGTCGGTCAGCCCCAATCAGACTGAATCCAGAGCTCCTGACATAGCCCCATAGTTTTCGAGTATTTGCGGGCATATTGCGGGTGGGCAACCGTGACAG
>Ga0209415_10014804_pt1 | contig 12709 bp, 12 predicted proteins | sample PeaSoiSIISIP2007_FD_187696 | JGI IMG/M metagenome (GOLD analysis project Ga0209415, IMG submission 187696) | Peat soil microbial communities from Weissenstadt, Germany - SII-SIP-2007 (SPAdes) (version 2) | ecosystem: Environmental > Terrestrial > Soil > Wetlands > Peat | place: Germany...
GCGCATTGCCGTCCTCGCCGTCGATCCCGGATCAAAACGCGGCGGCGGTGCCATTCTCGGCGACAAGACGCGGATGGCCGAGCTGGCGCGGGCGCCGCAAGCGTTCATCCGCCCGTCTTCGGCCGGCGCCGCGAGCGGTGGGGTCGCGCGGCGCACGCGCGAAGCAATCCTCGTGTGCGAAGCCGCCGGGTTCGACACCGTCATCGTCGAGACCGTTGGCGCTGGCCAGTCGGAAACCGCCGTCGCCGACATGGTCGACATGTTCCTCTTGATCCTGCCGCCCGCCGCCGGCGACGAACTCCAGGGATTGAAGCGCGGCATCATCGAGCTGGCCGATCTCATCTTGATCAACAAGGCCGATGGCTCCCTCCTCGATCACGCCACCCGCGCCGCCGCCGAATACGGTAACGCGCTCCACCTCGTTCGCCCGGGCGTCGCCGAATGGCGGGCGACGGCGCGCGCCGTCTCGGCCCTGACCGGCAGCGGGGTCGACGCGGTGTGGGACGATGTCGCCCGCTTCCGCGCCGCACTCCAGGCAACCGGCGCCTGGGAACGGCGCCGCGCCGAGCAGGCCCGCGCCGCGCTCTGGGCTGAGATCGGCGACGGCCTCCTCGAAGGCTTCCGAACCGCGCCCGCCGTCGCCGCCCGCCTCGCCGAAACTGAGCGCGAAGTCACCACCGGCGCCCGCACCCCCGTTGCCGCCGCCCGGGACCTGCTCGCAGCGTTTCTGGGCGGTGATCAGGCTGCCGGATAGAGCCCCGCCAGCCGCGCCTTGGCGATGACGACGGCGGTTACAGCGTCGAGGTGCGGGGTCGGGACGGCCGCGGCGCGGGCGAAGGCCTGGACGGCGGTCAGGAGACCGTCGATCTCCGGCGGGCGGCCGCGCTCGAAATCCTGCAGCATCGAGGATTTGTGCGGCGAATTGGGCCGCCGGCCATAGGCGCGCTCGACCGTGACCTCGGGGGTGATGCCGTGCGCCCGCGCCGTGGCGAGCCCCTCGGCCATCAGCGCCTTGGCGAGTTGGAAGAGTTCGTCATGCCGGCCGATGACGCCGATCGGCTCGCCGGTCAAGACGCAGATCGGGGCGGTGCTGAGGTTGCGCAACAGCTTGTCCCAGATCTCGACGCGGATCGCCGGGCTGATCGGCGCGGCGACCCCGGCGCGCTCGAAAGCCGCCGAAATCGCCCCGATCCGCTGCGAAATCGTGCCGTCGGGCTCGCCCAGGGTGAATTTGTTGAGGGTGCCGGGCGAATTACGGATGACGCCCGGCTCGACGACCTCGTTGGCCGAGTTGATCATGCAGCCGATCACTCGTTCGAAGCCGATCGTGTGCGCGAGGACGCCCTCTGGATCGAGCCGCGACAGATCGGGGTGCGGCACCCCGGTCTCGGGGCAGCGATAGAGATACCACCAGGGGATGCCGTTCATCGCAAAGACGATCGCGGTATCGGGGCCGGTCAGCGCCGCGATCCCCGGCGCCGCGGCCGCCAGCCCTGAGGATTTGAGCGCGACGAAGACGACATCCTGAGGCCCGAGCGTCTCCGGCCGATCGGTGACGCGGATCGCGGTCGAATAGCGTTCCGCGCCGATCCACAGCGTGATCCCGCGCTCGCGAATCGCGGCGAGCTGGGCCCCGCGCGCCACCGCCGACACCTCGATCCCGGCCGCCTCGGCTCCAGCCCCCAGCCGCGCCGCGACATGACCGCCGACCGCCCCGGCGCCGAACACCGCTATCTTCATCGCTGGTATCCCCTATCTTCGTCATTGTGATGCAGAGTGTCTCCTCCACTCGCCGCCGCCAAGCCGTTCGCGCGGCGCTTCTCGCCGTGGTGCTGCTCGCGGCGCTCGGGCCGGAGCCGGCCGCCGCGCTCGACCTTTTTGCGCGGCACACGGTCACGGTGCAGTTCGCCACCCCGGACGGGAAGCCGATCGCCGACGCCGAGGTGCGGGTTTTCGCTCCGGGCGAGCCAAGCCGCCCGGCGCTCACGGGGCGCACCGACAGCGCCGGCAAGTTCGAGTTTTCTGCCGACACCGACGGGTTTTGGAGCGCCGAAGCGCATGACGCGAATGAAATCGCGCGGGTCGTCGTCCGGGTCGGCAGCGGCCCGGAAGAGGAGACCAAGCCCTTGTCGCCGCTCTGGGCGATCGGCGGGCTCCTCGTCCTCTTGATCCTCGCCTTCGCCTACCGGGCGGCGCGAGCCCGCATCCGCGCCCGGGCTAATCGGCCCGGTTCGCCGCCGCGAACGCTCTGAGCTCCTTAAAGAGGGCGGGATCGGCAATGATTCGCGGCACCTTATTCTGGCTGCCGAGGCGGCCGCGCCGCCGCATCCATTCGGCAAACCCGCCCTCAGGAAGGACCGCGATCTGAGGCATCAGGAGACCAAATCCCCCAGCCCGGTGGTCGGCGTAATCAAGGTTGCGCCCAATCAGATCGGCGTCGATCGCCGCGGCGAAACGCGTCCGCTCCGCGGCCGAAACCGCGCGCTCGAATTCGACGATGTAGAGATGCCCTCCGGTGTCGCCCGATTCTTCCGGATAGAGCGCGCCGACCGCGAAGTCGCGCACCCCGGAGCCGATCGCTTGGGCCGCGCTCGTCACCGCCGCCTCGATTTCCTCCCCGGTCAGGTGCTCGCCAAACGCCGAGAGCGTATAGGCAAGCCGGCCGGTGACGAGGAGCCTGGGCGGATCGCGACTGACAAAGCGCACGGTGTCGCCGAGGAGATACGCCCATAATCCCGCGCAGGTGGTCAGCGCCGGCGCGTAGTCGACGCCGGTTTCAATCTCGTCGATCCGATGCCGCCTCGGCGCCGCCGCCGTGATCTCGGCGACCGGCACGAACTCGTAGAAAATGCCGTTGTCGAGGATGACGCGCAGCCCCTCGCCGGGGCCGCGGTCGGCGGCGCCGATAAAGCCCTCGCTCGCGGCATAGACTTCGCGCGTTTCGGCATGGCTGCCTTCCAGCCATTCGGCAAAGCGCGGGCGATAGGGCGCAAAATTCACCCCGCCATGGACGACCAGTTCAAGCGCCGGAAAGAAATCCGTGAGCCGCTCGCCGCGTCCCGGATGCCGGCGAACCAGCTCGTCGAAAAACAATAGCATCCAGCTCGGTATGCCGGCGATGCTGCGGATGTCGGTGGGGGCGCGCTCGGCGAGGCGCGCCATCTTTTCGGCCCAATCGGAGAGGCGCGCGATCTCGGCCGGCGGATAGGTGAACGGACGCGCCCAGGCGGGCAGCGTGGCCGCGGCGATGCCGCTCAGATCGCCGCTTCTGACCCCGGGCGCGCGCAGGGTCAGTAGGGTGCTGCCGCCGAGCAGCAGATTGCGGCCGGCGAAGATGCGGCTCTGTGGGCGCTCTTGCAGATGGTGCACCATCAGGTCGAACCCGGCCCGCCGGTTCGCGCGCAGGATCTCGGGGGTTACCGGGATGAATTTGGTGGCGCCGCTGCTGGTGCCCGAAGACATCGCGAAAAACCGCACCCGGCCGGGCCAGCTGCATTCGATCAGGTTGGGAAAACGCGGTTGCCAATAGGCCGACCAGAAATCCTCATAGCGCCGCAACGGCACCGCCGCGGCAAAGTCATCCGCGTCGCGCAAGCGGGCGAACTCGTGGTCGCGCCCGAACCGCGTTGCCGCGGCGCGCGCGATCAGCCGCTTCAGAACCTGCTCTTGGAGCGCGGGGGCATTCTCACGGGCGAGCTGGCGCGAGCGAAACCGCGTGTAAAGGCGCAATAGCGGCGTCGTGTCGATCATCGCCGCGCCGGTGGAGGCCCGGCGCTCAGCTCAGCGTCATCAGGGTCCCGATCAGATCGGCGGGCCAAACCAGGCTGGTCGGCGCGCTGGTCAGCGCTTCGCCCAACGACGGATCGATCCCGGCCGGCAGGTCGAACGCCATGTGGTGGCCGAAATGCGCGAGCACCCCGGCGATGTAGAGCCCTGCCACCCAGCGAAAGCATTCGCGCGAGGACCGCCGCGGCGCATCGGCAAAGCGAAACACCTGGCGGCCGACTTTTGGCAATCCCGGCGGACCGATCATGATCTCACCCAGGTATCATCAAGGTTGCATTCCAGGATAGGCGCGAAACCGTTACGCCATCCCCGGCGGCGCCCCGCTCGCAGCGATGCGAACGGGACATCCGATCATAGCTCCTCGGGCGATTGGCGTCACCGCTCTGCGGCACGATGCCCCGATCCCTCCAAAAAAACCGGGCTAGGTGAGCGCCGGGTGCTTCCAGCCGATCCACTCGCACACGGCGCGGCCCATGACGAGGTCGCGGTCACGCCCGGTGAGCCACGGCAATTCGTCGGTGAACATCGTCACGCATTGCCGATAGCTGCACGGCATCCGGGTGATGTCGGTGCCCCAGAAGCACCGCGCCGGGCCGAACGCGTCGAAAATCTGCCGGATGTATTTGTGGATATTGCGATAGGGGTAGGGCTCACTCGAATAGCTCGGCGCACCCGAAAGCTTGACCGCGACATTGGGATATTTCGCGAGCGCCAGCATTTCCCCCAGGTTCGCGAACGCCGCATCGTCTGTTCCGGCGCCCCCGCCCCCGCCGCGCCCATGATGGTCGATGTGCAGCTTCAAGCCGGGATGCCGCTCGGCGATTGCGCCGAGGGCCGCCATGTGACCGCCCGCCAGGAGGCCGATCGGCAGGCCCTCCTTCTCGCAGGCCGCCCAGAACCAATCGAGCGAGCCGTCGGTCCACCAAGCCTGCTGGTGCGGCTGGTTGAAGGTGAAGCGGAAGCCGAGCATGCTGGGCCGCTGCCGCCAGTTCTTGACGATGTCCTCGCGGTTCGGCGCCAGGAGGTCGAAATTCCCGAGGATGCAGAACTTGTCGGGATGCGCTTTCACCGCCTCGACCGCCAGCGTGTTCATCGCCTCGCCCAGCGTCGAGGGGGGATGGAGGACCGCGGCATCGACCCCGGCCGCGGCCATCTCCACCAGCGCGTCATCCATCGAATAGGTCGGGATCTGCCGGTGATGCGCCGACATCTTAGAGTCTTTCCAGATGTGGATCTGTGAATCGACGATCAGCATCGTGTTTCTCTCCTCAGCGGGGATTTCAAGACCACCTGTCTCTAACGAAGATCGTCGGGACCCAGGGCGGCGGCCAGCCCTCCATCCGTTCGCGCCGGCGGCGTTCGGCGTCGTTCTCGCGCGCGCCCGTTTTGGCGGCGCCGGGTCGCCTATCCGGGTTGGCGCCGCTCGCCCCGCGCTCGCGGCGCAATTCTTCGACGCGGGCGCGGATCGTCTCGAAATCGTCGGCTGCTCGCGGGCGGTTCAAGAGGCCTCCCTGGCGCCGATCGGCCGTTCCGGCGCGCTCCGGTCTAGTGAAACCGAACCCGCTAAGGCCGTCAAACCCTTCAGGCGACGTTTTCGCCGGGCGGGCGTTGCGGACACCGCCGCGATTAGGGTTGAATGGCGTTGCGCAACCCTGAGGGTGCCCCGATGGATGTCGCCTTTCTGACAATCGCCGAGCTCGGCCGGCTCTACCGTCGGCGCGAACTGTCGCCGGTCGAGGTGACGAGAGCCCTCCTCGCGCGCATCGCCGCCCATGACGGCAAGCTGCACAGCTTTCTGCGGGTGACCGAAGAAATAGCCCTTGCCGAGGCGACCGAGGCCGAAGCCGAGCTGATGGCCGGCAATGCGCGAGGGCCAATGCACGGCATCCCCTATGCCCTCAAAGATATCATCGAGACCGCCGGGATCCCGACGACCGGCCATTCGAAGCTGCGCCAGGACTATGTGCCGAAAGCCGATGCCGAACTGGTCACCCGGCTCAAGGCCGGCGGCGGCATCATGCTCGGCAAGCTCGCGACCTGGGAGTTCGCGCTTGGAGGCCCGAGTTTCGACTTGCCGTGGCCGCCGGCGCGCAACCCGTGGAACCCCGACACCCTGCCGGGCGGGTCGTCGAGCGGCGCCGGCGCGGCGGTCGCGGCCGGGTTTGTGCCGGGCGCGGTCGGCACCGACACCGGTGGCTCGATCCGCGGCCCGGCGGCGGTCTGCGGGCTGGCCGGGCTGAAGCCGACCTACGGGCGGGTCAGCCGCCGCGGCGTCTTCCCCAACACCTTCTCGATGGATCATTGCGGCCCGCTCGCCCGCAGCACCGAGGATATCGCGCTGTTCATGCAGGTGATCGCCGGCTTCGACGCGCAAGACCCGGGCAGCGAGGACGTTGCGGTGCCGGATTACCGGGCCGAGCTTAAGGGCGGGGTGCGCGGGCTGCGCCTCGGCCTCGTCGAGGATTGGCATCAGGGTGCGGGCGCCCATCCCGACCTCGCGGCGGCGATCGAGGCGGCGGTCGCGGTGCTGCGCGAGTCGGGCGCGATCGTCGAGCCGGTCCGCCTCTCGAGCCTGCGCGAGTACACCGACTGCAAGACGACGATTTCGAGCGTCGAACTCTATGCGATCCACGAGCATGATCTGAAAACCCGGCCGCAGGATTTCGGCCGCATCCTGCGCAATCGGGTGCTTCCCGGCGCGCTGATCGGCGGCGAGGATTACCTGGCGGCGTTGCGCTGGCGCACCGAGTTGGCGCAGGAGCAGACGCGCGCGTTGCGGCGGGTCGACGCGTTCATCACCGCCGCCGCGCTCACCATCGCCGACCCGGCCGACCCCGACCTCCCCGACCGTCTGGTCAGCGCGCCCAGCATCACGATGCCGTTCAGCGTGGGCGGTCTGCCGGCGCTTGCCATTCCCTGCGGGTTCAGCAAGAAGGAAGGCCTGCCGCTGTCGTTGCAGATCGCCGCCGCGCCCTTCGCCGAGGGGCTGGTGCTGCGCATCGCCCATGCCTACCAGGAGGCGACCGATTGGCACCGCCGCCACCCGAGCCTCGCCTGACCGCCGCGGAGCCCCATCATGACGAGCGACAAGCGCACCGATCTCACCCACCTCCCGCCGTCGACCCCGGAGGAAATTCGCCGGATGGTGCGGCGGGCCGGCCTTGATCTGTCCGAAGAACTGATGTGCCAATTCATTGCGGCGTGGCCGAATTACGAGGCAATGATCCGGCGCCTTCCGCGCGGCCGCCCTTACGCGGACGAGCCGGCGCACAGCTTCCGGCCGGCCCGGCTGTCAAAGAGCGGCCCGTATCGATGAATGGCATAACCGAAAGAAGGGCGACGCGGAGCGACGAGCGATTCCGGTTCATCTTCGACTCGGTCGCGGACGGCATCTTTCTGTGCGACGCGGACACCGGCAGGCTGATGGACGTCAACGCGACCGCCTGCGCGATGTTCGGTTTCACCCGGGACGAACTTATCGGACGTGCGCTCGAATCTTTGTCGACGGGCCTCTCGCCCCTCGTTCAGCGTGATCTGATGACGTTGTTGCGGGAGGCGCGATCGCGCGGGCCGCAAATCTTCGAATGGCTCTGCAGGACGCGGGACGAGCATCTGTTTTGGGGCGAGATCTCACTGCGCTACGCCTCGCTCGGCGGCCGTCCGGTCGGGTTGGCGATCCTGCGCGACATCAGCGAGCGCAAGCGCAAGGACGACGAAGTCGTCCAACTCGCTCATTTCGACGTCCTCACCGGTCTGCCGAACCGACGCAACTTCGATGTCACGCTTCGACAGGATATCGCGCGGTCCAAACGCTATGGCGGAGCGCTCAGCGTGGCGATGTGCGACATCGATCATTTCAAGATCGTCAACGACACCTTCGGGCACCAGGTTGGAGACGTGGTCCTCAAAAGCCTCGCCGACCTGATGCGCAACAGCCTGCGGCAGAGCGACTACATCGCCCGCTGGGGTGGTGAGGAATTCACCCTGCTGCTCACGGAGACCGGCCCCGAGGTTTCGGAGGTTCTCCTCAACCGGTTGCGAACGAGCGTCGCCGATCAGGTAATTCCGGAAATCGGACGGGCGGTGACGGTGAGCTTTGGGGTCACCACCTATGTAAAACCCGAAAGTCCGGACGATCTGATGTCGCGGGTCGATCAGGCGCTTTATCTGTCCAAAGAGACCGGCCGCAACAAGGTGACCAGAGCCTGAGTGGCGTCCGACAATGGGGTGCCGCTTGATCACCGGGGCCGAACACGGCGGCGCGCCGGTCTGCGCCCGGTTGCGGGCGCCGGCCAACAGGTGCACGCTACCGCCATAACGATCAGCAATCGGGAGACACGCGATGAAGACGAGCCACGACCGCATTTTGACCACCCATACCGGCAGCCTGCCGCGGCCGCCCGAATTGCGCGCGGTGCTGGTGAAAAAGGACCAGGGTCAGCCCTACGACAAGGCGGAACTGGAGCGTCTTACGCGTGAAGCGGTCGTCGCCATCGTGCGGCGTCAGGCCGAGGTCGGCGTCGACGTCATCAACGACGGCGAAATGTCAAAGCCCGGGTATTCGACCTATGTCGCCGACCGCCTCTCGGGCTTTGCCGGGCACGAGCCGGCGCGGCCGCGCCTCGACACCCGCGACCACCCGAATTTCAACGCCGCCTACGAGCGGATGACTGGTACCAATGTCGCGCGCCGCGCGGTGTGCGTCGGCCCGATCGCGGTCAAAGACGCCGAACCCCTCGCCCACGACCTCGCCAACCTCAAGGCGGCCCTGGCGCAGGTCAGCGCGGTCGAGGGCTTCATGACCGCAGCTTCGCCCGGGCTTGTGCCGGTTTTCCAGAACAACCGCCATTACCCGACCTACGAAGCCTACGTCGAGGCGATCGCGGCGGCGATGCAGCCGGAATACGAGGCGATCGTCGGCGCCGGGTTCGTCCTCCAACTCGACTGCCCCGATCTGGCGATGGCCCACCACACCTCGTTCCAGGAACTGAGCGAATCCGATTTCCTGAAGCGCGCCGCTTTCCACGTCGAGGTCTTGAACCACGCGCTGCGCAACGTGCCCTCGGAGATGAGCCGCATCCACATCTGCTGGGGGAACTACGAGGGGCCGCACGACCACGACATCGATTTCGCCAAGGTCGCGCCGATCCTCATCAAGGCCAAGCCGCAGGCGCTCGTCATCGAGGCGGCCAACCCCCGCCACGCCCACGAATGGACGGTGTGGAAGGACCTCAAACTGCCCGACGACAAGATCCTGGTGGCCGGCGTCCTCGATACCTCGACCAATTATGTCGAGCATCCCGAGCTGGTCGCCGAGCGCCTCTGCCGCTTCGCCGATGTGGTTGGCAAGGAGCGGGTGATGGCCGGTTCGGATTGCGGCTTCGGCACCTTTGCCGGCTACGGCAAGCTCGACCCCGACATCTCGTTCAAGAAACTGCATGCAATGGCCGAGGGCGCACAGATCGCCTCCAAGCGCTTGTGGGGCCGCGGCTAAGAAGAGACATGGAGGGCGCTGCCCGCACCAAGCCCCTCTCCCACACCGCGGGAGAGGGTGGCTCGCCCGGCCCGGCGATCGGCCCCTCACCCCAACCCTCTCCCCCGATGGGGGCGAGGGAGTTCTTTGGCGCGACTCGGCGCGCGGTCCTCGCTAGCATCGCCGCCGCGCTGATGCCGCGGCCACTTGCGGCACAGTCGCAGCCGCAGGCCGCGATGCGCCGCCTCGGCGTTCTGATGCCCCGTCTTCCCGACGACCGCCAGGGGCAGGCATCGGCAGGCGCCATAGTGGCGGTGCTCACCGCGCTCGGCTGGCACGAGGGCGGCAATCTGCACATCGACTGGCGCTGGGCCGGCGGCGAGCCCGCGCTCTACGAGCGCTGCGCCGCGGAGCTGGTCGCGCTTGGCTCTGACGTGATCCTCGCGGGGGGAAGCCCGTCTATCGCCGCACTTCGGCTAAAAACCAGCACGATTCCGACAGTGTTCGCGGCCGTCATCGACCCGGTCGGCCAAGGCTTCGTCGCGAGCCTCGGGCGCCCCGGTGGCAACATCACCGGCTTCACCACCTTCGATCCGTTGATGGGCGGTAAATGGCTGGAGATGCTGACGCTAATAACCCCACCGGTCGCAGGCGCGACGATTCTTTACAACCCGGCGAACGCGCCCTATGCCGGCCTGATTCTGCGTACCATCGAGGATGCCGCTGCGTCTCTGGGTGTGGCGGTGCGAGCCGCGTCGGTTCACGACGATACCGAGATCGAGGCGATGATGGCCGGGCTCGCACGCGAAGAGCACGGCGGGGTCCTCGTCATGCCCGAGGCCTTCGTCTTTGCGCATGGTGCCGCGATCGTCGCTTCCGCCGCCCGATATAGTCTGCCGGCGGTCTATCCCGACCGCCGTTTCGCCGCGGCTGGCGGGCTGATGTCCTACGGCCCCGACATCATTGCCTCGTATCGGGGCGCTGCCGCCTATGTCGACCGCATCCTGAAGGGTGCCAAGCCAAGCGATCTGCCGGTGCAAAACCCGACCAAGTTCGAGCTGGTGCTCAATCTGAAGGCCGCCAAGGCGCTCGGCGTCACCTTTCCGCCGTCGCTCACCGCCGGGGCCGACGAGGTGATCGAATGATGACGCGGGGCAGGCAAACGCCAGAGTCCTTCCCCCCGCGGGTCATAAATGCGTAATCTCTCGCCGATGAGTTCTTGACCAACCCGGGCTTGACCCCTTCCCGCCCGTCCCACAGGAGGAAACATGGCTGAAATCAAAGGCGCCGACTTGCTGGCGAAAAGCCTGAAAGAGCAAGGCGTGCAATACATGTTCGGCGTCGTCGGGTTTCCCGTCGGCCCGATCGCCGAGGCGGCGCAAAAGGTCGGCCTCCCCTATATCGGCATGCGCAACGAGCAGGCGGCCTCCTATGCCGCGGGCGCGGTCGGCTTTCTGACCGGGCGGCCGGGCTCCTGCATCGTCGTCACCGGCCCCGGTGTCATCCACGGTCTCTCGGGCCTCGCCAACGCCCAGCAGAATTGCTGGCCGATGATCTTGATTGGCGGCGCCTCGGAGACCTATAGGAACGGCATGGGCGCCTTCCAGGAGGAGCGCCAGGTGCTGGCCGCGACCCCGGTTTCCAAATGGGCGCATGCGATCGAGCACGTCAACCGCATCCCGTTCTATGTCGAGATGGCGGTCAGGCAGTCGATCTACGGCCGCCCCGGCGCGACCTATCTCGACTTCCCCGACGACATGATCACCGGCTCCTGCGACACCGACACGGTGGATACGGTCAGGAGGTGCCCCGACCCGCCGCGCACGATGGCGATGCCGGCGGATATCGAGCATGCATTGGACGTGCTGCAATCGGCGCAACGCCCGCTTCTCCTTATCGGCCAGGGCATGGCCTCCTCGGGCGCCGAAGCCGAGGTGCGCGCCTTTGTCGAGCGCACCCAGATCCCGTTCGTGCGCACGCCGAAAGGCAAGGGCGTGTTGCCCGACGATCACCCGCTGTCGGCGGGCGCGGCGCGTTCCCTCGCGCTGTCGCAGGCCGACGTCGTCTTCCTGATGGGCGCGCGCTTCAACTGGATCCTGCATTTCGGCCTGCCGCCGCGCTACAACAAGGATGTGCGCGTGGTCCAGCTCGACATCGAGGCGGAGTCGATGCACCAGAACAAGCCCGCCGAGGTGGCGCTGGTCGGCGACGGCAAGGCGATCGTCGCTCAGCTCAACCAGGCGCTTTCCGGCCGCCAGTGGTTCCACCCGGAAGGGTCGCCCTGGCGCCAGGCGATCTCCAAGAAAGCCGCCGAGAACGCGGCGATGATCGCGCCGCAGATCGACGACAATTCCTCGCCCGGCGGCTATTACCGGCTGTTCCGCGACGTCCGCGAATGGCTGCCGAAGAACGTGGTGCTGTGCAGCGAGGGCGCCACGACGATGGATATCGGCGGCACCCAAATGCCGCTCGAGAACCCGCGTTCCTACCTCAACGCCGGCAGCTACGGCACGATGGGCGTCGGGCTCGGGCTCGTCGTCGCCGCCTGCGTCGTGCACCCCGACCGCCCGGTCGTCCACATCTCCGGGGATTCGGCGATCGGCTTCTCCGGGATGGAGATGGAGACCCTGTGCCGCTACAACCTGCCGGCCAAGATCGTCGTCATGAACAACGGCGGCATCGGCCCGGGGATGCCGGAAATCCCCAAGAACCCGATGCTCAACATGCGGCCGAACACCCTCATTTACGGCGCCCGCTACGACAAGATGATGCAGGCGTTCGGCGGCTACGGCGCCTATGTCGAGGACACCAAGGACTTCCGCGGCGCGCTCGACGAATTGATGAACTTCCCCGGCCCGGGCCTGGTCAACGTCAAGCTCAGCCAGGGTTCCCAGCGCAAACAGCAGGAGTTCCGCTGGCACTCGTAACCCGCTGACGCCTCACGGCCAAGGGGCCGCTCCGCAAGGGGCGGCCCCTTTTTCCGCGTCCCTGCCGGCAGGGAAGATCTTTCCCCGCGACCGGCGATTTTCCCGCAAATTCTTGATATCGCACGCCTCTCGCCGCCGGTCATGATCACCGAGGACGCGCCCTCCCCCTTGAACCCGCTCGGCATCAAGAGCGCGGGCGAAGGCGGGATCACGCCGGTAGGCGCGGTCATCGCCTCGGCGATCGACGCGGCGATCGGCATCCCCGGTGCGGTGACCCAGCTCCCGGCCACCCGCAGCGCATCAAGGCGCTGCTGCGCGCCGCAAATTCCGTCATATCGGCGAGGGCGTCGGGCGCGCTATAGTGGGCTGGTGAGGGTAGGTAAGCGACAGAACCGCGCGGTCCCTCGCCACCAAGGGAGGATCGGGTCATGGCGAATTACCGGGTTATATCATCAGACAATCACGTGTTCGAGCCGCCGGAGCTGTGGACGAGCAGGGCCAAACCGGCGTTCAAGGAGCGGGT
>Ga0209415_10014805_pt1 | contig 12708 bp, 8 predicted proteins | sample PeaSoiSIISIP2007_FD_187696 | JGI IMG/M metagenome (GOLD analysis project Ga0209415, IMG submission 187696) | Peat soil microbial communities from Weissenstadt, Germany - SII-SIP-2007 (SPAdes) (version 2) | ecosystem: Environmental > Terrestrial > Soil > Wetlands > Peat | place: Germany...
GTCTGTACCTGGTTACGGCGGCCACGAGCATCGCGGCGATCCTGCTCCCCCATGTCAGCGGGGGATTTGCTGTGTTGATATTTGTGCAGACAATGTTGATTCTGGGCGTGGTGGCGCTGTTGGAACAAGTGACTCATAAACCCGAAATCCGAAATCCGAATGACGAATTAAACCCGAAGGCCGAATGACCAAGGAAAAACCATTCGGATTTCGTCATTCGGTGCGGAGGGCGAAGCCCTACCGCTTGATTCGTCATTCGGATTTCGGATTTTGGATTTGCGTACCTTTATGACCGCACGGACCCACTACTACCAGTCCATCCGTGATCCGCGACCGGCAATCGACTGGCGGGCCATGGTGACGCAGTTGGCGTTCGGGCTGGGGCTGGCGCTGGTGGCCGCGCGGTGCATGCTGCTGGAAACGATCCGCGATCCGTTCGACGTCCGCGCCGGAGGCACGCCCATCCCACGCGGAGCGGGAGCGGATACTTCGCTCTGGCTCGATCTGCTTTGCTGCTTGCCGGCGATCCTCGTGCTGACGCGGAGATGCCTGGACAAGACTTACACGCTTCGGTGGAACTGGTCGCTGGTCTTGATCGTGCCGCTGGCTGCATGGATGACGCTGAGCGCCAAATGGGCGGATGACAAGTTCGCGGACGTCGTCTCCACGGGCAACTTCCTGGCGGCAATGGCACTGCTTTGGGCCATGTCGCAACTGGTACGAAGCTGGATGCGGCTGCGAATCGTCGCGGCAGTGGCATTTGGGCTGCTCCTGGTTTTTCTCGTTCGCGGGTTCTATTACAAATTCGTCGATATGCCCATGCTCCTGGAACAGCAAAACAAGCTGCTTCAGCAACAGGGATTCGATCCGAACAGTTTCAACGGAATCCAGTTCGCCAAGAAGATCGGGGAACTGATGGGGTTCAATTCCTCCCCCAACTCGTTTGCCGGGCTGGTCGTGCTCTTCATGGCAATCGGGCTGGGGGTGGCGATCCAGAGGATAAAGGACGCGGACGATCCCGCCTGGGCCGTGGCGCTGGGGCTGGCGGCGCCATTGGCGATCTGGCTGCTGGTCTATACGCGTTCGAAGGCGGCGCTGGCGATGCCGGTGCTGGTGGCAGCATTGTTCACCGTGTGGTGGAAATGGCGCGGGCGGCTCGCGCGGCAATCCAAACGATGGTTCTGGATCGGCGCGGGGCTCGTCGCGCTGAGCATGCTGGCGGTGGTCGGACATGGATTGTATCGCCATGGATTGCCGACCAGCAGCCTCAACTTTCGCTGGCGGTATTGGACGGGGTCGTGGCGGATGTTCCTGCGACATCCGTTGCGGGGAACGGGCTGGGAGAATTTCGGGCCACACTATCTGCGCGACCGATTGGCGGCGGCGTCGGAGGAAGTGCACGATCCGCACAATTTCATCGTCCGATTCTTTGTCGAGCTTGGCGCGGTGGGCGGCGTATTGCTCGTGGTTTGGCTGGGGAGGCTCTGGTGGGAATTGACCCGCCCCGCCGCCCCGCCGGTGGTTGCTTCGCCGCCTTCTCCGACTCGGAAAATGGGGCAGGTGCTTTTCCTGGTGGGTGTTGCTCTCGCCGCGATCGTGATCAACATTTTCGCCAGCATCGATCTTTACCAGAATGCTAATTACTTGCTTGTTGAGTTGATCAACCGGCTGTTGTATTTCTGCGCCTTGGTGATTGGTTTGCTGGTGGTGGCAATGCGTTCGCTCGAGAAACCGCAGGTGGATGAGCGGGCGGCGCCGTGGGTGCTGTATGGAATCCTGATCGGGATGGGCGTTTTTCTCATTCATAACCTGATCGAATTCTCGATGTTCGAGCCGGGACCGTTGTGTCTGGTCGGGGTTTTGCTGGGATCGGCGCTGGGAATCCGGATGGGAAACCCTCCGGTGCGCAAGCCGGGGATTTCGGCCTTGGCGATCGCGGGATTGGCGGCGGCGGGCGTGGGGTGGCTGGCGGCGGCAAATTGGATCGCGATCCCCGTCTCCCGGGCCGAGACTGCGGCACAACTCGGCGATGTAAAACTCACGGCGGGCGATTTTTCATCCGCTTGCGACGAATACGCATACGCCACGACTATTGTCCCCAGCAACGCGGATTATCCCTATCGCGCGGGGCGAGCGTTGCAATTGTCCGTCGGGCCGCCCGTGCCGTTGACCGATGCGGGACAGATTGAGCGGGCAATCCGCTTGCGAGGGCAGATTCAGGGCTGGTACGCGGTTGCCATCGCCCGCGATCCGACGTTTCTGGCGGCCCATCACCTGCGGGCGATCTTCGCACTGCAAATGTACGACTCCAAGCAGATGATCGCGGATTTCGACCGGGTTCTGCAATTGAATCCGAACGAAGTTTCACTGCGCCTGGAATATGCCCACGATTTGGAATTGCTGCATCTTCTGCCGCAAGCCAGAGAGCAATACAAATTGGCGCTGATGTATAACCGTCTCCTCGACCCGGACGACCCGAAGCGCAAGGCCGTCGACGAAGCAACAATCGAGAAGGAAATCACTTCTTTGCCGGACTGATCTGGACGGACATCCCGCTGAGCAACCTCCGCGGGCTTTGTGCCGGTCCATTTCTGCACCGGTGTGGTTAACTTTTGTGGATAAGCTGGGCTGGCTTGACGTTGGGATTTCCGACGCAAAAAATCTTTTGTACGCTAAAGTTCGGTCAAAGCATTTGTTAGAGGAGCGTTAGCTCGCGGTTACTCAACATTTAGTAAAGTTTTCTTTGACCTCTACCAGATGTTGTGTATATTCGCGGAATCCCGTCGAACCGAGGTCCGGCTCGGGGATTCGTGAAATGCGGAGTGATTTTCAGGTTCGGGCGACGCCGTTTGGCGTGTCTGGCGGTGGGCTATTGCGCCTCCGGAGCGGGTTATGGCAATCCTTTGCGATACTCAAATTCGTGAATTGATCGGCATCGAACCGTTTGAGGAAAACCTCAAGCGGCCGGGCAAAGTCAGTTACGGAGTATCCAGCTACGGCTACGACCTGCGCGTTGGCTCGGTTTTCAAGATATTCACCAACGTCAATTCGGAGATCGTCGATCCCAAGAAGTTTTCCGAACGCAGTTTCGTCACGGTGGACACGGATGAGACGCGGCAGGACCACGTGCTGATTCCGCCGAACAGTTTTGCGCTGTGCGAAACGGTCGAGGTGGTTTCGATGCCGCGGGAATATTTGGCGATCTGCGTGGGCAAGAGCACGTACGCGCGGTGCGGGATCATCGTGAACGTGACGCCGATCGAGCCGGAGTGGCGCGGGCGGATCACGCTGGAGATCAGCAACACCACCCCCCTGCCGGCCAAAATTTACGCCAATGAAGGGATCGCTCAGCTTCTCTTTTTGAAAGGCGAGCGGGTTTGTTCCAAGAGCTATGCGGACAAGTCAGGGAAATATCAGGATCAAAAGGGACTGACGCTACCGAAGGTGGATTGAAAGAGGAAGTTGCAAGTTGCAAGTAACAAGTGGCAAGTTAAGAAAGACTTGCAACTTGCCACTTCCAACTTGAATGAAATTTAGGGAAGGATTTCTGACATGAGAATCAACCGACGTTTTACCAAGGCAGGAACGAGCGCGCTGGACTCGGTGGAGTACGAGCGGCGCACGAGCCGGATCACCAATCCGGACGGGAGCGTGGTGTTCGAGATGAACGACGCGGAGATTCCGCGGAATTGGTCGCAGTTGGCGACGGACATCATGGTGAGCAAATATTTCCGCAAGGCGGGAGTTCCGCAGACAAATGAAGCGGGCGAGCCGATGCGCGATGGCGTGGGGAACGTGGTCACGGGGCCGGAACGGTCGGCCAGGCAGGTGATTCATCGGCTGGCGGGTTGCTGGCGGCATTGGGGAGAAAAATACGGATATTTCGACGGGGCGGAGGACGGGCAGGCTTTTTATGACGAGGTTTGCCACATGCTGCTGCACCAGATGTGCGCGCCCAACAGCCCGCAGTGGTTCAACACGGGGTTGAACTGGGCTTACGGGATCACGGGACCGGCCCAGGGGCATTTTTATTGCGATCCAAAGACGGGCGAGTTGATGAAGAGCAAGGATGCGTACAGCCGTCCGCAGCCGCATGCCTGCTTCATTCAGTCGGTGAACGACGACCTGGTGAATCCGGGCGGGATCATGGATTTGTGGACGCGCGAGGCGCGGCTGTTCAAGTACGGAAGCGGGACGGGCACGAATTTCTCGAATCTCCGCGGGGACAACGAGCCTTTGTCGGGAGGCGGGAAATCGTCGGGGCTGATGAGCTTTTTGAGGATCGGCGATCGGGCGGCCGGGGCGATCAAGAGCGGGGGAACCACCCGGCGCGCGGCGAAGATGGTTTGCCTCAATCTGGATCATCCGGACATCGAGAAGTTCGTGAACTGGAAAGTGCGCGAGGAATTGAAGGTGGCGGCCATGGCGGAGGGAATCAAGCACCTTTCGCCGGATCAGAAGGACCTGGCGGCAAAGCTCGGGCTGAAGCTGGATTACGATTTCAATGGCGAGGGGTATGTGACGGTGAGCGGGCAGAATTCGAACAATTCCGTTCGCATCCCGAACAAGTTTTTCAAGTCGGTGGAGGAGGATGGGAACTGGAACCTGACTTGGCGGACGAACGGCAAGGTGGCCAAATCGCTGCGGGCGCGCGACCTGTGGGAGCAGATTGCGCAGGCGGCGTGGCGCTGCGCCGATCCGGGCGTGCAATACGACGACACGATCAACCAATGGCACACCTGCCCCAAGAGCGGGCCGATCAAAGCGTCGAACCCGTGCCTGACGGGCGACACGCGGGTGCTGACGCCGGGTGGAATCTGGCGGCGGATCGATCAGATGATCCATCTGCCAAGCCGGGTGGTGACGAGTCTTGACGGACAGGAAATCCACGCGACGGAGGGGGCGTTTCCGACGGGAACCAAGGAGGTTTACGAGCTGCGGACGCGCGGGGGATACAGCGTGACGCTCACGGCCGATCACAAGCTTTGGACCCGCCGGGGATGGGTGATGGCGAAGGACTTGGGTCCCGAGGACGAGATCAAGCTGCCGAGCGAGCCGGCGACTGTGCAGGAAATCGGGGAGCCGCAGGACCCGCATTTCTTTCAGTTGCTGGGATTGTTTTTCTCGTCGACGAACGCAAGCCATGATTCGATCCGGCTGGATGCGTGCCTGGGCGGCGCGGAATTGATCGAGCCGTTCGCGCGGTACGTGGCGCACGCCTGGAACGAGCGGGTTTACGACGATGATTACGTGAACCAGTTGATGGTGACGGACGACGAAGCGAGCGGGGGAACGGCGACGGCGTCGCTGACCAATCGGCGGCTGCTGCGGCGGATTCGGGCCTATGTGCGATATGAGGCAGGCGAACGCCGGTTGAGCGACGACGTGTTCACGTCGGGCCTGGCGGCGCAGAAGCACCTGCTGAGAGGTCTGCTCACATCGGATGGGATCGTTCGCGACGGGACGTTGGAATTGAGCACGGACAGCGGGGGTCTTTTGCGGGACGTGCAATTAATCCTGCTGGGGTTTGGAATTCAGTCTTCGACAAGCTCAGCCCAGGAAAGTTCGGTATTTGTGATGGACGAAGGCGGAGCCGTCGTCCGCGGCCCGGTCGCCGGCGTGTGCGGCGCCGGCGACTCGGCTGCCGTCCCCGCCACCTCGCGCCGACATGTTCTGCGGATCGATCCGCGGAGCCTGAGTGCGCTGGCTCGCCACGTCGAATTGCTGCCGGGAAAGAAGCGGGAGCAACTGGCCTCGGCGCTGGAAATCGCGGCGGGGGAAATCGCGGCGGGTCGGCCGGAATCGACCGGGAATTTCGACCGGGTGGAATCGTTGACGGCCCTGGGCCGGCGGCAGGTTTTCGATCTCACCGAGCCGGTTACGCGATCCTTCATCGCCAACGGGCTGGTCGTGCACAACTGTTCGGAATACATGTTCCTGGACAACACCGCGTGCAACCTGGCGTCGTTGAACGTGCTGACGTTCTTCGATGCTGAAACCATGCGCTTCGACATCGAGGGATACAAGCACGCGATCCGGCTGTGGACGATCGTGCTGGAAATCAGCGTGCTGATGGCCAGCTTCCCGTCAGAAGACATCGCCAAGCTCAGTTATCGCTTCCGGACACTGGGATTGGGATACGCCAATTTGGGGGCGATGCTGATGCAGGCGGGGATTGCGTACGACAGCGAGGTGGGCCGGGCGATATGTGGAGCGCTGACGGCGATCCTGACGGGCGAGAGCTATGCCGCCAGCGCGGAAATGGCGCGGGAGCTGGGGGCATTTCCGGGTTACGAGGAGAACCGGACGGACATGCTGCACGTGATCCGCAATCACCGTCGCGCGGCGTACGACGTGGCAAGCGACGCCAACGCGCGGCGCGGGCTGGGGGAATATGAGGGCCTGGACATCAAGCCGGTTGGTCTGGATGCGGCGCAGTTCGGTGAAAAGCACGTGCTGGCATCCATGCAACTGCTCAAGAGCGCGCAGGAATGCTGGGACCGGGCGCTGCTGCTGGGAGAAAAGTTCGGATTCCGCAACGCGCAAACCACGGTGATCGCCCCCACCGGCACCATCGGACTATTGATGGATTGCGATACGACGGGCGTGGAGCCGGACTTCGCGCTGGTGAAATTCAAGAAGCTGGCGGGCGGCGGGTATTTCAAGATCGCCAATCAGTCGCTTCGGCCGTCGCTGGTCAATCTGGGCTACAGCGCGGAGCAAATCCACGAAATCCTGCGCTACGTGATGGGCACTCTGACCCTGCACGATGCGCCGCACGTGAATTTCCAGGCGCTGAAACAAATGGGATTCACCAAGGAGGAGTTGAATAAGATCGAGGACTCGCTGCCGGCGCAGTTTGAGATCGCCTTTGCGTTCAGCCCGTGGACGATTGGAAAGCAGACGCTGGAGCGGCTGAACATCGAGGAGGCGACTTGGCAGAAACCGGGATTTAATCTGCTGCAACACCTGGGATTTACCAAGCGGCAGATCGGCGAGGCCAACGACGCGATCTGCGGTCGCGGGACCGTCGAGGGCGCGCCCCATCTGAATACGGAGCATTACGCGGTGTTTGATTGCGCCAACAAGTGCGGCCGGCATGGGCAGCGGTTTATCGCCGTCGAGGGCCACATCCGGATGATGGCGGCGGCGCAGCCGTTCATCAGCGGGGCGATTTCCAAGACGATCAATCTGCCCACCGAGGCGACCGTCGAGGACATCAAGCGAAGCTACCATCTCAGTTGGAAGCTGGGATTGAAGGCCAACGCGCTCTATCGCGACGGGTCGAAACTATCGCAGCCGTTGAACGTCAAGAGCGACGAGGAACTCGACAAGGTTGAGGAGGATGACGAAGAAGGCGTGGAGGCGGCCAGGGAGGAAGTGGCGCAGGAGGTGGTGGCGGCGGCCAGCGCGCTGTTCGGGGGGAAGGCGACGAGCAGCGACAACCTGGTGCCCGCCCACACGCACGTGGTGGAGAAAATCGTCGAGCGGATCGTGGAGCGGCCGCTGCGGCGGCGATTGCCCGATACCCGCAACGCCACGACCCACAAATTCGACGTCGCCGGCCACGAGGGATACATCACCGTTGGACTCTACGCCGATGGTTCACCGGGCGAAATCTTCATCCGGATGGCCAAAGAGGGCAGCACGATCGGCGGGTTGATGGATACGATCGCGACGCTGGTGTCGGTGAGCCTGCAATACGGCGTGCCGGTGGAATCGCTGGTACGGAAGTTCGAGCACGTGAGGTTCGAGCCGAGCGGGATGACGAGGAATTCGGAGATTCCGTTCGCCAAGAGCCTGGTGGATTACATTTTCCGCTGGCTGGCGATGGAGTTTGTGAGCGGCTATCGAGCGGCGAACGCGCCGAAGCGCGAGCCTCGCCCGCAGGCGGAGGAGAAGACGGAAGCGGCGGCGGCAGCGCCGGAAGCGCCGACGGGCCGCAAGGGCGGCAACGGGCACGGCTCGCGCATCGAGCCGGATTCCGCTCGGCCGTTTGCCTACAGCGATGAGGAAATCAAAGCCAGCGCGGCCAGCGTTCCGGCGGAAGCGCCGGGCGGATCGAATCTTCGTTTGGCCATCGTGGCGGATCCGCTGAGCCAGCAGAGTTCGGAATTGCAGGCCGACGCCCCGGCGTGCGACGTTTGCGGAAGCATCACCGTCCGCAACGGAACCTGCTACAAGTGCCTGAATTGCGGGAATTCGATGGGATGCAGTTGATCCGGCGACGGTGGGTCATCGGTCACGGAAATTATACTGTGGCGTCCGCAGTTTCTTGAATGGCGTGCCGCTGCAATGCGGCGATGGCGTGGTCGATGAGGGATGCGCCGCGGCGGCCTTCGATCGTGTTTTCAAGCTTCTGGAACGCTACGCCAATTCGCATTGATCCATCGTCCTGTGGACTGGTCCAGACCACCTTGCCGTCAAAAACCGCATCGATTCCGCCAAACCGGAGTTCGGCCCGGAGGCGGTCGCCATTGGCGATCGAGTCCAGCCCCAGTCGATGCTGAAAAATCTTGAGGCACGCTCCGCCGGAACTGATGTCGATCAGCTCGACGCGCAACTGTGCCGAGGGCTTGGGACGGTCGCGAAGCACCCAGTGAGGGGGTATCTTCCATGCGGTTATCGCGAGCGGCGCTTCGGGTGGCACCACAGCGCGAAACTGCGCCCGTCTCTGAGTAACGGTGAACTCCGTTGGACCGGAGCAGCGGACGATGGCCAGGTTCGCGCCGCCTGGGGCCTTTTTTCGCTCGATAGACCGGGCGTCCGCCAGGAACTGGACCCAAGCCCCGTTGATCGCGAACTGAAACGTCACGCTCAGCCCGGAACCAGCCGCTTCGGTCGATATGGAATCCGGCCAATCCGCGGTCTGGAAGGAAAAGCCACCAGCGTCGCGATGGAGGAATTGCGCATTGAACACTTGCGATCCGTCCGTCGGCGAAATTGAACCGAGGGCGCTGCGCTGGTCGTCGACAGCTCCTTCGAAAATGAAACGGGCGGTAGTATCCATATCGCGTCAACTCACGGCTCAATCCAGAACAGACCGGAGTCTGTTTATGCGTATCGTCCAAATATGAGCCGCGTGTAAGGGGAGCCGGATGAACGGATGCCATTCTTGCGGGAGGCGTCCTGCGGAGAAAGGTTATCGGATGTTATTTCGTTTTGCCGCCGAGCAATTTCTCCAGGCTGTTTTCCAGCTTGGGTGACAATTGCTTGGTAAGCGATCCGGCCAAATCCTGGAATTGGCCGTCGAATCCCGGGCCAAGCTGTTTGGACAATCCATTGAGGTCCTGCCCGAGAAGGAGCTTGACATCCGGCGGGAGCTTGGAGGCGTCGGCAGCTTTGGCGGCCAGCGCGGTCGCCACTTGCATCACCACGTCCTTGATCGCAGCGCCGTTCTGATTGCCATTTGCGTTGCCGATGTTCTTGAGGCTCAATGAAGGGATCGAGACCTGCATTGAATTGGCCAGCCCGGGAATGCCTGGCATGAACGTCACATCGGCGTTATTCAGATCGAGCTCGTCGATGACGAGCTTGATGGGCTGGGTTGTCTGGCCGCTGCTGGATTTGGGGGATTGCGGCATCTGTTGCATAAGCGCGTCGAGGTTCAGCTTGACGTTCGCCTGCTCGACGACCAGGACCGGATTGTCGATAAGGATTTTTTGAATATGGATGGGCGAGCCGGTCAACTGGCCGTATTGCAGGGTCACGCCGACGCCGCCGAGGGTAAAGATTTGCGGCGAAGAAAACTTTGGCGGCGAACTGATTTGCAGATCGTTGAGGTTGACGCTTCCACCGAGCAGAGCCAGCCGCGCCGATCCGAGGGTGGTGGAGACGCCGAGGGAGGCGGAGGCTTGCCGCTCGACCTCCGCGCGGACGATGGAGTTCAACGAAACGTAGACGAGCACAATCGCGATTAAAATGAGCAGCACGGCCGCAAGAAGAATTCGCTTGATCCATTTCATGGCAACTCCGGTTGTAGTCTGATTTTCCGGCGCGACGGGGGATTTTGGAAGGGACGATCCGGGCAAATCGGGTTGAAAAAAATTTTGCCTTTTTTTTCAGCAATCTGTGCTTTTGTGTTGACACAAAACTCGGCGTTCATACAATCGCGATTGCTTGACCGCCTAAGCCGCCCGACAAATGGAGCGGCGCGGAGAACCCAATGCGAGGCCGGCGTCGGCGTCGCATCGCTGATTCGAAGGGCATTTTTTTCGGATCGGCAGGGGCGAATCGGTTTGTGTTTTGCAACGGCAGCGCTCAATGGGGCTTTGACCGAAGCAGCCGAGGGAGACTTTCAACTCCCAGCCCGTCAGCTAACTCCGTAGGCACGTGAAAGGGATCAATGCGCCTTCTGGCGTTTCGATCTCTTGAGGTTTTCCGGGTTGTTGCCTGGATGACGGCCTCGTTGCCGCATTCCGGGCTTTGTGGCGCCGCCACGGCGCAAAAGGAGATCTGCCATGCAACACTGCGAAACGCTACGGAAAGCGATCGAGAACCTCATCGATGCCAAGCTGGTGGACGCGATGGCTCGCGCCGACGGCTTGAACCGGTTGCTGGCGCACCGCCGGACCGGTGTCGCCTCGCCGGACATCCGCAATGCGGAACGTCGTCTGGAAGAGACCCTCGGTGAGTTGCTTACGTTCGCGGAACATCAGGCCGAACAGGCCGCCTGATTCCGAGGAACATCCACGGGTAAGAATTCTATTCGCTGAATTCAGGGGATGGATTGTCTAGACGGCCGGCTTGCCTTGAACGGGCAAGTCGGCCGCCAGCGTTTGGCGAGGAGGGGCAAAATCGCCCCGCCGATGTTGGCCAGCTTGAAATCCGGCAGCGGCGGGCGCTCGGCACGGGGGTCAATGCTGCGAATTGTGGCCGCGGTCAACCGCAGCATGGCGCCGAGCTTCTGCCGCAGGCGAATCCGGGGCGGACGGGCGTTGGGCTGCAAGAGCATTACCGTCACGTCATCTTCGGACAGATTTCCCGCAAACCGCGCGGAAATCTTTTCCAGCAACGATTGGATGTAATTCTCGCTCGGTTCGACGTCCACGGTTTCAGCGATCCGCAGCAGCCCGTCGGCGCCGAGCATTTTTCCATCAGCATCGCGTGATTCGATCAGGGCGTCGGTGCAACACAGCACCAAGTCGCCCACTTGAAGTTCGATGTCGAATTGCTGGTAGTCGGTAACGTCGAGAATGCCGAGGGGAATGTTCCCCGTCGATTCGTCGCGGCCGCGAGGTTTTTCAAGGATGGACCAGCTTCGATTGGAGACGGAGTAAAGCAGCGGCGGAGGATGCCCGGCATTGCAGATGCTGAGAACGCGGCTGGGGGCGAAGAACGTCGTCGCCAGTGCCGTGGCGAACCGCCCCCGCTGCGACATCACCGCGAATTGCCGGTTCAATGCCCGCACGAATTTCGTCTGATCCAGGAAATTGACGTAACGCCGCATGAGCGACCGCAATCCGGCGGCGGATTCGGCGACAGCGTCGCCGTGGCCGGAGACGTCGGCCAGCAGCAGGCGATTGATCCGTCCGGTGGCGCAGCTCGAGGCGTAGTAAACGTCACCGCCAAATCCCGCGTTTCCATAGGGCTTGCTGTAAACCCAGGCATCGAGTCCGGCGAGTCTCACCACCTGCGTGGTCGGCTGGATGCCGCCCCAGACTTCCATGCACTGCATGTATTGGCCATCGTCGTCGGGCATGCAGGCATTGTAGGCCGCTAGCGCGGCTTGCGGATAATTAAGAACATGTAAAAAAAGGCGCCGGCGGAACCCTGCTGGATTCCGCCGGCGTGATCCGTCGCGGCCGGGTGTAAGCCGAATTCTGTTTCCCTCACCCTTCGACAAGCTCAGGGGAGGGAGGCGACCATTTCTCTGGGCCGGCTGTCGCCAGCCGGCTCAAGCAGCCTACCCGCGGATGTGCCGGTGGGCGCCTTCGCGGAGGCAAAGCCTACCGCTCGGCGTTTGGCCGGCGTGCCCCGGGCCGGGGCTCTCCGCATATTTGGCCTTGCTGCCGGTGGGGTTTGCCATGCCGTTCGGGTCACCCCGGACGCGGTGCGCTCTTACCGCACCTTTTCACCCTTACCGGAAGAGATCCATGGGATTTCTCCCGGCGGTATGCTTTCTGTTGCACTTTCCGTCGGATTGCTCCGCCTTGACGTTATCAAGCACCGGGCCCTACCGGGCGGCAAAAAAAGACGCCGCCCGCTGGCAGTTCGGACTTTCCTCACCCCTGAGCGTAAACTCCGGGGCGCGATCGCCGCATCGGCCGCGACATAATCATTATACGCTTGATAACCCGCCACTGGAAACCGGAGGCCCCACACCGGAGACTATCCGGCTTGCCAGATCCAGTCTCCACGTTTTCAGCGTCCGGTTTCAGCATGGGCGCCAAACCGTCAAACCGGGCCGGGCCGGTGCTGGCGCTGGTGGCGATCGTCTTCATCACGGGGCTGCTGTATCCAGGCGATGCCAATTTCATGCGTGACGAAGCCCTCCTGCTGGAGCACGCTCTGATCGCGAATCACCAGCCGCTCAACGTTCTTGGAATTTCGCTGCCGTTCACGCCCGCATCCGTGGGCCTGCCGGGAACCCGGGGCGCATACTACGGGCCATTGCCGATCTGGGTTTATCAGGTGTTTCTGGCGATGACCCACGATCCCATCACGATGGTGGTGGTGCGTTCGCTATTGTTCACCGGCTAGACGGCA
>Ga0209415_10014806_pt1 | contig 12708 bp, 8 predicted proteins | sample PeaSoiSIISIP2007_FD_187696 | JGI IMG/M metagenome (GOLD analysis project Ga0209415, IMG submission 187696) | Peat soil microbial communities from Weissenstadt, Germany - SII-SIP-2007 (SPAdes) (version 2) | ecosystem: Environmental > Terrestrial > Soil > Wetlands > Peat | place: Germany...
CAAAACGGCGCCACCGCCGGCGCTCACGTGGAGCCGCCTCATGAATGCGGACTTCGATCCGGCCACGGGGCAGATGACCCACATGCAGCAGTCGCAGGATTTCCGCTATGAAGAGGGCGACCGCAAGGCCAAAGCCGATGTGGCCGATCTCGACCAGAAGAAGAACGTGATCACGCTGACGAAGTCGGCCCGAGTCTGGGATTCGACCGGCACAACGTCGGCCAATTCGGTGGTTCTGGACGAAGCGCTTGGGAAGTTCACCGCCAGCGGAGAAGTGAACTCCACGCGCATGCCCGACAAGTCTTCGGATAATTCCATGCTTTCGAGCGACGAGCCTCTGCATGCCCGAGCCGTGAAGATGACCACCAGCGATGACAATACAAAGATCCGGTACGAGGGCAAGGCGGTCCTTTGGCAGGGCGCGAATCGCCTCGAGGCCGATGTGGTGGACATCGACCGCGATGAAGGCACGATGCGGGCGCATGGCCACGTTGTCAGCCAGCTCCTGGACAAGAAAAACGACAGTGCCGGGCCGTCTCCCGCCCGTCACGATCAGGCGCCCGTCTACACGGTTGTGCGCGCGGCGGACATGGTCTACACCGACGACGACAGACAGGCGCACTACACCGGCGGCGCGACGCTGGAGCGCCCCGATCTGCACGTGAAGGCGCGGGAGATTCGGGCGTTTCTGAAGCCGAAGCAGGACGATTCATCGGCCGCGGCGAACCAACCCAGGCCGGCAACCGCGGCGAACTCGGCGCCGGCCGGCGGTAAACAGGTGGACGGCAAGAGCGACGCGGGCGATTCCTCGCTTGATCATGCCATCGCGGAAAAGGACGTCCGAATCGTCTCCACACAGCCGGGCCGGACGCGCACGGGTACCTCTGAACATGCCGACTATTTCACCGCCGACGGCCGGGTGGTACTCACCGGTGGCAAGCCACAAGTGGTGGACAGCCTGAAGGGGACAACCAAAGGCCGCGAATTGACCTGGTTTTCGCAGGATGATAGGCTGCTGGTGAACGGGGTGGAAACCCAACCCGCGGGTAGTGTCGTCCTTCGTAAGAAGAAGTAGATTCGGACATTCCACGCATGACCCTCGAGACCACCGAGCTTTCCAAGTCCTATCGCGGCCGCAAGGTTGTGGACAACGTGTCGCTTTGGGTGGAGCAGGGCGAGGTGGTGGGCCTGCTGGGGCCGAACGGCGCAGGCAAGACAACCAGCTTTTACATGATTGTCGGGCTGGTGACGCCCGATTCGGGGACCGTGCTGCTGGACAAGGAAGATATCACCGCCATGCCCATGTACAAGCGGGCACGGCACGGCGTCAGCTATCTCCCCCAGGAGCCCTCGGTATTTCGCAAGCTCACCGTCGAAGAGAATCTGCTGGCCATCCTGCAGACGCTGCCGCTGCGGTCGTCGGAGCGGCGCGACCGTCTGAATCGGGGGATCGAGCAGCTTGGGCTGGAGACGGTGCGGCACAGCAAAGGCTATATGCTGTCGGGCGGCGAGCGGCGCCGGGTGGAGATCGCGCGGGCCATGGTGATCGATCCGAAATTCCTGATGCTGGACGAGCCTTTCTCGGGCATCGATCCCATTCAGGTGCTGGAGCTGCAGAAGATCATCTTCGACCTGCGCGACAGTGGCATCGGCATTCTTGTGACCGATCACAACGTGCGCGAAACGCTGACCGTGACCGATCGCGCGTACATCATCAACAACGGCCGCATCTTCAAATGGGGCACGCCGGAAGAGCTGGGGAACGATCCCGAGGTCCGGCGCGTTTATCTGGGCGAAAACTTCAATCTGGAGCTGGAGCCGAGACGATAGGCGGCCTGAGGCGAACCCAGGTTCAGGAAAAGTCGGCCTTTTCCAATTCGCTGATCGCGAGGCGCATCTCCGCCGGCACCGGCACCGTCTTGTTGGTCCCGTAGTCGAGCAGCACGATGGTGGAATCGGCCGTGGCTGCCACTGCGTCGAGCGCTTTACTGAGGATGCAGTGCTCCATGCGAATGCTGCTGTTGCCGATTCGCGTTACTCGCGCCCCCACCCACACGGTATCGGGATAGTTGAGCGGCCTTTTGTAATCGCACTTGACGCCGGCCAGAATGGGACCCGTTCCGCGCGGCGGCAACGGCACCCACATGCCGATACGGTGCAGATATTCGACGCGCGCGGTCTCGCACCAGCGCAGGTAGACGACGTTGTTGACGTGCGCGAAGGCGTCCTCATCTCCCCACAGCACAGGAATCTCGACGACGACTGGGAACCCGGCGAGGGCTTCGTGGCGATGGCTCATTCTCCCGACTTGTACCATGGTCTTAATGCCCGAATCCCGCATCACCGCGCGCGCGGACGACTTTGCCTCCTGGTATCAGGACGTGGTCATCGAAGGCGACATGGCCGAACCGGCCGAGATCGTCAAAGGCTGCATGGTCATCAAGCCCAATGGATACGCGGTCTGGGAGGCACTGCAGCGCGAGCTCGACACCCGCTTCAAAGCCACCGGGCATCAGAACGTTTACTTCCCGCTGCTTATCCCGCAGAGCTTCCTGCACAAGGAAGCCGAGCACGTGGAGGGCTTTTCGCCGGAGCTTGCGGTAGTGACCATCGCCGGCGGCAAGGAGCTGGAAGAACCTTATGTGGTGCGGCCCACGTCGGAGACCATCATCGGCCATTTCTTCGCGAAGTGGATTCAGAGCTGGCGCGACCTGCCCGTGCTGATCAACCAGTGGGCCAACATCGTTCGCTGGGAGCTGCGCACGCGGATGTTCCTGCGCACCACCGAGTTCCTCTGGCAGGAAGGGCATACCGCGCACGCCACGCACGAAGAGGCCATCGAAGAAGTGCTGCGCATGCTCGACGTCTATGCCGACGTCGCCGAGAACGTCGCTGCCATCCCGGTAATCAAGGGCGCGAAGACGCAGGCCGAGAAATTCGCGGGAGCCGTGCGCACCTACGCCATCGAGGCCATGATGCAGAACGGCCTGGCCCTGCAATCGGGCACCAGCCACGATCTCGGTCAGAACTTCGGCAAGGCCTTCGACGTGAAGTTCCAGAACAAGGAAGGCCAGCTCGAATACGTCTGGCAGACGAGTTGGGGCCTCAGCACGCGCATGATCGGTGGCGTGATCATGACCCACTCCGACGACAAGGGCCTGGTGCTGCCGCCGAAACTTGCGCCGGTGAAGGCCGTCATGGTGCCCATCTACCGCAAGGATGCTGATAAGAGCGCGGTACTCGAAACCGCGCACAAGCTCGCAAAGGACGTTGGCGCGAAGGTGGACGATCGCGAGGGTCAGACCCCCGGCGCGAAATTCTTCCACTGGGAACGGCGCGGAGTGCCGCTGGTTCTGGAACTCGGCCCGCGAGATATCGAAAGCGGCAGCGTCGTTCTGAAGCGGCGCGATACGGGAGAGAAACGGCCGGTGCCGCAGGCCGGGCTCGCAGAGCTGCTGCCCGCGGAGCTCGAGAAAATGCAGCAGGATCTCTTCTGCCGCGCGCGGCAACGGCTCACCGACAACACGGTACTCGCCAACTCCATCGAAGAAGTAGAGGCGGTCCTGCGCGACGTCACCGCCGAGCGTGGGGGCGGCAAATTCGTCATGGCGCATCTGAAAGACGATCCGGCCTGCGACGCGCGTCTCAAGGAATTTAAGGCGACCGTTCGCTGCATTCCGCTGGTGGATCACTTCGACGGCCCCGGCAAGTGCATTATCACCGGCGAGCCAGTGGATCGCCGCGCGGTAATCGCGAAAGCATACTGACGTGCGCGCCGCGTTCGTCCTGTTACTCGCCGCGACGGCAGTGTCCGCTCAGCAGGCTGTCACGATTCGTGTCGACGCGAGCAAGGTCGTCGGACCGTGGAAGCCTGTCTGGTCGTACTTCGGCTATGACGAACCCAACTACACCACCGCGCCCTACGGCCACAAGCTCATCGTTGAGCTCGGCCAGCTCGGCGGCGTGCACATCCGCGCACACAATCTGCTCACCACCGGCGATGGCACGCCCGCTCTGAAGTGGGGCTCGACCAACGCGTACACGGAGACGCCGGAGGGCAAACCGGTATACGACTGGACCATCCTTGATCGGATCTTCGACGTGTGGATCAATGCCGGAATCACCCCCTTCGTCGAAATCGGCTTCATGCCCGAGGCGCTTTCCACGCATCCGCAGCCCTACAGGCACGACTGGCCGCGCACGCCCATTGCCGCCGGCTGGGCGTATTCGCCGAAGGATTACGACAAGTGGGCCGAGCTGGTCCGCCAGTGGGTTCGCCACGAAGTGGCCCGCTACGGTTGGAACGAAGTCGAGAAATGGTCGTGGGAGGTCTGGAACGAGCCGGACATTTTTTACTGGCAGGGGACACCGGAGGAATATGACAAGCTTTACGACACTGCCGCCCGCGCCGTGAAAAGTGTCTCGCCGCGGATGCGCGTTGGCGGGCCCGCGACCACGGGTCCGAGCGGCCGCAGCGGCGCCCCGTATCTGCGCCAGTTCCTGGAACACTGCGCGCGCACCGGAGTCCCGCTCGATTTCATCAGCTATCATGCCAAGGGTCACGCTGAATTCGTCGACGGCCACGTGCGTATGGGCATCGCGAACAATTTGCGCGACGTCGCCGCCGGTCTCGACATCATTGCTGGGTTCCCGCAGTTTCGGAATCTGCCCATCATCCTCAGCGAATCCGATCCCGAAGGCTGCGCGGCCTGCTCCGCGCGAACCCATCCGCAGAACGCCTATCGCAACGGCCCGCTGTATCCGGCTTACACGGCCGCCGCGCTTGCCGGCATCCTGCAACTTGCCGATCGCGCCCACGCCGACATCGCAGGCATGCTCACCTGGGCTTTTGAATTCGAGGGCCAGCCGTACTTCGAAGGCTTCCGCACGCTGGCGACGAACGGTATCGACAAACCGATCCTCAACCTGTTTCGCATGGAAGCGCAGATGAGTGGCGATCGTGTGAGCGTCTCCAGCGACGGAGCGGTCCCGCTCGACGACATCCTGCACAACGGCGTGCGTGCGAAGCCCGACGTAGATGCGATCGCCACAAAGACAAACCGCTCGCTCTCGATCCTCGTCTGGAATTACCACGACGACGACGTCTCCGCGGCGATGGCACCCGTGAGGCTGTCCTTTGCCGGTCTGCCAGCCGGCGTTGCCCGCGTCCGCGTGCTCCACTATCGCATCGATGCCGATCACAGCAACGCATACGCCGCGTGGCAGCGGATGGGTTCGCCCCGGAATCCAACGCCGGAGCAATACGCGCAACTCGAATCGGCGGGACAATTGCAGCACGACAAGGGGTTCCCCAGTTGGCTTCCGGCGGCTTCGGGCGCTGCCGAGCTAACCTTCGCCCTCCCGCGCCATGCCGTCTCGCTCGTACAACTGAGCTGGTAGCCCTGTTCGAATCCGTCCAGAATGTCCCAAAGACGGACAGTTGCGCCGGCATCTCAACTGGGTTTGCTGCCGCGCGCCGTGGAACCCCAATTGCCACATCACTGCCATGCGGACCTTGCTGCAGGACCTGCGTTACGGCTTCCGTACGGCGCGGCGGACCCCGGGGTTCACGCTGATTGCCGTGGCCACACTGGCCATCGGGATCGCCGCCAACACCACGGTGTTCAGTTGGATTGACGCGGTGCTGGTCCATCCCATCCCCGGCGCGGGGAATCCCGACCGGCTGGTCTCGTTCGAAAGCGTCGGTCCGGATGGCCGATTCCTGACTGTGTCCTATCCGGACTACCGCGATTTCCGCGACCACCTGAAACTGCTCGACGGCCTGACGCTGACCTCGCCGCGCGCCATGAGCCTGGGTGAGGGTGAGCAGACCGAGCGCGTCTGGGCCGAAATGGTGTCCGGCAATTTCTTTTCGGTATTCCAGGTGCGCCCGGAACTGGGCAGAGTCTTTTCCGCCGAAGAGTACGGCGACAAGATGGGCGGCTACCCGGTGGTGGTGATCAGCGACGGCCTGTGGAGATCGCGTTTCAATGCGAGCCGCACGGTGGTGGGAAGCACGGTCCACGTGAATCGCCAGCCGCTGACGGTAATCGGTGTGGCCCCGCCCGATTTCCATGGGAGCATTCCCGGGCTGGCTTTCGAAATCTGGGTTCCGGCGACCATGGGAGCACAGCTCAACGCCCTGCCGGACTGGATGCTGAGGGATCGCGGGTCGCGCATTTTTATCGGATTCGCACGGTTGAAAGACGGCGTGAGCATCGACGCGGCGCGGGCGGAAGCGGCATCGGTGGCGCACGAGCTGGCGCATCTCGACCGGAATGCGGGGCTCAGTGCCGCCGTCTTTCCGGTGTGGAAGGGGCACTTCGGCGCGCAGAGCCTGTTGCTGTCGCCGCTGCGTATTCTCATGGCCGTGTGCGCGGTGGTGCTGCTGATCGTGTGCGCGAACGTGGCCAATCTGCTGCTGGCTCGCTCCACCGCGCGGCAGCGGGAGCTGAGCGTGCGCATCGCGCTGGGCGCGGGACGCGGCCGTCTGGTGCGTCAGCTACTCACCGAGACGCTGGTGCTGGCCATGCTTGGAGCGCTGGCCGGCATACCGCTGGCCATGTGGATGAGTCAGTCGCTTGGATACATCGCTCCATCTATGAGCTTGCCAGGGTATCTCAACACGCAAATGAACGGTGACGTGCTGGCGTTCACCGTTCTTTTGTGCGTGCTCACCTGCCTGATTTCGGGCCTGGCGCCGGCGTGGAATACGGCCAGGGCGAACCTGAATGACGTGCTGAAGGAAGGCGGGCGCACCGGCAGTGCAGCGGCGGGTTCGCAGCGGCTGCGCGGATTGCTGGTGATTTCCGAAGTGGCGCTGGCGCTGGTGGTGATCATTGCCGCGGGGTTGTTCGCGCGCAGCTTCCAGGTGGCCAGCCACATCAACCCGGGCTTCGATGCCGCGCATGTGGCCGTGGCGCGGTTGCAGCTTGCATCGGCCGGCTACTCCGTGCCAAAGCGAAAGGAATTCTGCCGCCAGTTGCGCGACCGGCTCGAGGCGCAGCCGGGCGTGGCGGCCGCGAGCTACTCCGATCTGGTCCCCATGGGCATCGACGACTCCTGGGAGGACCTGCAGATTGAAGGCTACGTCCCCGCGCCAAACGAGAATATGAAGCTGTATCGCAACGTGGTGGCTCCGGGATACTTCAGCCTTCTGCGCATTCCACTGATCGAGGGGCGCGATTTCACCGAGCACGACGACGAGGATTCAAACCTGGTGATGATTGTCACTCAGACCTTCGCGCAGCGCTTCTTCCCCGGGCGCGATCCGCTCGGCCACAAGGTGCACGGCTGGGGCGAGTGGTTCACCATCGTCGGCGTCGCGCGCGACAGCAAGTACCACTCGACGGCTGAGTCGAACATCCCTCATTTCTACGTCCCGTTCCGTCAGATTTACCGCGCCGATCTTTCCATCGCCTTTTATGTGCGGACTCACGGAGATCCCGCGCAGGCCCTGAACATCCTGCGCCAGCAGATAAAGGAGATGGACCCCGGCGTGGGCGTGTACGACGCCATGCCGCTCTCAGATGCAATTCAGGCTTCTCTGTTTGTACAAAGAGTAGCAGCCGCACTGCTTTCCGTGCTGGGCCTGATCGCGTTGCTGCTGGCGGCGGTGGGGCTGTACGGAGTCATGTCGTACACCGTCACCCAGCGAACTCAGGAGATCGGCATTCGCATGGCCCTGGGCGCACAAACGCACGACGTGCTGGCCCTCACCGTTGGCCAGGGAATGCGGCTGACCGCGGTGGGCCTGCTGGTGGGAGCGGCCGTTGCGCTGGCGGTGACGCATCTGGTGGCGAGCGCACTCGTGCACGTCAGTGCAACCGACCCGATGATCTTCGGCGCGGCCCTGGCGTTTCTGGCGGCTGTGGCGCTGCTGGCCAGTTGGCTGCCGGCACGCCGGGCGGCCCGCATCGACCCCAACGTGGCTCTGCGTAACGAGTAACCTGACTCACGGCGCCTGAGCCCGCGTTCAAGCGCGGCGCACGACTCCGATTGAAGCGTTACGCTTGAACCAGTGAGACGGCGACTCCTGCTGATCACCGCCTCGTCGCCCGAGATACGGCGCGCGCGCCGGCCGCGGGTCCTCAACTTTCAGCAGATCACCATGCCTTACCTCGCGGCCCGAGTGCCGTCCGGATGGGAAGTCGCGCACGTTGACGAGGAAGCGGAGCCGATCGACTGGTCCATCTCCGCCGACATTGTTGCGCTCACATTCCACACCCCCAGCGCTCACCACGCCTACGAAATCGCGGACCGGTTTCGCTCGCGCGGCGCGTGTGTGGCCATGGGCGGGCCGCACGTGAGTCTCCTTCCCGAGGAAGCCGCGAAGCACGCCGATGTCCTGTTTGTCGGAGAAGCCGAGGACGTCTGGGAGAACTTCCTGCGGGATTTCGAGACCGGCAATCACCGGGCAGTGTACCGCCGCGAGGATGCTGCCACGCTGGCCAACGCGCCCATGTCCCGCAAGGATCTCTTTCATCGCCGCGATCACACCAGCGGAGTTCTGTTTGCGACCCGCGGATGCCCGAACCGCTGCGATTTTTGCGTGATTCACGCGATGTACGGGCCGTGCCACCGCCAGAGGCCGGTTGCCGAAGTCGTCGCCGAGTACGCTTCATTTCCGGGACGGGTGATCATCTTCTGGGATGAGGACATCGCCGCGGATCCCGTCTACGCGAAGAGTCTGTTTCGCGCCATCGCCCCGCACGGTAAGTGGTGGAGCAGCCAGGCCGGCGCGAACTCGGTCCGCGATGAAGAGCTTCTCGAAGTTGCGGCTCGCAGCGGTTGCAGGCAATTGTTCCTCGGTCTGGAATCGATCTCTCAGACGAGCGTCGATGGCGTGCACAAGGGATTCAACCGCGTGAAAGAATACGAGCGCATCATCGGGCGTGTTCATGCGCACGGAATCGCGGTGCAGGTCGGCATTGTGTTTGGGTTCGACGGTGACACGCCCGCGGTATTTCAGGAAACGCTGGATTTCCTGGAGCAAACCGGCGTCCAGAATGCCACCTTCAACATGCTGACGCCGTATCCCGGCACGCCGCTCTTTCGCAGGCTGGAGGCGGAAGGCCGCATCCTCACCCGCGACTGGCGCAAATACAACGGGCGCACCGGCGTCGTGTTCCGACCGAAACAAATGAGCCCCGCCGAGCTGCTGTCGGGCTTTCGCTGGGCCAACGAGCGCTTCTACTCGCTTCGGAGCATCGCCCGCCGGCTGTCCCGCTCACCCGCGCAGCTCTGGTGGACGCTGCCGCTCAACCTGGCGTACAGCCTGAGGTGGTCAACCGGACGGACCTGGGATCTGTAATTCCAGTCGAACCGGCAAGCCCGCCGAGTGGCCCCGGACGCGGCGATCCCGGGAAAGGGCCGCGACCCCATGCCGGAGGCGAAGGTTGGCGGGTCGCGTCGACCGAGGTTTGTCCGCGCGAAGTGCCCGCAAAGATCAGGATGGCAACGAGGATCGCCAGCAGTCGCATGCCCGCTCAGGCCAATCTTAACCGGATTCGTCGTGTTCGGTTGTGGCAGCGGTTTGTCGCAACCGGACAGTTCGAATAACCGCACGATGACCGGAAACGCGGGCCGATGGCATGACAATTGCTCCAAAACAAGGCACAGTGTCCAATTTCTTCCAGGACCTGCGCCATGGCGTCCGCATGGCGTTGCGAAGTCCGGGATTCACACTCGTCGCAGTGTTCACGCTGGCCATCGGAATCGCCGCCAACACCACCGTTTTCAACTGGCTTAACATGATGATCCTGCGGCCTGTTCCCGGCGCGACGCGCGTCGGTGATCTGGTGGCCTTCGAGGAGGTTGCCCCGGACGGCAAGGAGCTCGCCACGTCCTGGGCGGACTTCGGCGATTATCGCGACCGGCTTCACCTGGTTTCCGGTCTCATGGTCTCCGCTCCCGGCGTGCTGAACATCGGAGAAGGCGACCATGCGGAGCGCGTCTGGGCCGAGGCGGTTTCGGGCAATGCCTTTGCGGTGCTGGGCGTGCACCCGGTGTTAGGCCGGGTGTTCGCGCGCGAAGAATATGGCGACAAGCTGGGCTCGTTTCCGGTAGCGGTGATCGGCCATAGCCTCTGGCAGCGGCGCTTCAACAGCGATCCGAAGGTGATTGGCAGCAGGATCCTGGTGAACGGGCAGCCGATGACCATCATCGGTGTTGCGCCGCCCGAGTTTCACGGAAGCCTGCCCGGCGTCTTCCTCGAACTCTGGGTGCCCCTCACCATGGACGCCCAGCTTGGCGTGCACCCGGCAGCCGAGCTGTTGGATCGCAACACGCGCATGATGGTGGCCGTCGCGCGCCTGGCGCCCGGCGTGAGCATCGAACAGGGCCGCGCGGAGTGCGCATCCATCGCCCGGCGTCTGGCGGAAGAGAACCCGCGCACGAACGGGGGCATCGGCGCGACTCTGCTGCCCATTCGCAAAGGCCACTTCGGCGGGCAAACGACGATGGAAGGCCCGCTGTACATCCTGATGGCTGCCTGTGGCGTCATCCTGCTCATCGTCTGCGCCAACGTTGCGAACCTGTTGCTGGCCCGGGCCACCTCGCGGCGCAAGGAGTTCGCTCTCCGGCTGGCCATGGGCGCGGGCCGGGTGCGTCTGATGCGGCACCTGCTGGCCGAGAGCCTGGTGCTGGCGGTGCTGGGAGTGGCCGTGGGGATTCCGCTGGCCATGTGGATGAACCTGTCGCTCTCGTATCTGATGCCGCGCGGCGCCCGGATTCCGGTGTCGTTCGACATTCCGCTGAGCGGCGACATTCTCCTGTTCAATCTGATTGTCTGCGTGACCGCGTGCCTGGCGTCGGGCATCGCTCCCGCGCTGCAGGCGACGCGCGCCAACCTCAACGACGTGCTGAAGGAGGGTGGCCGGAGCGGCAGTGAGGGAGCACGTTCGCAGAGGTTGCGCGGCGTGCTGGTGGCCGCCGAGGTGGCCATGGCGCTGGTGGCCGTAGTGGCCGCCGGGCTCTTCGCGAAGAGTTTCGACGTCGCACGCCATATCGAGCCGGGGTTCGAGCCGCGCGGCGTCCTCATTTCGCACGTCGATACCTCGGGGACCCGTTACAGCAATCTGGAACGGCGGCTGTTCTTCGAACGTCTGGGCCGCAAGGTGGCCGCGCAGCCCGGCGTGACGGCGGTGAGTTGGTCCAACGTCGTGCCGCTTTGGTTCTTCGGCGGCCCCATCGTTGACGCGCAGGTGGAGGGCTTCGTCCGCGGCCGCAACGAGAGCATGAAGATCCCGCTCAGCCAGGTTTCGCCGGGCTATTTCGACGTGATGAAGATCCCGCTGCTCGAAGGCCGCGATTTCACCGATCACGATACCGAGACGACGCGGCCGGTGATGATTGTCAACCGGACCTTCGCCGGCCGCTTCCTCCCCGGCGGCAGCGCCATCGGCCGCCGCGTCTTCGCTCTCCGCGAGTGGTACACAGTGGTCGGCGTGGCCCGCGACATTAAGTACGTGAAGCCGACCGAAGCCGCTACGCCCTATATCTACGTGCCGGTGCGGCAGACCGCCGACGGCCAGATGCTGATCCTGCACATTCGCACCCAGGGCGACCCGGAGCGGTTTGCCTCGGTGGTGCAGCACGAAGTCGTGGCGGCCGATCCCGCGGTGCGGGTGTTCGACTCAATGCTCATGACCGAATCCATCACCGCCGGAGTGTTCGGGCAGAGGATGGCGGCGGCGCTGCTGGCTGGCATGGGTCTGTTCGCTCTGGCCCTCGCGGCCACCGGACTCTACAGCGTGATGGCGTATTCGGTGGCGCAGCGCACGCAGGAGATCGGCATTCGCATGGCGCTCGGAGCGCGTCCGGCCGACGTGCTGCGGATGGTGGTTCGCGGCGGCATGCGGCTTACGCTGATCGGCGTGGCCATTGGAGTGATCATCGCGCTGGCGCTGATGCGGCTGGCGGCGAGCCTTCTGATTCACGTGAGCGCCTCCGATCCGGCCGTGTTCATCGGAGCGACGGTCTTCCTTGCGGCGGTCGCGCTGGCGGCCAGCTACTTACCCGCTCGCCGCGCCACGCGGATCGACCCCAACGACGCGCTGCGCTGCGAGTAGGAGTCACTCAACAACGCTCGCGTCGATGTTGGCTCCATCTTTGAGTGACTACTGCGTGAACTCCGCGGCGGTTTTAGTGCTCAGCTCCCGCACTGCCTTAGCGATCTGACGCCCCTTGGCCGCTGCGACGGAGGGTCGGTCTTAGCCGTGCCGCTTCGCGATCAGTTCCCTGACTTTGGGAACGAGCTCATGCGGGACATTCATCACCGTTGTGGAGGGCTCGATGCCGGCTTCATCCTCCACGAGGGCGTCTTCGTCGGTTTGCTGCTCATACCAGGCGAGGACGCGCCTTACCTTTTCTTCGTCCCAGCCGGCCGGAAGTTTGGTCTGTTTCATTGGTGCTTTTTCCTTTTGCGGCGGCGAAATGCCGCGAGAGGTTTGCCGGTTAGATCATAGGCCGTGATGACGAAGACGCTATCCGGCTCGGGATCCGGAACGTAAACTACGCGCAAATACCTGCCCGAGGATGTCTGGCCCAGCGCGATCCTGGAGCCTTCCCGACCAGGACGATCTTCGTATGGCCTCTCCAACACATCGACGACTTCACTTTCGCCAACTTTATGGCCGTATATATGGGGCGAGCCTGTCGCCGGATCGATATAGAATCGCGCTTGCAAGCGTCTCCCGTCCATTTTAG
>Ga0209415_10014807_pt1 | contig 12708 bp, 6 predicted proteins | sample PeaSoiSIISIP2007_FD_187696 | JGI IMG/M metagenome (GOLD analysis project Ga0209415, IMG submission 187696) | Peat soil microbial communities from Weissenstadt, Germany - SII-SIP-2007 (SPAdes) (version 2) | ecosystem: Environmental > Terrestrial > Soil > Wetlands > Peat | place: Germany...
CGCCCGCCACATTTCGCGCAGCAAGCTCGCATTTACCCGCGGACGTTTTGACGCCCTTGGCAACAAGACAGGCGACAGGCGCTGGAACAGGTCGGTCTGCTGGTTTTTGTTCAGGCCGCCGGCGACGCGTCCCCAGAAGATCCACCACTCGATCTCATTCTGCATCTGATTCGCGAACTGCAAACCGGAGGCATACACGCGGCGGGCTTGCTCGATGCGGAAATCGTCGCCCGGGAATCCGAATCCGGGTCGCAGGCAGAATCCGCACAGGTTGAGCCAGCGAAGCTCGTGGGCGGCGCTCTTAGAGCGGCCATCGGCCAGCTCCAGCATATGGTCGGCAAGCGTGCGGATCGCCGACACGGGCCAGGAATTGCGCCCCAAGCCGAGGGTCTGCTCGAGGCGTGCCGGCAACTGCTCGGGTTCCATGTGGCCTGTTGCAAAGGCTTGTGGGATGAGTGACTCCGCGGATCGCAGCGCGTCTTCGCTGATCACCGCCGCGGGCTTTTGCAGCGCTTCGGCTGAGGCCGCCTTGCGCAGCTCGAATTGGAGCCGCCAGCGATGCTCCGAAGTCTTCGACTCGGCCCAGATCTCGAGCGTCCCTACTTCGGTGAGCTTCGCGCCGAGCTTAATCGGCACCAGTCGCTCGCCTGCTTTGCCGAATCGCAACACCGCATGCAGTGGAGCGTGCAGATGCAGCTCTTTCTGCTCCTCCGGGGAAAACGTCACGACGTCCCCCGCGCGATCCTCGGTGCGCGTGCGCGAGCTGTATAGGCGGAACGCGACGGGCTTGTTGGCGACCAGTTGCAGATTTCCGGGGTCGAGCTCGATAGATGAGCCTTCCTCGCTGCCGCGCGGCGCCAGGCACATCGCTCGCAGCGATTCCCCCTCGTTCCCGGCCAGTCCGATGAAGTACGCGCGTGGGAGACCGCCGCGGACCAACAATCCCGCGCCCGTCGATCGGACATAGGAGTAGTACGCCGCTCCGACCGCCACCGCCAGGTCCAGATCGCGATTCTCAAAGATGACGGGCCGGTGGCCATACCAGTGTTCCATGACATCGGCCACGCGCTGGCGCAGGACTTCGGGGATGAAGAAACCGCCGTTGAACAGAATCGCATCGGGGCGACTGTTGCCCGCGCTTTCGAGAAACGCCGCCAGATGCCGGGTGACCGCCGGATCGGCAACCAGAGGCAGGCCCACTTCGCGATAAGGGCTGGACGCGTCCTCTTGCGGCTTGTCGGTCAGCTCGCACGAAGGAAGGAATCCATCCAGGGCCAGTTCGAGAACTTCTTCGCGCAGGATCTCGGTCTTGAGCGTTCCGCCAACCAGCGAAGATCCGCCGCCGAGCACCGTCACCTCCACGCTCTGAAGATTCGGATCGGAGAGAAGCTTCTCCTTGGCGGCGGCACACTGCCGGCGGAGGGCGCTGCGCTGGCGGATCGACAACTGCTTGCCGAGCTTCGATTCCACCAGCCAGGCCAGCGTCAAATCCAGGTTGTCACCGCCGAGAAGCAGGTGTTTGCCCACAGCCGTGCGGGTGAAATCGACGCGATCGCCCTCGCGCGCGACGCGAATCAGCGTGAAGTCGCTAGTGCCTCCGCCGACGTCGCAGATCAGCACAGTCTGTCCGTCAAAAAGACTTTTTTGGGAGCGCGCCAAATCGTTGGCGATCCAGGAATAGAACGCCGCTGCCGGTTCTTCGAGCAGGGTCAGCTTCTCGATTCCGGCTTCGCGCGCCGCCATCACCGTCAGTTCGCGAGCTTCTTCGTCGAAACTGGCGGGAACCGTGAGCACGACAGGATGCTCACTCACCGTCGAGCCACGGGCTTCGCTCCAGGCGTCCGCTAAATGTTTCAGGATGCGTGTGGACGCTTCCACGGGCGAGAGCAAGCGTCCGGCTTCCTGCGCGTCCCACGGCAGGATCTTCGCCGTACGGTCCGCGTCCGAATTCGAGAGCCAACTCTTGGCCGAGTGGACGCATTGCGTCGGCACCAGCGCGCCCTGCTCGCGCGCGTAGACGCCGGTGAATTGTTGATCGGGATTCGGACCGGCCAGGTACAAGAATGAGGGCAATGTTCGGCGGGTTTCGATGCGCCCCTGCGCGACGTACTGCGGGACATCCAGCACCTGAATTGCTGGGGAACCCTCGTCGATGGCCTTGGCGGGGTCAATGAACGCGAGCGCCGAGTTGGTGGTGCCCAGGTCGATTCCAATGTTCATGGATTACGGTGGAGGCTACTCGATTTCGATCTCGGCCGGCGCGAGGACATCATTGGGTCCTGTAGGAGGCAGATCTACTTTATCCGCCTTCCAACCCTTGTGGCGAAGTACTCCGCCGGGGGCAGTGCCACTGGGTGGCACCTTGCCGATAAACTTCAGAGCAGCTTTATTCACACCCTCGGTCTTGGTGAAGGTGCCCTCCACGCCGTCGATCACCGGTTGCAGCCGCATATAGCGGTCGAGTGCTAATCGAGACTGCGTGTGCACGTCGCGCACGGCGGCGCCAACTTGTTCATCTGAATACGGGGCGATCTCTTCCATCAGGAAATCCACCAGGCGCGCCTCGCGCTGCAGGATCCCCAGAATCTGCACCGCTCCGGCGGAGGGTCCTGCCTCCGGTTTGGGCGGCGGTGGCGCTTTCACCGGCATAGCTTTTATGGGCAAAGCCTTGAAGTATCCGAATGCCTGTGCGATGTCGGCCGGCAGCGCGCCGCCGAAGAGGATGGAGAAGAAAGCGCGAAACGCGTAAGAAATGCGACTCATGTCTGTAGAGAACTCCAGGATACACTGCCCCTGATGCTCGCCCGTCCACCGTGTCGAGATGAGTCTCGACACGGCACGCAAGAGTGCGTGCGCCACGTGGCGCGAACTTTAGTTTGCCGCGTCGCCACTCATGGCGACGCACGGTCCGAGCCCGCAGGCGGCAGGCTTGAAAGCCTGACCCCACTATAATTGATATACCGGTGAACAAACGGCATCTTTTCGGGGCGGGCTTGGTGGTTTTGGCCATTCTGGTCACGGCGGTGGTGTGGCAGGTTTCCCTCACCTTCGGCGAGTACGGTCCCACCAACGCAGCCGAAACCTTTTTGTTCTGGGCGGTCTCCACGCTGATTTTCCTGCTGACGGTGACGCTCGGATTCATGCTGTTCCGGGAGACCGTCAAGCTGTATCTGGAGCGGCAGCGCAATCGCGAAGGCTCGCGCATCCGGTCGAAGCTGGTGTTCGGCGCCCTGGCCTTGAGCTTGCTCCCGGTCGTGTTCCTGTTCCTGTTCAGTTACGCGGTGCTGAATCGCAATCTTGATAAATGGTTCAGCGCGCCCGTGGAAGGGATGAACAACCAGTTGCGAGACGCCGCGGTGGGACTGGGCGAAGAGGTGCAGTCCCGGGCGGATGCGCTGTCGCATTGGCTGGCTGCGCTTCCCGAGGTGCGGAACGGAACGGCGGATTTTGCCAAGCTGTGCCGCGAGAACCGAATCGAGGAACTGCGGATCGATACTCCCGACGGGAATCGCGTGCTGTGCGCCTCCAGCGCCAGTGTTCCTCTGTTCACTTCTCGCGAGGAGCTTCGCGGTCAAGGGACGCTGGTGGTTCGCGTGCGGCCGCATGTCGACCTCGTGGAGAAGCAGAAACAAATCCAGGCGTACGTGAATAAGTACAACCAGCTTTCGGCCGACCGCCGGTCGCTGCGAAATCTATACCTTCTGTTTCAGGTGTTGATTGCGCTGTTTATTCTGTTCGTCGCGACCTGGATCGCACTGATGCTGGCGAAGCAGATCAGCGTGCCGATTTCCGCGTTGCTCGAGGCGGCCAGCCAGGTGCGGAAGGGCAATCTGGGCTATCGCGTGAACGTGCCCGCCAACGATGAGATGGCGTCGCTGGTTCGCGGATTCAACGAAATGATGCACGGCCTGGAAGACAACAGCCGCGAACTGGAAAGCCGCCGCCGGTTTACAGAAGCGATTCTCGAAAGCATTCCCACCGGCGTGATCTCGCTGACTTCCGACGGCCGCATCCAGCGCGTGAATCGCGCGCTGCGCGGGCTGTTTCCGGCCGATCAGGTGGAGCGCGCGGCCACCCTCGGCGATCTGTTTCCGCCCGAGCACGCGGCCGAGCTGCGATATCTGATGAAGCGCGCCCGCCGCACCGGACTGGCGGCCAGCCAGGTGGACCTCGAGCGGCCCGGACAGGTTCTGCATTTGGCCCTGACAGTTTCGGCGTTGCCGGCGCACGAACCGGCCGCGCCCGGGTACGTCGTCGTACTCGAAGACACCAGCGAAATGCTGCGTGCCCAGAAAGCCGAGGCGTGGCATGAAGTAGCCCGCCGGATCGCGCACGAGCTCAAGAATCCGCTCACTCCGATCGCGCTCTCGGCCGAGCGGATCGCGCGCCAATTGGATCGCGGAGCCTCGACGCCGGATTCCCATCGCGTGCTGCGGGAGTGCGCGGCCACCATTTCGCGCGAAGTGGAATCGGTCAAGACGCTGGCCGACGAGTTCTCGCAGTTCTCGCGCTTCCCGAAGGCGCAAATGGTCCCGTGCGATTTGAACGCCGTGGTCCGTAACGGGCTGGATGTCTTCGACGGCCGGCTGGACGGGATCGACGTACGCGCGGATCTGGCGCCCGATCTGCCCCGGGTCAATCTGGATCCCGACCAGTTTAAACGCGTAGTGGTGAATCTGGTGGACAACGCGGCCGAAGCGATGCGGGACGCGATGATCAAGCGGCTGATGGTGGTCACGCGCGCCACCTCGGCCGATTCAGTGGAGCTGCTGATCGCGGATACCGGCTGCGGAATTTCGGCCGGAGACAAGGAAAAGCTCTTCTTGCCGTATTTTTCCACCAAGGGACGCGGTACCGGTCTCGGTTTGGCGATCGTCAGCCACATCTTGAGCGAGCACGGTGGCCGCATCCGCGTGGAAGATAACCGGCCGTCGGGCACGCGCTTTTTCGTCGAAGTTCCGGTGGCTGCGCTTGAGCCGGTTCCCACGGAGGCTGAGGTCCGCGCGTGAAGAACACGCGAGTCCTGATCGTAGACGACGAGCTGGGCATCCGGGAATCGCTGCGCGGCGTGCTGGAGGATGAAGAGTGCACCTGCGAAGCGGTCGAAAGCGGCGAGCAGTGTCTCGAGGAACTGCAGCGGCATGCCTACGACGTAGTGCTGCTGGATGTTTGGCTCCCCGGAATGGACGGGCTGGAGACGCTGGCGCGCATTCAGGAAATTCCCTTCGCCGATCGTCCCGAGGTGGTGGTCATTTCCGGGCACGGCACAATCGAGACCGCCGTCAAAGCGACCAAACTCGGCGCGTTCGATTTTCTGGAGAAACCGCTGACCATCGAAAAAGTGATGGTGGTGATCCACAACGCCGTCCAGCAGCGCCGCCTGGAGCTGGAACTCGCCCGGTTGAAGGACGGCGGGGAACACGACCCTCGCATCATCGGCGAAAGCGTGCCGATGAAGGCGCTGCGCCAGCAATTGGCGCTGATGGCCGCCACCAATGGCCGGGTGCTGATTTTCGGCGAGAGCGGCACGGGCAAGGAGCTGATCGCCCATGCGATCCACGTGGCCAGTTCGCGCTCCGGCGAACCTTTCGTCGAGGTGAACTGTGCCGCGATCCCCGAGGAAATGATCGAAAGCGAGCTGTTCGGCCACCGCAAAGGCGCGTTCGCGGGCGCGGCGGAGGACAAGACCGGCAAGCTCGAAAAAGCGCACGGCGGGACCCTGTTTCTGGACGAGGTCGGGGACATGTCTCTGAAGACCCAGGCCAAAGTTCTGCGGGCGCTGGAAGAGCAGCGCTTTGAGCCGGTGGGCGCGGCCGAATCGGTCCAGGTGGATGCGCGTGTGGTGGCGTCCACCAACAAGAATCTGGAAGAAGAGATCGAACGCGGGAATTTCCGCGAGGATCTGTTCTACCGCCTCAACGTGATTCCGTTTCACGTGCCGCCGCTGCGCGAGCGGATCGAGGATGTTCCGCTGCTGGCCGATCATTTTCTGCGGGAGTTCACCACGGCCTATGGCCGCAAGCCCAAGGAGCTGACTGACGAGGCGCTGCGCGTGCTCGAGGAATATCCCTGGCCCGGCAATGTGCGCGAATTGCGCAACCTGATGGAGCGGATCGTCATCATGAATCCGCAGCCGCGTATCGATGCGCGTCACATTCCGCTCGATCGTGCCCGGCGCGCGGTTTTCTACAAGCCCGTGGAGCGTTTCGGAAGCTTGCAGGAAGTGCGCGAAGCGGCCGAGCGCGATTACATCATTAAGAAGCTTGAAGAAGCCAAAGGCAACGTCACGCGCGCCGCGGAAATGCTGGGTCTCGAGCGCAGCCATCTGTATCGCAAAATGAAGGCTCTGGGGATCGCAGCTCGCGAATAAAAGTTGCTGGCTAAGTTGAGCCTTCCGTGGTGGAAATCAGCCACCGGCTCAACTTGTACAAGCGCTCGAACTCTTTGAATTTGCTGTAGATCCGCTTTGGCACGCGGAGTGCAATTTGTTGAGCCAGGAGGACACGATCATGAAGAAGAGTCTAATGGTTCTGATGTTCCTGGTGGCGAGCAGTTCTCTATTTGCCGCTCACGTGTCGGTGGGAATCGGAGTTGGAGTAGGCCCGGCGTATGGATATTATGCAGCGCCGCCTCCGCCTCCGCCCGCCGTCGCTTATTATCCGCCGGCTCCGGGCCCCGGGTTTAATTGGGTTTCCGGCTACTATTACCCTGTAGGCCCACGCTTTGTTTGGCGTGCTGGATACTGGGCTCGGCCACCCTATGCTGGAGCTGTATGGGTCGGACCAAGGTTCGCCGGCCATCGTTATTTCAACGGCTATTGGCGCCGGTAGTTGTCCACGAATCGTTAGCTAAAAAAGAAGCGAGAGACAGAGACTCAGGAGGCAATGAGACATATGAAAAGAATGGCAGCACTACCCACGATCACGATTTCGATGCTGGCGGCGATCCCGCTTTTGGCGCAGGGGCCGCCGCCCCCAATCTTTCCGCCCCAGCAACTGGACGGCCTGGTTTCGAGAGTGGCGCTTTACCCGGATCCATTGCTGGCGCAGATTCTAGCCGCCGCCACATTCTCCGACCAGATCCCCGATGCGGCGCGATGGGCGGATCAACATCATTACCTCACCGGAGACGCGTTGGCGAGAGACATCCAGGAAGACCAGTTGCCTTGGGATCCGAGCGTGCAAGCTTTGCTGCCGTTCCCGTCGGTCCTGGACATGATGGCTTCCGATCCGGGCTGGACCCGCCAGTTGGGTGATGCGTTCCTGGCCCAAAACGTGGATGTGATGGACGCGGTGCAGCGGATGCGCCACCAAGCCCAAAGTTTCGGTTATCTCAGAACGAACGGACAGGTTATCGTCACGGGAGGGCCGTATGTCGAGATCGTGCCGGTGAACCCGGCAGTGATGTATGTGCCCTTTTACGATCCCCTGATCGTGTTTGCCCGTCCGCGGCCCGGCTTCGTTGTGGCCCGGGGGATTACGTTCAGCTTCGGTATTGCGATTGGGCCGGCTTTCCGGCCGTGGGGCTGGGGCACGAATCGCTTCGTGTGGAACACGCACACGGTGATCATCAATAATGCCGAGTGGCGGCGCAACTGGGTGAATCGAACCACATACGTTCATCCATACACCATCCGGCGGGCTGTTGTACCCGGACCCGCGCCTCGTGCGCCGGAGCGGCACGTGCTGCAAGGACGTACCGATCGCGAGAAGGCCGTGGAGAAAAGCGGCGGCCGCAGACCTGTCGAAGAGCACGGCAAGGAAGAGCGCAAGGATGATCGGCGCTGATAAGTAGGGCGGGTCTCCAGACCTGGCGGGTTGAGCCCGCCAGCGCGAGCGGGGCTAAAGCCCCGCGCAGGCGTGGACGCCTGCCCCACAAAGGTCTCCGACAGTCTCACCATATTCCTGAGCGAGCGCCGCCCAGCGCGAAGTCCGCATCTCCATACGCTAGCGGAAAAAGCGGTCAAACAAGGCTCGCGTCTCCGAGCGGATTCGGTTCAAGTCCGACAATGGGATCGGGGTCCAGCGCGGCAGCAGCGCATTGAGTGCGTCCAATTGCAGGTCCGATCCGGGCAAGCGGCTCTCGGCGTGTCCGGTGATCACGCGCAGCCCGTGATCCAGCGCGCGATAGAACGTCGCCGCATCGTTGAGGAACTGGGCGTCGTGGCGGCTCAAATGGCCCATCTGTTCCAGGACCTCGATACGAGCGGGCGTGTTGAGCACCGTGAAAAATACTCCCGCGCTTTTCAGGCGCAGGTACATCAACAAAAAATCGATATCGTAATAGCCTCCGCGGCCGGCTTTCAAGGGCCGCGAGGGACCCTGTTCTTTCTCCAGACGCGCTCGCATCTCGCGCAGATCGGCTCGGGAGCGCCCGCCCTGCCCATACCGCCGCCAGTCGACCTGCTGCAGCTCGTGTAAAAAAAGCTCGGCGCGTTTCGGATCGCCGGCCACTGCCAGCGATTTCATGTACGTGATGCCTTCCCAGGCTTCGGCGGCATTGGCGAAGTACTCCGTGACGGCACTCTCCGTTTGCACCAGCGGTCCTGCGGTGCCGTTAGGCCGCAAGCGTGTGTCCACGGCGAACAGCACCCCTTCGCCGGTGTAGGCCGTGATGAGATGCACCACACGCTCCGCAACACGTGTCCAAAAGACCATCTCGGAAGCGTCGGCATCCGGCAGCACGAACACCAGATCCGCGTCCGAGCCCAGATCGAACTCCCGCATGCCCAGCCGCCCCAGCGCGATGGCTAACATTTGATTCCTGGGCTCATAGCCGGGATTCTCAGGCGGGTTGGACGAGCGCACATCCGCGATGGCGATCTCGTACGCTCGCGCGATGGCAATGTCGGCCAGCCTCGAAGTATGGTCCAGTGTCTCGAAAATCGGATGCGACCGGCAGATACTCTCCGCCTCGATCCGCAGAATCGCCCGCCGGAACCAGCGGCGGAGCTCGGTGGCATCGTGCGGAGGCGGCTCGTCCTGAATCAGTGGAATGGAAACGCGCGCCAGCTCATCCATCGATTCCGGCCGGCGGATCAGATCTTCGGCGAAGTACGGGCTGTGCTCGAACAGATCCAGTGCCGTGGCGGCCAGCTCCGGCTCGGAATTGAGCCGCTCCAGGCGCGCGGGATCGTTCGACAGGCGCTCCAGGAAATACTCGAAGGGGACATACCCGCGATGGAGATCGGCGTGCGCGATCGCAGCCGCCAGCGCAGGTGCGCGCTGATCCAGGGCCTGAATCACAAACGCGGTGGGGCGGCCGCTGGTCTGTTCCGCCTGCTCGGCCTGCTGCATTGGGGTGGCGCCCGCTGTTGGACGGGAGTACACCACGCGTTCGTACATTTCCAGCACTGCCGCAAAATGATGGCGCAGCTCGCGCAGAAGCCATTCGCCTGAAGTGCCGCCGGGCATGCGTCGCGCGATCAGTTCCAGCGCCGCGGGATCCTCGGGCAGCCGGTGGGTCTGCCGGTCTTCGTCGAATTGCAGACGGTGTTCCAGGTGGCGCAGGAACTGGTAGGCCTGGGCCAGCCGGCCGTATTCGGCGCCGGTGAGATATCCCTTGTCCTGCAAACGTGCGAGGGCCAGCATGGTCCCGCCGTGGCGAACCCAGGGATCGGCGCCTCCGTGCAGGCGCTGCAAGCACTGGACCAGGAATTCTATGTCGCGGATGCCGCCGCGTTGGAGTTTCACATCGATCATCTCTCCAGGCCCTCCGGGCAAGCCTGGTGGCGCGGGCCGGCGTGCCTGACGGGCGGCGAGCTTTTCATTGATGCGCTCGCGCGTGGCGGAGAGCTCTTCAATCGCGGAGAAGTCCAGGCTGGTGGAATAAATCCGGGGCTCCACGAAATCCAGCAGCGCGCGACCCGTGGGGCGATGGCCCGCGGCCACGCGCGCCTTGATCAGCATCTGCAACTCCCAATCGCGCGCACGCTTCTCGTAGTAGTTCTGCGCGCCGTCGACCGATATGCAGACTTCGCCCAAGCTTCCATCGGGGCGCAAGCGCAGGTCCACGCGGTAGCACATCCCTTCGGCCGAGTAGGCCGAGAGAAGCCCGGTGAGCTGATTCGACGCGCGTTTGAAGAATTCCTTGTTGGTGATGCTGACCTGGGTCGTGCCTTGTCCGGAGGTCTGCCCGTTTTGGGAGTACAGAAACATCAGGTCGATATCCGAGCTGTAGTTGAGTTCCTCGGCGCCCATCTTCCCGAGGGCGATCACGGCAAAGTGGGCTTCTTCCTGCCGGTCATTGGATCGGGGCTGGCCGAAGTGGGCCACCAGATCCCGGTGGATTCGCTCGTAGGCGACCTCGACGATCACATCGGCCACGGCGGTCAGCTCGCCGGTGATCTCCGGAAGCGTGCCCAGGCCCATCACGTCGCGGACCATGATCCGCAGAATCTGGCGGCGCCTGAATTTGGCCAGCTCCACAGGCGGTGGCAACCCCGGAGGAAGCCCGGCGACCAGGCTGGTCCGGAGATCTTCGACGGTGCTGACGCGCTGCAAACCGGCCGGATAAAGAAGCTGCTCCGCCCAAGCGGGATGCTCCAGAATTTCCTCGGACAGGAACTGGCTGTAGGTGAAGACGGCCACCAGATGCCGCAGCCCTATAGCGGAGCGTGTCAAGCGGTCGAATGCGCCGGAATGCTGTTCCCGCAGCCGCGTGAAGTAGTGCAGGCCTTGCTCGGGTGCGGGCGAGTCGGCCAGCAGAAGATCGAAGCGATTCTGAACGGCGGGGGGAAGATGTGACGCCAGAGCGGCGATCTCGCGCGCGGCGCGCGTGCGGTCCCGGTACGGGAGATTCGACAGGCGATGCATGACGGAACTACGCGGTTTCGTCCACCAACTGGATCGGATCGCCGGGATGGATGGTCCCCGCTTGCAGGACGGACGCGTAAAATCCGCTCAAGCCCCACAGCGGCGACGCTGGATTCCCGGCTTTCACTTCCTGATCATAGATGGCTTTTTGAACACCGGGGTAAACGCTCAGTGTCTCGCAGGGCGCGCGGACTTTGGTGATCTCGATGAGGATATCACCGATGCGGTAGCGCTGGCCGACGCGCACCGAGCGCCGGTTCAGGCCTCGGATGGTGAGATTTTCGCCGAGCGCACCGTAATACAGCGGGAAACCCTGCTCTTTTAGTTCGTCGAGGCCCTCGGAGGTGATCAGCAGGACAGCCTTGCGCGGGCCGCCGTGGACCTGCGGATGGGCATGGCCGTCGCCGGCAATGCCGAGAGTGGTGACCACGCCGGCCGGGATCGGACGCTTGGGGATGCCGCCTGGAGAAACGTTGATTTGGAGAACGGACGCGGAGTGCACCTGTATTTATCCTACAGGTTGACGGCAGGGTTGAGCGCACAGCGCGCGGCGTGGTCCTTCGAGTTAAATTTGATCACGCCGCGCTGCGTTGTGCGCGATTAGGACGCAGAGCGCACAGCGCGCGGCGTGGTCCTTCGAGTTAAATTTGATCACGCCGCGCTGCGTTGTGCGCGATTCTAAAATTGATTCCAGAGGTATTGGTTGTAGATCTCGTGGTGGTACTGCAGTTCCGGGGTCTTGACGATGGTCCCCAGCAAGCGGGCGCAGCGATCCGCGGACGCCTTCTTGAGATCCGCATAGCGGCCTTTCACGTCCTCGCCCAATATCTTGGTGATCCACTCGGATTTGTTGAAGTTGTCCATCGCATCGTAAATGTTGTCGGGCAGGAACCGCTTGGCCGAGCGGAGATTGGGGATGTTGGCGATGCTGCCGTCGACCCCGGTCTTGAAGACCGAGTACATCACCATGTACGGGTTGGCGTCCGGGGCGACCGAGCGGACTTCGACGCGCGCGCTGCGTTCGTTGCCGAGCGGAATACGGACCATGGAGCCGCGATCCACCGCCGAAGCAATGAGCTGATTGGGCGCTTCAAAGTGCGGGTCCAGACGCCGGTAGGCGTTGACGCTCGGGTTCAACAGCAGGCAGATATCGTTGCCGGCGGTCAGAATGCGATCGGTGAAGTCCCAGGCGAACTTGCTGATCTTCTCTTCACCTTTGGGATCCCAGAAGATATTCTTACCGTCTTTACTGATCGACACGTTGGTATGCATGCCGCTTCCGTTCACGCCCACCACGGGCTTGGGGAGGAAGCTGGCCGTCAGGCCCATGCTGGTGGCCACCTGCCGGCAGATCAGCTTGTAAAGCTGGATATGATCGGCCGCGGCCACCACTTCGGCGTAACTGTAGTTGATCTCGAACTGTGACGGCGCCACTTCCGGATGGTCTTTCTCGTTCTGGAAGCCCATCGCGCGCTGCACTTCCGCGGCCCTATCGATGAAGGTACGCAACGGATCGCCGGGAAGCGAATGATAGTAGCCGCCGGTGTTGACATACTCGAATTTGCCGGTTTCGGCATAATGCCGCTCGGCGTCCACGCCCTTGAACAGGAAGCCTTCGATTTCGTTGGCCGCGTTCAGGGTGTAGCCGTTCTTGGCGTGCTGTTCGTTGGCAAAGGCTTTGAGCACGCCCCGGATGTCGGCGGCGTACGGGCTCCCGTCCTTATCGATGACTTCGCCGAATACCATCACCTTGCCGGCGCCAAAATAGTCGGCCGGCGCCCAATAGAAGGCGGGCCAGTCGAGGTGCAGCCGCAGATCGCTCTCCCGCTGCGCAGTGAAACCGCGAATCGAGGACCCGTCGAAGGTCAGGTTGTCCCAGCTCTTTACGAGGAAC
>Ga0209415_10014811_pt1 | contig 12706 bp, 10 predicted proteins | sample PeaSoiSIISIP2007_FD_187696 | JGI IMG/M metagenome (GOLD analysis project Ga0209415, IMG submission 187696) | Peat soil microbial communities from Weissenstadt, Germany - SII-SIP-2007 (SPAdes) (version 2) | ecosystem: Environmental > Terrestrial > Soil > Wetlands > Peat | place: Germany...
GAATCCCGCCTTCAGGCTCATCTTGTATGAGAAACACACCCCCGCTTCAGGCTCATCTTGTATGAGACAAGACTCTGTTTTCCTTCCCGCCCCCGGAGTCTGCCATTATTAGAATTTCGCGCTCTGCGCGTACTGGGAGGCTTGCCCTTGGCCGTAAATGCTCAAACACTACTCTCACCCGTCGACCCATTGAACCTGGCCTACGACCGCGAGCGTTTGGAAGACGTTGGTTTCATGACATGCATGACGCTCGTCCTGCTCGGCAACTACGCGCAGACCGGCCATTTCGGTGGACCTTTGGCTTATACGCCCTACAATGTCGCCGTGCATCTCGCCGGACCCGACTTCGGCGGCCTGCGGTACGACTATCGGCGTCCCAAACATCCCTATGGCGACAAATTTATGCTCGCCGGCGGCCACTGCGTCCCCACCTGCTACGCGCTGTGGATGATCATGGGCGAAGCGCTGGCGCGCAAATACAAAGCCACCGGCGACAAGCGTTATTACGTCGACCCGCATATCGCAATGCTCGGCATCGATGCGCTTGGTTTCCGCCGCGGAGCCGGCGCGCTGGCGACGCTTTTGCAGGAAAACGGGCTGGCCGATCATCCCCTGTTTGCCGAAGCCAAGATCCGCGGCATCCGCGCGCTGGCTGGACACGCAGAAAGCACGGACCTTACCAACGACGTCAACGGCGGACCATCCGGCATCGGAATTGCCACGGCCGCCGGAAAAGCTGCGTTCTGGGACATGGTCGGCACGCCTATCTCGGGACCGACGGTTGGTCCGAAGATCATCGCCTTTGAAGGCGAGTTCGCCATGACCGAGGGCCATGCCCAGGAGTTGAAGACACAAGCGCTGGCATTGCAGGTTGGCAAGCGCCTGCGCGTGATGTTTTCCGATAACAACGCTGGCATCGATGACTCGCTGCTCGGCGGCGTCGTCGCTTCCAAGTACGATCACTACAAGCTCGTGGATCAGTGGACCTCCTATGGATGGAACGTGTTCACCCTCGACGACGGCAACGATTACGACCAGATTGCCGCCGCGCTCAAAACCATGGACGACTGGGATCCCAAGGACCGCCGTCCGATGGTGGTCATTGGAAAAACCACCAAAGGTTACTGGCCCTGCGTCTCTCACGGCAAAATAGCCGGGCAGTGCGATCAAGTGATCGGCTACCCGAGCCATCCCTACGCGCTGAAGATGAATTCGGAGTATTTCGTCGCATTGGCGAAAACATTTGAGGATCAATACGGCGTAGAGTTCGTTGGACTCCGGAATGGCGCGGTCACCGATCCGCGCGAGCGTCTGATCCAGTTCAAGGCCAATATCGATGTCGCGATGTCGGTGCTGGAGCGCAACGGCCTGGGCTATTGGCTGGCCGACCGCTTGGTCGCCATCGGCGACACGGTAAAGGACCAAGCCACGCTGCATTTTGACGTGAAGCACGATCCGTTCTTGGACGATCGGCTGCGCGTCGCGAAGCTGCCCGTGGAACCGCAAAAGGTCGCCGTGAAGAATCGCATCTCGGGCGCAGAGGAGCAGGTCGGCATCACGCTCTTCCGCAAGGCGGGTGAAGTTGCCGGCACTCGCCGCGGCATCTCGGAAATCATCAAATGGATGAACTACGTCACCGACAGCCGCTTCATCACGCTGGCCGCCGATTTGTCGGAATCCATCAACGTGGAACATGGCAGCCTGTGGGGCCACTACGATCCGGAGACCAATCCGCTCGGCACCCGCATCAAAGCCGCCATACAAGAAGCGGGCAATGTATCTACCGCGATCGGCCTGGTGAGCCAGAGCGCTAGCGTCGATCCCGAAAAGTTCGCCGGCGTCTGGGCGCTGAGTGGCACCTACGGCGCCTTCACGCCGCTGATGTACACTCCGGCACGCGTCTGGAGCCAGCAGAATCAGGACAGCAAGTTCCGCATGGGTGTGCTGCACATTCTCGCCGGGCACTCGGGCCCCGAGACCGCCGCCGACGGCCGCACGCATTTCGGCATATTCGCGACGCAAGTATGGAAACTATTCCCGCGCGGACAAACAATTCACCTGAATTTCTGGGATTATAACGATGTTGCGCCCGGTTATTTTGCCGCCGCCGAAATTGCCGCGCGCGATCCGAAAGTGGGAATTATCTCCATCGAAGTGGCCCGCCCCGATTTTCCGGTCGCCGATCGCGCCAAGTTCGACGACACCGATCTTAAGGCCGCCGCGAAAGGTTTCTACGTGATTCGCGACTTCGCTCCTGGCAAGCCGAAGCACGGCTATATCGTCACCCAGGGCTCCAGTTCAACAGTAAACCTGGTAAGCATTCTGCCCCGCCTGGAACAGGCCGGAATCAACGTGAAGGTAGTTGCCGCCATAAGCGAAGAATTATTTGATCGCCAGCCCGAAACCTATCGCAATTCCGTGCTGCCCCCCGCAGCCCGCTACGATTTGATGGTGGTATCGACAGGCACGCGCCGCATGTGGCCCCTGCGCGACGTTGGCCCCTTGACCGATGATTATTCGCTCACGTCCGATTGGGATAATCAGTGGCTCACCGGCGGCCTCGAACCCGACGTAATCGCCGAAGCGCATCTTGACAAAGATTCGATCTTCGGAGGCATCGAGCGCTTCGCCCACGATCGCGCAGAACGCCTGGGCCAACAGAAGGCGCTTTTAACCGCTCTCTAGTCTCGCGCGGAGCTATTAATCCGCAGAGCCATTCGTCAATGACCACGGCGTCCCCGGGGCGGGCATCAGCCGCGAGGCTTCACGCAGTATGGGGAGCCTGCTGGACACCCTTTTTTCGAAGGACTTCCCACAGCGAAGGCGCACCGGCAAAACACCAGATAGCGATGACAGGGTCGCAGATGGCGCAGCCCAGTGATGACGTCAGATCAAACGGCAGCAGCGGATTGCCGTACAGGTGATGCAGAATATCCCATCCTGTGTGCAACAGCCAGCCAATTCCAATAAAGTGATACGACCGCAGGCCGTTGAACGCGCAGACGGCTAACACAGCGCAGAAGGCCATTTCCCACAGGCCGAACCCTCGGCCGCTCAAATAGGCGCTGCCGGCGCCGGCAATTAAAACCGCCATAAACTTTTGTCGCGCTGGTTCTTTGATTAGTGAAATTAGCAGAATAACAACCAGCGCGATCACGACGGGAATAACCCATTGAATTGTTGTGTCAAAATTTGCGGTTCTCATTGGGGTTCTTTGCAATTTCCTTTCTGATCAATCTCCAAACGGATACAGTCCTACCTCGGCGTTCCCAGGAACACCGGCAATGGCGGCTCCGTCAACTTGGGCTCGCTCACTTCGAGCGCTTGAGCGATTTATGTTTTAGCGTATTCGCACGCGGAGGCGCCGCCGCTCGCGCAAGCAGGGCCTCCAGGGCAATCTGCGCACGCCGGTCCGCATTCGAAGATTTTAGAAAGCGCTGTGACACGTGATGGCTTAGATAAATGCCACACAACTCCCAAACGAATTGCGCGATGTCCAGATCGCCCCGGAGGTGTCCCAGCGAGCGCGCCTCCGTTACCGTCTTCGTTAACAAAGCCCGCCATTCGGCCTCCATTTCCGATATTTTGTTGCGTACCGGACCTTCCAGGTCGTCGAACTCAAACAGTCCAGCCGCCACCGGACATCCGCCCGGCAGGCCCGCGCGCTGAGCCCAACCAAACCAATGTTTCACCAGCGCCTTCAGGCGAGGAAGCCCTTCTGGTTCCTTCATCGATGGCGCAATGATGTGCGCCGCTCCCACTTCCGCGGTGTGCTCCAGCAGCTTGATCTGCACTTCCTCTTTGGATCGAAAGTGCGCGAACAGGCCGCTCTTGGACATTCCCACTTGATCGGCCAGCACGCCGAGGGTCACGCCCTCCAGACCCGACTGGCTCATGAGAGCGAGACCCCGGTCGAGAATCCGCTCGCGGGTGGAGGCTGCGTTTCCCATGGACAGAGAATAGCACGACCGGTCGTTTTGGTCAAGAAAAAACTTCGAACGGTCCCCAGCGGCAGGAAGGTGGGCCCCGCGCCCGCTGATGCTTCCCTCATCTTGCCATCGTTTCGGCGTTTTGGAATTAACATAGTCGAATGGCCAAGGGCGTCGTGCCGTGTCCCGTGGAAGAAGCGATTCAGATTATTGGCGGCAAATGGAAGCTGCTGGTCCTGCGATCGCTGCTGCTGAATGGTCCGCAGCGATACAACCAATTGCTCCGGACGGTCACGGCAATCAGCCCGAAAGAACTCACCCGGAATGTGCGGGAGTTGACCACGGCCGGGTTGGTGGCGCGAAACTCTGGGGCGGGCGGGACGGCCATGTACCATCTCACAACGCTCGGCAAAGGTCTGATGCCGACATTCAAGAAATTGCTGACCTGGGGGACGAAGTTGTTGGCCTCGCGTTAGAACCTTTACGCACATTTAGGTGCGTTGACACACCCTCGAAGGCAGGGAGAGAATAAATCCACTCATGAAAGCCTTCGCTGCTAAAATTCATATTCGTGCAACTCCGGAACGCATCTGGGCTTTGCTTACCGATGCCTCTGGATACACTCGCTGGAACAATACGGTGGCGAAAGTCGATGGAAAGATCGCCAGGGGTGAACGGATCGCGGTTCATCCGAAGATCAATCCGGGCCGGGTATTCCCTGTAACGGTAGTTGAATTTGAACCGTCGCGACGCATGGTTTGGACAGGCGGCATGCCGCTGGGACTCTTTCATGGCGAGCGGACGTTCCTACTTACACCGGCCTCAAATGGGGACGTGGAGTTTTCGATGCGCGAGGAATACTCTGGGTTGATGGCTCCATTGATCGGCCGCTCCATTCCGGATTTGCAGCCTGCCTTTGACGAATTCGCGAGCTATTTGAAACGCGCCGCGGAGGCGAAGTAGCCGCCTTACCGGGTAACTACCATCCCCTTGGTGGGATGCCTCGCCCGCGTCTACTTCCCCCGCCCCTTCGGCCCTTGCGCAATCATCTCTATGGCGATGATCCAATCCTTATTCTGCGCGTTGTCCCTGGACACCGCGTACAGCGTCTTTCGATCAGGCCCGCTGAAGGCCACGCTGATGACGTCGCGCGGCGTGGGGATCAAGCCCAGATTCCTGCGATCCGGCGAGATCACATTCACCCCGCCATTGGTCGTCACGTAGAGGCGTCCGGCCACATCAAACGTGCTCCCATCGCCGCCGAACCCGCCGCCCTCGAGCTTGGCGAACTCGCGCTGATTGGTGAGCGAGCCGTCTTTTTGCACGTCAAACACTGCGAGCGCCGGGCCGTTGGTCACGTAGAGCTGTTTTTCGTCGGCACTGAGAACGATCCCGTTGGTGAAAAGATCCTCGCTGTACTGGGTGACTTTGCCCTGCGGATCCGAGTAAAACACTTGGCCCATCGTGAAGTACACTCCGCCCTTACTGTCGGCCGCCAGATCGTTCAGAACGCGGCCGATGCAGTCCAAGGAATCGCCATTGATTTTGTTGGCTAGGGTTTTGCGCTGCGGAGCTAGTTCCTCGATGGATGCGTTCAGCCCCCGATTGGCGACGAACAGAGCGCCCTTCGAGTTCACTGCGAGCGAACCGCCGGTGTTTGTGCCCATGTAAGCGATGGAAGTTTTGCCGTTCTTATCCAGCTTCACGACATCGCTCTTGTCGTTCTGCGCGATCAAAATCCCCCCATCGTTGGTAGCGATGATACCGTCGGCATTGTTGCCGTCCACCTCCCAGATATCCTTCCATTGCTGCCCCGCGGCCACTACGCCGGGGATCTGTGTAACCGTCTTGGGGCGCGACGCCTCAGCGGCGGGAGCAGGGCGCATCGGCACGCTGCCTGGGGGCCGGGGCGGGACCTTGCAGGTCTTCAGCACCTCTGGTTCTCTCGAATCCCGGGCGGCCTGAACTCCTGGGCCCGATGTCAGTCCGGCGGGCGGCGGGGGCTGGCACAAAACGGCCGTCCCACCCAGTCCAGCCAACACAACCGCTAACATTCGTATCGATTTCATAAACACCCTTCCTGTTCCGCGCCCCAAGAATATCAAGATCGAACAGACCGCGGCGCCTCGAACTCTCTTGGTAAATTTCGCTCGGTCGAGGGTGGTCACCTGATGACATCGCTTTCGTCAGACCGACCGTCCCAGCCAGAAGTTCAATGACAGTAGGTCCGCGCCTGCCTTGCGATGACGGCGTTGAGATCGGGACCACAATAGTCGACCTCCATCCGGGAGTTCGGTTGAAGCCGTCGTGCGACACGATGACTACCGGGCGCCTGCCAGTCTGCTCCGATCCTGATCGCGGAACAAGCTCAGCCCAGTAAACGTCGCCTCGCTTCATTTTGCTGCCTTGCCGGTTTTCAGCAGATGCTCAATCGCAGCCGATTCCAAATCGGAGTCGAGATCCAGATGCGTTCCCGCCACTTCTGCCGCGTAGTCTTCGATCGCTTCCTGCCGGGCCTTTCGGAACTGCTGCCGAAGCCAGGAGTCGACGGCCTGGCGCGCCGTGGTGGTCGCGGGAATCTGCATTCGTTCGGCCTCCGCCCGGAGGCGGGCGTACATATCCTCAGGAAGCGGTAGGTGAAATTTCTTCATAGATTCCCTCTTTGGACCGGGAAGTACCCCAAGTCCCTTCACAAAATGTTCACCGCCCGCGCCGCCAGCAGCGCCACCGTCGCCAGCGAGATGCAAGCCTGGACCATCATCATCAGCTTGGCCCAGCGCGAGAGGACCGGGACATCGGTGGGTGAAAAGGCCGTGCTGGTGTTGAACGCCAGGAACAGGTAATCCACGAAGCCAGGCCGCCAGTTCTTATCGCTTTCCCAGGGCGTGATCATCTGAGGAAACAGGAATGCGCCTTCGCTGTGAGCATCGACAAGATCGCGCGCGTTGGGGCCACCAGCGTCCAAACGCCAGTACCAGGAGGCGAACACCAGGACGTTGGCTACCCACAGCGCGGCGGCGGCTCGAAGCAACTCTTGCGGAGGATCGAGGTGGCGCGGCAACCGCAGAATCAACAAGCCAAGCGACCAAACCATCGACGCCGTCACCGCACTCAGCACGATGTGGCTGAGCACTCGATTGAGCAGTTGCTTGCCGATCCTGTGCGCCACTACAGTCGGTATCAGCAGCACCGTCACAACCGCCAGCAGCAGCCATTCCTGGCCGAAGCGAAGCTGAGCGGGAATGACGAAATGCAAGCCCCCCGTCGCCAGGAGCGCGAGTACGGCCGGCCACCGGGGTTCGGCGGTTCTGGGCTCTATAGCTCCCGGCTGGCTCGGGCCGGCCCGGGCCCGGATTTTGAGCTGCGGCATATGGGACAATGTAGCAAGTCACCTCCCCATGAAGGTTGTGGTCCAAAGTTCGTCGTTGATCTTTACGCTGCTATCGATCATCCTGAACGTGCCGATCACGCGGGTCAAACGCAAGCCCGTGGGGCGGGAAGAGAGCCGCCGGGAGCAGAGTGAGGCAACTGGCTAGCGTCGCCATTGTTGTGGATAGGCAACATCGCTTCGACTGAAGAAAAGTAGCCATGGCCATTTCCCCCCGGTTCGCATTGGTCCCCGCCAACGCCGAATTCTCGGAGCATTCCGCCGGCTGCGCTTACTCGTTCGATCTAGACGGAAACGTCATCGAAATGAACGCTTCCATGGCGGGCGTACTGGGCTACCCACGAGAAGAAACGGCCCACATGAACGTTGGCCAATTGCTTGAGCCGGAATCCTGGAGGAGCTCCCGCGAGCAGATTCTAGTGCAACTCGGAGGCGGGGGCACGCAATGGGTGAATCTTACGGCGATCGCCCGGGATGGCAGCCGTGTGCGGATGGCCGTAGTGAGGCGATTGTTGTTTGAACGAGGACGTCCGGTAGCGGTTCAGGATACAGGACGAGTGCTAGCCGATCCAGCGGAAGCCGGCTCGGTGTGGGGTGGAAATTCCGACCACCTGAGATTCGGCGAATCAGGCCGCTTCGCCGAGCAATTGAAGCAGCTGCACCGGCTGAGCACCACGAGCTACATCACCCTGGAGCAAGCGCTGGCAGATCACCTGGATACCGGCAGCCGCCTTTTCAATCTTCCCGTGGCTACGTTACTTCAAGTGGAAGGCTTCAACGGAGTGGTGCAAGCGTCGTACGGCGCCGACAGCCTAAAGAGCGGCGACCTGATCGCTTTATGGCAGACGCGCGCCTATACCGTGGGGAGCCGGCTCAGAACCGTGACGGCTTCCGAACCCGGAGTCGGGGGCGGCCCGCGGATTGAATTCGAAACGTACATCGGAACACCGGTCTGGCTGGGCTCGGAGCTGTTTGCGACGCTTAGCTTTTCCGGGACGTTCGACGGCTCGCCCCGAATTTTTTCGGACTCCGACCGTGAACTCATCGAATTGATGGCGCGGAGCATCGGGCGCGTGATTCTGGAACACCGCATTCAATCCGAAAGGGACCGTCTGCAAAGCCTGGAGAAAAATCGCAACCGCGTGCTCGAAATGGTCGCCGAGAACGAAAGTATCGGCACGATTCTGGAGGAAGTGGTGCATCTGGTGGAGGCGCAATGCCCCGGCGCACTCTGCTCCTTGATGCTGCTGAAGGATGAGATGCTCACCTGGGTGACCGCTCCGGGATTTCCAGCCGAAGGGCTGCGGCTGTTGAAGCCATATCGCGTATTGCGGGATACCGCCGGCCTGGCGGTGGCCGAAGTAGCGCGCGCTACGGTGTTCTGGGACGACCTACGCGGCTGCCCGTTTTGGGCTGACCGCGCACACCTGGCGGGGCAACTCGGGATTGGGGCCTGCCGATCCAACCCCATTCTGTCAGCGGACGGAATGCTTCTCGGAATGCTTGCACTGCACTATAAAGCCGGGCAGCCGAGGGACGACAGCGACGCTGAGTTATTGCAAGCCGCCAGCCGTCTAGCCGCGCGGGCCCTGGAACAGCGCGGGTTCACGGAGCGGCTGGAGTTCCAGGCCCGGCACGACTCGCTCACCGGCCTGCCGAATCGCACGTACTTTATGGAACTGCTAGAGGCAGCCCTGCTGGACGCCAGCGAGCGTTCGGGAAGCCTGGCGGTTCTGTTTATCGATCTGGATCGCTTTAAGCAGATCAACGATATTCTTGGCCATGCCATGGGGGACCGGCTGCTGAAGGAAGTGGGCCACCGTCTGAAGCGGTTGCTCACCGAAGACGATTTGGCAGGGCGGATGGGCGGTGACGAGTTCACCATCGTGCTGACGCGCCAGCCCGACGAACAAACCGCGGTGCTGGCATCGCAAGAATTCCTCAATGCTTTTCGAGCGCCCCACCAGATTGAGGACAACGAGCTCTTCGTCACGGCCAGCATCGGCGTGGCGCTCTTCCCCCGGCACGGCCACACGGTTGCAGAACTGCTGCGGAACGCGGACCTGGCGATGTACCACGCCAAGAACAGCGGCAAGAACGATGTGGTGGTGTTCCGGGCCAAGGATCACAGCGCTAGCCTGGAGCGGTTGCGCCTGGAAAACGCACTGCGGCGGGCACTGGAGCACCAGGAATTCGAGCTGCTTTATCAGCCGGTCGTCAGTATGAATGGGAAAGTGGAGGGGCTGGAGGCGCTACTCACGTGGAGACATCCAATCTACGGAAGCATTTCGCCCAAGCAGTTCATCCCCATCGCCGAGGAAACGGGACTCATCATCGATATCGGATCGTGGGTGATCCAGCGGGCCTGTCTGGAAGCGGCGAGCTGGCACAAAGCCGGTCACGGGGCGGCGCGGATTTCCGTCAACGTATCTGCGTTGCAGTTTGAACGGCGCGATTTTTTGGAAACCGTGGCTGCCGCGCTGGCGCTGAGCAAGCTGCCTCCCGATCGGCTGGAGCTGGAGCTGACCGAGAGCTACATCATGAAGGATCTTCCGCAAGCGGCCGCTCGCTTGGCGCAGATCCGGAATCTGGGCGTTAGCATCGCCATTGACGATTTCGGCACCGGCTATTCGTCGTTGAGCTACTTAAACAAGCTGCCGGTGGATTCGCTCAAGATCGATCAGTCGTTCCTGCGCAACCTGCATGAGCCCGAGGGGTCGCTCGCCGTGATTCAAAGCATCGTGCGCATGGCGCACAGCATGAACCTGAGCGTGGTGGCCGAGGGAGTGGAGACGCGCGCCGAGCTGGATCTGGTTCGCGTACTGGGCTGCGACAAGGTGCAGGGTCATGTGTATGGACCCGCGCGCCGGCGCGAGGAGATGGAAGCGCTCCTGGCTGCCAACGATTCCCTGCGGCCGCTGGAACCGTAGGAGACCGGCTCCCGGCTTGCGGCTCGCTAAGGCCGTTATCCCACGCGCAACGAAAGCAGACCGGCCAATTCCCGAAACTGTACCAGCCAACGGGCGTCGCTCTTTTCGTGCCCGCTCTTTTCGCGCGCATGCGTTTCGTGCACGTGCTTTTCGTGCGTCGGGAGATAGACCTTTTGCAGCACCTCGTAACAGCGGTTCTGCACGGACCAGAGCACGATCGGAAAAGGCAAGGAACGCGCCGCGATCAAGTTCTCGCGGAATTTAATAAGGGCCGGCAGATTTCGGGGATCTTGAAAAAAACGGTCGGAGGCTCTTTCCAGATTGCGGCGCAATACAATTTCAAGCCCCCCCCGATCCAAGTGAATTCCGGCGACGCGGATCTCCTCCAGCAGCCCCTGGATGGCGGTGCGATCGAGTTCCCCAGCGGCGAGGGCCTGGTGCAGAAGCCCATTTAAAGCGACTTCGGCCGCAGCTTTCATTTCCCGGGGGAGTGGAATGCCGCAATCGCTCATGAACCGCAGCAACTCCGCCTCCTCCTCATAAATCTCCCGCGCCACGGAGAAGGAATGCTCCACGGTGGATTCCAAGACTTCGGTCAAAACCTTGCGCTGCTCGTCACGAAACAGGTTTCGGAGCGAATAGGTGCGGCCGGCGAATCCCTGTTCCAGGCACTGAATGGCGGCCGCCAGGTCCGAACGGCTGAAAGCATCCCGCGTCGCCTTGCTGAGATCGCGATACGCCTCCTCGGAGCGGTACAGCGCCACGCCACCGTGCAGATTATGGTCTCCGAAGTGAAGCACGCCGAACATCAGCGTGTCGGAATCCTGCGTAATCTCCGAGACAAAGCGAGCCTTGCCAAAGGCCAGCCGCATTTTGCCCGAGCGCTTCAGGCGGTAATCTTGCTTGTCAACCGAATAGGCGTAAATGCGCGTGTTGTCGGAGTAGCTTTCAAACAAGGAACTCATAGCGTAATGCGCGCCGAGTTTGAGCAAATCCACGCTGGCGGGTCTGACGAACTTTTCATAAATCGCCGCGCCATCGCCGTGCTCAGGGAGGTTGCTCTTGGCCAGCGCCAGCTTGTCCAGGAAACGCGGCTCGATGCCGGCGCCGAACAGCTCTTCGGCCAGTTGTACCACGCGCCCGGCATATTGGATCACCTGCACCGTTTCGATGCCGGTGAGCTCGTCGAAGAACCAGCCGCAACTGGTGTACATCAGCATGGCGTGGCGCTGCATTTCGAGCAGCTTCCAGACGTTCACGCGATCGCTGCCCTTCAGCGACTTGCGCCGGAAGTTGGCGGCCCCGAAGCGCTCCCGGCTTTCTATCGAACGGTCCAGGATTACGTGTATGTAATTGTTCCGCGCCGCCCACGGATCTTTGAAATAACGTCCGGCCATTTTTTCATAGCAAGGCGCAATCTCGTCCCGCAGCCAATCCAGCGCATCGCGCAGGGGTGCGCGCCATGCTTGGTTCCATTCGCCGCGGCCACCGGTATGGCATCCGCAATTGCTGTTCCAGCGGCCGACTCCGTGCACGCAGCTCCAGGCGGTGTTTTCGAGTATATCGACGTCGTGCTTGGCCGGATACTTCTCTAAAAATTCGCCGTAGTTGGTGACCTTGGCCAGGCCGCTGGACTCAATGTGATCGAGCGCATAGGCGAGCGCCATGTCGCCGAATGCGTGGTGATGCCCGTAGGTCTCGCCGTCGGTTGCGATGTGGGCCAGTTGCGGACCCTCGCGTTCATCCGACAACGCATCCAGAAGCCGCTGCGCGAAGCGGACGCCGTCGTTCAGCAGGCGTTCAAAGGCCACCGCCTGCGACACTGGCCCGTCGTAGAAAAACAGATTGATGGACCGGCCGGAGGGCAATTTCTGGCGGTAGACGCGCGCTGGGTCGATGCGCTGGCCGGTGACGTCAATGCCATCCACGGACTTGGCCTGCGAAGGCGCCAGGATGGTGAACTGGATGCCCTCGCGAGCCATACAATCCAGTGTTTCGAGATCCACGGCGGTTTCTGGCAACCACATGCCTTCCGGATCACGTCCGAAGCGGAAGCGGAAATCCTCGATGCCCCAGATCACCTGTGTCAGCTTGTCGCGCGAATTGGCGAGCGGCATGATCATGTGGTTATAGCACTGGGCCAGCGCCGAACCGTGTCCCGAGAATCGCTGCGCGCTGACGCCATCGGATTCCAGGATCGCCTGGTAGGGCTCGGGCGCCTTGTCCTTCATCCAGGAAAGCAACGTTGGTCCGAAATTGAAGCTGATGCCCGAGTAGTTGTTGACAATTTTCGCGATACGGCCTTCGGCATCCAGAATCCGGGCGGCGGTGTTGGGGGCATAACATTCCGCGGTGATGCGCTCGTTCCAATCGTGGTGAGGAGCGGCCGAGTCCTGTAGCTCGATCGCTTCCAGCCACGGGTTCTCGCGCGGCGGCTGGTAGAAGTGGCCGTGAATGCA
>Ga0209415_10014812_pt1 | contig 12706 bp, 11 predicted proteins | sample PeaSoiSIISIP2007_FD_187696 | JGI IMG/M metagenome (GOLD analysis project Ga0209415, IMG submission 187696) | Peat soil microbial communities from Weissenstadt, Germany - SII-SIP-2007 (SPAdes) (version 2) | ecosystem: Environmental > Terrestrial > Soil > Wetlands > Peat | place: Germany...
TTGCGCTTGCGGGTGATGTCACCGCCGTAGCACTTGGCCAGGACGTCCTTGCGCTTGGCCTTGACCGTCTCCCGGGCGACGATGCGCCCGCCGATGGCCGCCTGGATGGGGACGTCGAAGAGCTGGCGCGGGATCAGCTCGCGTAGCTTCTCGGCCATCTTGCGCCCGTAGACGTCGGCCGACCCCTTGTGCACGATGGTGGAGAAGGCGTCGCAGGGTGCGTGGTTGATCAGGATGTCGACCCGCACCAGGTTGGCCGTGGCGTAGTCGGCCGGCTCGTAGTCGAGGCTGGCGTACCCCTTGGTGCGGCTCTTCAGCTGGTCGAAGAAGTCGATGACGACCTCGGCCAGCGGTATGGAGTACACGAGCTCGACCCGCTCGGGCGAGAGGTACTCCATCCGGGTCATGTCGGCGCGGCGGCTCTGGCACAGCTCCATCACGGTGCCGGTGTACTCGCTCGGCGTGATGATGGTCGCCGTCAGGATCGGCTCGTCTATGTGGTCGATGCGACTGGCGTCGGGCAGCTCGGTCGGGTTGTCCACGTCGAGCTCGCTGCCGTCGGTCAGGAAGGCCCGGTAGGCCACACTCGGTGCGGTGGCGATCAGCGAGAGGTCGAACTCACGCTCCAGGCGCTCGCGCACGATCTCCATGTGCAGGAGGCCGAGGAACCCACAGCGGAAGCCGATGCCAAGCGCGTGGGAGGACTCGGGCTCGAACGTGAAGCTGGCGTCGTTGAGCTTGAGCTTCTCGAGCGCGTCGCGCAGGTCGGGGAGCTCGTCCCCGTCCACAGGGTAGAGGCCGCAGAAGACCATGGGCTTGGGGTCCCGGTAGCCGGCCAGGGCCTCGGTGGTCCCGTGCTGGGCCGTCGTGACCGTCTCACCGGAACGGGCCTCTGCGACGTCCTTGATCCCGGCGATGAGGTAACCGACCTCGCCGGGGCCGAGCTGTTGCACCGGGAGGGCCTCCGGCGTGCGCACGCCCACCTCCTCGATGTCGTGGACGGCGCCGGCCTGCATGAAGCGCAGGCGGGCACCCGAGTAGAGCATGCCGTCGACGATCCGGATGGAGCTCACGACGCCGCGGTACTGGTCGTAGGAGGAGTCGAAGATCAGGGCGCGCAGGGGCGCATCCGGGTCGCCCTCGGGATGCGGGATGCGGGCGATGATCGCATTCAGCAGCTCGGCCACTCCCTCGCCTGTCTTGGCCGAGATGCGCAGGATGTCCTCGGCCGGCAGACCGAGCACGTGCTCAATCTCGAGGGCGCAGCGCTCCGGGTCGGCCGCCGGCAGGTCGATCTTGTTGAGCACGGGCACGATCTCGAGGTTGTTCTCGAGGGCCTGATAGCAGTTGGCCAGCGTCTGGGCCTGGATCCCCTGCGAGGCGTCCACCAGGAGGACGGCGCCCTCACAGGCGGCCAGCGAGCGGGAGACCTCGTAGCCGAAGTCGACGTGGCCGGGGGTGTCGATCAGGTGGAGGATGTGGCCGCCGTGCTCGACCCGCACGTTCTGGGCCTTGATGGTGATGCCCCGCTCCCGCTCGATGTCCATGGAGTCGAGGTACTGCTCCCGCATGAGCCGGGGGTCGACGGCGCCCGTGATCTCCAGGATGCGGTCCGAGAGGGTCGACTTGCCGTGGTCGACGTGGCTGATGATGGAGAAGTTGCGGATGCGCTCGACCGCGACGGGTCCGGCGGAGGTTGCGGGGGGCGGCACAGTCTGTCGATCGTACCGGCCCACGTCGTCGACCCAGGTCGCCTGGCCTGGGAACTTGGTCCGGCCCGCCGGAGGTGGCGCCGGCCGAAATGGGCCCGCCACCTGCTACAGTTGTCCTCCGCACCGGTGGACCATGCGCCCATCGCCGCCCCCCTTTCGAAAGCACCGAGGATCGACACGTGGCCAACATCAAGAGCCAGATAAAGCGGAACCGCCAGAACGAGAAGCGCCGGCTGCGCAACAAGTCGGTCCGCGCCGAGCTGCGCACACGATCCAAGAACGCCGTGGTGGCCGCCGAGGCCGGGGCCGAGGACAGCGTCGAGGTCCTGCGCCTGGCCGTGAAGCGGATCGACAAGGCCGCGGCCAAGGGCGTGATCCACAAGAACACGGCGGCGAACCACAAGTCCCGCCTGGTGCGGCGCGTCGCCGCGATCGAGGCGGCGGCCGAGTAGCCCACGAGCGCACCTCGTTCGTTTCTTCGCCCTCCTCTTCCCTTTTCCTCCTTCGCCCACCTCGTCGGTGTCGCGCCGCGGCGGTCGGCGGGCGTGCGCTACCCGTCGAGGTGGAACGTGAACATCCTCTCCGGCACGATCCGGGCCCCGACCGCATCGGCGTTGTCGAGCCACGTCTCGAAGCACGGCCCCTGTTTGGGCAGGTACTCGTCGAGCATGGCCTGACGCAGCTCCCCGAACCCCGGGTCGTCGATCTCGAAAAGCTCGGCCCTGCCGTGCACCGTCACGGCGAGCTCCTCCCCCGGCAGGTGGGTGGCGCTCACGGCCGGTCGGGTGGCCAGGTGGCGCATGCGCACCGAGTCCCGGTCCGAGCTGAACCAGAACGTGCCGTGCAGGAAGTAGCCGTCCACGGGGCCGGCGAGCGGCCGCCCGTCCGCTGTGACGGTGGCCAGCACGAGCAGGCGCATCCCCCGGAGCCGCTCGGTCAGCTCGTCCGCGCCGAGCCGGCGCTCGTCGGTGATGATGCCGCGCAGGTGGGTCCCGGCGGTCGCCATGGACGCGTCGAGCAGGTCCTGGAGGCGTTGGACTTCTTCGGGCGTCTCGAGCATGGCGCCAGTCCAGCACCCGGGTGCTCGCGACGCCCGGCCGTGGGAAGCTGTGGCAGTGGCGGACGGACTCGTCCTGACCCGCCGGCTGTCCGAGCGGGGCGTGCATGAGGCGGCCCAGCGCGCCGGGGGCGCGTCGAGCGCGTCGGTGGTCCGCCACTACGTCGGCTACGAGGAATGGCCCGCGTCCGGCTTCCTGCGCCGGGAGGTGGCCCGCCACGGGGTGGCCCTGATCCTCGGTTTCGGCGACACCATGGACGTGTTCGAGGAGGAGGTCGGGAGCCCGGTGCGGACCCTTGGCGCGTTCGTCGTGGGCAACCAGTCGCGCTCGAGCATGACCAGCGTCGGGGGCCACCAGCTCGGGGTCCAGGTCGAGCTGACCCCGGCCGGCGCACTGGCGTTGTTCGGGACGGTCGAGGATCTCAACGACGCGGCGGTCCCGCTCGACGAGGCGCTCGGCGGTCGCGGCGCGGGCCTGATGGAGCGGCTGGCCGAGACGCCGACCTGGGCGGCGCGCTTCGACGCCCTCGACGAGGCCCTCGGCAGTCTCGATCCCGTCCCCGCGCTCACACCGGAGGTGGCGTGGCTGCGCCGGCAGCTGCTCGCCACGCACGGCCGGGCGCGGGTGGAGCCGCTCATGGACGAGACCGGCTGGAGCAGGCGTCACATGACCGAGCGGTTCCGGCGCCAACTGGGCGTCTCCTCCAAGGCCTACGCCCGGCTCGCGCGCTTCGAGCACGCCAGCTCGCTGCTCAAGGAGGAGGGCGCCGGTCGGACCCTCGCGGAGGTGGCGATGGAGGTGGGCTACTACGACCAGTCCCACATGACGCGGGATTTCGTGGCCCTGGCGGGCATGACGCCGGGCGCGCTCGCCGCCAACGCCGGTTCGGCCCCCGAGGTCAGGTTTGTCCAAGACGACGAGACCCGCCCGCCCGCATAGTGGAGACATGGCCACGACCGGCGACACCACCAGCACCACCATGAGCCCGACCGCTGTCATCCCCGTGCTCGTCTACGAGGACATTCAGGGGGCCCACGACTTCCTCGTCGAGACGTTCGGGCTCACGTCCGGCGGACTCCACCGCCTCGATGACGGGACCGTCGTCCACGCCGAGGTGCGCAACGGTGACGCCGCCATCTGGCTGCACAGGGTGACGGCAGAGCACGCGATGGGCTCGCCCCGCGGCGCCGCCATGTCGCACGGTGGGCTCGAGGTCGTGGTGCCCGACGTCGACGCGCACTACGCCCACGCCAGGGCTGCCGGTGCCCGGATCGACAGCGAGCCGACAGACCGGGACTACGGGTTGCGCGAGTACGGGGCCCGGGACCCGGAGAACCATCGTTGGTTCTTCTCCTCACCGCTGTGCTGAGCCGGCGCGCCCCCGAAGGTCAGGCTTAGCGGCGTGCTGCAGCGCGGTGGCGTGGCTGGCGGGCGGGCCGCGTCTGGCGGGCCAGCCGGGCCACGAGGATCTCGATCACGACCTCGGCGTTGAGGCCGCTCGCCCCGCGCACGTCGAGGTCGGCCGCGGCGATGAGGTTGATGGCCTCGGCGATCCTGGCGCTCCCGAGCCGGCGCGACTGCTCGAGCGCCTTCTTGGCCACGAACGGGGCGGTGCCGAGCAACGCGGCTGCATCGCGCTCGCCCCCGATGTCGTCACCGTCGAGGGCCAGCATGTTGGCGAAGTGGCCGTGCAGCGTGGCCAGCACCTGGATCGGCACCAGGCCGCCGGCGTCGAGCATGCGGTGGAGCACGATCAGCGCCCGCCCGGGGTCACCCCTGTCGATGGCGTCGGTCAGCTCGTAGCGCGGGACGTTGCCCGCCTCACCCAAGTACGGCGCCAACTCCTCGGCGGAGATACGGGCCCCCTCGCCGTAGGCGGCGCTCAGGGCGCCGAGGAGACCCTCGACGCGACCGAGGTCCTCGCCGACGTGGCCGGCCAGCAGATCGGTGGCCGCGGGCTCCAGCTTCACCGGCGCCCCCCGGAGGTGCTCGTGCAGCCACGCCTTGCGATCGCCCGCCTTGCTGGTGGTCACGTCGATGATCCGCCCCGCCTCCTTCACCGCCTTCACGAGAGGTGCGGGAACCGTTCCACCCCCACCCACGAGCACCAGGACCGTCGAGGGGAGCGGGTCCTGGACCACCTCGACCAGCCGGGGCACGTCGGCGGTGAGCAGCCTCCCCGCCTCGCGTACCACCACCACGCGCCGGTCCACGAGGAAGGGCGGCGTCAGGCAGGCGTCGACGACGGCGCCGACGCTCAGCTCCTCGCCGGGGCCGCCGCCGATCTCCTCCACGACGAGCGCGTGGTCGAGATCGCCCACCACCTCGGCCAGCAGGGTGCGCACTTCCTGGGCCACCACCGACGCGTCGTCGCCCTTGAGAAGATAGGTCGAGGCGACCGCCTTGGTGGTCACCGAGCCTCGTTGATGGCGGCCAGCGCGTCGCGCGCCCGGCAGGTGCCCTTGACGTCGTGCACCCGCACGATGCGGCAGCCCCAGGCGATGCCGAGTGCCGCCGCGCCGATGGAAGCCTCGCGCCGCTCGGTGAGCTCCAGATCGAGGACCTTGCCGAGGAACGTCTTGTTGGACGCGGACAGTAGGAGCGGGTAGCCCAGCGCGGCCAGGGTCGACGACGCGCGCAGGAGGGTCAGCGACTGCTCCGCCGTCTTGCCGAGATCGAGGCCGGCATCGAGCACGATGCGGTCGGCGGTGATGCCAGCGTCGCGGGCGCCCGCCGCCCGGTCGGAGAGGAAGCGGGCCACGTCGTGCACGACGTCGTCGTAGTGCGGTTCGGGGTCGGCGACGCGCGGGGCGATCCGGATGTGCGTGATGACCACCGCGGCACCGTGCTCGGCCGCTGCCGGCGCGTAGTCGGGGTCAGCCAGGCCACTGATGTCGTTGCCCATCACCGCGCCCTCGGCGTAGGAGGCGCGGGCGACCGAGGCCCGCCAGGTGTCGACGGACACGGGCGTATCGAAGCGCGCGGTGAGGCCGGCCACGACGGGGACCACGCGGTCGAGCTCCTCGGGCTCGGTGACCTCGGGACCCGGACCGGCCTTGACGCCGCCGATGTCGAGGATGTCGGCGCCGTCGGCCACCAGCTCGTCGGCCCGTGTGTAGAGCTTGTCGAGATCGTACGTGGCTCCCTTGTCGTAGAAGGAGTCGGGCGTGCGGTTCAGGATCCCCATCACGAGCGCCCGGTGCGTCAGGTCGTAGCGGCGGCCGCCGAGGTCGAGCGCCGTGGCGACGGCGGCCGGGGCGGCCATCAGAACAGTCGCGCTGCCAGTGCCCGCCGGTACTCGTTGGTGCGGGGGTCCTCGGCGCCCATCGCCTCGAGGAGATCCACGAACTCCTGCCGGGCGTCGTCGTCGTCGCGCACACGATCGAGCAATTCGTTGAGCTTGGCCTCGATCTCCTCGCGGCCCGAGCGCGAGACATCGACGCCCGCCTCGAGCAGGCGGGCCTCGGCCGCCAGGGCGCGGCCGGCCTCGGTCTCGGGCAGGCGGGCCAGCAACGCCAGCGCCTCGGCCGCCTCCCGCCGGTCGATCAGGACGCGGGCGAGCGCCTCTGTCGCAGCGGCGTGATCCGGCTCGAGCTCGAGGGCCTGGCGCAGGGAGGCCTCGTCCCCCGCTGCAACGAGCGTGTCGGCCTCACTGGGACTCGGCGCGAGGCGCTGGACGAACGCGGTCACCTGGGCCTCGGGCAGCGCACCGATGAACTGGTCCACCACCTGGCCGTCGCGCAGCGCGAAGACGGCGGGGATCGACTGCACCTGAAAGGCCTGGGCGATCTGCGGGTTCTCGTCCACGTTGACCTTGGCCAGCTCCACCGCTCCCCCGGTGTCGGCCACGGCCTTCTCCAGCATGGGGCCAAGGGTCGTGCACGGCCCGCACCACGGGGCCCAGAGGTCCACGACCACGGGCACCGTCGTGCTGCGGGCCACGACGTCGGACTGGAAGGTCTGGTCGGTGACGTCCATCGGCCCCGACGCTAATGGCTGTTCCCGCCCGGCATGGACGGGCAGGCCCCGCAGCAGGGTCGATGGCCTGCCGCCCGGGGCGGGACCTGGTTCCCGCTGTGTGTCCGGCGTCTGAAAGGGCCGCGCGGCACCGATTAGCGTCAGTCTGCATGGCGCAGGCACCGGAGGGGATTCGCGAGGCCGAGGTCACCGCATGGATGGTCGACCACATCGCCGAGATCTCCACCCCCCTGACCTTCACCCTGATCGCGGGCGGCCGGTCCAACCTCACCTTCCGGGTCGAGGACGCCGAGGGGCGGGAATGGGCCCTGCGCCGGCCGCCCCTGCATCACGTGCTCCCGACGGCGCACGACATGTCGCGCGAGTACCGGCTCATGCACTCGCTGTTCCCGGCCGCGATCCCCGTGCCTGTCACCGTCGGGCTGTGCACGGACGAGGCGGTCAACGAACGCCCTTTTTACGTGATGGAGTTCGTGGAGGGTCACATCCTGCGCACCGCGCCCGAGGCCGAGGCTGCGTTCGACGAGACGACACGGCGCGCAGTCGGGGACCACATGGCTGAGACGCTGGCCGCACTGCACGCCGTCGACCCCGACGCGGTCGGGCTCGGGGACCTCGGGCGGCACGAGGGGTACATCGAGCGCCAGCTCAAGCGCTGGCGCGGGCAGTACGAGCAGATGCATGTCGAGGGTGTGGACCACGGCGAGATTGTCGAGCGCGTCAGTGACGAGCTCGCCCGGCGCATCCCCACGCAGCAGCGGACCTCGGTGGTGCACGGGGACTACCGCATGGACAACGTGGTGCTCGCCGGCAACGGGAGCGTCCGGGCCATCCTCGACTGGGAGATCTGCACCCTAGGCGACCCCCTCGCCGACTTGGGAATCCTGATGGTCTATTGGGCCGAGCCCACCGACGCGACGGCGGTGCTCGGGCTCTCGCCCACCACGGCTCCGGGGTTCTCGACCCGGGCCCAGGTCCTGAAGCGCTACGCCGAAGTCTCGGATCTCGACATCTCCGGCGTCGGCTACTACACCGCGTTCGGCTACTGGAAGCTGGCCTGCATCCTCCAGGGCGTGTACGCCCGCTACGTCGCCGGGGCCGGTGCGGGCGACCAGGGCAGCGTCGACAGCTACCCGGCCCAGGTGCGGCGGCTCTTCGAGATGGCAGCCGAGGCACTGGAGACCGTGCCATGAGCCCCGAGGGCCCCGGGCTGACCGAGCTCTTCGAGGTTCACCACGAGCCAGTCCTGAACGAGCCCGTGCTCGTGGTGTCGCTCGAGGGGTGGGTCGACGCCGGCCTCGGTGCGACGACCGCCGTCGCGTCACTGCTCGGCCAGGCGCACACGGAGCAGATCGTCACCTTCAACGGGGAGCACTTCCTCGACCAGCGAGCCCGGCGGCCCGTGGCACGCATCGTCAACGGCGTCACCACCGAGCTCACGTGGCCGCGCACCGTCGTGCGACAGGGTGAGGACGAGTCGGGGCGGGACATGCTCTACCTCGTGGGCCCCGAGCCCGACTTCCATTGGCGCGCTTTCACCGACGCCGTCGTCGGGTTGGCCCGGTCCTGGCGGGTGCGCCTGGTGGTCGGCCTGGGTGCCTTCCCCGCGCCGGCGCCGCACACGCGGCCGGTGAAGCTGGCCGCGACCGCCCCGGCGGCCTCGTCCGACCTCATTGAGAAGGTGGGCATCGTGCAGGGCGAGCTGGAGGTGCCGGCCGGCGTGCAGTCCGCGCTCGAGCTGGCCTTCGGCGACATCGGCACGCCCGTGGTGAGCCTGTGGGCCCGGGTCCCCCACTACGTGGCGGGCATGCCGTTCCCCGAGGCGAGCGCCGCCCTCATCGAGGGGCTGGCCAGCGTGGCGGGACTGTCATTGGACTCCTCGGCGCTCCGACGGGCCGCCGACAGCTCCCGGCGCCAGGTGGACCAACTGATCTCCGACAACTCCGAGCACCAGGCCATGGTGGCCAAGCTCGAGGAGAGCATCGACGCCTCGGAGGGCAACGCGATGGGTGTCGACGCGGTGCCGTCGGGCGACGAGATCGCCGCCGAGCTGGAGCGATTCCTGCGGGGGGAGGAGCAGTGAGGCCGGCGGCGGATGGTGCGGCGTGCGGGACGGTGTCGGGGATCGACGGGTTTGATGGCTCAGGAGGGAAGAGGTAGATGAAGATCGACGGAGGCATCGGGTTCGACCCCACCGGCATCGCGGAGCAGGCGGCCAAGGCGGAGGCGAGCGGGTACGACGGGGTGTGGTCGGCCGAGACCGCGCACGACCCGTTCCTCCCGATCGCCATCGGTGCGGGTGCAACGGAGAAGCTCGAGTTCGGCACCGGGATCACGGTGGCCTTCGCCCGCAATCCCATGACGCTCGCCGTGCAGGCCAACGACCTGCAGCTCCTCACCAAGGGGCGCTTCATGCTGGGGATGGGGAGCCAGATCAAGCCGCACATCACGAAGCGCTTCTCCATGCCGTGGTCCCACCCGGCCCCGCGCATGCGCGAGATGATCCTCGCCATCCGGGCCATCTGGAAGACGTGGGAGACAGGCGAGCCGCTCGCCTTCCGGGGCGACTTCTACACGCACACGCTGATGACCCCGTTCTTCAACCCGGGCAAGAACCCCTACGGGAACCCCAAGATCCTGCTGGCCGGGGTGGGCGAGCACATGACCGAGGTGGCGGGTGAGGTCGGCGACGGGTTCCTGGTGCACGGGTTCACCACCGAGCGCTACCTGCGCGAGGTCAGCCTGCCCGCGCTCGAGCGTGGTGCGGCGAAGGCGGGCAAGACGCGTGACGACCTGACGGTGTCGTACCCGGGCTTCGTGGTCACCGGGACCGACGACGAGAGCACGGCGGCGGCGGAGACAGCGGTACGCCAGCAGATCGCCTTCTACGGCTCGACCCCCGCCTACCGCCCGGTCCTCGAGCTCGACGGCTGGGGCGACCTGCAGTCGGAGCTCAACACGCTGTCGAAACAAGGTGAGTGGGTGAAGATGGGCGAGCTGATCGACGACGACGTGCTCCACGCCTTCGCCATCGTGTGCCCGCTCGACCAGGTGGCCACCGAGGTGCGCAACCGCTTCGAGGGCATGGTCGACCGCTTCAGCTTCTACGCCCCCTACAAGGTCGAGCCCGGGCTGTGGAAGGACGTGATCGCCGGCTTCCACAGCTGAACGGTTCGGCCTGGCTCTCGCCGGCGCAGGGCCCGGTTCAGACGACGACGTTCACCAGGCGGGGCGGCCGGGACACGACCCGCTTGGGCATTGCGCCCTTCAGGGCCTCGCTCACCTTGGCCGACGCCAGCGCGACGGCTTCCGCATCCGCCTCGGAGATGCCTGCGTCCACGTCGATGCGGTCACGCACCTTGCCGTTGACCTGCACCACCATGGTCACCGTCTCCTGGCGGACCAACTCGGGATCGGGCGTCGGCCAGGACTGCAGGTGCACCGAGGGCTCCCCCGGGTGGCGGCGCTCCCACAGCTCCGCCGTCACGTGCGGCGAGAGCGGCGCGAGCAGGCTCAGCAGCGCGTCGAGTGCTTCGGTCCAGACCCCGGCGTGCACGCCGGGGTCTGCGCCGCCGCCGCCGGCCCTGGCCGAGTTGCCGTTGCCCTCGCTCCCGCCCTCGCCACCGCGGGCGTAGCGCTGGAGGGTGTTGAGCAGCTCCATGCAGTGGGCGACGGCCGTGTTGTAGGACCAGCGCTCCAGGTCCTTCGTGACGTCGGCGATGGTGCGGTGGACGGCCCGGCGCACCGAGCGGTCCTCGTCCGTCTGCTCGCCGGTGCGCAGGTGGGGCTCGGACAGGCAGGTGCGCCAGAGCCGATCGAGGAAGCGCCCGCAGCCCTCGATGACCTGCTCGGTCTGCTCGGACCAGTCCATGTCGTCGAAGGGGGGGCCGACGAAGAGGTGGAAGAGGCGCAGAGCGTCGGCCCCGACGGTCTCGAAGTAGTGCTCGGGCGCGATGAGGTTGCCCTTGGACTTGGACATCTTGGTGCCGTCCATGCGGATCATGCCCTGGGCCAGATAGTGCTTGAAGGGCTCGCGATCGATGCCCGGCGCCAGGCCCACGTCGATCAGGGCGCGGGTGAAGAAGCGCGCGTAGAGGAGGTGCAAGATGGCGTGCTCTATCCCGCCGATGTACTGGTCGACCGGCATGAAGTGCCGGGCGGCCTCGGGATCGAAGGGGCGGTCGGTGCTCCAGGGGTCACAGAAGCGCAGGAAGTACCACGACGAGTCGACGAAGGTGTCCATCGTGTCCGTCTCGCGTCGGGCCGGCCCACCGCAGATCGGACAGGTGGTGTGCAGGAACCCCTCGTGGAAGGAAAGTGGCGACTGACCGGTCGGCAGGAACTCAACGTCGTCGGGGGCCACGACGGGAAGCTGATCCTCGGGCACAGGGACCACGCCGTGCTCCTCGCAGTAGACGGCGGGGATGGGACAGCCCCAGAAGCGCTGGCGCGAGACGAGCCAGTCGCGCAGCCGGTAATTGACCTTGCGCTCGCCGATGCCCTTCTCCTCGAGCCACTCGATGGCGCGTGCCTTGGCCGCGGCGACGTCGAGGTCGTCGAGGAAGCCGCTGTTGATCTTGACGCCGTCACCCGTGTACGCGCCGCCGCCGTTCGCGTCCCAGTCCTCGGGCGGCTGGACCGTGCGCACGATGGGCAGGCCGTGGAGGGTGGCGAAGGCCCAGTCGCGCTCGTCCTCGGCCGGCACGGCCATGATGGCCCCGGTCCCGTAGCCCATCAGCACGTAGTCGGCCACGTAGACCGGGACCGGGCTGCCGGTGAAGGGGTTGACGACATGGCTCCCGGTGAAGGCACCGCGCTTGTCGAGGGCCGAGGGGTCCCCCTCGGCCATGCGCTCGATCTCGGTCTCCTCCTCCGCCCGGCGCCGAAGCTGCTCGACGGCCTCGCGCTGGGCATCGGCGGTGAGCTCGTCCACCAGTGGGTGCTCGGGGGCGATGACCGCGTAGGTCATGCCGAAGCTGGTGTCGGGGCGTGTCGTGAACACGCGCATGCTGAGGTCGGGACGGCCCTCCACGGGAAGATCGAACTCGGCGCCCTCGGAGCGCCCGATCCAGTTGCGCTGCATGACCTTGGCCCGCTCGGGCCACTCCAGGTCGTCGAGGGCGTAGAGCAGCTCGTCCGCGTACTGCGTGATCCGGAAGAACCACTGCTCGAGGTCGCGCCTCTCGACGAGGTCACCGGAACGGTCGCAGGTGCCGTCGGGGAGCACTTGCTCGTTGGCCAGGACCGTCTGGCACCCGGGACACCAGTTCACGGGAGCCTTGGCACGGTAGGCGAGGCCCGCATCCCAGAGCCTGAGGAAAATGAGCTGGGTCCACTTGATGTACGCCGGCTCGTGGCTGTGCACCTCCCGGCGCCAGTCGTACACGGCACCGAGCCGGGTCAGCGACGCCTTGAGCTCGGCGATCCGGGCGTCCGTGAAGATCCGGGGGTGGGTCCCGGTCTTGATGGCCGCGTTCTCCGCCGGGAGGCCGAAGGAGTCGAAGCCGATCGGGCTGAGGACCCCCTTGCCCAGCATGGTCTGGTAGCGAACGACCAGGTCACCGAAGGTGTAGTTGCGCACGTGCCCCTGGTGCGCCGGGCCGGAGGGATAGGGATACATGCACAGCGCGTAGAACTTCTCCCTGGGGTCGTCGTTTTCGATCTCGTAGGTGCCCTCTTCGGCCCAGTGGCGCTGCCACTTCCGCTCCAATTCGTCGACGTCATAGGCCCGTGCCATGCCACAAGGGTAGGCGACGTCCCGGGCGCTCCTGATCAGCGTGAAGCGGTTTTCGGGCATCGTGAGAGGGCTCGCTGGCGTCGCCGGTGCCCCCTCGAGGGGGCGGGAGCCACCGGGCCCGACTGCTAGCGTTGGCATCCACCACTGGGGGCGTAGCTCAGCTGGTAGAGCGCTTGACTGGCAGTCAAGAGGTTCGTGGGTTCAAGTCCCATCGCCTCCAC
>Ga0209415_10014813_pt1 | contig 12703 bp, 10 predicted proteins | sample PeaSoiSIISIP2007_FD_187696 | JGI IMG/M metagenome (GOLD analysis project Ga0209415, IMG submission 187696) | Peat soil microbial communities from Weissenstadt, Germany - SII-SIP-2007 (SPAdes) (version 2) | ecosystem: Environmental > Terrestrial > Soil > Wetlands > Peat | place: Germany...
CGTACGCCGTGCCGTGATCGGGCGAAGTGCGGATGATCGGCAGCCCGAGCGTCACGTTCACGCCGCTATCGAACGCCAGCATCTTGACCGGGATGCACGCCTGGTCGTGGAACATGGCGACGAAGGCGTCATGGAGCGCGCGGAGCTTCGGCGTGAAAGCCGCGTCGGCCGGGATCGGGCCGTCGCAGGCGATGCCTTCGCGCTGCGCCTGACGGACCGCCGGCGCGATGGACTTCGTTTCCTCGCGGCCGAACAGCCCCGCCTCGCCCGCGTGCGGATTCAGCCCGCAGACGCCGATGCGCGGCCTCCGCAGCCCGAACCACCGGCGCAGATCTCGATGGACGATGCGGATCGTGTCGAGCACGTTCTTCCGCGTAATGAGCCCGGGCAGATCCTTGATCGCCGCGTGCGTCGTCACCAGCGCCACGCGCAGGCCGCCGCCGGCCATCATCATCACCGGCTTGCGGACGCCGGCGCTCTCGGCGATCATCTCGGTGTGGCCGGGCCAGTCATAGCCCGCTTTGCGGATGGCCTCTTTGCTGATCGGCGCGGTTACGACGGCGTCAATCCGGCGGTCAAGCGCCATCTGGACGGCACACTGGATCCACGCGACTGAGGCCGCTCCGCCGGCGGCGGTGGGCCGGCCCAGCAACGCCAGCCGGCCGGAACATTCTCCGCACTCCATCAGGAACGGTCCCGCATCGCGTCCGACCGGCGCGTCGGAGGCGCGGCGGAATCTCGGCGCGTGACGGCCGAGTCCGCTCGCGACGCTGCTCAGGACCGCCGCGCTTCCAAAGACCATGAACCGCGCCGCCTCCCGCGCCCGCCGGTTGGCCAGCGCGCGAAGGACCACTTCCGGCCCGATGCCGCTGGGATCGCCGATGGTGATGCCGATGAGCGGTTTGCGCGACATGATTGCGCATTCCTCCACTTCGTGAACGATCTCGTCCTCGTCCTCGTCCTCGTCGTCGTCCTCGAACGAACGGAACGACCGAGGACGAGGACGACGACGAGGACGAGGACGATAAAAACCCCTACTTGAATCCATGCTCTTCCAAAAACCCTTCCGTCAGCCGCCCGGACGGCATGGCGCCGCGACCGCCGCGCGAGGCGGAGAGGAAACGGGCCACGTACTTCCCGATTACGTCGAGCTCCAGGTTCACGCGCTCGCCGGCGGACTTCCTGCGGAGCGTGGTGTGGTCGAGCGTGTGCGGGATGACCGCGACGGAGAACCGGTCCGGCGCGACCTCGGCCAGCGTCAGGCTGATGCCGTCCACAGCGATGGAGCCTTTGAGGATCAGGCAGGAGAGTATCTCCGGCGCGGCGGAGACCGCCAGCGTGACCTGGCCGGGCGCGGCTTCCAGCCGTTCGATCCGGCCGACGCCGTCCACGTGGCCGAGCACGAAATGGCCGCCCAGGCGGTCGCCGACGCGGAGCGACCGTTCGAGGTTGACCTCGCCGCCGGTCGCGAGGCCGCCGAGCGTGCTGACGCGCAGCGTCTCGGCGCTCACGTCGAATTCCGCGGCGCCGCCGCCGACGCGCGTCACCGTCAGGCACGCGCCGTCCACCGAGACGCTGTCGCCGACCCGAACGCCCTCGGCGAGCGCGCCCAGTTCCAGCCGCAACCGCCCGCTCCCACCGTTGGCTGTCAGCCCGAGGACTTTGCCGGTGCCCTCGATGATCCCCGTGAACATGCTATCTCCCATACGCCGCGTCGGCGTTGACGAAGACTTTCTGGATCTCCGCCACAATCGGCGGAAGGCCTTCCGCATTCGGAGGATAGTAACTGATGCTCATGATCGAGTAGAGGTCCTCCTTGTTCTCCACGGTTTTGACGCTGCCGTCGTGGAACAGGATGTTGACGGATTCGCCGTTGTGCGCGGGCTCCGGATAGGGCGGACAACTGACGTCCAGCGCGAGCGCCCGCATGATCTGGCCCTCCGGGTTCTGCCCGAGCGAATCCACGTGGAACGGGCCCGTCCCGATGCATTCCTGGCGATAGAGGTACGAGCAGTACGCGTCGCCGCCCGCTTTGCCGGCCGGCATGCCGATCCGCGCGCCGTCCACCTGCGCCGAGTTGCACGTATCCAGCGCGCAGAACAGCGTGCTCGGCTCGGCCAGGTAGCTCTGCGTCACCAGCACGCCGAGGCTGTCCGGCGCGCCCGCGGCGTTGTTCCAGACCTGGTTCGTCGGGAAATCAGTCACTGCGGGGATGCAGCCGTTGTAATGCTGGCAGTAGCTGAACATCGCCATGCCGATCTGCCGGAGATTGCTCTGGCATTGCCCGATGCGCGCAAGCTTCCGCGCCGAGGTTATTCCCGGCACCACCAGCGCCGCCAGCATGGCCATGATGCCGAACACGATGAGCATCTCGATCACCGTCACCGCACCGCTCTTGCTCGGCCTTCTCAAAGTCGCTCCGCCTCCGTGAGAGTCTCCGTCAGAATTCATGGACCCAGCCCTTCGCCGTCAGGCGCTTGCGCGCGGCGCCGCGGCCGAGCCACAGGCCGGCGCCGGCGGTCACCTGGCCGACGCACGTCGCGCGGACGGGCAGGTCCACCCGCCGCAGGAGCGCCTCCGCCTCCGCCGCGCCGGCGGTGAAGAACAGCTCGTAATCCTCGCCGTCGGTCAGCGCGTGCTCCAGCGGCGTCTTCCCCGACGTCCGCGCCAGCTCGGCGGCCGCGCCGCTGATCGGGATGGCCTCCTCCCAAAGCTCGATCGCGACGCCGCTTTCCTCGGCCACGTGCCCGGCGTCGGCGGCCAGCCCGTCGCTCAAGTCCACCATCGAATGAATCGCGATTTCGCCGCGTAGCCACTTCGCCTCGTTCAGACGCGGCAGGAAGGAAAGATGCCGGCCCAGGATCGAGCCGCCGAGTTCGCCCGTGACGATCGCCTTGTCGCCCGGCCGCGCCCCGGACCGGAGCGCCAGCGCGGCCTCGGCCCCTGCGCCCAGGGCGGTGACCGTCAGCGTGAGCGGCAGGTCGGCCGAGGCGATGTCGCCGCCGACGATCTGCACGCCGAACGCGTCGGCGACGGACTTCATCCCGAGGAAGAGTTCCTGGAAGTATTTCGGATCCATCCCGCGCGGCGCGGCCAGGGCGACGACGACCGCGAGCGCGTCGCCGGCCATCGCCGCGATGTCCGAAAGCCCGCGCGCCATCGCTTTGTGCCCGACCTGCGCGGCGGAGGCCGTTCGCGGGTCGAAGTGCACTCCGGCGATGACCATGTCCGTGGTCACGAGGAGGAGTTTGCCCGCCGGCATCCGCAGCGCGGCGCAATCGTCCCCGATCCCGACCGCCACGGTCGGCGATGCGGCCACTTGCGTGCGGATCCAACGGATGAGGTCGAATTCGTTCATCGCTGCGACTCACAAAGGGGAGATTGGGAGACTAGGAAATTGGGAGATTGAGCGGCGCATGTTCCAATCTCCCAATTGCCCAATTTCCAAGTCACCCAATTTCCCAATCTCCTACTCTCCCACCGTCACCCGCGTGAAGGCGCGGAAGTCCTGCCGCACGACCACCACGATCACGCGCTCGCCGGCGATGGTGGTGCGCAGCGCCGCCGAGGCGTCGCGGAGATTCCGCACCGGGTTCGATCCGATCTGGATGATCACATCGCCCCGCTCGAGCCCCGCGCGATTCGCGGGCCCGTCGGGCGCGACCTGGGCCGCGTAGACGCCGAAATCCACGGCCGTGCCGCGCCGGCGGGCGAGCTCGGGCGTCAGGTCGCTGCCGGTGAGGCCGAGCTTCGCCTGCAGCAGTTCCCCGGGCGAAGGCTCCGGGCGCCGGCCGAGCGTGAGCTTTACGTCCAGCGCCCGGCCGCCGCGCTCCACGCGCAGCGCGACAGCGTCGCCGGGCTGGTGCTGCACGATTTGCATGAAAAAGTCGAAGAGATCGCCGAGCGGGCGCCCGTCCACCGACGCGATCACATCGTTGACCTGAAGTACTCTATCCGCCGGCCCACCGGCCTCAATCTGCGTCACTCGAGCGCCTTTCCGACCCGATACGGAGGCACCGCGCAGGCCCGCCCAGGCCTCGGAGACCTGCGGCGCGGCCAGCAGCGGAGCGAGGGCCTCGCGCGCGCGGTCAATCGGGATCGCGAAGCCGATTCCCTGCGCGCGGTCCACGATCGCGCTGTTGATGCCGATCAGCTCGCCCAGGATGTTGACCAGCGGGCCGCCGCTGTTGCCCGGATTGATCAGCGCGCTGGTCTGGATGAGGCCGGTGTAGTGGACGGCGTCGTCGCCCTCGCCGATGGTCATTTCGCGGTTCAGCGCCGAGACGATGCCGGAGGTCACGGAGTTCTCGAAGCCGAAGGGATTGCCGACGGCGACGACCGGCTCGCCGAGCATGAGGTCGGCCGAATCGCCCATCGGGATCGCCTTGAGCGGTTTGTCCGTCAGCGCGCGCAGGAGCGCCAGGTCCGCAGCCGGATCGGCGGCCAGCACGACCGCGTCGAACGTCTCGCCGGTGTTGAGCGAGAGCTTGACGTTCGAGGCGCGGCGCACGACGTGCTCGTTGGTGATCACCAGGCCGTCCGAGGTGATGACGCAGCCCGAGCCGAGCGGCGCGTTGACTTTCCGCTGCTCCGTCGCAGGGCCGCTGAAGAAGTCCTGGAAGAAGCGGTCGAAGACTTCATCGCCCGTGCCGAAAGGGCCCAGTCCGCCGCGCGTGACCAGCATGCGCTCGGTGCTGATGTTGACGACGCAGTCCTGCACTTTCTTGACGGCTGCGACGATCGGCGTGCGCCGCAGGGCCATGCGCGCCCCGTCGTCAGCGGCGGCGCAGAGCGGAAAGGCCGCCAGCAGGGAGAGGATCAGGAACAGACGATTCAACGGCTCTCCTTCGGCGGTTCGGGTGTCTTCGGCTTCACGAAATCCACCAGGAAAAGATTCACGGACGCTCCCTTGAGCACGAAGATGCGCGGGGCGCCGGCGAGCATGGCGTAGGAGTCGCCCTCAGGAAGTTCCTTTCCGATCAGCACCGTCTTCAGCACGGGCGGCGCGACCGGCTGGCCGGGCTTCGGCGTTTCGGCGGACTTGAGAGAGACCGTGACCTTGATGCGGGGCGCGTCAAGTCCATACGCGGCCAGGCTTTCCGCCTTCTCGGCCTCGATCCGCTTCGCGTCGAGGAAGGCGAGACCGTAGAGAAGGTTCTCGACCCGCGACAGGACCGCATCGCCCGGCGTCGGCTCGACGACCGTCCAGCGGTCGTTGCGCTGTTCGAGCGCCACGGCGCCGTCCGGACGGACGATCCGCACGGCTACGGCGTCGTCCTTGTTGAACTGGAGCATCGTCCGCGAGACGAACAGGAGATGCCCGGACGCCAGGCTCGCGAGCAGCTCGGCCGGCACGATGAGGATCGGCCCTTGCTCGCCGCGGCGGGCGTAGCAGGTCTCCGGCTTTTCGGCGGGCTTGCCGAACCGAATGGCGCTCGGGGCGGCGTCCGGTCGGGTCTGCAGCGTGATCGTCATTCGCGGCGCCGCCAGGCCGCACTCGGCCAGGCGCTCGGGCGTCGGATTGTCCACCCAGTCGGCCACGTCGAGGTTGTGCAGGTCGTTGAGGAAAAGCACGGCGCGCTCCGGGTCCACCGTCACGCCGGCGGGTTCTTCCATCGTCCACTGGTCCTTCGGGTGAACGAGGCGGACCGTCTCCGCGGGCTGGCCCGGCTCGGCGGCCGGGGCGATGGTGATCGCCGTCACCTCGTCGGGGTTGAAGTCCAGCGCGACTCGCGAGCGCAGGTCCGCGGGCGATTTCATGAGTCCGTCGGCGGCCTGCTTCTCCACCGCGAAGAAGGAGTTGTCGCCTTCGCGCCGAGCGTAACATTTATCGGGAATGCCCTTTACGTCAGCCCCGATGCATAGGGCGCGGCTGGTTGTTCCTTCGAGGACGGCCAGTTTGAAGCGGGGCTTGTCGAGGCCGAACTCGGCGGCGCGGCTGTCGTCACCATCGGCGATGAAGTCGGCGGCGTCCACGCGCAGCCCGGCGAGCGCGTCGAGCAGGCGCGTGACGGACGCCGCGTCGGCTTCGTCCTGAACACCGCCGACCAGGCGCCAGCCCGCCGCTTCCTTGCTGAGCGTCAGCGTCGCGCCGCCGGCCGGGACGAGGTCCACGCGCGTGACAGCCGTCTTGTCGAAGCGGAGCGCGGCCTTGTCGCGCAGGTCATTGACGCGCTCGGAGGCCTTGTCGAGGACGCTCACCGGCGTCACGCAGACGACGGGCGTCTTCGCATCCGCGCGCGCGACGTACACGCCCAGCCGGTCCGGCGTCCTCGCGCCGACGTTCAGCGTCCATGATTTCGCGCCGACGCCGAAGGTGATCGAGCGCTCGGGCGGTTCGAGGCCGTAGGACTTCAGGTCGAGCGGCTGGCCTTTCTCGGGCGCGAGCCTGCGCGTGATCTTCAGAAATTCGATCTCGCCGAGGACGGCGGTGACGGCGCCGGAATCGGCCGGCACACTGAGGGGTTTGACGATGCGCCATTCGCGGTTCATGCCGCCGGCCGGTCGCTCGAGCTCGATCGCGGCGTCGCCGTGGCGCAGTTCGAGCGTTGTCGCGAGGTCCGAAAGCCCCGACAGGCCCTCCGCGCCCGGCTCCTGGAATTCGCTCGCGGTGAAGAGGCGCGACTGGTCCTCCTTGAACGCGCTCGTGCTCGGCTGCCGCGCCGTGTACATCAGAAGGAACGCGCCCAGGCCGATGACCAGGACGAGGAGAATGATCGTCGTCCGGAATTTCATTTACGGCTTCCTCCTCAGCAGGGCACTCCAGACGCGCCAGCAATCGTCCTCGTCCTCGCTCTCGTCCTCGTCCTCGAACGGCGTTCTGACCGGCCGAGGACGAGGACGACGACGAGGACGAGTACGATAACCGCAAGATCATCTTACCGCAGCCAGACTACTTCCGCCTCGCCCACCACACCAATCCGCCGATCAGGGCGACCGTCAGCGGCATGCCGATGACCGTGATGAAGAAGATCGCCTTGAACGCGGCGGGGCCGGTGGTCAGCTCGCGGCGGTCCGCCCTTTGCGGCGGGATGCCGAGATTGGTTTCCTTGTTGACCAGCCAGTTCACGCTGTTCATCACGAGCGTGCGGTTGGCCTCGTAGCCCGCCTCCGGATGGGCGAACGCGATGTCCGAAGCGACGTCGGTGGAGCCGAGGACGACCAGCCGCGCGCCCTTTTCCGGAGATTCGCCCGGCGCGCCGGCCGGAGATTCCCTCTTCGCGCGGCGCTGGACGGCCACGCCCACGCAGAGCGGGCCTTTCTCGCCGTGCTCGGGGTCGAACTTGAGCGGTTTCTTGGTCGGGTTCGGCTCCGCCCAACTGTTCGAGCCGGAGTAAATCAGCCCCGTCGTCGAATAGTCCGGCTGCGGCCCGGTCATCCGGCCGTATTGCGAGGCCGCTTCCGGCACCGCGGCCCTCACCGGCGCGGCATCGTCCATCTCGCAGTTCATCTGGGTGACATCGGAGGTGATCGGGTGGCGGCCGTACGCGTCCATGACCACCATCGAAGAAAGCACCGTCCGGCCCATCAGGTCGCGGTCCTGCTCGATCATGATCTCGTCGTCGCGCACGTCCACGTTATAATCGGCCAGGAGCGAGTCGAGTCCGCCGAGCTTGCCGGGCGGGAGCCGCGGGTGAACGAGGACGAACAGCCGGCCGTTCTTCTCCAGGTACTGCCGCAGGATTTCCACCTCGCTGTCCGTGAAGGGCGCCACCGGGCCGGCGATCACCAGCAGGTCGCAATCGGCGGGCATCTGGCGCGTCTTCAGCAGGCTGAGGGTGCCGACGCGGCAGTTCTCGCGCTTCAGCTCGAGCACGAACTGGTTGAGCGCTTTCTCCTCTTCGCCCTCGATTCCCATCTCGCCGTGCCCGGTGAGAAAATACACGCCCGTCTGCTTATCCTCGATGACGTTCAGGATGGCGCCGGAGAGCTTGTCCTCGCCCTTGAACGACGGCGCGCCGGACGGCGGCGCGAACGGATCGCCCGGCGGCGCCTCCACGAGGTCGGCGAAAGGAATGTGGACGCTCTTGCTGCCGCACTCGACGATGACGCTGTCGGGGGTGGTCTTCTCTTCGATGCGGGCGAAAGCCTTGTCGGCGAGGCTCTTGTCGCGGTAAGCGTCGAGGACGTCCACTTGCACCTTGCGGGTCAGCGCCCGGTACTGCGCCGCCAGTTCCTTCACCATCGAGCCGACCTCGATGGTGCTGCCGTAGCCGACCTGCACCTCGCCGGAGCCGATGACGACGGTGATCCGCACCTCCTTCTGCAGGCCTTTGAGGATGTTGCGCGTCTGCGCGGAAAGCGTGTGCAGCCGCGCCTGCGTCAGGTCGAGGAACCAGGCGTCCGTCTGCGGCGTGCCGCCGACGATCGCGTTGGCGATTGCCAGCAGCACCACGGCCAGGCCGATCATGATCCAGGCGTTGAGCCCGGCCAGAAATCTCCGCTGCCGGATTGCGCTCCAGAGCCATTCGACGTTGATCAGAACGCCGCCCAGCACGAGGGCGGCGCCGGCGACGAACGGGATCAGGAAAGCGGGGCTCGTGGTCCCGACCCGGTCGAAGACGGCGTACAGCACCCACGCGACGAACAGGCTCAGCACGCCGACCGCGATGCCGGCGCGTGTGAGGGTTTGCCAGACAGGAGGCTTGGTATCAGTCAACGGTTGGCTCCGGGAAAGTGGGAGGTATGGGAGGAATGGGAAGAATGGGATGGACCACCGATTATGTTCTCTCCCATTATTCCCATTCCTCCCATACTTCCCATCTCGTTACCTCCAGCGCTTGCTTTCCAGCGCTCGGACGGACAGGAACAGCCAGAATCCGGTCATGCTGAAGAAGTAGAACAGGTCCCGGAATGCGATGCGGCCGGTCGAGAACGCGCTGAGATGCTCCATCGTGCCGGCGTATTCGACGGAGGACCGGAGCGCGGCCGGCAGGTAATCGCCGATCAGGGCGGGGACGCACAGAACCAGCAGTGCGACGAACGCGAGAACGGCCGCAATGAGGTCATGTTGGGTGAGCGTGCTGCAGAACAGGCCCAGCGCGATGTACTCACAGCCCATCGCGACCAGGCCTACGTACGAGGAGAACATCACGCCGACGTCCGGCTTGCCCAGGATCCGCAAGATGACCGCGTAGGCCAGCGTCGGGGCGAGAATGAAGCCGTAAAACACCAGCGCGCCGATGAATTTGCCGAGGACCACCTGGAACTCCGTCACCGGCGCGGTCATCAGCGACTCGATCGTCCCGCTGCGGTACTCTTCGCTCAGCAGCCGCATCGTCAGCAGCGGCGTGGCGAACAGGAACAGGAATGAGATGCTCCCGACCGTGCCCTCCAGACTGGCCGCATGCGTCTTGTTGACGACGAACGAGAAGCAGAGGCCGCTGATGACGAGGAAGATCGTGAGCACGATCCAGGCCAGCAGCGAAAGGAATGCGGCGTTGACCTCGCGCCGGGCGACCACCAGAACATTGCGCATCAATCGTTTCCTTCTTCAACTCGTAATCGTAATCTTGCTCGTAATCGTAATCGTCGTTGTAAAGGCTGCTCGGCACGGCGATTACGATTACGATTTGGATTACGATTACGATACTAATCTTTCGCCGTCAGCCGCACGAAGATGTCCTCGAGCGAAGGCTGCTCCTTGCGCAGTTCGCGCAGCGCCCAGCCGTTGCGGACCATGCGCCGGCCGACTTCCTCGCGAACGTCGGCGCCGGGCGTGACTTCGATCTCGAAGACGCTCCAGGGCGAGCCGCCCTCGGCGCGGCGAACGTGGAGCACGCCGGGCACGTCGCCCAGAACGGCGGTTGCTTTCTCCGCTTCGGCGGGATCCACGCGCGCCTCGACGACCACCTTCGCGCTGCCGGACGACTGCCGCCCGATGGAGGCCAGCGTGTCCTGAAAGACCAGCTTGCCGTTCTGAATGATGATCACGCGACCGCAGACCATCTCGACCTCGGGCAGGATGTGCGTGCTCAGGAGCACGGTGTGCTTCTGGCCGAGGTCGCGGATGAGGTCGCGGACCAGGCGGACCTGGTTGGGATCGAGGCCGATGGTCGGCTCGTCGAGGATCAGCACCGGCGGGTCGCTCACGAGCGCGTCGGCCAGGCCCACGCGCTGGCGATAGCCCTTCGAGAGGCTGCCGATCAGCTTCCGCTCCACGTCGGCCACGCCGCAGCGGTCCATCACGTACCCCACCCGCGTCCGGCGCTCGCGCTCGGGCACTTCCTTGATGCGCGCGCGGTACGCCAGGTATTCGCGCACGCGCATCTCCGGGTAGAGCGGCACGCCTTCGGGCAGGTAACCGATGTTCCGCCGCACCTCGACCGAGTCGCCGAAGATGTCGCGTCCCGCGATGGCCACGCGGCCGGAGGTGGCCGGAAGGTAGCAGGTCAGGATCCGCATCGTCGTGGTCTTGCCCGCGCCGTTCGGCCCGAGGAAGCCCACGATCTCGCCCTGCTCGACTTCGAACGAGATCCCGTCCAGGGCCACCGTCTGGCCGTAGCGCTTGGTCAGTTGCTCCACCTGGATCATCACGGCCGGATGCCTTCAGAAAGCGCGGGATTCGTCCCCTCGACAGGCGGTGGGACCGCGAATCCACATTCTAATCCGGTTGCCTGCGGTATTTCAAGTTGAAGGCGCGGCGCCCGGTGTGATAGAATCCGCGCAGTGCAAAGGCCATCTCGAGGGAGAACGCGGAATGAAGCTCCATATTCGCAAGAGCACGATCAAGAAGATTCGCAAGAGCGGCTTCCGGGCGCGCATGAAAACGCGCGGCGGCCGGAAGGTCCTCAGCCGCCGCCGGTTCCAGGGAAAGAAGCGGCTGACCAACGTCTAGACGGAAGACGATGGACGATAGACGAGCGTCCATGGTCTATCATCCATCGTCTATCGTCCCTCGTCCATCGTCCTCTGTCGTCCCGCTTCCCACATGACCCGGCACGTGGCATGATGTGCGCGGACGGTGTCCTGCGTATTCCGCGCATAGCCGCCGCCGAGCACTCCGGCCACGGGAATCCTCCGGCGCACGCAGTTCCCGATCACGCGCTCGTCCCGCTTCCGAAGCCCTTCCAGCGTCAGGGCCAGCCCGCCGAGTTGATCGCCCGCAAGCGGGTCTGCGCCGGCCAGGTAGACGACCAGTTCCGGGCGGAAGGCGTCGAGCACCTCCGGCAGGTGCGCGTCGAGCAGCCCGAGGTAGTCCTCGTCGCCGAGGCCGTCGTCGAGCGGGACGTCAAGCATGCCCGGCTGTTTGGCCGGGTAGTTGTTCTCCTGGTGCATGCTGAAGGTGAAGACGGACGGGTCCGACCGGAAGATGAAGGCCGTGCCGTTGCCCTGGTGCACGTCGAGGTCCACCACGGCGACGCGCTCGGCCCGCCCGTCGGCGCGGATGCGGCGGATCGCGACGGCGATGTCGTTGACGTAGCAGAACCCCTCCGCGTGGTCCGGGAAGGCGTGGTGGAAGCCGCCGGCGAGGTTCATCGAGAGGCCCTCGCTCAGCGCCCGGCGGCAGCAGAGGATCGTCCCGCCCGCGCCGAGGAAGTTCGCGCGGACGATCTGCTCGCTGATCGGCAGCTCGGACGACCGCGTGCGCGCGGTGTGCCGGAACGCGAGCAGGTCGCCGACGTATTCCTCCGTGTGCACGAGCAGCAGGTCCTCGCGCGAGGCCGCCTCCGGCGCAAGGAACCGATCCGCCGGGATGTCGCCGTCTTCGAGCAGCGCCTGGCGGACGAGGCGATACTTCTCCGTCGGAAACACGTGCGCGCCGATGTCGCAGTAGTACTCCGGAGAGTAGACGAACGTGCACTCGGCGGAAGGGAATCGGTCTTCGGTCATGCGGGTGGCACCCGTCATCCTGCTCGTAATCGTAATCGTAATCCTAATCGTAATCGCTGTTGCCGTTCGCATCCGACGGCGATTACGATTACGAGTAAGATTACGATTACGAAACCGCCTGCGGACTCTTGCCCCGTTTCGCCCGGTAGAACTCCACCGCTCTCGGGATGCCCTGCTCAATCGTGACGCGCGGGCGCCAGCCGAGCTCGTTCAGGATCAGGCTCGCGTCGAGCGCGATGCGCCGCACCTCGCCCTTGCGGAACTCGGAGTGGACCGCCTCGATCCTGGCCCCGACGGCGTCGCGCACGGCTGCGAAAATCTGGTCGTCGCTCACCTCGCGCCCGGTGCCGACGTTGTAGGCGCCGCCGTCGCCGGAGTCGAGCGCCAGGACGTTCGCCTGGACGATGTCGGAGACGAAGACGTAGTCGCGCGTCTTCGTGCCGTCGCCGAAGATCGTCGGCGTCTTGCCCTCGAGCAGCAGCTCGCTGAAGATCGCCACGACGCCGGCCTCGCCGTGCGAATCCTGCCGCGGGCCGTAAACGTTCGCGTAGCGCAGCACGGTGAAGCGCATCTCGCTGAGCACGCCGAAGAGCTGAAGGTATTTCTCGGCGGCGTACTTGGAGACGCCGTACGGGCAGAGCGGGCGCACGGGCGTGTCTTCGCGCGCGGGCAGTTTCGGCGGATCGCCGTAGCACGCGCCGCCGGACGAGGCGTAGATGACTTTGCCGCAGCCGTGCGCCGCGGCGGCCTGGAAAAGGCGCACCGAGCCGACGACGTTGACGGTGGCGTCGAACTCCGGCGCGTCCACCGAGCGCCGGACGTTGACCTGCGCGGCGTGATGGCTGACCACCTCGGGGCGGAATTCGTCGAA